>Ga0209013_10000114_pt1 | contig 61407 bp, 51 predicted proteins | sample Cruoilmetagenom2_FD_187291 | JGI IMG/M metagenome (GOLD analysis project Ga0209013, IMG submission 187291) | Oil polluted marine microbial communities from Coal Oil Point, Santa Barbara, California, USA - Sample 2 (SPAdes) (version 2) | ecosystem: Environmental > Aquatic > Marine > Oil seeps ... | reverse complement strand
CCAGCGGGCCGAAATTGGAGTGATGGAATGGATCGAAGACCCGATTCAAAAACTTACTATACGGTGTTTTTTATCATTGGGCTGGTATTTTTGCTCATGAGTGCGATTAGTCCGCTGTTTCTCGTCATTGGCGCGGCATTTATTGTGATCGGTTTAGTTGGTATGCTGCGTGAACGGCAGAAGGAGAACCAGGTAGCCGAAGACCAGCAAGAGGTGGTGGATGTTCCAGCGGTGGATGAAGAGGATTCAAAAGAGGGGTCAGCCAACTCATAATAAGGAGGCGAACGAACTGGCAGCCACAAACGTACTGCATCTGGGCACAAAATCTGTCCGCCTCGACGATGGCAGGGTGATCGTTTATTGTCAATACGGGGATCCACACGGTCGTCCGGTGTTCTATTTCCACGGGACGCCTGGATCGAGATTGGAACCCGCACTGCCGCATGAGGCATGCGTAGAACATGCATACCATCTTTTTGCTCCCGATCGCCCGAGGATAGGAGGGTCGTCCTATATTCGGAGAAGATGGCTCCTAGATTGACCTCAAGATGTTGTGCGCATAGCCGACATTCTTAGAATTGATGTGTTCGGTGCTGCACGGTTACCCGGGGGTGGGTCATTATTACATGATGAATATCATGGATCAGGTATTCTAGGCGGTCGAGGGTGAATAACAAGCAGCCCCGAATGGAACGTCATGTGGTCACAGGAGCGTTCGGTTATTCCGGAAAGTACATCGCCGCCCGCTTACTGGAAAATGGTAAACAGGTGCACACCCTGACCAACTCGCCAAAGCGTGCCAACCCTTTTGATGGGCAGGTCACAGCAGCGCCATATTATTTTGACGACCCGCAGAAATTAGTTGCTGAATTAGAGGAGGCGCAGGTCCTGTACAACACCTATTGGGTACGCTTCAACCACCCGCAGTTCAAGCACGCCTCCGCGGTTGAGAACACACTACGCTTGTTTAACGCCGCCAGGGAAGCCGGAGTGGGTAGGATCGTACACATCAGCATCACCAACCCCTCCGAAGACTCAGATCTTGAGTACTTCAGCGGCAAAGCCCAACTTGAGCGCGCTCTGATCGAATCTGGCTTACCTTATACCATCCTGCGTCCAACGGTGCTGTTCGGTAAAGAAGACATCCTGATCAACAACATCGCCTGGGTGCTGCGTTGGTTTCCCATATTTGGTGTGTTTGGTAACGGTGAGTATCGTCTGCAGCCCATATATGTGGACGACCTGGCAAAATTGGCAGTGGAAGGTGGTGAAGCAGAGGCGGACCAGATCATCGACGCCATTGGACCGGATACATTCACCTTCCGTGAGCTGGTTCAACGGGTAGGGGAGATCATCGGGCATCCGAGACCGGTCGTCTCCGTGCCGCCATCGATCGCTTATTACGTCGGAGCCATGATCGGAAAAGTAAAGGGGGACGTCTTTATCACGCGGGAAGAAATTGAGGGTCTGATGCGTGGATTGCTCTGCACAAACTCTGTACCTTCCGGGAGTACTTCGCTGACCGACTGGGCGCAGCGGCACGCCGATAGCCTGGGAACAGAATATTCCAGTGAACTTGCTCGGCGCCAGGATCGCACTCAATCCTACGACTATCTTTAATGTCCGAACGCACGTTGTATTGATGGATTTCTCGCCCCCTCCAAATTTTGGAAGGGGGTATATCATAAACAGAATTGATGACAAATGACACCTGACAAAACCTGCGAAATTTGTCATATTAATCAAGTTCCCAGGTAGTTTGCCGGTACGTTGATGGGGCGTTAAACCTGTACGATTTATCGAAGTTGCCCCAGTAAAATTTCCCCTTAGCAGAGGAGCCAGATGAGCGCAGAAGATAATTACCACATGACTACGGACGAGTTCCGCAGGTACGGGAAGGCGGTGGTTGATTGGATTGCTGACTATTATGACCAGGTAGAGTCCTATCCGGTTTTGTCTCAGCTCGAGCCAGGGGAGATCCGGGCTAAATTACCACTCGAAGCGCCCCAGCAAGGTGAGCCATTCGAGCAGCTGCTCTTGGACGTACAGTCCGTGATCCTGCCAGGTATTACACACTGGCAGTCACCGAATTTCTTCGCCTACTTTCCTGCCAACACCAGCATGCCCTCAATTCTGGGTGAATTGATCTCCGCCGGGCTGGGTGTTCAGGGTATGTTGTGGTCCACCAGCCCTGCCTGCACCGAGCTGGAGACCCACGTGTTGGATTGGTTGGTGGACATGATGGGACTGCCGCAGATATTCAGGTCCGATTCGTCCGGTGGGGGGGTCATCCAGGACACTGCATCCAGCGCCACGCTGTGCGCTCTCCTGGCGGCGCGCGAGCGGGCTACCGGATACGCCAGCAACGAACGTGGTCTGGAAGATCGCCTGGTTGTTTATGCATCTTCCCAGGCGCACTCATCCGTCGAGAAAGCCGTCAAAATCACCGGCTTGGGGCGCCAGAACCTGCGTCTGGTGGATGTGGATCATAATTTTGCCATGCGCCCGCAGTCTCTCGCGGATCTGATGAGCCGAGACCGTGAATCAGGCCTGGTCCCGTGTTTTGTGTGTGCGACCATTGGCACCACTTCCTCCAACGCCATCGATCCCCTGTCGGATATTGGGGCGCTGTGTAAAAGGGAGGCCGTCTGGCTGCACGTGGACGCGGCCATGGCTGGGACGGCTGCCGTTTGTCCTGAGTTCCGTTATATGCTCCAGGGGCTTGAATTGGCGGACAGCTACTGTTTTAACCCTCACAAGTGGATGTTTACCAATTTTGACTGTGACTGTTTCTACGTCGCGGATCGGAAAAACCTGATCGATACTTTCAGCGTGCTGCCGGAATACCTGCGCAACAAGGCCACCGAATCGGGCGCCGTGATCGATTATCGCGACTGGCAGGTCCCCCTGGGCAGGCGCTTTCGTTCCTTAAAATTGTGGTTTGTCATCCGTCATTACGGTGTGGCTGGATTACGGCACCACATTCGCCAGCACGTCACTTTAGCCCAAGATTTCGCCGGATGGGTTGAGAAAGACGAAGACTTCGAACTCACTGCACCGGTTCCGTTGAACCTGGTCTGTTTCCGCCACCGTGGTGGTGACGACCTCAATCGAGCTTTACTCAGCCGCTTGAATGAATCCGGAGAATTATTCCTCACCCACACCTCCCTGGATGGAACATACACGCTGCGATTCTGTGTCGGACAGACGCATACCGAGGCAAAACACGTCCATAACGCCTGGGACCTCATACGCCAAACGGCAGACGCTCTACGGTGAACATGGGCTTCCAGAGTGCCCCGCACCGCTCCTGGGATCAGGGTTACGCTGACATTGGTGTCTCTGTGGCTCTGTGTCTCTGTGTCTTTGTGTGATTATCAGGAATCTCACACGAAGACACAAAGGCACAAAGAAAATATATTAAAAACTTGGTGTTTCTTAGTGACTTTGTGACTTAGTGGTGAGATAATGACTCGTGAACCAAATACGAATTCTCAGAGGGTGAAAAAAAGAAAATAGTATTCACATGATAAAATTTCTATCTACTGATCGACCCATAAGTTACTAAACGTCTCTTGTGTTGTTTGATCGCTGATTGGGTTTAGCCTTCAAGGTAAGGATCAGTAATTCAGTGTGACTTACACCTTGTGTAAGTAGAATTATGGGATACGTAATCAAAAGCTGTCCGGCAACCTGGCATTAAGAACCAGCTAATTAGATCATAGAGGAGAACACAGATGAGCGAAAATGCGTATAAATTACTGGCACAGCGGCTGAATGAGCTGCCGAACGGTTACCCTCCAACAGAAGATGGGACGGAGCTGCGGCTGCTTTCCAAGCTGTATACACCCGAAGAAGCTGCGCTGGCATCCACCTTGCGCATTACGCTGGAAACACCGGGCGAGATTGTCAAGCGGATGGGCCCCTCCGCTCAGGTTGAAGGCGTTCAAGAGACAAAGAAAATGCTCAAGGGAATGGCGCGTAAAGGGCTCATCAAGGCAGGAAAAACGGATCATGGCATGGGATTTGGATTGATGCCCTTCGTGGTAGGTATATACGAGATGCAGATCGGGCGTATTGATGAGGAACTTGCGCAGCTGTTTGAAGATTATCACAAACAGGCTTTCGGAAATATCGTTGCCATCCAGCCGTCCTTCCACCGCGTCGTCCCCATTGGTGAGAGCGTGCGCATGGACATGGAAGTTCGTCCATACGAAAGCGCCACCGAGATCGTCAACCAGGCCCAGTCCTGGGGTGTGATGGACTGCATCTGCCGCAAGCAGAAAGCTTTGGTCGGAGACCCCTGTGACCACCCGCTTGATGTGTGCATGGTCTTCAGCCCGGTCCCCAATACTTTTGACCACAGCACAACCATCCGCGCCCTCACTCACCAGGAATCGTTATCTACACTGAATCGAGCAGCCAAGGCCGGACTGGTGCATTCGGTCAGCAACAACCAGGAAGGCAATTACTATATCTGCAACTGCTGTACCTGTTCTTGTGGCTTGCTGCGCGGCATGGCCGAGTTGGGTCTCGCCAACGTGGTGGCGCGCTCCGTGTTTGTCAATACGGTGGACAGCGAACTCTGCATGGGTTGTGAAGACTGCATAGACTACTGCCAGTTCGATGCGCTTGAGCTGGCTGACGCCCTGCTGATGACCGTAGACCCGCTGCGTTGTGTAGGCTGCGGCGTGTGCGTGCCGGCATGCCCGGAGAACGCGATGAGCCTGGTGCGCCGTCCAGAAGAAGAGATCACACCGCCTCCGGTCACCGAACAAGACTGGCTCAAAGAGAGAGCCGAGTCGCGGGGCATTGACATCTCCACAGTGATGTAAGTTTGACGTGTGAGGTTTAGTATGGACGTTCGATTTTACAATCGAGAATCGTGGAACCGTGAGGTCGATCGAGGCAACAGGTGGACCATTCCGGTTAGCTCCGAAGTTGTAGCTGCTGCCCGGGACGGGCAGTGGGAGCTCCTGCTCACGCCCACCATTCCAGTTCCGCGGGAGTGGTATCTTGATCTGGAAAATTCTGACGTACTGTGCCTGGCGTCCGGGGGTGGGCAGCAGGGTCCTATTTTGGCCGCGGCTGGCGCTAATGTGACCGTGCTTGACAACTCGCCCAAACAGCTGGCGCAGGACCGTATGGTTGCTGATCGCGACGGCCTGGAATTAAACACCCTGGAAGGTGACATGGAGGATTTATCAGCCTTCCCGGACGAGAGTTTTGACCTCATCTTCCACCCGGTATCCAATGTGTTTACCCCGCATGTTCTTTCCGTGTGGAGTGAAGCATACAGGGTGCTGCGTCCTGCGGGTGTCTTGTTGGCAGGATTTTCTAATCCGGTGGTCTATATCTTCGATTATGAAGCGATGGAGCAGGATGACCGCCTGGTGGTCAAATACCCGCTGCCGTACTCCGATCTGGAGAGCTTGTCTCCCGAAGCCCTGGAAGAGCGCATCGACAGTGGTGAACCACTCGAGTACAGTCACTCCCTGGATGTGCAAATTGGTGGTCAATTGAAGGCCGGCTTCGTTATCACCGGTTTCTACGAAGATGAATGGGGTGAGGATGACATTATCAACGAATATTTCCCAACTTTTATGGCCACGCGAGCAGTCAAGCCGCCCGTAATATGAGCAGGGCTGGAGCGAGGTGATGATCACTGCAAGAAGGAGAGTGCCCAGAGGATGACCCAAAAAGCCTTCCAGGAATATTATCCGGATTTTTTTAGTCACTGTTATGGATGCGGCCGGCTCAATCAGGATGGCCTGCAGATCAAAAGTTATTGGGACGGAGAGGACACTGTGTGTACGTTTACGCCCCGCTCGCACCACACGGCCGTCCCCGGTTATGTCTATGGGGGTTTAATCGCCTCACTGATCGACTGTCACAGCACCGGCACGGCTGCTGCCGCCGCGTACAAGGCCGAGGAACGTGAGATGCACACCGAACCGGCGCTGCGCTTCCTGACCGCATCTCTGCATGTTGATTATATTCGTCCAACGCCCTTGGGCGTTCCGCTTGAAGTGCGGGCTTTTGCCAAGGAGATAAAAGGGCGCAAAGTTATCGTATCCTCCACGCTCTCTGCTAATGGCATTGTGTGCGCAAAAGGGGAGGTAGTAGCCGTCCAGGTACCAGATCATTTATTCGATGAACTGCAGTCCCAGTCATCCTCGGGTTGAGAGAACCTATCTACTGATCCTTGCATTGAAGGCTATACCCAATCAGCGATCAAACAACGCAAGAGACGTTTAAGCGATTCGCCGAAAGAAACTTTACAAACTGCTAGAACGCATGCGGCGAATTGCTAAAGTAATCGGCCATTATCAGGCTGGGATCTTGTTAAATTACTTTCAGCCGATTACATAGTAACTTATGCAACGATCAGTAAGCTGGTCGTTGCATTTCACGGTCAAGAAATTTAGATCATGCGGCTTATAGAGTGATAACTACACTTTAACGGCCCCATCATCATCACTGTGGTATATTTTTATCACAAACGGATAATTAGATTTCGCTGCAATTGAATAATTTACTGATCCTTGCTTTGAAGGCTAAACCAAATCAGCGATCAAACAACGCAAGAAACGTTTAGTAACTTATGGGTCGATCAGTAAGAGGAAGGGTAATTATGAAAAGACTGCCGCACATACTTCTGGTGATTTTTATTATCTTTGGTTCGTTTATTTTTTCGATCGAGGGTGTAAGTGCTGGGTTGAGAGTATCTCCAATCGGGGATGCATCACCTGGTGCGGATCGCATGAACCAAAATATCCAGTCCTCAGAGACGCGTTTCTACCTGCCTCTCATCCGCAAGGGTTTTTATCCCAGGTTGTACGAAGATTCCATTTTTGGTGTTGAGAATTCCACCGTGCAGCCCGATAACTGGATAAATGAAATGATAATCGCAGGCTCTAAGTGGGTCCGCATAAACGGATTAATCTGGTCGGAGGCCGAACCTGTCGAGGGGCAGATCGACTGGCAGTCGGACACGATTAAGAAGATGGAGAAGGAGCTGCTTGAAGCTAATAAATTGGGTGTCGAGCTTATTTATATTGTTCGCGGTACACCCGAATGGGCCCGCAAGTATCCCGCCTCGGAATGCGGACCCATCAAGGAAGAGAAGCTGGCTGCCTTTGGCGATTTTATGGGGCAAATGGTTGCTCATTTCAGCGCATCACCCTATGATCTTATATACTGGGAGATGGGAAATGAGCCTGACGTAGCTGTCATTGATGGCGAGTGGGTCTACGGCTGTTGGGGTGAGATGGGTGACGAGTATTATGGAGGCGGTTATTACGGTGAAATGCTGAAACAGGCATATCCGAAAATGAAAACCGAAAATCAGGATATTGAGGTTCTGGTAGGAGGCTTATTGCTGGACTGTGATCCGGTCAATCCGCCGGAAAGTCCACCTGGGTCGGGAGAATTTAAAGATTGTACTTCTTCTAAATTCTTGCAGGGTATCCTGGAAAACGGCGGCGGCCCTTACTTTGATGGCGTCAGCTTCCACTCTTATGGGTATTATCAAGGTGGGCTCGGAAAATACTCAAACAACAACTGGCACAGCAGCTGGGATACGACCGGACCTGTTGTCAACGCCAAGACCAGCTATTTGAAGGATGTTCTGGAAAATTATGAGCAAAGCGACAAATATCTTATCTCCACCGAGATCTCGCTGGTGTGTGATACCGGGTGCACAGATGACTTCGAGGCCACCAAGGCGAACTATCTGGCGCAGGCATACGCTGATTCCAGCTTCCTCGGATTACGAGCCGCAATTTGGTACGATATTCGCGGAAATTGGCGTAATAATGGTCTGATACAAGACAATGAATTTATGCCTGCCTATGAAGCCTATCGCATTTCTCACCAGGAGATTGAGCCTGCGCAGCAGGTCATTGATATCAGCGATGGTTGGCTGCGGGGATATGAGTTCCAGTTTTCTGGTCATCGCGTGTGGGTCATCTGGTCAGGCGATGGATTAGGCCACAATTACAGCTTGCCGGGAACTCCTTTCAACGTCAAAGATGTCTTCGGAAATGTGCTCACACATTCCCAGACAATATATGTGGATTATGATGTGCTCTATATTGAGTGGCTGCCGTAGCCTCAACCGGCCCTTATTATCAGAAAGAGAGTGAAAGGTTGGGTTGTTCCGGTGCCAAAAATCAGAACAACCCAACCTTTCGATTTAACGGTATGGAATGTAATGTATTGTTTTTAGAATTTAACCATGCTGCACTAGTAAACCCAAGAAAGTTACTTGAAATACGGTGCCTAAGCATGGGTTTACTTTAAAGCAATTGCAGGATGTGTAATGTTCTATTTGTACGGATATTCTGTTCGACATGAGTAGCATTATTAAGAAACCTAGTTGCAATTGCTACTGATAAGACATTAAAATGGAATTGAAAAGATCAGGAGAGAGATCATGCCTACATTAAATGAAGCTGTCACCGACTTCCTGGCGCAGGAACGAATCGCTGTAACCGGCGTGTCTGGTAACCGGGAGACTTCCGCTAACGCGATTTATAAGAAATTGAAACACACCGGACACAAGGTCTATGCCGTCAACCCCGGTATGGAGATTTTTGAAAACGAGCAATGTTATCCAGATCTGGCATCCATTCCAGAGCAGGTGGATGGTGTTGTGATCGTCAATAAGCCGGAAGTTACAGAGCAGATCGTCCAGCAATGCGCTGACGCGGGTATTCCTCGGGTGTGGATGCACCGCTCGATGGAGAGTTTGGGTTCGAGCGTCTCCGATGATGCTGTGGAGTTCTGCAAACAGGAAGGTATCACGGTCATCCCTGGCGGGTGCCCGATGATGTTCAAAGAGCCGGTAGATTTCGGACACAAGTGCATACGTTGGTGGCTGAATATCTCTGGTGGTTTACCAAAGCAGGTCTGACGCTGATTGTGGAATTAGACGACATCCTCAGTCGCGAAACCCCGCCTCGCCCCTGGTCCGAGGGTGAAAAAATCCCCTGGAACGAACCTGGGTTCAGCCGGCGCATGTTGAAAGAGCATTTATCGCAGGATCATGATGCCGCCAGTCGTAGATTTGAACTCATCGATCGGCACGTACACTGGATCCACCAGCACGTCCTGGCTGGGAAAGTTACCAAAATCCTCGATCTTGGATGCGGTCCGGGTTTTTATACACAGCGCTTCGCCCGATTGGGGCACGAATGTGTGGGGATCGATTTCTCTCCCGCCTCAATCGCTTACGCAAAAAAACAGGCAGCACAGCAAGGACTGTCCTGCCGCTATGACCAGGCTGATTTCCGGGTGGTTGATTACGGCCTGGATTATGGTCTTGTGATGCTTATTTTTGGCGAATATAATGTCTTCAAGCCTCAGGACGCCCGCACTATCCTCGCCAAAGTATTTCGCGCCCTCAGACCGGGCGGCATCTTGCTCCTGGAAACCCACACCTTCACTTCAGTTCAGGAGATTGGGTCGTATGCACCAACCTGGTATTCTTCCCCGTCTGGTCTCTTCTCCGACCATCCCCACCTATACCTCCAGGAGAACTTTTGGGACAGGGAGCTTAATGCAGCAACGACGCGCTATTACATCATCGACGTCGAAACTGGCGCAGTGTCGCGTCATGCTGCCAGCATGCAGGCGTACACGGGCGATGATTACCGGAGTATATTGACCGGGTGCGGATTTAAGGACATCGAATTCTATCCTTCATTACTTGGTGATGGCAGCCGTACTGGCAGCGAGTTCCTCGTTTTCACTTCACGCAAGGATTCGTAGATTAAATCCGTCAACTTCTATAAATAGTGAAAGCCAGGTTATGCTGCAGATTTGAAAGGATGAGTCGCCTACCATTGATGAGATCAGTGATTCCACCTACGAAAATACGTTTCGTGAGTATAATATGGATGGACTAACACTCTGGAAATAGCAAAAAGCAGACAGAAAACCATAAACGAACTATTTTACAAAGGAGTGTGAACTATGCAGAAATGGGAATATATGGTGGTCAGAGCATATGGTGGTGTTGTGATGCTCGTCAATGGCGTCGAAGTGGCCCAGATGGTGGACATGCTGCCCGTTGGAGAAATGCTGTACGAATTCCTGGGCGATAAAGGAGAGGATGGCTGGGAAGTTGTGGGCATGGCAGGCGTACGAGAAGGCACGGAATTGGTGCTTAAGCGCCCGCTTGTAGAACTTGATGATGAGGACGAAGATTCAGAACCGGAAGAATAAATTACATCATCATCGCTGAATTACCATTAGGGCTATCTCTTCACCTACGAGATAGCCCTACATAGTTACCCATCTGGTGTTCCGTCAAACATCACACTGTAAATTAATTTGGTGGTCTACGGAACACATTATGCTTTGTTAAGCAGCTTTGTCAGGCAGCTTTGTCAAGCAGCCAGTCGTCAGATGAGTAAAAAATACATTCTGACAAAGCACTGGTGTCCCGTCAAACATCACAGGGATACTTAATTTGGTGGTCTACGGAACACACGTTAGCCGCATGTGTCGAATGGATAAGCGTTTAACAAAAAAAGTCGTCGCTTATATCACCTATCAAGATTCACTGCTTGTTTTCAGGCACACACAATTTCCCGAAGCAGGCATTCAAGTTCCGGCTGGTACGGTAGAAGCTGGTGAGAGTGTAGAAACCGCCGTGCTCAGGGAAGCATGGGAGGAATCCGGCCTGGAGGATCTGGAAATTTGTAATTACCTTGGTATGGATGAGCTCGATCTATCCGAATTTGGCATGCATGGAATCGATCAGCGCCATTTTTACCACCTGGCGAGGCGGAAGAGACCTCCAAAGCGCTGGTCTCACATTGAGAAGCATCCTTCCGGTGGTGACCAGGACACGATCGAATTCGAGCTATTTTGGGTGAAATTCCCCGACGAGGTTCCTGAGCTTTCAGGCCGGCAAGATGCCATGCTGGCAAGACTGGTGCTCCCTGATCGCCATGAGGATTCTTAATCCAGGCTGAACCATATTGGGACTGGGGCATACTGGCTGGATATCGCGAACTGGTTCAAACCTTCGATGTGCTTTGTTTAGGATAGTGTGTTCTGTCTACGATCAATTCTTGCAATAATTCATACCTGGCGGAACACGCGGGCAGCAAACCCGCTTCCATGTTTGCTATAATTTGATTATCGAAATATTACTTGCGATCTACCCGGACCAGAGATGATCAAAGATATAAAAGCGAAAGTTTTATTAAGTTATGTCCGGCAGCCTGATACGTGGTTTGGTTTGAGATACAACATGAACCTGTACCGCGGCTGCCAGCACCAATGTATATACTGTGACTCGCGCAGCGAGTGCTACCAGATTGAGAATTTCGCGGACGTACTGGTCAAGGTTAACGCCATTGATCTGTTGAAAAAGGAACTGGCCAGCAAGCGGGTCAAGGGGACCATCGGAACAGGTTCGATGAACGATCCGTACATGCCTGTCGAAGAGAAGCTTAACTTGACCGGACGTGCATTACGTGCAATCGCTGAATTTAGATTTCCGGTGCACGTCATCACCAAGAGCGACCTGGTGCTCAAAGACCTGTCGACTCTGCGCGAGATCAACCGCGTTTATGCTGCGGTCAGTTTTACGGTTACGACAGCGGACGATGATCTGGCAAAAAAACTTGAACCCGGAGCCCCTCCGCCTTCGGCGCGCTACAAAGCCATGCGCATCCTGGCAGATGAAGGTATTTTGACTGGTGTAACCATGATGCCTATCTTGCCTTATATCGAGGACAACGAAGAGAACATTTTCCGGATTGTGACCCGCGCACACGAAAGCGGGGCGTCTTACATCCTCCCGTCCTTCGGGATGAGTTTGCGTGATCGACAGCGCGCTTATTATTACCAAAAATTGGACAGGCTGTTCCCGGGATTGAGGGTAAAATACGAGCAGAAATTTGGAAACCAGTACCAGGTACAGGCAAACGATGCGCATCGATTAGTATCGCAATTCTACGAACTGTGCCAGCGATTCGGCATTTCAAGCCAGATTATTCCGTACGCGCCTGAAACAGCCGAACAATTAGCACTATTCTAGGATTGTGTGCTGAAAGAAAACCTACACAATCTATTCCAGCCTGTAGGAGATAATGATGAGTCGAGATCCAAAAAAGGGAGACCCGAAAATAAACCGACCAGCATGGTTGGTTTCAGCATCGTCATCGGAGCTGGTGCAGGGGTCGCCATTGGCATCGCTCTCAGCAATGTTTTGATTGGTATTGCCGTTGGAGTCGGGGCAGGTTTAATGTTCGGTGTTTTATTGGATCAGCGAAATAAAAGATAATTTGTAACTGCTCAGCCCGAAGGTATTGGGGATGTGGTTTTTGGGGGAGAAGCCCCAAAAACCACACCCCCGCCCACCCCTACACAGGAAAGCTGAGCAGTTACGATAATTTGGTACAAAAGGAGAAATTGGTTATGGGTCGTAAAAATTGGATGATGGGATTGATGGGGCTTATCGCTTCTTTTGCCATCACTTTATTGGTGTACTGGTATCTGGAGAATTCCCAGCGCAAGGCGAAGCTCACCACCGGGCCGTCAGGTGAAGCTCCTGATCGTGACCTGGATGCCCAGATAGTCATTGAAGAAGCCCAGCCCACCGAACCGGATGACCTGACACTGGTTGAGGGAATTGGTCCCAAGACCTCCAGCGCTCTCCAGAACGCCGGGATTAACACTTACACGCAGCTGGCGGCTTCAGACACGGATACCTTAAAAGGGATTCTGAACCAGGCTGGAGTGCGCGTAGCAGTATCCGATACCTGGACTGAACAGGCCGGCCTGGCAGCCGCTGGGGATTGGAATGCGCTGGAAGCTTTACAGACCGGTCTTAAGGGAGGGCGGCGGGATTCCTGACCCCAAATATTGACGTATTAAGGAATGTATCGATGAAAATCAAGGGTGTCCATTTGCTTTTGACCTACCAGTGTACCCTGGAATGTGATCACTGTTTTGTTTGGGGCAGTCCCTGGCAGGAAGGAACCATCAACCTAAAGAAGCTCCGGCTGCTCCTCAAACAGGCGCAGGACATCGGCACGGTGGAGTGGTTCTATTTTGAAGGTGGGGAACCTTTCCTTTACTACCCCATCCTGCTGAGGGGCGTCCAGGAAGCCGCTTCTTTGGGGTTCAAGACCGGCATCGTTAGTAATGCTTATTGGGCAGCAGACGAAGGCGATGCACTTGAGTGGTTGTCCCCATTCAGGGGGCTGGTCCAGGACCTCTCGGTAAGCAGCGATACATACCATTGGGACACAGAACTTCACCAGCGTGCCATAATTGCGCAGCGTGCGGCTGACCAGCTCGACATACCCATCGGAGTTATCAGCGTAGCAAAACCCGGTGCCCCGGAGACCAGCGCGGCTGCCGGACAACTGCCGATTGGCGAGAGTGGGGTCATGTTCCGCGGGAGAGCCGCTAAGTCGCTGGCATCAAAGGCGCACCACCAGCCATGGAGTTCCTTTACAGAGTGCCCCTATGAGAATTTAGTAGATCCGGGACGGGTGCACATCGATCCATTGGGGAATGTGCACATCTGCCAGGGAATCTCACTGGGGAATGTTTTTCAGTCATCTCTCGCTGAGATCGCTGCAGCCTATGACCCGGGTGACCATCCCATAACCTCGCCCATCATACAGGGCGGTCCGGTTGAGCTGGTGCGCAGATATGATCTGCCCCATTCAGAGCGTTACGCGGATGCATGCCACCTATGTGACGAAGCTCGCAGGGGGTTGAGAGACCGTTTCCCGGAGATCCTGATGCCGGATCAAATGTACGGCGTACCCACGTAATCATCGACCGTTGTGAGTGACAATTCTGTGCTATCTATAAAAGAACAGGCCGCCAACTTATGCATGAAAGATTGGTCATGGATGCTTAAGGCATAAACAAGGGTTGATTTTTTGATGTTATTCTGGTTTCGAGAGAGAAATTACCTTGGCATCCTGCTGCGTTATGGGTGGATCTTTCTTCTCATCGCTGTTTTACTGGTCCTGTTCCTGTTGAACGTCAGCATCCCTGGTAGGGGAGTGCAGGGGTGCCTGGATGGTTGCTCCAAAACCAGTCATCATGAATCAGGAGTCCTGCGGATTGTTTCGCTCAATTTGCTGCATGGATTCCCTCGCTATGAGCGTCTCAATATACGTCTGGATGTGTTCCTAAATCAGGTACAGCAGTTGGACGCAGATATCATCCTCCTGCAGGAGGTACCATGGAACAGGCAGATGCAAAATGCGGCAGGTTACCTGTCCGAACGCCTGGGTATGAATTACCTGTATTATCGAGCCAACGGAAACCGGCAGGCGATTTTCTTTGAGGAAGGGGAAGCGATACTCAGCCGTTATCCGTTGAAGTCTCCCCTGTTTATCGAATTGAATCCCCAGGCGGGCTTCTTTGAACATCGTGTGGTGCTGCAAGCGGATGTAGAAACCCCGCACGGAGACATACGCTTGTTTGTCACCCACCTGACCAACGGAAAACCGGAAATAAATCAGCAGCAGGTCGATTCGCTGCTCGAACACGTGTTGGCCTCCGGCGATATGCTCAAGATAATTGCCGGTGATTTTAATGCCGGACAGGATTCTTCACAGATTGCTTTATTATCCCGGTTATGGGTGGATGTATTCCGTGAGACCAACCCGGATGAAGCAGGCTTCACCTGCTGTATCGATGATCTGAATAACGATCCCAGCGAGCCGCTCGAAAAGCGTATTGATTACATATTTATGGCTGCGGGTGAAAACACGGCAGTGAACCTGGTTGACGCACGGCTGGCCTTCGATAAACCGGAACCTGTCGAGGGTGGATGGCAGTGGGTCTCCGACCATGTTGGGATGGTGGTGACGTTTGAGTATAAAGACGAGTAATCAATGGAAATTCTGCCCCATTTGTGCAGCTTACTGATCGTTGCATAAGTTACAAAACGTCTCTTGCGTTGTTCGATCGCTGATTTGGTTTAGCCTTCAATGCAAGGTTCAGTAGTTGGCTGAACGGGACATCGGTGGCAAAGTTCGCCTGGCTTGTTCTTCGGAGTCTTGCGAATTTGTGTACTGGAATAACCCAACTCCGGTCGTGGCAGCCATCGTCGAAAAGGGCGGTGATGTAATCCTCGTGCGCAGCAAAGGTTGGCCCGAAAAGTGGTTCGGGATCGTGACCTCGCACTTAAATTCGAGCAGCAATCTCGATAAAAATCCCTACAAACAACCGCCGTCCCAGGCGGCGATTTTTTTACCTGGATTGGATCTGGTGTCCTGTCAAATATCATTGTTAAACAAATATGTTTCCTGACAGAACACTTTAAGCTTTACATAGCACTTGATCGTCTATATTTAGTATATAATTAGTATGAATTGGGCTCCAGTCCTTAATGGATGCCTGATAAAAAACTCGTATTCGCTCTTCCTACTTATTGGGTACTACAATGAAACAATTTGCAGATCTCTATATAACCATAACTCACCTGGTGGATAGTCGATATTCGGTAGAGATGCGCCTCGAACTCCCGGATGCGAGTGTCGACCTGCCGCCTGAGCGCGGTGAGACAGAAATACATTTCCCGGATTTGCGCGCCGCGGCTTTCGATCCGCTATCCTACGGCAGGATATTGAACAAGGCGCTGTTCTCATCGCCAAAAATGGAAGGTTTTTTTAAACAGGCGCTGGCGCTTACACAGAGAGCCGGGCAGAAAGTTCGCATTCGCCTGCTGATCGACCGCAATGCACCCGAGCTTCATTCGATAAGATGGGAAACCCTGCGCAGCCTGGACGACCGCTCCAACCTGGCGAGCGATGAGAACGTATATTTCTCACGCTTCCTTTACAGCGAAGAAATTTCCGACGTTCCCCTGGCCAAAAAAGGGGAGCTGAAGGCGCTGGTTGCCGTCGCAAACCCTGCCGGTCTTGAGGATGGAAAATATCATGATGGGGAAGGACGAACGCTCGCCCCGATTGACGTGGAGGGGGAGATTTCGCGTGCAGAAAATAGTCTGCGTGGTGTCAATAGGCTTTCAACCCTGGCGAGCCTCGACGAAGAGCAGGGTCGCGTAACGCTGGATAACCTGGTAAATGAACTGCGGGATGGATACCATATCATGTATTTAGTTTGCCACGGGGCAATGCTGCCCAATAACCCCTACGAAGTAGACAGCCTGTTGGAGCCATATATCTGGCTGGAGGAGGGAAATGGGAGCTCCAATGTATTGCCGGCAGAAAAACTCGTCCAGAGAATTAAAACCTTAGAATCTCGCAAACGACCACTGCTGGTTGTGCTTGCTTCATGCCAGAGTGCCGGGAAAGGTAAAGCAACCGCGGCCGTTAGCAGCGAGGATGGTGGCGCGTTAGCCGCCATCGGCCCCAGGTTCGTGCAGGCTGGGATTCCCGCGGTGGTTGCGATGCAGGACAACATTTTTATGGACACGGTGGCTGAATTTATGCCCCGCTTCTTTGAAGAGCTGTCCGAAGATGGCCTGGTTGAACGCGCCATGGCGGCTGCGCGTGCGGATATCCAGGATCGACAGGATTGGTGGGTGCCGGTATTGTTCAACCGGCTGCGCGACGGAAGTATATTCGAACTTGCGGATGTGCCAAAACTGGAGCAATTGGTCCCCGTCGAAGAATCAAGCTACGATGTGCTTGGCCTTTCCAACCCATATCCGGGGCTGCGCAGCTTTACTTACCAGGACCGCCATCTCTTCGCCGGTCGTGATTCAGCCATTCAGCAGGCAGTAGACAAGATTACAGAACCCGGTGCAGTTCAGACGCTTACCTTCATCACGGGCGCCAGCGGCAGCGGGAAATCTTCCTTCGCCCAGGCTGGTCTGCTCCCGGCGTTGGAAGACCACTACAAGATCCGCAAGAAGACCCAACGCTGGGCAGTCTTCCAGCCCTCCTTGCGACCCCTGGCACGTCTGCTGGATGCGATGGCAGTATTGGGTATGCCTGAAATCAACCCGGCGGAAGTAGAAAATTATTCGGCTGACCAATTCAGCCTCTACCTGGGAGATAATACGCCAGCAGACCAGGTTAACATCCTGGTGATCGACCAGTTCGAAGAGATCTTCACCCAATCACTGCCAGAAAACCGCACACTCATTTTCGAATGGCTCGAAAATATCGCCACGTTCGATATCACACGCACGCATATCATCGCCACGATGCGCTCAGATTACCTGGACGAGTTGTTTAAGCAGCCACCGCTATGGCAGCGGGCTATCCAGGATGGCATCGAGCTGCGCGCCATGACGGTGCAGGAATTAAAGGAGACCATCCAGAAACCGCTGCAGGTGGCTTGCCAGCAGGGTGAACCTGGCAATGCATACTGCGGCAAGCGTTTCGAGAGTGCCCTTGTGGACCACCTGGCAGTGGACGCCTCCGAAGATGCCACCTATCTGCCTCTATTGCAGATCACGCTGCAGGAACTCTGGAATGCTGGACGTTTAAAACTGGGTATGTACACTGACCTCACCACGGCCATCCGGCAGCGGGCAGAGAAAGTATACGAATTTAGCGATTACGATATCACGCAACCGCATGATAAGCGTTCCACCGAGGACAGGGATGCCATCCTAGATGTATTCCTGGACCTGGTGAACGTATCCCTGGATGAGGATTACCGGCGCGATGTACGGCGAAGACGTCGCCGGGTCGACCTTGAGAAGGGATCCCAACAAAATATTCGCTTGATCGATGATTTGATCGAAGCGCGCTTGCTGAGCGTGTCTCTCGAAAAGATAGAAGGGGAGAAAATTGAGACGGTGGACATCATCCACGAATCCCTGATCAGGAATTGGACAAGATTGAATAACACAATCGACGAACAGCGAAAATTCCTCAAGCAGCGGGCGCGTTTCGAACTGAATCTGGCCGAGTGGTTGATGGAAGAACGCGCGCATGATTTCTTGCTGCAGGGTGTGCGTTTGAAGGAAGCCACTCAACTGTTGGACAGAGACGATATCGTCATGCGCAGCCACGATGCACAGGCTTTTTATCAACACAGTTTAGATGTTGACATGGCTAACCGGCAGTGGAGTTTGATGCTGCGTTATTCGCTGTTCGGACTGGCTGGTGGAGCGATCGGCTTTTCTTTGGTATACCTTACAACAAATATAAAGCAGTACATAGAAATAGGTAACCCTCTCAAAGTGCTTGTATTTAGTTCTATGATCCGCATGCTTCCCGGAGCTATCGCTGGGGCAGGTCTGCTGCTGGGTTTCGCCATTGTGCGTGCACGTGAACACAGCCTCGCAGGATGGAAAAGGTACCTGCTCAGCGGTGCCTCCGGTGGCCTGGCGTTCGGTCTTGCAGTGCTTATTCATGCGCAGTTAGCTAATGTACATGAACTAACTAAATTTATTTTAATGTTGGCGGAAGGTGTCCTATGGGGCTTCTCAGTGGGCGTTGCAGTAGCCTGGGTGTTCAATTCACGTCTGCCAAACTGGATTAACCTGCTATTGGCTGCTGCCTTTGGGGGATTAGCGCTCTTCATCGGTGAGTTATTTGGACATGCTTTCCTTCGATCTCAATTATCCACTCCGCCTGCCATCTGGCAATTAATTCTTGCTGGTGCGTTTATGACGATCTCCATCATCGGCGCAGCACTGCTTGCAGACCCATACCGGCGAGAGATGCGCCAGGATTTATGAATCCTTGATTCAATTCGATCGTCACTCTTTTAAAGGAAGATTTATTCGCTGAAGGAGGTTAAGATGAAAATTAATAAGATTCTAGTAGCCAGCTTAGTTATGACCATGCTCCTGTTTTCGGTTGGTTTCTACGGTTGTGCGTGCTGTAATTTGCTCACACCCAAAACGACGGATCCCCCTCCTGCAGCCCCAACGGACACTCCTTTGCCACCGGAGACCGAAGAACCGGATGACGAACCTACTGAGGAAGAACCAGCCGATACGCCAGTGGATACATCCATCGGTACGATAGAGCGGGTGACCGACGTTGTCCAGCAGAATGAGGACACCGTTCGGCAGACCAACCCACTTTTCCAGGACGATGAGATTCGCGTTACGGATGGCGGTGAGGGAGAATTAGATTTCGGTGGTGAGCTAATTTTGCGCATGTTTAACGATACCCAGACCGGGGGTGTTCGAGTTGGAAGCGCACCGGGCACACCGTTGGATGTTCGATTATTTTTGGATAGCGGTGGCTTTACCGGGCAGTTGATCGAACCTGGCAGTCGGGCGGAATTTCAAACACCCAATGAGGCCACGATCATCGTCTATGGAACAGATTTCTTTATCGTTTACGACGAGGAGAATGACATCACCTCCGTGGGCAATTTTGAAGGAGAGATAGAGATTGAATTGGATGGTGTGGTGATTGAGCAGGTTCAGCCCGGCACCATCATTGAAATCTATCATGGCGGTGAGTGCAGCGATCCGATCCCGTTCGATTTCAGCATGCGGGAATTCGAGCAACGCGCCCGTGATGAGGAATCACCAGTGTTGGCCCTCTGGGTTCTACTGGATGAGTCCCGACCGGAGATTGAGGTCCTGGGGGTCGATCCGGACACCATCTGGATCGGTAAGCACTGTCCTGATAACCCTGGGACCACACAATTGACCGTTGAGGTGTTTGACGACATAGCGGTGAAAGAAGTATTTGCATCCTGGTGGATCGGTGACCAACGCGAAGAAGTGCTCATGGAACAGGTCGATGACTTCACTTTCATTGCCACCATCGGGCCGGTTACCGAGACGGGTGAATTAAGTGTCATCGTGTTTGCTGAGGATTATGCAGGTAATGAAGCCCGAACGAAGACCATTAGGGTACCTGTGCGTTCCTGTATTGGGTGATATTACATTACCTCTTGCAGCCCCAATCTGCCTGCCATCCTTGCTTAATAAGATCCAGCCGCCGTCCTCGGCGGCGTCCCGTCATCCTCGACCCCCTCTGATCGAACCGCCGCTCTCGGCTCCATTCGATATATCCGCCGCCCTCTGCTCCATACGATCACCCGCCGTCCTCGGCGGGGAATTTTAGTCACTAAGAAATGACCGGATGTCATCCACCTGGATTATGGGTTCTTCATCTCGATCATAGAAACATGCACTGTAATATTTATAATCCGCGCGATCGACGACCAACTCCCAACCTTTATTTATTGGATTGCTGTGTATGTATTCCAACTTTTGCTATAAAAAACCTTTAGAATACACATTCTGTGCCTGGATATCTTGCCATATGCTGTGCTGATGGCGTTTATCTCTCCTGTGTTCGTGAAAATACTGCAGCAGATCATCTCGATGATCAATTTTAAGTTGTTTCAATATCTCATGAGCAGTGAATGAACCAAAATTGTTGATTAGAGATCCAATTTCCCTATCCAAGGGCTTGATAATCGTATGTAAATGGGATGGCAGAATGACAAATGCGAATAATTTCATTCTTCTTTCTCTACGTAGCCAATTTAAGGAACCTAGTACAATATTAAAATAGGGTGGTGAAATTAATATTCTCTTCCATCCACAAATAGCAGCCGTGATGAAGTACAAGTGGGATGGGTCGTGAATTGATGCGTATGTCATATCTTTTTATTTTATGTCATAACTGGCTGGATATCAAATATATCCAGCAACAATAAATAAGCCGTCTCTGGTTCAGTCGGTCAAACCACCGCCCTCAACTCTATCCGATCAAACTGCTTTTCACGACCCCATCTGATCAAACCGTTGTCCTTGGTCCCTTTCGAACAACCCGTCGTCTATATTCTATCTGATCAAACCGCCGTCCTCAATCCCTTTTGATCTAGCTGCCGTCCTCGGTCCCTTTCGATCCAGCTGCCGTCTTCGATCCCTTTCGATCTAGCCGACGTCCTCGGCGGCGTGTTGGGATCACGTCCTGCGCCGAGACGGCGCAGGGATCGAGTTAGGAATAGGACGGCGTAGGGATCGAGCTGGGAATGGGACGGCGCAGGGATCATGTCGGGAATGGGACGGCGCAGGGATCGAGTTGGGAATAGGACGGCGCAGGGATCAAGTTGGGAAGGGGATGGCGCAGGGATCAGGAATTACAGAGGATGTTACAGAGGTCTGGCAGCAGCGGGATGAATATGTGATCCTGGCTCAGGGAGGTGGCAGCGCTATGCGGAAGAGAAGTACTCTTCAAAGTTTGGTGCCCAGCCTTCAGGAATGTACTCGCCCGTCGCCCTGTCCTGGACATACTCTCCATGGTACTCTGCGCGTGATATCCTGTGCAGGGCTTCCACCAGGGCGTCGACATCTTCGAATGTGTTGTACAACCCAAATGAGGCGCGAATTAAACCCGGCAGCTCCGATTTGTCACCCGCAAGTACATGCTCACGGGCGCGTTCGGACTGGTCGGGAGTCAGGTCGAGCAGGTGCAGGATGTAGGGATGTGCGCAGAAACATCCGCTGCGAACACCGATCCCATATTCATGACCCAGAATTGCGGCGACTTTAAAGTGAGGCATATGGTCGATCTCGAGCGGAATCACGCCCAGACGTTTGTGAGCGTTGGCGGGATCCTTGTCACCATATAATCTCAGACCGGGAACCTCTGGTAAGCGACTCAAAGCATATGCGGTCAGCTCGGCTTCATGGTTGGCGACATTCTCCATGCGAACTTTTTCCAGCTGTTTGATGGCAGCCGCCAGCGCCACCGCACCGACCGTGTTTGGGCTGCCAGCTTCATCCCGATCCGGTGGTCCGGCCCAAACCACTTCATCCAGCGTTACGATCTCGACGGTGCCACCCCCTTGTTGATCGGGATCACCGCGTCCAAATGTGTCCCGCCTGCCTACCAGGGCGCCTGTTCCAAAGGGTGCGTACATCTTGTGCGCCGAGATGGTGATGTAATCCAGGTGGGAAGGGTCTTCGATTGAGCGCATGTCCACTGCCCGGTGCGGTGCCATTTGGGCGCAGTCCACCAGGATTTGAGCGCCAACCGCGTGGGTCTTTTCCGCCAGCCGGTAGATGGGGTTCAAATAACCCGTAACGTTGCTGGCGCCGGTGATGGCAACCAGGGCGAGCGAGCCTTTGTGGCGCTCGAGCTGCGAGTCGAAATCCTCCTCATCCAGACATCCATCCGGGGTCAGCCCGACGTGCACGGTATGTGCTGCCCCACGCCAGGGGAGGTCGTTGGAGTGGTGCTCCATGCCGCTGGTGATGACCACGTTGCGCTGCTCTGTGAACGGGAAGCGGCGGGCGAGCTTGTTAATTGCTTCGGTGGTGTTCTTGCCAAAGATGCAGGTGTGCTCTGCAGGATTTGCTCCCACAAAAGCCATTACGGTATTCCGGGCATCTTCATAGGCGCGAGTCGACAGCTGGCTCTTGAAACCGGTACCGCGATGGACGCTGCTGTAATAGGGAAGGAAATTGTCTACGGCTGTTTGGACGGCTTTAAGCGCCGGGGTTGAAGCGGCGTTATCGAGGCTGACGTATGTGCATTGCTCGCCGGAGAGTGTTGGAACCTGGGCGTCCACTCCGACAAAAAGTTCCCGGTAGTTGTTGGTAGTTTGATGTGGGCTCATTGGTTTTCCAAAGTGTCAAGGATGGTTAATATGGATGAAGATTAGAAGTATAGATGTACAAACGCCATTTTACCAAAGGTTGCTGGGAAATTCATTAAATGAATTGGATTAAAACTTCTGTCAGAAGGATAACTTTGACCGGTCTTACTCGTCTCTGTTTTTTGGGATTCCAAAGGGAGCACAAGATCCATCCCCACAGCCGGTCCATAGTTATGGGCCACGATTATAATAGAAATCCCCTTCTTATAACATCAAGGATTATGTAGGTTTTTTTGTGTAATTTTGTACGTGCGTCGCAGACGCACGTACAAAATTACACACATTTCAGTACACAATCACATCAAGCCAGGAAGGGGATTTTTTCTTTTACGGAAGGCCGGTCACTCCATCTGCTGGTCTAAGCGTTGCAGTAATTCCCGCAGCGCGAGCGCAGTATTCACCAGCCTGGATGTATTTATGATCTCGGGCGTATCCTTAGATGTGTGTGCGATGTGGGTCAAGATTTCGGTGAATTTTTCCGAAGTGATCGCCAGGGCCGGAACTTTGTTCATGATGAACAGACTGTGGTCAGACTGGTACCAGGGCTCTCCTTCAATCATGTCGATGCGAGGGGAGAACACTTCTTTGATCGAACTAACAATATCCAGGGGGCAATCGTACAGCGAGTAGGCTGTCTTTCCTTGAAAATAACCGGCCCCGTCAATATTGATACCCAGGATAATTTCGCTGAACTTACCCGCATTGTCAGCCAGATACTGCTTCTCCCCTGGTGCTGAATAATAGTCTTCACCATTCAGAGCCACCAGTTCAATACCAGGCGTGCCGGTATAATCCGCCATCAACTCCGCCAGCAGAAGAAGCACGATCACCCCGCTGGCATTATCAATTGCACCAGGTGTACCATCTTTGGCGTCGATATGCGCAAAGATCACCACCCTGGGCTGCTGCATGGCTCCTTTACGTGCGTACACATTGTTCCCCACCGCGGGGCGGCGATTTGCCCGGATTTCAAGCGTGATCTCCTGGCCTGTAAAATCAGCCAGCTTGTACCCCTCATCTTCTGTCATGTAAACGGATGGAATATCGAAGTCACCGTCTTCTATAAGCGGGAACGGGTACACCGCGCCGGCGACCTCTACATCCTTTGTAGTGGCGGCGATGATGGCGACTGGATTCTTCGTCTCCAATAATCGGACGATGCGCTTGTGTTCTTCTGGATTGTAAAAGGGGAAGTCTTTTGGCATCAACTGCTCTTTGGCGAGCTCCCCACGTACCAGAAGGATCTTGTTGGCGGCTTGCGCGTGCTCCAATTCTTCAAACGTGGTAACCACTACAAGCGGTGCGTTTAGCGTGCATCCCAGCGAGTATGGGCTGACCAAAGCTTCGAAGGTGCCGCCGTCCACCGAGAGGTGTGCGCCATCATTGCTCCAATCAATGCAGTCAAAGGCCGGTGTTTTTATATTGAATCCAAAGGATGCTGCAGTGCTGGCGAAAAAATCCGTCGCCTCTAGATTGCCTGTGCGCCCAACGCAGCGGTTGCTTATTTCCAGGCTCAATTTTCGTAAGTAAGCATTGGCCTGACGTTCTAAATGGATAGTGGACACAATGGCTCCTTTTCTGAGTATCATTAGTAGACTGCCAAACACTATTTTCAGGAATGTCACTCTGAGCGAGAGCGAAGAGTCTTCTTGATTCGCGATGAGATTCTTCACTTCGTTCAGAATGACAAATTAATTCTTGATGTTTGACAGAGGACTAGATTAACCGGTTCGATGCTTAAATTCCTTCTATGTGTTGCGGTTTTCACCTACGAACAATAGCCGAGTTGAGCCGCGAGGTTCCCTCAGCAAATCCACACCCTGAGGGTCTAGAAAATTATCAATGACCCCTATCGTAAGCGGTTAGCTTCCGCTCAAGACTCATCATCCATGGGATGCTCTATCTCGCCGGCCATAAAATTGTTTGGGTCGAGTTTGTAAGCCTTCAGACATGCCCGGGTGCAGAAATACACCACCTCGCCCCGGTAGACGGCGCTTGGATAATCATTAATGTCTTTTATGGGGTCTCCACAGACAATGGTAAGGTTTTGCTCTGTTGGTGGTTGCTTCATCGTTTACCTCTTTATAAATGGGATGAGAAAACTGGATCAAGGTTGTGTCGGTGCAGATCCAGAATGCTGAAGCTGCGTTATTCAAATAATTACGCCGCACCCGCAGCCGACATCGTTTGGGTAAGGTAAATGTTTGGAATAGCAGGGGACAAATTTTTAAATCTTCAACTTGATCTTCGAAATAATTAACACACTCTTCTCTGTATCCGATTTTTTTGCGCCGGCTGCTCCCAGTTAAACTCTGCCGGGCGATTGGCGGAGTTGGATGGTTTGTTAAACGGGGCGATTGGGGAAAATCTGATGGCGATTTTTCCGATACCACATAGTTTTTTAAGATGCGGATGCCCCTGAAAGATGAGAATCCTTAAATATTACAAATTTGGTCTACTTTTAGGGGGATTAAGTATTGATTAATCGCTCACTATCGGCTATACTTATGGAGAATTGTGGGACGAAGTGGGTCAAAGTGGAGCGCCGGAACAGGGAACCGGCGTTCTGACATTAAAGCCGAAGGTAGAACGAATGTTCTTGGGTCAATTTTACCACAACATCGATGATAAGGGGCGCTTGACAATACCAGCGCGTTTCCGCGATCGATTGGAGGCGGAGGAGCCTATCTTGATGCAGGGGTTTGACCAGAACCTGTTGCTTCTCACCTCCACATACTTCAACATTCTATCACAACGCATGAACAGTATGAGCCTCACTGACCCAACGGCTCGATTGCTAAAACGCTTGATCTTCTCCACCGCTCACCAGGTCGAACTGGATAAAGCGGGCCGCATTCTCGTACCGCAGTTTTTGCGGGAAGCCATCGATCTGCAGGGGGAGGCCGTGGTCGTTGGTTCTGGAAATTATATCGAAATTTGGTCTCCTGTCCAGTGGAAGGATCAGGCGGCTCAACTGTCCGATGCACAGTTGAACGCGCATCGATTTGCTGCCCTGGATCTTTCCACCGAATAGGTCGGAAAGATGAACGTACAAACTGAGGGAGATACTCTCCCACACTATTCGGTACTTTACCAAGAGACGATACAGGCATTAAGACCAAGATCAGGCGGCCTGTATGTGGATGGCACACTGGGCGCCGGTGGTCACGCCTGGGGCATTTTAGAGGCCAGTTCTCCGGATGGCAAGTTGTTGGGTTTGGATGTTGATCCTGCCGCACTTGAAATCGCTGGAGGTAGATTGGCTCCCTTTATCCAGCGTACGCTTATCCAACAGGCTTCCTACCGTTCACTGGGCGAACAGCTCGCGAACTGTGGGTGGCAGTCAGTGGACGGGATTCTATTAGACCTGGGTCTATCTTCCATGCAGCTGGACACCCCCGGACGTGGATTTTCTTTCCGTTCGGATGCGCCGTTGGATATGCGTTTTGACCGGCGAAGCCAGGTCACCGCTGCTCAGCTGGTCAACCAGTTATCCGAGCGGGAGCTGCAAGAGGTGCTCTACAAATACGGCGAGGAGCACCATGCCCGGCGGATAACCCGGGCGATCGTTGCGGCTCGCCCGATCCACACAACCCGGCAGCTGGCGGATGCTGTATTGAGCGCCGTGCCGGAAGGGGAGCGCAGGACACCATCCCGAACCCGCCGGCTGCATCCTGCCACGCGAACCTTCCAGGCTCTGCGTATTGCCGTAAACCAGGAGTTGGATGCCATTGAGTCTGTTCTGCCGCAGGCCGTGGCAGTGCTGGTGCCGGGCGGAAGACTGGTCGTGATCTCCTATCATTCACTAGAAGACCGGCTGGTAAAACAATTTTCTCGTCGTGAGAGCAGAGATTGTATCTGCCCACCACGACAGCCTGTATGCACATGCGGGCATACCGCTCAGATCATCGAAGTCACTCGCAAGCCCATCCGGCCGCAAACGGATGAAGTTGAGCGGAACCCTCGTTCACGCAGCGCACGGATGAGGGTGCTCGAAAAAAAGTGAGAATATTCACATAAGCAGTTGGCCGTACTTCTATAAAAATTTAAGGGAACCAACTGCTTGCTGGCATGTTTTATGCAAACCTGTTAATAGGAAGATGTCTGTCTTTTTCTTAACAGGAGGAACCAATGCAACAGTTAGAGAGATTTACACAAGCATATCCTCAAGCGCCTTGGCGAGGACAACTGCAGATAATCGGTCTGTTCCTCGTAGTTATCGTGCTCCTGGGACTCGTCGCGGGCGTGTATTTAAGCGTCAGCGCACGATCGACCGCCATAGGGCGTGATATTCAGGGTTTGCAAAGACAGATCAGGCTGCTCGAACAGGAGAACGAAACCCTGAAATCCGTATTGGCCGATCTGTCTGCATCCAGAAGATTGGAGAAACGCTCCAATGAGATCGGCTTTGTACCGATGCAGGTTGAAGATGCGATATATGTGCGCGTGCCCGGTTATTCTGGACGACCACCCATCACTCTCGCCCCCGGGAGAGAAGAGCCGGTAGTTCGCGCCTCCGTACTGCCGGACGAGTACACTGAATCCTTATTCGACTGGTTGTACAGACAGCTCAGCCCGTACGTACTGCCGTTATTAGAGGTGCAGCCATGAAATCTGATCACTTTTGGCGTTTTTCTTTCCTGGGTTACGCAATTTCGATTCTGCCTTTAATCGTCCTTTTTCAATTACTGCGTATCCAAACGGATAAAGAACAGATTCAGATGTTTATCGACCAGGGAAAACGCTTCTCTGGATACTATCATACGATCGAACCAGCCCGGGGACAGATTTTTGACCGCTATGGGCATCCTATTGCCGGTAATAAGACGGTCTACGAAGTTGGAGCCGAGCTGTATTACGTGCGGAATCCGGAAACGATAGCCATGGCGTTGAGTGTGATCACGGATGCTGATTACAACGATGTACTGGAGGCTGCCAGTATCCCTCCATCACCGGATGCGGTCTACGTAGTGCTCGCCAAGGGCGTTTCTCAAGATCAGGCGGAGCAGCTGAAAATATTGGTTGACCAGATGCAAATAACCTACGGAAATCGCAAGGATGAAGATGCTCCCAGCCTGAGAGGTTTGATGTTCTTTCCTTATCTGGAGCGAATGTATCCTGAAAAGTCGACCGCTTCAAACCTGGTGGGTTTTGTGAATCAAGAGCGAGAGGGATTTTATGGTGTGGAAGCTTATTACCACAACATGCTGGCGGGAAAAGAGAAAGTCGTCTGGTTGCCGACTGATCCGAACCTGGTTGAGGGTTTACCAGATACACCGGGCGGTGTTAGCCTCGTTCTGACGATTGACAGAGAGATACAGACCAGCATGGAAGCACTGGTTGATAAGGCGATGAAACAGAACGGGGCCGAGTCGGCTACCATCGTTGTACTTGATCCGGAGACTGGTGAGATTATGGCCATGGCGACTACACCTCGCATGGACATAAACCAATATTGGCGTTATGCAGAAGTTTTCCCGGCCCCAATGCCATTTAACCGCGCCATCAGCCAATCCTACGAACCAGGTTCAGTTTATAAGGTTCTCACAATGGCTACCGGGTTAGACCTGGGTGTAATCACTCCGGACACCGAGTTTATCGATACGGGTACGTTTGAAATCGCAGGAGCAATAATTTACAATTGGAATTTTGGCGCGTGGGGACCTCAGAATATGATCGGTTGTTTACAGCATTCATTAAACACCTGCCATGCCTGGGTGGCGACCCAGATCGGCGCTCAAAATTTCTATGCCTATATGCAAAAATTTGGCCTCGGGAGATCAACCGGTATTGATATGGCCGGTGAGGTTTCCGGACGTCTGAAAGTTCCGGGGGATGACGATTGGTACGAAGCTGATTTAGTCACCAACGCATTTGGACAGGGTGTGGCAGCTACACCCATCCAGATGATTTCTGCCATCTCAGCCCTGGCGAATGATGGAAAGATTATGACCCCACACATCGTGCACTCGATGATCAGCGATGGAGTCCAACATGAGATTGGCTATAACCTGGCAGCGGAGCCGATCACACCAGAAACTGCCCACACGATAACCGAGATGTTGGCCCAGTCCCTTGAAGTTGAATCCTCTAATGCTCTCGTCCCCGGCTATCGTGTTGCCGGTAAGACAGGCACAGGTGAAATCCCGACCCCGTATGGCTACACCAGCTACCTGACCAACACTTCATTCGTTGGCTGGGGGCCGGCGGATGATCCTAAATTTTTGGTTTACGTGTGGTTAGAAAAGCCGACTTCATCCATTTGGGGATCGGAAGTTGCAGCCCCGGTATTCCGGCAGGCAGTGGAAAAACTGGTCGTTCTCATGAACTTGCCGCCCGATGATATCAGGCTGGAGTTATTAGGACAGTAGAGAAATCAGCAGCTTTTACCTCGCGAAGTATTCTGCAGAAGGTAGAGCGTAAACAGTAAAGAAGAAGAGGAAAATATACTGGTGTTAACGCTGGGCGATATTATTGAGGCTTTGTGTTCATTCCACCCCCATCAGGCTGATCGACCGGTCACTGATGCGGTGGTAGATTCTCGGCAGGCAATTCCGGGCTCTTTATTCATCGCCCTGCCGGGAGAGCACAGTGATGGGCACGAATACCTGTCCGATGCATTCCAGCGCGGAGCTTATCTGGCATTCGTCCAGCGCGATCAGTCCTCTGAGTACCACCAGCTAGACCTGCGCACGTCTCTTGGTGTGGATGATTTCGCTGCATTCATCCAGGAGGTGGGCAAGGGGACCCCCATATGTATGCGAGTCGAGGATAGTCTGCAAGCTTTACAGCAGGTGGCGCGATTCTGGCGTCGCAAATTTAACGACCTGCGTGTGATTGGCATTACCGGAAGCGTCGGGAAATCCACCAGTAAAGAGCTCATGGCTGAGGTACTGAATCAGAGATATCGGACTTTAAAAAATTCCGGCAATCTTAACAACGAGATCGGGCTTCCATTAACCATGCTGAAGTTGACACACGGGCATGAATATGCGGTTCTGGAAATGGGATTCTACGTGCCTGGTGAGATCAAATTTTTATGCGATATCGCCTTGCCGCAGGTAGGTGTTCTTACCAATATTGGAACAGTGCACGCAGAGCGGGCTGGTTCCCAGGAAGCGATTGCACGCGGAAAGGCCGAACTGGTCCAGGCATTACCTGCAGCACCCGAAGGTGTCGCCATTCTCAACTACGACGACCCGCTGGTGCGTGACATGGCGGATAAGACGCAAGCGCGCGTGTTTTATTACGGTCTCACGCCCGAGGCTCACCTCTGGGCTGACAATATTGAAGGACTGGGGTTAGAGGGTATCCGCTTCCGCCTGCACTACCGCAACGAGACGCTGCACATGCGCGTCCCCCTGATCGGCCGGCATTCTGTGCACACGGTACTTCGGGCGACAGCCATCGCCCTGCAAGAGGGTTTATCCTGGCAGGAGATCGTTAATGGGCTGCGCTCCGGGGACACTCAATTGCGTCTCGTGGCGGTGAGATCAAGCTGTGGAGCGCTGATCCTGGATGACACCTATAACGCATCTCCCGAGTCATCGCTGGCAGCGCTCAACCTGCTGGATGAACTGGATGGCCGCAAGATCGCCGTCTTGGGGGATATGCTCGAACTCGGGCCGTACGAAAAGCGTGGTCACCAGATGGTTGGGATGCGAGCTGCGGATGTGGTCGATCAACTGGTTACCATTGGCGAGCTGGGTCTCCATATTGCAGCGGCCGCCCGATATTCCGGACTGCCTGATCGGGCGATAACTGAACTTGAAAACAGCGAGCAGGCGATCGAGTTCCTGGAACCTATCCTGTGTGAAGGTGATGTGGTGCTGATCAAAGGGTCCCGAGGAATGCGGATGGATAAAATCGTCTCGGTTTTGGAGACAATTCGATGACCGATGTCTTAATGTCGCTAAGCCTGGCAGGATTTAGTTTTATGATGACGGTGATCTGGGGACCACCGTTAATAAGGGTATTGCGCCATTTTAAGGTTGGCGAGACAATCCGTATTGACGGTCCCGAACGCCACTTTAATAAGCTGGGTACACCGACCATGGGCGGCGTGATGATCATCCTGCCTGTTGTGCTGATCACGGTCATGTTAAATGCCAGCGGCCTGATCGGGTTGGACATGCTGGGACGATCGGTCATATTACCGATGGGCGTGATGATCCTCTTCGCCATATTGGGTGCCATGGATGACTGGGCGGGATTGCGCGGTCAGAAGCAGGAAAAGGGGATGCGGCCCCGGACGAAGCTGCTCATCCAGATTGTTATCGCCCTGGCTGCAGCCTTGGGCTTGAAATACGTGCTGGGTGTGCCGAATATGTTTGTGCCTAACGTAAAAGGTGACATCAACCTGGGGGTCTGGTACGTGCCGGTAGCCGTATTTATTATCGTCGCCGGATCAAACGCCGTAAATTTGACAGACGGGTTGGATGGCCTGGCTGGATTGATTGCTGCTACGGTCTTCGCTGCGTATGGAGGCATAGCTCTATTGCAAGGACAGATTTTCCTGGCCCGATTCTCCTTTACGCTGGTTGGCGCGATTTTTGGCTTCCTGTGGTTTAACGTGCACCCCGCGCAGCTGTTCATGGGAGACACCGGTTCCTTAGCCCTGGGTGCCACGCTGGCTGTGGTGGCACTGATGACCGGGCACTGGATTCTCCTGCCAATGATCGCAGTCATTCCGTTCAGTGTTGTCATGAGTGTGATTCTGCAGGTGACCTACTTTAAACTGACGGGAGGTCGGCGCCTGTTCAAGATGTCGCCTATCCACCATCATTTTGAGCTTTCTGGATGGAGCGAGACCCAGATTGTGCAGCGTTTCTGGTTAATTGGACTGTTATTTGCCATGATCGGCGTGGCACTGGCGTTTGTGTAATGAGAGATTGGAACGGGTTAAGAGTCGTCATCGTTGGAGCTGCCCGTCAGGGTATTGCCCTGGCGCGCTTCCTGGCTGTTCATGGCGCCCGGGTTGTATTGACGGATAATCGTCCTGAGGAATTCTTCAGCACCGTTCAAAATTCTCTTGTCGATTTCCCCGGCGCACTGCACCCGATTGGATGGGTGTGTGGAGGGCACCCGCTCAGCCTGCTGGATGACGCCGGGCTGCTCTGCCTTTCTGGCGGTGTTGCCCCAACCATACCCCTGGCAGTTGAAGCGCAGGCGCAAGGTATTCCACTTTCCAACGATTCCCTGATCTTTTTAGAACAGGTGCCCTGCAAGGTGATCGGAATTACGGGCTCGGCAGGAAAGTCAACCACCACTTCTCTGGTTGGAGCGATGGCTGAGCGTACGATGTCCCACCAGGCGATGGGGAACAGCAAACGACCTGCGAAAGCCTGGGTGGGAGGCAACATCGGCTCGCCGCTCATTTCCAACCTTGATGAGATGAATGTGCACGACCTGGCTATCATGGAATTGTCCAGCTTCCAGTTGGAGCTTATGGATCGCTCCCCTCAGGTGGCAGCCTTGCTGAACGTGACCCCCAATCACCTGGACCGGCATGGCTCAATGGCAGTCTATACCGCCATCAAAGGGCGAATTCTGGATTATCAATCTCCCTCGGACGTCGCAGTTTTGGGGCGTGATGACAAAATTACCTGGTCATTGGCACAAAAAGTGCACGGTAGGTTAATATCCTTTGGTATCGAAGAACCGGCCAACAGCCAGGAAGGCGCGTACCTTAGGGACGACAATATATATATTCGCTTGAGAGACCAGCAGAGCGACCTGTTTGTAATGCCGCGCGAGACAATCAGCTTGCGAGGCGAGCACAACCTGCTTAACGTTCTGGCAGCCTGTGCCATCGCCGCGGCAGCGGATCTGCCGGATGAGGCCATGTCGACCGGCACAGCTGAGTTCACCGGCATGCCGCACCGCCTGGAGTTTGTGCGAAGCTGGGGCGGAGTTTCGTGGTTCAACGATTCGATCGCAACAGCTCCTGAACGGACCATGGCCGCTATCCGGTCGTTTAACGAGCCGCTGGTGCTGTTGATTGGTGGACGGGATAAAGGTCTGCCCTGGGACGATCTGGCTGCCCTGGTTTACCAGAACGTGGATCATTTGATCATCTTCGGTGAGGCAGCCGAGACGATCTTGCAGGCTGTGGCAGCAAACTCACCGGTGCTTACAGGGCATAGGGTTGATGCAGCTGCTTTAGATTATGGGAAGGAGGATGTGACCATCAAGATGTGCAGCGGTCTGCGAGAGGCCGTACGTGCGGCTGTCGATGTTGTTGAACCGGGTGATGTGGTATTACTGTCGCCGGGTGGTACCAGTTTTGATGAATTTAACGATTTTGAGGAGCGAGGAGAATGTTTCGTTCAATTGGTGAAAGATTTAACCTGAATCCTTCACAAAAGCTGAAAACAACGTCCAGGCGTCGAACGAAGCCGGCAAAAAATCGCGTGACAGAGTCCCGCGGCCGCACGCTTCATTTGAAGTTTGACGTGATCCTTTTCCTGTCCGTGATCATACTTATGGTCTTCGGCATGATCATGGTCTATTCATCCAGCTATGATTTTTCACAGAGTGAATGGGGTGACAGCGGGCACATCTTTAAACGCCAGCTGCTGGTCGTAGGCCTGGGTATCATTGCCATGGTGATCCTGGCGTTCTTTGACTACCATAAATTTAAGGACTTCGCCCTGCCAGGGCTGATCATCATCATCATCAGCTTATTCGCGGTTTTGATCATCGGAGACGAACGTCACGGTGCTGCGAGGTCGCTCTTCAACGGTTCTGTGCAGCCTTCGGAATTTGCAAAGTTGGCGATCGTTCTCTATTTGTCCGTGTGGTTGTATGCAAAACGTGAAATTCTAAACAATATTACCTTCGGCCTGATACCATTGGCCGTCATCCTGGGAGTGATGTCCGCATTCGTCCTGCTGCAGCCGGATATCAGCGCCGTCTTCACCATCATGTTTCTTGGCGTAGTTATGTTCATCGTTGCGGGCGGAGACTTGCGGCAGATTGGTATCGTTCTTATCCTGGCGATTATTGCTGCCTGGCTGACATTGCAGCTTTTCCCCACCGGCGCCCAGCGCATGGAAGAGTTTTTACTGGGGCTTCGCAACCCCAGCGAGGCTTCATACCATGTGCGCCGTTCCTTCGAAGCCTTCGTGAATGGCGGTTGGCTGGGCGTGGGTATTGGCAATTCTGTGACCAAGGTAACCGGTTTACCCGTACCGCATACCGATAGCGTCTATGCCGTGGTCGGTGAGGAGACGGGTATGGTCGGCGCTGTTGGACTGCTGGTCTTGTTCTTGCTCATCCTGTGGCGCGGCCTGACGATCGCCCGGCGCGCACCGGACGAGATGGGCGCCCTGCTTGCTGCTGGGCTCAGCATCTGGCTGGCTTTTGAAGCCTTCATTAATATGGCCGGCATCGTGAACGTTGTTCCATTCGCGGGCAATGCCCTGCCTTTTATCAGTGCAGGTGGTTCAAGCCTTTTTGTAAGTATGGTTGCCGTTGGTATCCTTTTGAACATCTCTCGTCTTTCTATTGTCAAGGACGATGAAAAAGGGAGTCTATTCAGTGCGGTTATTGATCTGCGCCGGCGGGACGGGCGGGGGAGTGTTCCCCGCGCTCGCCGTTCTACAGGCGCTGAAGTCAAGCGTTGAATCTTCGAGCCCGGAAGCCCAGCACCAGATTCTCTGGGTTGGCGGGTCTGATGGAATGGAGGTTGAATTAGTGGAACGAGCAGGTGTGTCCTTCGACGGGATCCCGGCAGCAGGTGTACATGGAGTCGGCTTGCGTGCTCTACCCGGGAACACACTCCAGTTGGGTCGTGGCTTTTTGCGGTCTCGAGCCATCCTGTCTCGCTTCCAACCGGACGTACTATTTTTCACCGGTGGCTACGTTGCTGTACCGATGGCTCTGGCTGGCAGGCGAACGCCCTCCTTATTGTACGTGCCAGACATCGAGCCTGCATTGGCATTAAAAACTCTCTCCCGGTACGCCGACCGCATTGCTGTTACAGCGGATATTTCTAAGGAATATTTCCCGGACCACAGCGCCGTTTCTGTGACAGGTTATCCGGTACGACCCGAATTTATGCACTGGGAAGAAGAGGCAGCACGGCAGGCATTCGGCTTATCTGCAGACCTTCCAACTCTGCTGGTGTTCGGCGGCAGCAAAGGCGCTCGATCCATTAACCGGGCGTTATTAACCGTGCTGCCTGAATTGTTGGAAGATATGCAGGTTGTGCACATTAGTGGAAGTTTGGACTGGGACGAAGTGAAAGCAGCCAGTTCAAGACTTAATGCTGCACAGAATCAACGCTATCGGGTATACCCGTTCCTGCACGAGGAGATGGGTGCAGCTCTTCGCGCGGCAGACCTGGTGGTATCACGCGCCGGAGCATCCACGCTGGGAGAGTTTCCCGCCTTTGGTTTGCCGGCCATCCTGGTGCCTTACCCATACGCCTGGCGGTATCAGCGGGTAAACGCCGGTTATTTGGAGGAGCGAGGTGGTGCGATAGTGATCGAGGACAGTGAACTTCCCGCACAGCTGCTGCCGCAGGTGCAGGGGCTGATGCTGGATAACGAACGACGGCAGGACATGCGTCAGACCATGCTCACCCTGGCTAAACCTGACGCAGCCGCTCGTATCGCTCGAATCTTGCTCGGCATGACCGGGGAGCTGGAGCAGGAAAGGATGTGATCTTATGATAGCTATTTTAATCGCATTTTATGCGTCTGTACTTCTTTTCGCGGTTATGGGTTCTGTTCGCGGTTGGGCAAAGGAGCTTCTGGTAATCTTCAGCGTTATCCTGGCTTTAGCGGTGATTTCGATAATCGAGAACCTGCTGCCTGTCGTTAGTGATATTCTCGCGGCAAACCCGACTCTGGATTTTTGGGTGCGCGTGGGTATCTTGCTCGTGATGGCTTTCTTCGGCTACCAATCTCCGAGGATATCCTTGCTCGCCCGGGCAGCGGAGCGGCGCGACCAGATTCAGGATACGCTGCTTGGATTAATCCTGGGAGCGATCAGTGGATACATGATTGTTGGATCCTTGTGGTGGTTTATCGACCAGATGGGATACTTCCCACCCTATATCTATCCACCAGACAGCAGCCCCCTGGGTCTGACAGCCCAGCGACTTGTGCAATGGCTGCCACCTGCTTACCTCTTGGGTGGCCCAATGATTTACGTCGCGGTTGTATTAGCATTTATTTTTGTGATTGTCGTGTTTATCTAGTGCATCTTCAAGGATAAAAGCTTCATGTGGATACAGGAAGCGGCGTCCTTGATAAAAATTCAAGTGTTCTGTCTTTGAACAAATTTTTCCCCAACTAATATGTTTGACAGAACATCAGGTGATTTACAGGAACGTAATGAAGCGTGTTCATTTGATCGGGATCGGAGGAAGTGGTTTGTCTGCCATAGCAATCGTCTTGCTGGAAAGTGGGATCGAGGTGAGTGGTTCAGATCGGGAGTTCTCGCCATTGGCCAGGCAGGCACAGGCAGCGGGAGCCGAAGTAACCATTGGCCACCAGGCGCAGAACGTGTCGGGTGCTGATGTGGTTGTCCGCTCATCCGCAATACCCGACGACAACGTTGAGGTGACGGCCGCGCAGGCGGCAGGAATCCCGGTGCTCAAACGAGCCGATTTCTTCAGTACGTTGACATCAGGTCGACGGGTGATTGCCATAGCCGGTACGCACGGCAAGACCACCTGCACATCGATGATCGCATGGATATTGACCAGCATGGACCTCGATCCTTCGTATATTATCGGCGGCGTTTCTAAGAATCTGGATACGAACGCCCATGCCGGTGGTGGTGCGGAATTCGTCATTGAAGCTGACGAGTATGACCGCATGTTTCTGGGTCTCAATCCGAAATATGCCGTGGTTACGAATGTGGAACACGACCACCCGGACTACTACCCGACTTTTGATGATTTCTACCAGGCATTCTGGAACTTTATTGGGCGTTTGGAAGCAGGAGGCGAGCTGCTCTTCTGCGAAGATGATCCGGGTGCGGCTCGTTTACGAGCCCAGGCGCAGCAAAGTGGTTTCCGGACACGCACATACGGCATACTGGATGCGGGATACGACTACTACGCCCATGGACTGGTTCCCAATTCAGCGGGTGGTACCTCCTTCGAAGCGCTCTGCACCAAGGAATCCAGCTCGGGTGCAGTGCAGGTCAATTTGCAGGTACCCGGAAAACACAATGTTCGCAACGCGCTGGCTGCCCTGGCCGTCGCTGATATGCTCGGTTTACCGCTTTCACCAGCAGCCTCGGCGCTTTCCGAGTTCCAGGGTACGGGACGGCGCTTCGATGTCTATGACCAGGTGGGTGGGGTAATCTTGATCGATGATTATGCTCACCACCCGACGGAAATCCGCGCCACGCTGGAGGCAGCCAGGCAGCGCTACCCGCAGCGAACAATCTGGACCGTGTGGCAGCCGCATACCTATTCCCGTACACGGACGCTGTTGGACGGCTATACCGGCGCCTTCCAGGAGGCCGATCATGTCCTGGTTACGGAGATTTATGCTGCCCGTGAGCAGAAACCAGAGGATAACTTCTCCTCAGAACAAGTCGTGCGCCTGATGGAGCATCCCAAGACCGTGTTTACGCCGGGGATCCCGGAAGCGAAAGATGCGCTGCTCGATGGCCTGGGCGAGAATGACGTTGTGATTGTGCTTTCCGCAGGTGATGCAGATCAGCTTAACCGCCAGCTTTCACATGCATTGAGAGAGAGGAGCAAAACCTCCTTCAAAGGTGAGAGCGGAGTGGGTCACCTGCATTCCGTGTGACCATTCGAGGTACTTAGACACGCAATAGTGATGCTGACAGAACAACTGCTTATGGAAAAGTACACCCCTATTCAACCGCTTTGGGCGGCATTTAGTGACCGGCTGCAGGAAGATGTTCTGCTGGCGGGTTATACAGCCGCGCGCATCGGTGGTCCGGCGGATGTCTTGCTCGAGGCTCTCTCTGCAGATGACCTGTTTGGGATGGTAAGTGTCTTGTGGGAGCTGGACCTGCCGTTCGTGATCCTGGGTGGCGGTTCAAACGTTCTGATCAGCGATTATGGTGTCAGAGGAGTTGTGGTCATGAACCGCGCCAGGCAGCTGCGCTTCGACGAAAAGGAATCCCCACCACACGTATGGGCAGAGTCTGGCGTAAATTTCGGCTCAATTGCGCGCCGGGCGGCTCTGCGTGGCCTGGCTGGATTAGAGTGGGCGGCGGGAATCCCGGGCACACTGGGAGGCGCGGTGGTAGGCAACGCCGGCGCCCACAGCGGGGACGTGTCCCAAAATTTGATCGCGGCTGAAATCTTGCACCGTTCACAAGCAGAGCAGTATGGGCTTACCGTTCGTGAAGAGTGGACCGCGGATAAATTAGGCTTTTCCTACCGCAGCAGTGCCCTGAAGCACACTCAAATTGCAGGATCTGCCTCCCCACACCACGATCCAGGTGCGGTCGTCTTATCCGCAGGCCTGCGCCTGGAGCGCAGCACACCGCAGGCGGTCCAGGACAAGATGGATGAATATGCCGCATACAGGCGTAAAACGCAGCCACCGGGCGCCAGCATGGGTTCGATGTTTAAAAACCCGCCCGGTGATTATGCAGGCCGGCTGATCGAAAATGCTGGATTGAAAGGTTCACGTATTGGCGGTGCAGAGATCAGCACAACGCATGCCAATTTCTTCGTAAACCTTGGTCATGCTTCGGCAAGCGATGTAACTGCGTTGATTAAACTTGCACACGACACGGTAGCCGGTCAGTTCGGCGTCGATCTGGAATTGGAAATCGAGCTGATGGGTGATTTTCAGGACCCGGGAAAAAAGCAGCCAGGTTAAGGAGTACACAGGAAGAGACAGGCTGATGATGTTTATGGATAAGGAAAGGCTGCGGGTAGGTGTAATATTTGGCGGGCGTTCTGGCGAACACGAGGTCTCGCTTATGTCCGCGCGTTCGGTGTTGGATGCCCTCGACCCGCAAGTATATGAGGTCGTCCAGATTGGCATCACCAGGGAAGGCGCTTGGTTGGTCGGAGAAAACGTCCTGGAGGTAATGACCTCCGCAATACCTGTAGATAATTTTGGTGGTTTGACGCCCGCAACCTTACTGCCGGACCCCACTCGCCCGGGTCTGTACCTGATCCGCTCAGATGGAGATCAAAGGCTAGAATTCCTGACCGAACTGGACGTGGTATTCCCTATGCTGCATGGCACATTTGGTGAGGACGGCACTTTGCAAGGCATGCTCGAAATGGCCGATCTGGCTTATGTGGGTGCGGGTGTCCTTGGATCTGCGGTCGGTATGGATAAGGGTGTGTTTAAAGACGTAATGCGTGCAAATGGCATCCCTGTCGTTGATTGGCAGATCGTGCTGCGGTCTGAAATCGAAAATGACCCCCAATCTGTACTGGACCAGGCCGAACACCTGGCTGATTATCCGCTGTTCGTCAAACCCGCTAACCTGGGTTCTTCTGTGGGCATCTCGCTCTGCCGCAGCCGCAGCGACCTGTTGGAAGGCGTGATGGAAGCAGCCCGGTATGACCGCCGGGTGTTGATCGAGTGCGGTTTAAGTGCGCGCGAGATTGAAGTAAGCGTGCTGGGCAATGATCATCCACAGGCGTCAATCCCTGGTGAAGTTCTTCCCAGCCGCGAGTTCTACTCTTACGAATCTAAATATATCGATGGTACATCCGCTTTGCTGATTCCTGCCCCTCTGCCGGGTGAACTCACGCTGAAAATCCAGGAGCTCGCCGTGCAGGCATATCGTGCGATTGATTGCGCCGGTATGGCACGGGTGGATTTCATGCTCGAAAAAGACGCCCTCCATCTTGAGCAGGGTGAAGGATTGTATTTGAACGAGTTAAACACCATCCCGGGGTCCACTGAGATCTCCATGTACCCGAAGCTGTGGGATGCCAGCGGTTTATCTTACCCGGCGCTCGTTGATCGTTTGATCCAGCTGGCGTTAGAGCGCAAAGTGGACCGCGACAAGACGGAACGTAATTTCCGGAGGAATAGTTGAGCATGGGCAGCAATTCCAAAACTCTGAAGCGCTTGACCAGATACCGTGATAAAGGAGCCCAGAAGAAGTCCACGAAATCACGATCTTCGACCAGGGCTAAAAGGAGACGTACACGACGAACGATGTCCAGTACTAAAACGCCTGTGATGGTTCGTGCTCCTGGAAACGGTACGGCCAGAAGAAGCGCCACAAGCAGCAAACGGGCTAAACGTCGTTTCTATGTCGCATTGAATACGCCAGGCGCCGAGATGCGTTTACCGTCTATCCCCGTTGTCCAGGCTGGCTGGCGCTGGATATCATTGGCGATGACGGGTCTGCTTCTCTTTATGGTGTACTTTGCGCTAACCTCTCCGATGTTCCGGGTCGATGCAGCCGATATTTATGGTCTGAAACGATTGTCGGACATGAAGGTTTATACGATGCTGGATATTTCTGGCGAACCGATATTTACATTGGATACGGCTAATCTGGAAGAAGCCCTCAGTACACAGTTTCCGGAGTTCTCTTCGGTAAACGTTGAGATCGGAATGCCCAATACTGTTGCCATCTCGGTGACAGAGCGGGTCCCCGTGCTAGCCTGGATCCAGAATGGTACTTCTCAACTGGTTGATTCAGAAGGAATGGCATTCCCGCTGCGCAGCGATGGACCGAAATATACAACACCGGTTGTCGAAGCATCCAGCCCACCGCCGGTACCCAGGACGTTCAGCATCGAATCTATAGAGCAGGAGCTTGAAGGCGTAGAGGCGCCCTCTGAAGAAGATGTGCAGGCGGAGAATGCCCCATTTATCACCCAGGAAATGGTGTCCGCTGTGCTGACCCTGGCGAAATTTGCACCTGAGGACACTCCGCTTCTGTATGACGGTCTTCATGGGTTGGGCTGGAAAGACCCGCGCGGTTGGGACGTGTATTTTGGCACCGCAGATGAGATAAGTGTGAAACTCCAGGTGTACGGGGCCGTTGTTGGGCGATTGCTGGCAGATGGGATCCAACCGGCATTGATTAGTGTGGAATACGCACATGCACCCTTTTATCGTATGGAGCGCTGAACCGAATGGGAATTATCGTGATGGAATGTAAGGATCATAGGCATGGATGACCTGATTGTTGTTGGGATCGATATTGGAACGACAAAGATATGCACACTGGTGGGGCGTGAAGAAGCCCCGGGCAAGCTGCGCATACTGGGTGTCGGGATTGAGCCATCAGCGGGTATCCGCAAGGGCGTCGTGGTTGATCTTCAAGCCGCATCTCAGGCAGTGATCAATTCTGTCGATAAAGCGGAGCGGACCTCCGGTCTGGAGATCACTTCTGCGCTGGTAAGCATGGCGGGTTCCGATGTCTCGTCGGTGAACAGCCGTGGAGTTGTGGGTGTGATCGGCCGCGTGATCGACGACGATGATATCGCCCGCGCAGTGGATGCCGCCCGCGCGGTCGCCATTCCGCACAACCGGGAGATCATCCATGTTATCCAACGTGGATTTAATGTGGATGGACAGGACGGGATCCGCGATCCCTCTGGGATGCATGGATATCGCCTGGAGGTAGAAACCCATATCATCACGGCCTCCGAGACGAGCATCGAAAATATCCGCCAGTGCGTCGCATCGGCGAAGGTTGATGTTTCCCAATTTGTGCTGAACCCCCTTGCCTCGGCGGAGGTGGTGCTGACAGAGACGGAACGCCAGATGGGAGCGGTGGTGTGTGACATCGGTGGGGGTACGACGGATATGGCGATTTATATCGACGGAGATGTGTGGCACACGGCGGTGCTCACGGTGGGCGGTGGCCATATCACTTCTGATATTGCACATGGCTTACGTTTGCCGATGTCGCAGGCTGAGGAAATAAAGGTCCAGCATGGTCGTACCATCAGAAAGGATGGCGACGAGCAGGAATTTTTCAGCATCCGGCCTTTCGGCGAAGAGAAAGCAGTTCAGATACGGCAGCAAGATTTGGTTCATATTATCAATGCTCGCGTGGAAGAAATTTTTGGAATGGTTGTACAGGAGATCAAGCGTTCAGGCTATGATGGGCTGCTGCCGGCCGGTGTGGTGCTCACGGGAGGCAGCAGCGCTCTGCCGGGAATCCGTGACGTCGCCAACAGCGTTTTGGGCGTGCCTGTACGGGTTTCCAAACCCGAGAACTTGTTCGGCATGAAAGATCGCCTCGACTCGCCAGCCTATTCAACCAGTGTTGGCCTGTTGCATTGGGCGATGATGATGAGAGAAATAACCCCCGAGGGAGTGCAGCATCCGAAATCTATGAGTGAAGGAGGTGGTTTAGATAAGGAAACGATTATGAATTGGTTGAGGCGGTTGATACCGTAAATATAGGTTCTGTTTTGAACGTAAGTTCTTCGTTTTTCGGAGATCTGAAAATAATTTTGGCAATTTATCATAAACACATGTTCGTTTTGTAAAACCTTTTATATGAAGGAGGCAGCAATGACTGCAGTCAACAATCCAAATCAGCTCGAATCCTTCGCCCGCATTAAAGTTGTCGGGATCGGCGGTGGTGGATGCAACGCCGTGGACCGCATGATCGACGAAGGCATGATGGGTGTAGAATTCCTGGCTGTCAACACTGACGCCCAGTCGCTAATGCTATCCAAGGCGACTACGCGGGTACGCATCGGCGAGAAGCTGACCCGCGGGCTGGGGTCAGGTGGCGACCCGGAGATCGGGAGCAAGGCAGCCGAAGAATCAGCCGAGGAATTATACGAGGTCCTGAAAGGATCCGATATGGTCTTCCTCACGGCTGGCATGGGTGGTGGAACCGGAACAGGCGGTGCTCACATTATCTCCCAGATCGCAAAAGAGGTCGGCGCGCTGACCATCGGCGTCGTGACCCGCCCGTTCACATTTGAGGGTTCACGCCGCATCCAGGCAGCCGAGGCCGGAATCGTTAAGCTCAAAGAACAGGCCGACACTCTGATCGTGATCCCCAACGATCGACTGCTGCAAATCGTGGATAAACGCGCCAATCTGCAAAAAGCCTTCCGGCTGGCAGACGATGTGCTGCGCCAGGGTGTGCAGGGAATCTCAGAACTGATCACCATCCCCGGTCTGATCAACCTGGACTTCGCAGACGTACGCACGATCATGTCCGAAGGGGGCGCGGCATTAATGGCGGTCGGTGTTGCATCCGGCGAGGACGCCGCCCGGGCCGCTGCCGAGCAAGCCATCTCCAGCGAGCTGCTCGACATCACGATCGATGGCGCACACGGTATCCTGTTCAACGTTACTGGTGGTTCGGAGCTGACACTCTTCGACGTCAACCAGGCCGCAGCCATCATCAAGGAGACCGCTCATCCGGATGTCAACCTGATCTTTGGCGCTGTCATCGATCAAGAGATGAAGGACACCGTGCGCATCACTGTGATTGCCACTGGTTTTGAGCGTACGGGAGGTATCCCGCGTCGTTTAAAAGAAGTTCCGGTCAGTGATACGCGATATAAAGAAGACCACCGCGTTGAGATACCAACGCCAATGCCCCAACCGAAACCCGAACCAAGGGAAGAGGAATTCCAGACGCAGACCATCAACACGGATGACCTGGATATACCGACCTTCCTGCGCAATCGATTTCGTTAGGTGTAAATTGCTGCCTTCATTGTCTCAGCAACCTTTTTCCGCCTGATCGAGCGCAGCTCCCAGGCTGGAAAGCAAGCAGGTTGTGGTGAGACAAGCCCCGCCTCCCCGAAAAGTCACCTGATGGGGAGGCAGGGAAAAGAAGGTAGATCAAAACGCAGCGGCGGCACCGTGAGTATTTCAGCGGCGTGTACCTCGATCTCCTAATGGCTTCAAGTAAGCCAAAATTTTAACATTAATAAATGTCTACAAACCTTGGCATGTTTATTCATGTATGATACAATTGTGCTCTCGTCAACCCCAGATGTTGGGGGTTGCGATGACTATACCCCCACCTATAGTGGTTACATTTGTTCTATATATAACAAGGGGTTAATATGCGTTGTCCTTATTGTAATAATGTTAGAACGCGTGTAGTGGATACGACTCACGATGCGCGAGGCGGAATCCGCCGCAGAAGAGAGTGCGCGCGTTGTGCTCAGCGCTTCAGCACTTATGAACGACCAATATTAGCAACACCGCTGATCATCAAGCAGGACGGATCACGGGAAGAGTTCGATCGAGAGAAGCTGCTCCAGGGGATCCGCATCTCGTGCGCTAAGCGTCCCGTGTCCGCGGCCGATATCGATCGTTTGTCGGGTGAGATTGAGTCTAAACTTCAATCGATGGGCCGTTCGGAGGTGTCTTCCCGCATCGTGGGAGACATGGTGATCGCCGGTTTGAAAGAATTGGACCTCATCGCATATATCCGCTACGCTATTGTGTACTTACGTCTTGACGACCTGGAAGAATTACGTAGTGAGATCGACCGTTTGTTAGAAAGCTAAAATCCCAGCAGCAGATAAGCGGCATTACCTGCGTTTCTCGCTGTTTATTACGGCTTCACTGATCGAGAGGAGAAATTTTTTATGTTGCAAAATAGTGTATCTCATGGTTTAAAAAATGGACTCTTGCCAACCCCTCCGCTCCCTCAGGACCTTGGATCTATCGATCTGAGTGAAAACTCCCGCCAGGTACTTGTGCGCCGTTATGTAAGACGAGGAAAAGACGGACAGCCAGTCGAGACGGTTGAAGCCATGTTTTGGCGGGTAGCCTACCACGTCGCAGCGAGCGAAGAGAAATGGGGAGAAGATTATTTAGAGAGCGCACGCAATTATTATCAATTATTAACCTCCAAACGCTTCTTCCCCAATTCGCCGACATTTACCGGCGCCGGCACTCCACTGGGACAGCTGGCTGCCTGCTTCGTGCTGCCCATCAGCGATGACATGGGGCGTGATCCGGCGGGCATCTTCCAGACGCTGCGTGACGCGGCGCTTATCCAGCAGACCGGCGGGGGCAACGGTTTCTCATTCTCGCGCCTGCGTCCGAAAGGAACCATGGTTAAGTCCTCTGCAGGACAGGCAACCGGACCGGTTGGCTTTTTACGCGTCTATGACCGCGCCTTTGGAGAGATCGCCCAGGGTGGAACGCGCCGAGGTGCCAACATGGCCGTCCTGCGTGTCGACCACCCGGACATCGAAGACTTTATCACCTGTAAAACGGACGAGGACGCCATCACGAACTTCAACATTTCGGTCGGAATCACCGATGCTTTTATGGAAGCCGCCAGCAACGACGAGGATTGGGAGTTGCGTTTTCCCGATGTGGATGCCCCCCAGTACCGACACGTTGACGGCACCCTGGAGCAGCACGTTGATGCGGGAGTCCCGATCACAGCGCATAAAACAACGCCCGCCCGCGAGCTGTTAGAAAAGATAGTTCACCAGGCCCATCACAATGGCGAGCCGGGTGTGCTGTTCCTGGATGCAGCCAACCGCTCCAACCCCGTACCGCACCTGTACCAGCTCGAAGCGACCAATCCCTGTGGCGAGCAATTTCTGGCGCCTTATGAAAACTGCTGCCTGGGATCGATCAATCTGGCGCAGCACCAGGCACCGGATGGCAGGATCGATTGGGAGAAGCTTCAAAAAACCGTTGAACTGTCCACCGTTTTCCTGGACGACGTGGTAGATACCAACGCCTACGTACCCGCTGTACCCCAGCTCAGCGAGGCCGCCCACCGCGCAAGACGCATTGGATTGGGCATCATGGGGTTGGCAGACATAATGTATCACGTTGGAATTCGTTATGGATCGGATGAAGCGCAGGAGTTCGCAGCCCAGGTGATAGAGTTCGTGCGTTATCACGCCATGCTGTCAAGCGTGAAACTAGCCCAGCAGCGTGGGCCGTTCCCTGCCATTCGCGGCAGCATCTATGACCCGCAGGATTTGTCCTGGAAGCCACCCGTGCCGTTAAGGCCCTACGAACACGATTACGATCGCCCAATGTTGGATTGGAACCTGGTGTTAGAGGGTATTCAGCGTTATGGTATCCGCAACGCAGCGCAAACCACCATTGCTCCGACCGGTACGATTGCCACAGTGGCTGGGTGCGAGGGGTACGGATGCGAACCTGTGTTCGCTCTCGCATACGTACGGCATGTGGATGACAATGGGACCGACCTGCAATTGAAGTACACTAGCCCGGCTTTTGAGAAAGCCCTGGTGGAGGCTGGAATAGACGATGATAAACGACAGCGCATCATCGAACTGGTTATGGAGCATGGAACCTGCCAGGGGATTGATGAACTTCCTGAAGAACTGCAGCATGTTTTTGTTGTGTCTGCAGATATCAGCGCTGAAGAGCACGTGCGGATGCAAGGTGCGCTGCAGGTTTTTGTCGACAATTCGATTTCGAAAACAGTGAACTTCAACCCAGATGCGACGGAGGCGGATGTCGCCACGGCGTACCTTCTGGCCTGGGAGCTCGGGTGTAAGGGCATCACGGTCTACGTCACCGGATCGCGGCAGAAAGTTGTGCTCGAGACGAAAGCCACGGTCAATGAGAAAGAAGCCTCAGCCGAAGACGCTTTGTTCTCCGGTGAACGGGCGCAGCAGCTCTCCATATGGGTGGATCAAAAGAAACCCCGCCCACGCAGTTTGCCCGGGCATACTTTCTCGGTGGATACACCGCTCGGAAAAGCATTCGTAACTATCAACGAAAATGGTGGAAAACAGCCTTTCGAAGTGTTTGTCAACACTGCCAAAGCCGGCTCCGACACTGCAGCCGTCTCGGAGGCTATCGGAAGATTGATCTCGTATGTCTTGCGTCTCCCATCTTCCCTGGCACCGCGCGACCGTTTGAAGGAAGTACTGCGCCAATTATCGGGCATCGGTGGCGGTCGCTCACGCGGCTTTGGACCCAACCGGGTGCGTTCGCTGCCCGATGGTGTTGCCCAGGTGCTGGTCGAATATCTGGACGGTACTGCTCAGGAGGCTCAGCAAGCGGCGGCCTCCGAGGACATCGAGGACGGCGGCAACGGATATTTCATTGTGGATGAACGGACCTTGGACAGCAGCCCGGAGGAAGAGCGTGCGATGTCGGCTGCTGCCCCTAAAATCGGCGATCTGTGCCCCGAATGTGGACAAGCGGCGGTTGTAAATGAGGAAGGGTGCCGCAAATGCTACGCCTGCGGGTTCAGTGAGTGCTAGGATTGCACGTGTCACGGAAAGGGGGAACGGCTCGGTCAATATCAACAATCCGTATATTCGACTCAAGTGTGCGAAAATTGACAGGTGATCTTTGATGATGTAAAATGTTGATATAATTTAATAACCTTTCACAGTAAATTCATCCATGAAGCAGAGGCTTTCTAAAGGAGTTCGCCTACATCATTGGAGTAACCATTAAACCGCTGGTCGTCATTCAGCGGTTTTATTTATAAAAAGGGAGACTTTTTTAAGGAGAGGATCGAATGAATACCACACCCAAACCCTGGTTTAAGCACACGCTGCGCGTTTTATTGTTCGTCTTGATCGCCATTTTGACGGTCGCCAGCCTGATGAACGGGACCGCTGTGGGCGGATATGATTCACAGGTGGATGGTGAACAATATCAGACGATCGAACTGCCGCCGGGAGCCGCATCCCTATCCCCGGAAACACTAACCACCGCTTCTGCCCCGAGCCATCCCAAGCTTGATACCACGATGGCAAAGTTGGCAGCAGAAGCGAAAATTTCCCCGAGTGAGGCTCTGAATTCTGCGGGCTCAAATTTAGTAAGGGTGTCCGAAGATCGAGTACAGGTGCAGATCATTACTTCCCCAGAGGTTCGAGACTCGGCAGTTGAGGTGGTCATCCAGGCAGGGGGTGAAGTAACTGGTGTGGCGTTTGACGATACAGTCATTCAAGGTTGGCTGCCGGTCACCTCTCTGGAGGGGGTTGCCTCGAACGATGCGGTTTATTACGTCCAGAGACCGGTGACGTTGGTGCTGGACGAAATTCAGGCCACCACGGAGGGATTGGCGGTCATGAACGGGAACGACTGGCACACCGCCGGTTACAACGGAACAGGCGCCAAGATCGGTATCATCGATTCAGGCTTCCAGGGTTATCCGTCCCTGTTGGGGTCGGATTTGCCACCTTCGCTGACCGTCAAAAACTTTGTGGATGGCGAGACGGACGCCCAGGTTGATGGTACTACCAAGCACGGTACTGCGTGCGCAGAAATCGTATACGATATCGCACCGGGTGCGACCATGTACCTGGCCAAAGTCGCCTCGGATGTCGATTTGGAAGAAGCCGTCAACTGGCTGAAAAATACTCATCATGTGGATGTCATCAGCACTTCCCTGAGCTATTTTAATACTTCACCCGGAGATGGCACCGGTTATCTGGCGAACCTGGTCCAGACAGCCCGCAACGCGGGCATATTATGGGCAAAATCTGCCGGCAACTACCGCGAGTTTCATTGGGGGGGAGCTTTCTATGATCCTGATGGGGACGGATACCATAATTTCGATGGTGACCAGGAAATAAACTACTTCGGACCCGGAGATGGCAATGCGTATAATATATCCTCCGGCAATTACCTGCGTATCTTCTTGCGCTGGGATGATTGGACCAACGTGAACCAGGATTACAACCTGCACCTGATGCGGTACAACGGCTCGAGTTGGGACCTGGTCGTAAGCAGCACAGACACTCAGAATGGCGGCGGAGGCCAGCAGCCGACTGAAGCTGTTATCGGATTAACCAGCGGGAGCAGTACCCCGTATGGTTTTCTTATCGAACGCATCAGCAGCAGCCGCAATGTGCACTTCGAAGCGCTTGCGCCGAGTACCGCTCACCTGGACGAATACGTCTTTGCTCGCAGTATGGGCGACCCGGCTGACGCGCCGGCAATTGTAGCTGTGGCAGCTTTGGACGTGGTTTCGCCCTACCCGCATGAATCCTACAGTTCAGAAGGGCCAACCAACGGGCCAGGCGGCACGGAATCGGGCGGCTTTACCAAGCCCGATATCTCCGGCTTTGCCAATGTATCAACAGCCAGCTACGGAGCCGGGGGATTCGGCGGCACTTCTTCAGCCACGCCGCATGTCGCCGGCGCAGCCGCACTGGTGTTCGGCGCTTACCCGGGCTACACACCCGACCAGGTGCAGTCCTTCCTGGAAGGGCGCGCCATCGATATGGGACCCGCTGGGATGGATACCAGGTACGGACACGGCAGGTTGTACCTGGGAGACGCACCCGGACCGCCTGCGGATAAGGTGTGGAACGGAGATATCAGCAACAACTGGCATACCGCCGGGAACTGGACTCCTTCCGGTGTGCCGACTTCCAGCGACACAGTGCTGATCCCCGATACGACCCGTGATCCGGTCGTCTCCAGCAGCAACGCTGCCGCTGAGGAGCTGACTATCAACGCCGGAGCGCAGCTGGACCTGACCACCCGCACGATCACGGTGGAGGGTGCGGTAAGCAGCAGCGGTATCCTGAAGCAAACCCGGGATGTGTCCGTGGGAAGCACGACTCAATTCCTGCGCATCAAGAACCAGGGTGGCACCCAGACCCAATATTATGGCGCTGACATCTCGCCCACGTCCATCGGAGAAAGTGCGATCAACCTCGGGGAGGTCGCAAGACAGGATGTTGCCGATATGTCGTTCTTGCAACGCGCCGTGATGGTGGTTAACGATTGGATCGTAGGAATTTTCGAGAGCGAAAAGAGCGATCCACCGGAGCAGGCTGAGACAAGCTTCAGCGATCCACAGGTGAATGAAGTACAAAATACCCCCATCCGGGAGCGACCGCGGCTGGGTTACATGGAAAAGAGGGCCGTCTTGGGTGAACCTGCGTCGGGAAGCCTGGCTCAATCAACGATAAACGAGACTCCGGCTCCACCGACAGATTCCAGGCAGGTCGATCAAAAGACCGGCAGCCTGCCTGCAACCCCCCACGAACCTGGCGCAGAGACTATATCTGCCGAGGGGATCTATGGACGGGTGACTTATAATGGCACTGCGGCATCGAACATTTACCTGATCCTGCGGTTTTACAACGGGTCGAGCTGGTCCACATGGGGAAGCCCGGTTTCCACGGACGTCAACGGTGATTATCTGTTCACCGGCGTGCCCAGCCTGGGATCGGGGGAAGCTTATTATGTGCGCTACGAGAATGGTGAAAACGGCAACCTGAACGTGACAGATTATCTCTCGGCCTGGTACAGCTATAACATCACATCTTATACAGGGGGTAGTTCAACCGCAGGAGGTGATTTTGATCTGGCGGATGTTGTGCAGGTCTCTCCGAATCCGGGTGTGTCGGTTACGCTGCCTCAAACATTCACCTGGAGCAGGCGCAGTACAACGACTGACGACAGCTACACATTCAACCTGTTTGACCCCGTTGATAGTGATCCATGGTACGAGACGTCTGATCTCGGTTATGCAGATTCGTACGCGCTGACCAGTTTACCAGGTGGATTCAGCTACGAAACCGAATACGGCTGGATAGCGCTTGTCTATGCTCCTGATGGAGGTGTCGGCTATCCCTATTACTACAGCCCCATCACGATCACGGATAACGGGGCAACTGCCACAGCAACCGCCACTGCCACTCAAACAACGACCACGACCGTTACCCCGCCTACGCTTACGCCAACACCCACCCAAACGCAGCCGCCCGGTGACACCTCCGTGACAGTTACCATCCACGGTGACCAGTACTGCAGCGGGCTGAATAAAGGTGTCGATCGCTGCTACGATATCGAACCGAGCTCTGCCATGAACGCCAGCGTGCGTTTCTACTTCACCGAAGATGAACGCAACGGCATCAACAAGAGCAACCTGCTCGTGTACCACTACACAACACAATGGGAGCAGGAACCCGGTCCCTTAACTTATGGTGGTACGGGCAACGGGCAGTACGTGGAAGCTCAAAACGTGGATAATTTCTCCACCTTCGCACTGGATCAAGAAACGGGTGGTCCGTATCTACCCCTGCTGTTCAACTACTTCCCTGAACCTCCTCCAGGACCAAAGGCAGGATTTTGGGAAGGGTCTGGTGTAGAATTCTATGTTACTCCGGATCAGGCTCATGTTGACAATTTTGCCATCTTCATCAACGTGTCTGGCTGCGGGAGCTACAAGATTACGCATAACGTCCAGCTAGCTATCACCAATGACCAGTTCTCTTTCAGCGGTCCTTTCTACGCTTCCGGCACGTTCAACTCGACAACCACTGCCAGCGGAAACGCAGGGTTGGACGATTTTCCGATCGAGGGTTGCGGGTATGTCAGCGGTTCTATGTCTTGGAACGCGTCCTGGAAGAACTCTTCTCAGCCTTCTGGAATGCCCCCGCAGGGCATTGAGCCGTTCTCTGTTGAGATGATCACTCATCGGGAGGGACTCTTTGAAATAATTCGCTAATCGCTGAGACCTGGCAGCCTGCTGAGGGCTGTCAGCACGCGGTTTGTTGCAGCATAAAATAGTGGCGGTCACATTCCAGATAGTGACCGCCACTTTACATTATTGGGTTGGTGAGAGCCCTCTCTATGCAGGGCTTGAATTCAAGGGGATCCGTTCGCTCTCCCATGCAGGTCGTGCGCCGGATGCAGCGTGGGCAGCCTCAGGGGTAGATTTCAAACCAGTCAATGGCGACGATTTCGCCGTCGATGTACAATTCCACCTCGTAGATGCCTGGCTCGTAATTACCGGCTTCTTTCCATCCCCAACCTGAGACATGCCAGGATGTAGTCCAGTCAGGTTCTATGTGGGTTTCGGTCTCGAAGTCACCGTAGACACCCCCCTGCGGATCGTAGATCACGGAGCTGAACACAAATGCAAGCTGGTATCCCGGGGCGGGATGTTCGAGGTTCAGCTCCCAGTAAATGGTGCGCGATTCAGCCTGGCTGAAAGAATCCGCGTACAGCCTGTTCTCTTTATCGGGCGCGCTGTCAAAATCTCCTTCGAAGAATAACAGGTCTGCAACCCAGGCGTTGATGGATGGTATGTAGACGCCGCCCGGCGTGGGCGTGGATGTCGGAGGTTGGGTAGCGGTGGGTGTAAGAGTCCTGGTTGGCGTGACCGTGGGAGCGAGCGTGCTGGTCGGGGGGGACGTGCTGGTCGGCGTAGGTGTCGGGGTATCGGCCGGATTCAACAAGCCGATCGAGTGGAGAGCGTCGCTGTTCAGGAGGATGACCAGTAAAATAGCACACACGCTGATCATCGCGGCAGCTCCGAGTAAGATGTACAGCAGCGGCAAGCGGCCTTTGGACGCTGGCGCAGGGACGGCGGCATGGGCAGCTTGCTGCCGGTAAGCGGGTTGAGCCGCAGCACCCGCCGGTGCTACATATTGGGTGGATGGATACGGCTCCTGAACTGACAGCGCAGTCTGGAATTCGCGGATGGTCTGATAGCGGCGTGTTTTTGTGACCTCGGTGGCGCGCATGATGGCCCGTTCGACCGTTGGGCTGATCTGGGGATTAAACAGGCGCGCGGATGTAAGTTTGGCAGACCCGGCGACCCTGTGGACGCTCTCCGGTGGCACATGTCCGGTCAGCAGGTGGTATAGGGTCGCCCCGAGAGAATAGATATCGGATTGGGGATCTGTAGAGGCCATCCCGTATTGCTCGGGAGGGCTGTAGCCCGGTGTAACGGCTCTCGCTCCGACGGTAGTTGACAGCTCGGGGTCGTACACTTTGGCGATGCCAAAATCCACCAGGATCGCCTTTCCGTCCGGTTTGATCTTGATATTGGCGGGCTTGATATCCCGGTGGATAATGGGTGAGGGCTGGTTATGCAGGTAAGTTAGCGCATCGCAGATTTGGTAGGTCCATCCCAGCGCCTGGGATTCGGGGATGATGCCTCGCTTGTCAAGCATGGTCCCCAGATCTTTACCCTCGATATAGTCCATCACCAGGTACTGCCCCTGGTCTGGGATGAAGAAATAATCCGTCACGCGCGTCAGGTGCGGGTGTGAAAGCCGGGCCAGAATCTGTGCCTCACGGATGAACTGCTCCTGGGCCTTGGTTGATGTATCGAGGTTTTCTTTGATAGCAACCGGTTTGTTCAGGTTGATGTCCCAGGCGCGGTACACTGCTCCCATACCTCCCTGGCCTAAGAGGGAGACGATCCGGTAGCGATTGTTGAGGACGTGTCCGGTATTGTGCGGCATGATTTCAGTAGGCAGCGCCAGTTGGTTAAGATAAGGTTATACAGGTATTATATTCTGTTTTCTTGCTGGTTGTGTATGTTTTCCTGTCCATTAGATGCCGAGCACGATTGTGTAGATTGGCTAACGATCACCCGTTTGCGGATAAACGTTCGAAACAGAAGCGCAAGTTGTGCTGGCTGGGTTTTCCGTTCACCGACCACTCGTCGAACGGAGTGGGCATCCTGTGTTCCAGGATCTGCTCGACCGTTAATCCCTCCTCCAGCGCGCTGGCAGCCATATCCTGCAGCATTGTAATATAACGCTTCTGTAATATGATGTCCTTCTTGCCGCCCACTGGCCCGTCCCCAGAAATGATAACTTCGATATCGGAATTTTTCATCCCCGCGAGTGGCTGATGCTGTTTACCCATATCTTTCCTACTCTTCATACTCAACGATGGATGGTAGTTGGCGGGCTTTCTTAATGCCAGACCGGGCTTCAGCAGGCAGGGGTGCGATGCCGTCGAATCGCGTGCGTTCAACGAAGGCACGCGTAACTTCTAGCAGTTCTTCGGGTTCGTAGCCTGCCATCACCTCTATCGTATCGACGCCGGCGTCGTAATACAGTCGTGCTCGTACTCCCTTAATACCGGGGATGCGAGCCAGGTCGGAAAGTTTTACGAATTCCAGGATGTTTTCTACTGGGACGCCTGTTTCTTGGGAGAGTTTTTGGCGGTCAACCGCAGTGCGCCCCTCGCGTAACATCTGGTTCACGTTCTTGATTCCCGCACGCTCGAGCGCGGCCGCGTACTCCTGGTTCACGCCCATAAAATCCTTTAGTTTGAACGGCGTACGCTGGATACGCTCCTGCCGTAATATCCCCGCGAAGTAGGCCATGTGCTCATTTTCTGTGAAGGTATAGTAGTAGCGTATGGCCCACAAATGTAACTTGGCGAAGGTTTTGGGCTCACTTTCGACTGAGGTGACATAATCTGCCAGGTCCTCTTCGTCTGCCTGGTCAAGCCCCTTACCGTTTTTTGACTCCTTCAAATACGTTTCGTAATCCTCTACGAAGTTAACTGCCCTTTGGACAGCACTTGGTGAACGTCCACCCCTTTTTAGATATTTCTGGAATCCCTCCCTATTCACCTGCGCACCTCCATGGTTAATAACGGCTTATCCCGCAAAAACATGGTGATTACCTGTCGGTTGCTCTCAACCTGCAGTAGATTAATTTACCCGATCGGTGTTCGATCGATAAATTCCTGTATGTGGGTCGCGATCTGGGGTCCTTTTTCCTCCTGCAGGAAGTGCCCGGCGTTTTCTATGGTAATACGCGGCTGTTCCCTGGCAACCGGCATCAGCCGACGGAATAAGATGTCTGCCCGGCTGGTGATGGGATCTGAATCGGAGAAGATCGTCTGCACCGGCTTTTCCCATTCGGAAAATACCGCACGTGCGCCCCGCATTTCAGCTGCGCCAGGATCGTCCGGTCGAATGGGGACCAGCAGCGGCCAGACCGCGGCGCCTGCTTTGTAGGTGTTATCAGGGAACGGCGCCTCGTAAGCCCGCATCACACCCTTGGGGACCTTATCCGCGTCAGCCATCCCCGACCGGATAATTCTTCCGATGGGCATCCTTTTACCGAACCTTCTGGCAGCCTGCCGCCATTGCATGAAAGCTTCACTCGCCGGTTCGTCCCCGGTGGGCAGGAAAGTGTTCATGATCACCAGACGCGCGAAGCGCTCGGGCATCTGGCTGGCTGCGGTGAGACCGGTCAGCCCGCCCCAGTCTTGGACGACGAGTGTGATCTGCTCCAGCGAGAGTGCCTCGATGAACCCCCGCAACGTCTTGAGGTGCATGGAAAATGAATAATCACCCTCCTGGCTGTATTTGTCTGACCTGCCGAATCCAATGAAATCCATGCATAACGTACGCTGGCGGGTTGAAAGGATGGGGATCATCTTGCGGTACAGATAAGACCAGGTGGGCTCGCCGTGCAGGCACAGGATGGTGTCTCCCTGACCTTCGTCCAGATAGTGCACTCTCATCCCGTTTATGTCTACATAATGGGGAGCGTAGTTATATCCGGGCAGGTTCACGAAGCGTTCTTCAGGCGTGCGCAGGATAGTCATCATTTTATTCTCCGTTTTCCAGCTGGATTGTGTACTGAAATGTGTGTAATTTTTTGTGTGCGTCGCAAACCCACACAAAAAATTACACAAGAAAACCTACATAATCCTCAAACCGTGTATAGGATAATTATAAACCGGGTTATCGAATAAAAGCGGCGTTTCAGCAAAAATTTCACGATTTTAACCTGCGCGGAATGTTGGTGTTTTCCGATGTGAGACGCCCTTGTCCTGCCCCTGGAACAACAATCCAACATGGTTTGACGGGTGATTAAATGGAAAAAACAAGTGCATACCCGCGCTGTTCATAAAGACGCGCATATGCACTTGACTCCATTTTAACTTCTTGTTCCTGAAATAATCGTCTTCAGGACAGGGGTCGTAAATATGTTTACGGGTCTTTATTCAAGCGCCGGTTTCAGTCCTCCGATCTGACCAAACATGTGAGCGATCACCGCTGTGGGCCACACCGCCAGGAAGCCCCAAAGTACAACGGCTAAAATCCAACCGATGCATACGATGACAAGCAGGATTGAGAATACGACAGATGCGATGACGCCCAGTACGAGGCCGAATAGAAGCGATACGATCCAGGCCGTCAGGTATTCTCCAATATTGGCGCTGATCAGATTGAAAATCTTGCCGATTTCGAAGCAGGATCCGAACGTACCCACACGTGAGAAGTGGACGTAGACCGCCGGTAGATAAAAAGTCAATGCGAGAAAATAAATAACGATCAGACATCCCAGCAGAATACCTACTCCGGCGAAAATGCTGGCCACAGTGTCTGTAATGTTCCCGTCCGTGGATAGACCCGTCGCCAGGCCTCCGAGCCCCATGACGATAACTACAATGACGACCGGTAATGCGTAGAGAATGACTGCCAGGAATAGGATCAGACCCTTGACAAACTTATCACCAAAATCGCTCCATTCCGGCAGTGGGAACTCTACATCCTCGGATACATTGCGCACCAGCTGTACGAGATAGCCGTTCCACGCCAGGTTCAGGATAGGAACGATTGAGACGAGCAGCCCTAAAAGAAGCTTTGTTGCCCAATCTTTGTCGTCGAACACAAAACGAAATGATTTTCCGATGTCCATCACATTCTCCTTTTTAAACTTTATGATAAGAATACATTGTGCACGAGATGTGCATTGAATTAATTATATTAAAAATGTATTAATTTGTAAATGACAAAAAGCATGCATTAATATGGAATTTTTCCTTATAGGCCGCAAAGGCCACCGAATGAATTCGGTGTTTACCACCTCAAACACGTTGAAACGTGTTTCAATACGTTTTTTGTATCAACCCGCAACAGATCCTGAGCGCAGCCGAAGGATTCATTCGCGGCGCTGCGGTCTGATACGAGAAACATGCTGAAGCACCGCGGATGGACTGCGGATTGGTTCGGGCGTCGCGTCAGTCCTTATAGTAATTATGCCTCCAGAAAGGCTGCATCACATCCTGTAGGGTTTCTCTGGGATTTCGAAAATCCCTGGGTGAATGGCTGCATGTGGGATCAACGCCACTGTATGGGAAGTATGATATGCGAGGGATGCTCTACTCCCCATAGTACCTCGATCTGGGGGGGGTCTGCGGAAAGCAGGGCGAAATTGTCCCTGTCTGCCCCGGCGATAGCGAGGCGGATTGAGTGCCCCACCCGGAACAGGTACGATACGGGCTGCAGATCGAAGGAGAGCGTGGCGACCTCTCCCGGGACCAGCGGTATGGCGTCCTCCCGCTTGTAGGTGTGATGGATGATTGGAGCGTGGTAAAGCGGCTTCTCCTGGCCGATTGCTCGATGTTTGGCTCTGAACTGCCCTTCGGTGACATAGATAACCTCACCGGTGCGGGTGACGTCCTCCAGATAGGCGAAGAACTGCCCGTCATCGGCATTTGAACGGATATAGAGCGTGATCAGCGGGTGCCCGGTCATCTCCACGTCCCTTTTGAGCGCTGCGGACTGGTAGACCAGCAGCCGGGCGTCCTGTTCAGCCCGATCCGGATAATCGATGCCCACCTCATTTATGTTGATCAAAGAAACCCAGCGAGATGTTTTCCCTGAACTGGTGTAGTAATCTACCTGGTAGTCATCCGAACCATCCTCCTCGGGCGGCACGCCCACAGAAAGCGTTTTGGAGTCCGAAAAGTAGAAAGGCGTCGGGATGAACCCTCCCGGCGGCCAGATAGACGCCGATTTCCAGGCTCCCTCGCCCATGGTGTAGTAGCGCACCGCATCTTCGTTCCGGATGCCGTTGTCCACCCCTTTCAGGTAGCAGTCGAAGAAGCGCAGCATTTCCCCGGCATGGTCGAATTCGCTCTCGTGATCCATGCAGCGAGGGTCGGGATTTTGCCTGCCGCCGTGGTCCCAGGGACCCAGGATCAAGCGGCTGCCGGGCGTCTTGATATTGATGAAGCGCTTGACGGTTGACAGCGTAAATCCACCGTCGTACCATCCGCTCCAGTTATAGATCGGAGTCCCGGAGGATTCTACATCGTTGACCCGCGTATGGGGGCTGAACTGATCCAGTGACAACCCGCTCTCCGAAGCATCGTCGCGGAATTCAACTTGTTTGGCTGATTCGTAAATATTGTAGTTGTCCTTGTGTTCGTGAATAGCCTGCTGTAGGAGCTGTTTGGAGCCGCGTCCATCCACTGCTGGAACCCCGCGCACTGCAATCTCGCCCATCCGGCCAATGCGTTCTCCGATGAATTGGGGCAGCTGCCCGTTATCCAGCGCATGATCGAAAGATGACCAGGTCTTCAAGAAGCCCCTGTTCCGCACCCCGCCCGGGCATACGACGTCCGTGAAGGCGTCGAAGTTGGCGTAACGGATGGCAGCCGCCTTGACGGCCGGGTGGTGGTTGGTGAGTAAGAATTCCGCCGTGGAACCAGTATAGGAGGTGCCGAAGGTGCCTACCAGTCCGTTGGACCAGTCTTGCTCGATGATCCAATCCACGATTTCAGCGCCGTCCTTTATTTCGTTGGGGGAAAATTCCATCTGCCTGGAGCCAAAGGACGCACCGGTGCCGCGCACGTCTACATTGACCAGCGCGTAGCCATTCTTTACCAGTCGTTTGATCTCCTGCCAGTTCTGATCGCGCCGCAGCAAGACCGGAAGCAGGAGCGGCTGGTACTTGAAGCGCCGGTAATAACGCGTCTGGTGCACCAGGGTGGGGAGTTTAGCGCTCTTCGACAGGCCTTTTGGAATGTAGAGATCGATGGCGATCTTGACTCCGTCGCGCATCGTCAGGTAGCGGGAACTGCGTTTTATACCACGGTAAGTTGAATTTGAGCGGTATGCTCCGTTCAGCCAAGGTGCGGCATCGGTGTATCCCCTGTCTGTCATGTTTTCAAACCTCTCGTTTTAAGATTAGGAACCCGTCTTATCTAACGCGGAGTGACCATCGGGTGCGTCGGTCATTTAATCTACAAACGTTTTTTAAAGGATGCCGCTTTGTAAGACCCGGGTCCCTGGTCAGAAGCCCAATTATAACCTGCAAAATACCTCGCAGGTGCGTTCTATTAAATCCTCTCGACTTCATCGATGGTGTGTTCGTCGCGCACGTCTCCGGTATTGAGCGTGCCAGCTGGTTCGAACATCAAGATGTGCGCCTCTGCTTCAGCCACCGGTTTGTGCTCTACACCACGCGGCACCACGAAGAATTCACCCTCTCTCAAGTCCACATCCCGGTCACGCAGCCTGATCACCATCTCACCCTTGACGACCAGAAAGAACTCGTCTTGCTCATCGTGCTTGTGCCAGATGAACTCACCCTCGATCCTGGCGATCTTGACCACCTGCCCGTTGAGTTCACCCACGATCCTCGGGCTCCACAACTCTTCGATCTGGTTGAATTTTTGAGATAAGTTTACTTTATGCATGTCATGGACCTTGTATTCTTAACCCCAAAGTGCGCAGATAGACACGAATTTCGCTCTTGATTCATCCTTTTAGGATGTCTACCAAACACTTCTCCACAACCTTTGAGGCTCTTTTGGTAGACTGGATGAGTGTTTTTGTGCCGAACGCCGGGCGCCAATCTCGCCATACTTCATCGCTCACTACCAGAAGGTTGGCAACCCGCACCTTGCGGTACTGTCCCAGGGCGTACATGGCAGAGGTCTCCATGTCCACGCCCAGGACTCCCTGTCCCCGGTAAGTTTCAATATGGGATACGAGTTCCCTATACGGCGCGTCGGTGGTCCACTGGGTGCCGTGATGGACGGCTAATCCCTCCGCTCGTGCGGCGGCCGTCAGGAGATCAACCAGTTCAGGATCCGGCCTGATGCGCCCCTCATCTTCGATGTAATGCAGGGAGGTGCCTTCCTGGCGCACGCAGGCGGTCGGTATAAGCAGCTGGCCGATGGCGGTATGCGGCTGCAGACCCCCAGCCCACCCTAAACCGATGAACGTGTGCGCGCCGCATGCGATCATCTCTTCCATTTGCATGACCGTTCCCGGCGCGCCTACCGGAACACGAGCGACGGAGACCTTCTGCCCGTCAATTTCTGCTGTGTAGAGGCTTTCCCGATCACCGTAGAACCAGTGTGGAGACAGTTCCGCATCCAGGTTGCCGGCGATCCATTCCACAACCTTCGTTCCCCACGAGAGCACCACGACCGGCGCCACACCGATGTTTTCAATGGTTATCTCTTTGCGGGTGATTCTGTGCTGGACGACATGTTGAGGCGTGATGCGTACTTCATTGGAACTGCTGTCAGGTGCCTGCTTCATAAAACTCCTTCCGGATTGTGTACTGAAAGCCCACCGAAGACCACCGAATGAATTCGGTGTTTGCCATCTCAAACACATTGAAACGTGTTCTTGGAGCGTAACGTGTTTCAATACGTTTATTGTGTCAAGCCGCAACAAGTCCTGAGCGCAGTCGAAGGATTCATTCGCGGCGTTGCCACCTCAAACACGTTGAAACATGTTATTAGAGCGCAACGTGTTTCAACACGTTTTTTGTATCAAGCCGCAACATGTCCTGAGCACAGTCGAAGGATTCATGCGCGGCGTTTCGCGGCGTTGCGGCCTGATATGGTAAACATGCTGAAGCATGTTTCAATGCAGCGTTAGATCCCATCGAACTCCGGGCGGTATTTAACGACTCCTGCCACATCAGAGAGCGCTCGGTCTTTCAGTTCCACAACCATGAAAGCATCGTCGGCTCCGTATTCGTTTTCCAGCCCGGAATCTATGGCGCGTGTGAAACCGAAGCGGGGGTAGTAAGTGGGGTGTCCAAGCACAACGACGGCGTCATATCCCGCATCTTTACAGCGCAGCAGCCCTTCCTGCACCAGGCGCGAGCCGATTCCTCGACCCTGGTAGGATGGAGTAACCGCCAGCGGCGCGAGCCCCAGCATACGCAGCCCAGGAGAATCCGGCTCAATGGTGACAGGCGAGAACAGGATGTGTCCCACGATGAGACCATCTTCTTCGGCCACCAGTGAGACCACGGCCTGACCACCTCCGCGCAGCTTATCCACCGCGCGTGCTTCCCCTGCACCCTTAAAGGCGCTCTCGATCACCGCATTTATGGCCTGCGCATCTGCATCTTGCTCACCACGGATGGTTGGCATGTTGGTATTTTAACCGTTTTGTGGCCTTTTTGGAGTTTTCTGAGGCCCTCAGTCGATCCCCGTTACCCTGGCGGCGCCAGTGCGGATGCGGTGCGCTCTCACCTCAACCTGGTACCGACGATGCTGGCATATGCCGGTCTTTCAGAGGCAAAGCAGCGGGAGCGTTATCCTTCCCTTAAAGGGCACGATTTGTCAGTTGTGGTTGCTGAACCAGGCGCTGATGGTCCATTGTCATTCGACCGCTTTCCTGCCAGGAGTCAAGCAGTTTGTAGAGCGATGGACTCGATTTTCTGTCCTGTTGTTATGGTCTGGGCGAAGCTCTTGCAGGTCTGTCTTGAAAAATACTAACGTCATGCGACCAGCCTGGTAGGCGGTATGCATGGCGAATTCAAGGTATTGGTGAAGATTGTCTGCCAAAATGGTATGTCTCCCAAATCCCCATCCTATTTGTCAAGGGTTCCATTCAGTTTTTCCGCTGAACAACGATGAACCCGGAAGGGGAAAAAGCGCACCGCCAGGAGTCCTCTCGCGAGAGGACTCCTGGCGGTGCGCTATGTGTAGTGAGTACCAAATTTAATTATGCTTTTTAGTAGGAATAGCTATCAAACCAGGAGATACCGGATATTACTGCGATGAGGAAGACACAAATGCCTCCAACTAAAAAGATTAAACCAATCAAGTTGACCACACCCATGATCGTGAAATATGTCTTCATGTTATTGAGTGAATCGACCAGGGCGTATTTGTGCCCCGATTCCTTGGCCGGCTCGATCGATGAAGCTGACTTATAAAGCACCACGCCCATCCAGATTGGCAGCCAGGCGAACAGGATACCAACGATTGAAAGGGCAATCAGGACTCCGTATACTATGAACGTAATGGCGGTCAATTTCATCCAGCCTCTGCTTTCATAAATAGGAGTGCTGACTTCTTGTACGACGCTGCTTTCCACACCACCCTCGGTTGGTACAACATCTTGGGACATTTTATTTCTCCTTTTTCTGATGATTCCACATTTTTACGGGTTTGATTAGTAAATTATAAGGGAAAA
>Ga0209013_10000113_pt1 | contig 61589 bp, 50 predicted proteins | sample Cruoilmetagenom2_FD_187291 | JGI IMG/M metagenome (GOLD analysis project Ga0209013, IMG submission 187291) | Oil polluted marine microbial communities from Coal Oil Point, Santa Barbara, California, USA - Sample 2 (SPAdes) (version 2) | ecosystem: Environmental > Aquatic > Marine > Oil seeps ... | reverse complement strand
GTTCCGGACGGCCTCCTGTAACGCCACCCGGCTGGTTGGGCTGCTGGAGTGAGTGGGTGCAATCGAGAATGACCGGAAACCCTGTTTTTTGCATCTCCGGAATGTTGCGGTAATCCACTACCAGGTCGCCATAACCGAACATACTGCCCCGCTCGGTCAGCAGGATGTTCTTGTTGCCCGTCGATAAAACTTTGTCCACGGCAAACTGCATGGAAGCACCCGACAGGAACTGTCCTTTTTTGATGTTCACGACTTTACCGGTTTTTCCGGCAGCCAGAAGTAAATCTGTCTGACGACACAGAAAGGCAGGAATTTGCAAAACATCAACGTATTTGGCAGCCAAAACCGCTTCTTCGACCGAATGGATGTCGGTCACCACCGGTACGTGCAAAGCAGCGCTCACAGACTTTAAGATTGCCAATGCTTTTTCATCACCGATACCTGTAAACGAGTCCAGTTTTGAGCGGTTGGCTTTCCGGTACGATGCCTTGAAAACGAAGGGTATCCGGTATTCATCGGATAAGGCTTTGATGTGGTTGGCCACATCAAAGGTGATCGCTTCGCTTTCCACCACACAGGGGCCGGCCAGTAGTAAAAAATTGCCTGAGTTGGTATAATTTAATTGAGGAATATCGATCATTAGATCAGTTGTTTTTTTCAAAAATAGTAAAACTACTCCATTTGCCAGTTATCCTCTGATTTTCTCTTTCCTGAAATTCACAAAATACACACCGATAAAGATCGAAACAGCCGCCAATACTTCCACATAAGTCAGCTTGTCTTTTCCTGCCGTAAGAGCTACGATAGTTGCCAACACCGGTTGCAAATATATATAGGCACTGTTCATGGTAGGGGAGATGGTTTTCAGCGAATAATTATTCAGAAAGTAGGCCAGTACCGTGGTGAAGACTACCACATAAATGATCGACATCCAGATGTTCAGCGGAATGGCACTGAAGTCGGAGGCCAGTACTAAAGGAAACGTAATGGGGGTGATGTAGATGAGTCCGAACAGGAATACCCACTTCATCACCGTCAGGGGTGCATATTTAGCCATCAGGGGTTTGACAAGCACGAGGAACAGAGCATACGAGGAAGCATTCAGAAAAATGAGCAGGTTTCCAAGTGTTGTAGAAGTGCTCAGTGAAATCATCCCCCCCTGAAGAATCAGGTAAACCGCCCCGGAAAATCCGAACAGGATCCCCAGCAGCTTATTGCGGGTAACCTTATCGCCAATAATAAAATGGCCGAACACCAGCACCATGATCGGGATGGTAACCATAATCACTGCAGCATTAATAGGCGTACTCAGATTAAGTCCTTCGAAAAACAGCGTCTGGTTGACGGCTATTCCGAAAACAGCACACACCGCCAGACGGATCATATCGTCACGGGCGATCCGCTCCTTCGGAAAAAACAAACTGATCAGCCAGAAAATCATTGCAGCACCAGCCACCCTCAAAAAAATGATCGGCCGGGGCAGTAGGAAATCAGGCATGATACCTTTAGCTACAACGTAATTGATACCGAAAATAATATTAGCTCCGATAACAGCAAGGTGGCCCGAGAGATTCTTTTTCATCAGTAGATTTGGGAAACCGTAACTACCTAAAAGGGAAGGTCGTCTTCCGGGCTTTCAAAATCAGGGGGCGGCTCGTCTGGCTGAGGGATTGAGTCGCCTACTTCGGCTTCTTTTTCAATCCGCCACGCTCTGATGTCAGTGTACCAGCGGGAATTGTACTCCCTCGACTCAATATTTACGAAAGCTGTGATCAGGTCACCTTCTACCAGATGCTCCAGCATCGAGAGCTTATCATTCCAGACGGACATGCATATTTTCTTGGGATATTGATCTTCTGTTTCGATAACAAATTCTTGCTTTTCCCATTTACCGTTCTTCCCTTCACCGGTAACAACAGTCATTTTCTGTATCAGTTTTCCTTTTAGTTCAACTGCCATAATTTTATTATTAATGATGCTTCAAATTTACGACAATTGTTTTAGTGATTCAACCTGCGCAGAAATCTATTACTTTTGTAATGAAAATGGAGGAGTACAAAACAGACATACCGGAACGATTTTATTCGGATGCAGAAGGGAAGCCTTTTGAACACTGCCAGATGTGCGGCAAACACCTGCTTAAGGAGGGAACAGCCTATGTAGTGGAAAAAGCATTGAAAAATTACAAAGGATACGAATTCAGCTCCACTATTTATGAATTTGCTGTTTGTCTTGATTGCCACAAAAAAGTTCAGGAAAGCATGTCGGAAGAATCCCTAGCCAACATGCAAAGATATTACCAAAGCATCATGATGGAGAAAAGCCAGCAACCGATCATGATCGATGTGGATAATTTCGACCTGGACCAATGGCTTTCCAAATGCTTTTTCAAAGGTGATGACATTAAAGAGATGAAAGAATACCAGATCGTAGCCCAGTTTAACGGTGACAAGATGATCCTGAACACGCCACCTCTGGTGATAGGAGAAAAGGCTATGGAAGAAATGTCGGAATTACTGTCAGATAAAACTATTGACGAGATGAACGGTTTCAGGGAAAAATTCTTAGGGCCATCGCCGGAAATCGAGGAGCTGATATACGGCAAAAAACTAATCCTGATGTAACTCTCTGATTATGTTAAATATGAGCCTAAAAACACTCATCATTCTTGGGATTACTTTCGCTTTATTTATGAACAACTTATCAGCACAAAATATGACAACAATTAAGAGCAATATACCTGACTACGACACGGCCACCTTCGGCTCGGGGTGTTTTTGGTGCTCCGAGGCAATTTTCAGTCTGGTTGACGGCTTGATCAGTGTGCTACCCGGCTACTCGGGTGGCAAAGAGCCTAACCCTACTTATGAGCTTGTATGTACCGGCTCTACTGAGTATGCAGAAGTTGTGCAGATTACATTCGATCCTGATAAGGTTTCGTACAGGGAGTTGCTGGAGATTTTTTGGAAAACCCACGACCCTACGACGCCAAATCGCCAGGGGGCAGATGTTGGGCCACAATACAGATCGGTAATTTTCTACCATAACAATCATCAGAAGGAGGAAGCCTTGTTTTATAAAAATGAACTTGGTAAAGCAGGTATTTGGAAAAAGCCTATTGTAACGGAGATCAACTCTTTCCAGAATTTTTATCCTGCTGAAGAGCACCATATCAACTTTTACAAGAATAATCCTGCCAATGCTTATTGTAATTTTGTAATCACGCCAAAATTGGAAAAATTTAAAAATGTTTTTGCCGACCAGCTGGCAAAATAATTAAAAATGCATTTTTTTCCATAAATTATTGATTTCCTCTATATTTTACTTACCTTTGCCGGGAATTTATTTTTATTACTTTTTATTTTATTTTTATGGAAACAGGAATTGTTAAATTTTTCAACGAAACCAAAGGTTATGGTTTTATCAAAGACGCTAACTCTGAAAAAGAGTACTTTGTACACGCTTCAGGTCTTATAGACAGAATTAACGAAGATGACGAAGTTACTTTCGAACTGGCTGAAGGAAAAAGAGGTCTAAATGCTGTTAATGTGAAATTAGCTTAGTATAAAAAATACTGAATGCATTTAAAAAGCCCTGCATCTAATGCAGGGCTTTTTTATTTGTTACCTACCTGGTTAATTGCATGTTGATATCTTTTAACTGAGCAGAAAGCTGCAATTTGTACCTTTGTTAGCGATGTATTAATAGTTTCTCCGTTTGTAACACCTCTTAAAAAATATCTAAATGAAAAATTTATTTACCCTCCTTTCTTTTGTTTTAACAAGCTTGGTTTTTGCCCAAAGTGAAGGCGACACAATTGTTGTCCCGACATTTAACTATACGCAGACACACGGGGCCCCGTGGGACGGTACCATTAGGGATACGATGATCGATTTCCCCGACACCCCTGATCAAACATACCACAAAATACTGATGGCCTATAACATGCGTTGCAAAGACGACTTGGTTTCGGTGCCGGGTGCTACCAACCGCGGTTGCGGTGAGTGGGATTATTCGTGTAATACGTACATAACAGACTCTTCAAAAGTGGATTCCGTTCTGAGTTTTACAAACTCACATTACATATCGAATTTCTCGGGAACGATCTTCCGCTATGTTACGCACCCTCTTTACAACTACTACCAATACCTTCAGCAGGATGTGCAGATCAACAATACAAATTCCGAAACGCTGAGTACAGTGGGTTCAGGCACGCTGAACCTTCCTCATGTCATAGCAACAGATAAGCACTCGGGTAAATCACAATATTTATATACACAAGCCGAACTCTCGGCAGCCGGTGTAACTTCCGGAAACATGGATGCTCTCCTCGTTGATGTAACTACTGGTAATTCGGATGCGGATTACCTGAAGATACGTATGAAACAAACTGATAAAACTGCTTTAAGCGGCAGCGATCCTGACCTGGACGGTTTCACAGAAGTATATTTCCACGATGATGCATTCGCCCCCGGTGCACACAGAATCCAGTTTCACACACCTTTTAACTGGGATGGCTCGTCTAATATTATTGTCGAATTTTCATTTACAAACAACACCGTGGGCAATATGTTGGAAATAGAGGGGGAAAACACAGGTGATGTTTCGGGAATTTATGTAACCGATGGCTACAGTCTGGATGCAGTGAATGGTGAAATAGATGTTTCAGCAGATGCCTTCTCAAGTATTTCCGACGAAATGACCGTATCGTTCTGGAGCTACGGCAACGAGGAAATACAACCCGTCAACAACAGTATTATGATGGGGAAAGATGCCAGCAACAGGCGACAACTAAATCTCCACTTGCCCTGGGGCGATTCCAACATATATTTCGATTGCGGAAATGACGGCTCGGGATACGACAGAATAAATAAATTGGCAACACCTGACGAATATAAGGGAAGTTGGTGTCAATGGGCAGTTACAAAAAATGCTGCTACCGGCGATATGAAAATCTACCGTAACGGCGAACTCTGGCACTCGGGAACGGGAAAAACCAAACCGATCGATATTCAGAACCTTATTCTCGGTAGCATAGGTACAAAAGCGAACTTCTATTTTGGAAAAATGGATGAATTCAGGTTCTGGGATATAGAACTCGACCAGCAAACCATTCAAAACTGGATGTACAAAGCTGTTAATGCTACTCATCCTGAGTACAGTCATCTGGTAGCTTATTACAAAATGGATGAAGGAAGCGGTACACTGATCTCCGATGCTTCGGGAAACAACGGAACCGGAACCATTACCGACTTTTTGTACTGGGTGTACGAACGGGGTGATCAGTTAAACAAAGGATTTATAGAAACAGAAGAACGTCCGAACATTACCTTTGCCCAGGGGGATTACGACCTGACCATTACGGACCATACGGTAACCGATTCCGTACTGTTAACACCGAGTATTGTCAGGGAATATGAAATCATCTCCCGCTCTGGTACCATGTTAAACGACAGTATTGCTGAGGCATCCGTAAACGAATACTGGGAAGCGCGGTATGAACACATCTATGATCCTGACGGCCATGTCATCGATTCCATCGAAAACCCAGCTACAGACAGCATAACTATTACTGAATTAACCTATTACAAACGCTATGCTTCCAAATTTGAACTTATGTCGTTTGTCACTCCTTACGGTATTTATCTTGACTTAGGTGATAACGGCAAAACATGGCTGTTCGATGTTACGGATTACGCGTCTGTACTGAAAGGAAGAAAAAGGATGACCATAGAAAGAGGAGGGCAGTGGCAGGAAGATATGGATATAAAATTCCTATACATCATTGGGACACCTTCAAGAGATGTAATCGACATTCAGCAAATATGGAAAGTAGCCAGTAGCTCATATACATCGATTCAGAATGACAGAGCTTTTGAAACAAGAGATGTACTGATACCTGCCGAAGGGGAAGCCTTTAAAATCAGGTCTGTTATAACAGGTCACGGACAACAGGGTGAGTTCAGTCCGCGGCACCACACATTGAACCTGAATGGTGGGGATATTGAGTACAACTGGATCGTATGGAACGAATGTTCCACTATTCCTATTTATCCGCAGGGTGGCACCTGGATTTATGACAGGGCAGGATGGTGCCCGGGAAATCCGAGCAACATCCATGATTTTGATATTACCGGATATGTAACTCCCGGACAAACCACCAGCATCGATTACAATGTGGACTATGCCAGCGGAACGTCTAATTACCTTGTTAACAACCAACTTATAACTTACGGGCTCCCCAATTTTTATCTGGATGCAGCCGTTGTACGAATCATAAAACCCAATGCTGATGATGCACGCGAAATCAGGTTTAATCCGGCCTGCACTTTTCCGGAGGTTGTCGTTCAGAATACAGGTGCAACAACACTGACCAGTCTGGATATCCAATATTCGGTGGAAGGTGGTGACCCTGAGAACTTCACATGGAATGGCTCGCTGGCATTTCTAGAAACCGATACAGTAACTTTGCCCGTTGACGAACTGACGTTCTGGATAGGAACAACTGACAAGTTTACTGTGGCGGTAAGCAACCCCAACCAGCAGGAAGATGAATACAACTTCAACAACAGCTATACAACCTCCTTCGGTGACATACATGTATATCCGGATGGCCAGATACTGACTGTTCAGTTGAAAACAAATAACTACGGACACCAGACATCTTATATATTGTACGAAGATGACGGGACCGTTTATTACGAGAGGGACAACTGCGATAATAATACACTCTACAACGACCCGTTTTACCTGTATCCCGGCTGCTACAAATTGCAGATCTTCGACAGCGGTAATGATGGGCTTGAATTCTGGGCAAATCCTAACCAGGGAAACGGATATTTTAGAATTTTGAATGCCGATAGTGAAATACTGTACTCATTCGAACCCGATTTCGGCGGATATGCCATCCACGAGTTTGGCATCGGTAACATTACAAAAATTGACGAAATAACTAATCCATTTACATTAGCCATTTACCCGAATCCGGTATCCGATCAATTGCAGATCAACATCAAAGGCAGCGGGAACACCAAAGTAACGGCCCGGCTCAGCAATTCGGTCATGAAGCAGGTCATGGAAAAGGAATGGACAGTTAAGGGACAAGAATTCAGCACGTTGATCAGCCTTGAAGGCCTTCCGTCAGGCATTTACTTTTTACAGATCAATTACGGCGATCACTCAAAAACTGAAAAGATCATTAAGTATTAACAAACTAATAAAAAACAATGGCACATAAAATTGCTAATCATTACGAAAAAATCAAGAATACATACCCTGAATATTTGGAAGATGTAGAAAACCTCGGATTGACGGCTAAGAAAGCAGGTCCAATAGATGAAAAGAACGCCCAGCTAATCCAACTGGCTGCCTCAGTGGCCATCCGCTCGGAAGGAGCCACCCACAGCCATACAAAACGTGCACTGGAAGCCGGAGCCAACAGCGAAGAAATCCGCCATTGCATCATCATGCTCACCAATACGATCGGATTTCCTGTAGTGATGGCCGGTCTGAGCTGGGTGAACGATATTCTTGATTAAATCACTTTTCCTCTCCTGCCTTACAGAACAGGAAGAAGAATCTTCCGGTATTTTATTTCTTGATAAATAATATCGGAAATACTTGACATGAATGTATACTAAGTGTATTTTTGTGTATGCAAAACTAAATTTGTATGCCGAACAGTCAGATATCAAATAAAGAAATGGAAGCGCTCCGGGTGATCAGGAGCCACCTAATGAAATACGGAAAAATGCCAAGTGTGCGGGAACTGATGAAAGAGCTGAACTACAAGTCGCCACGCTCTGCAGCCGTAGTCATTCAAAAGTTAACGGACAAGAATATCCTGGAAAAAAAGAAGGGCGGAGGCATCCGGCTTGCGCAATACGAAGCAAGCGAAGTGAGTGATAACCCTCAGGAACAGACGATTAAAATTCCATTACTGGGAGCTGTTGCCTGCGGTCTGCCTATTTTCGCCGAAGAGAACATCGAAGCTGAAATCGCTGTCTCCACCAAGGTAGCCCATCATCCCGGAAAATATTATCTACTGAAAACCCAGGGCGATTCGATGAACCTGCAGGGCATCAACGATGGTGACCTGGTGCTTGTAAAATATCAGAACCACGCTGAAAACGGCGACATGGTCGTAGCGCTGATCGACAATGAAGTTACCGTAAAAGAATTGAAAATCAACAAAGATAATGTAGTGCTGCTGCCGCGCTCTTCCAACAAATTGCATACACCCATTATTCTTTCCAGAGACTTTGCCATACAGGGAGTCGTGGTATCGGTCATCCCCATGTAAACCACCGGAAAATGGACCGCTCCATCATACATATCGACCTGGACACTTTTTTTGTGTCGGTAGAGCGCCTGCTCGATGCCCGCCTGAACAACAGGCCTGTCCTGGTAGGTGGCACCGGCGGCAGGGGGGTTGTGGCCGCCTGCAGCTACGAATCGCGCACCTACGGCATTTATTCGGGTATGCCCATGCGGATGGCGCAACGGCTCTGTCCCGAGGCTGTTATTATCCGGGGCGATGGCGGTACCTACAGCAAATACTCGCAGATGGTCACCGGTATCATCGAAGAAGAAGCTCCGCTGTATGAAAAGTCTTCCATTGATGAATTTTATATTGACGCCAGTGGCATGGACCGCTTCTTCGGTACGTATAAATGGGCCCGGGAACTCCGGCAGAAAATCATCCGAGAAACAGGGCTGCCCATATCATTTGCCCTCTCTACCAACAAAACGGTAGCTAAAGTAGGGACGGGAGAAGCCAAGCCCAACAACTGTATCAACATACCGAAAGGGTATGAAAAAGGATTTCTGGCTCCTCTTCCGGTAAAGAAAATCCCCATGGTGGGCGACAAAAGCTACAAAATGCTGCTGAATATGGGAGTGAAGTACGTAAAAACCCTGCAACAAATTCCCGTAGAACTTATGGACAGCATCATGGGAAAGAACGGCATTGTTTTGTGGAAAAAAGCACAGGGTGTCGACAACACGCCGGTAGAGCCCTACAGCGAACGCAAATCGATCTCCTCTTCCATAACATTTGACAAAGACACCACCGACATCCGGCAACTGAAAACTATCCTGACAGCTATGGCCGAAAAGCTGGCTTACCAACTCCGGAAAAAGCAGAAACTCACCTCGGTGGTTACCGTCACTATCCGCTATTCTGATTTCGATACGCGTACCCGGCAAATGCACATCGCGTACACCTCGCTGGACCACACCCTGAAAAGAACGGTGCTTGATCTTTTCGAGCGGCTTTACGAACGAAGGGTACTGGTACGTCTCGTTGGTGTACGCTACAGCGGACTGATATCGGGAAGCTACCAGATGAACCTTTTTGAAGACACCTCCGAGATGACCGGGCTGTACCAGGCGATGGACAACATCCGTAGCCGTTTTGGAAGCAGCGCCATAAAAACCGTTTCAACAATGGGAATCCGGCTCCGGAACGGAGGAAGCCCCTTTCATGGAAACCTGAAACCCTGACCGATGCTACTCAACTGCCACACATATTACAGCTACAAATACGGAACGATCCCTGTTGAGCATCTTATAAGACTGGCTATAAAGAAAGGACATCATTCGCTGACACTGACAGACATCAACAATACCTCTGCCGCCCTGGAGTTTGTACGCCAATGCCGGGAAAAAGACCTGAAACCTTTGCTGGGTATCGATTTTCGAAATGGGGTTAAACAACAATATGTAGGCATCTCCAGAAGTAACGCAGGTTTCAGAGAACTCAATGAACACCTTACGAAACATCTCCACACTTCCGAAGATTTTGACAGCACAGCGCCGAAGTTCGGGCAGGCCTACATCATTTATCCTTTTCCGGACTCTGAGAACCGCATTCTGAGAGAGAACGAATTTATTGGCATCCACCCGTCGGAGGTAGCAAAAATCCCTTTTTCTGTATGGAAGAACAGCCTGGAGAAACTGGTCATCCTGCATCCGGTAACGTTCCGTAACAAGCGCGATTTCAACATCCACCCGCTACTGCGGGCCATCGACAACAATACATTGCTGAGTAAACTGCCTAAAAGCGAAGAGGCCCGTCCCAACGAGTTTATGTGGGATGAATATGAACTGGTAAAAGCTTTCGGCAGCTATCCGCAGATTGTAGAAAATACCCGGCAACTCACCGACAATTGTTCCATTGATTTTATCTACAGAAGCTCCAAAAACAAAAAATGTTTCACCGGCTCGCCTGAAGAAGACTTCGAACTACTAAAAAAAGAGGCTGAGAAAGGCATCCGTTACCGTTACAAAAATCCCACACAAAAAGTATTCGACCGGATGAATAAAGAGCTGAAGGTCATCCGGCAACTCGACTTCTGTTCCTATTTCCTGATCAACTGGGATCTGGTAAAATACGCCCGTAGCCAGGATGTTTACTATGTGGGTAGAGGCAGCGGCGCCAACAGTATGGTGGCTTACCTGTTGCGCATCACCGATGTGGACCCCATCGAACTTGATCTTTATTTCGAACGGTTCATCAATCCCTCGCGTACCTCGCCGCCCGATTTCGACATCGACTTTTCTTCCCGAGACCGCAACAAAATGACCCGTTATCTTTTTGATAAATATGGCTGGAATAGGACGGCACTCGTAGGCACCTACATCACCTTTCAGTATAAATCCATGATCCGTGAGTTGGGTAAGGTCTTTGGCTTACCGGGCGAGGAAATCGAGAAGTTACAACACGTTAAAGATCTCAACAGGTTAGATGAAATCAGCAAACTCGTCATCAGGTACAGCCACTACATCCACGGATTTCCAAGCCACCTGAGCGTTCATTCCAGCGGCATCCTCATTTCGGAAGAACCTCTGAGTACCTACACAGCCACCATTATGCCGCCCAAAGGCTTTCCCACCGTACATTTCAGCATGCTCGAAGCAGAAGACATCGGCTATGCCAAATTCGACATCCTCGGACAGCGCGGGCTGAGCAAGATCGAAGACGCTGTGGCCATCATCAAAGAAAACACCGGGGAAGACATTGACATTCATGACGTTTTGCGCTTCAAGCGAGACGAAAAAGTGAAGTGCTTGCTAAAACAGGGAAAGACAATCGGCTGTTTTTATGTGGAATCGCCGGCTATGCGGATGCTGCTGAAAAAACTCGAAGCTGACGACTACATCCGGCTGGTAGCTGCCAGCTCCATCATCAGGCCGGGCGTAGCCAAAAGCGGCATGATGCGCGAATACATCCTTCGCTACCGCGAAAAGGGCAGGAGGGAAGCGGCCAGAAAAGAGTTGCCGGCCCTCTATGAACTACTGGAAGAAACCTATGGGGTAATGGTGTATCAGGAAGATGTGATCAAGGTGGCACATTATTTCGCCGGCCTCACACTGGCCGAGTCGGATGTGCTGCGCCGCGGGATGTCGTGGAAATTCAAACAACGTAACGAGTTCGGGAAGATTAGGGATAAATTTTTTGCCAATTGCCGGGAGAGGAGCTATCCGGACTATCTGGTGGGACGAGTGTGGGAACAGATCGAGAGTTTTGCCAACTACGCTTTCTCGAAAGGACATTCGGCCTCATATGCCGTGGAAAGCTACCAGGCCCTGTACCTGAAAGCGTATTTCCCCCTGGAATATATGGTGGCTACCATCAACAACGGGGGCGGCTTTTACCATACCGAACTCTATGTGCACGAAGCCCGCATGCATGGAGCCACGGTAGAGCCACCTTGTGTGAATAGGAGTGAAGGGAAAACAGTCATCCGCAGTAAAACCATTTACCTCGGGCTGAGCATGCTCAAAAGTCTGGAAACAAACACCATCGCCGCTCTGCTGAATGAACGTGAGCGTAACGGGCCTTTCCGCGACCTGCGTGATTTCCTCGAACGGGTACTTGTTTCGCTGGAACAACTGGCCCTATTGATCCGTACAGATACTTTCCGCTTTACGGGAAAGCAAAAAAAAGAGCTGATGTGGGATGCCCATTTCCTGTTGGCAAAAGAAAAAAAGACACAACCCACGGCAACACTTTTCCGTGAAACACCCAGAAAATTCTCTATGCCACCCCTGTATAGCCACCGGCTGGAGAATGCCTATGATGAAATGGAATTGCTGGGATTCCCAGTCGGCACATCGCCTTTTGAGCTGGTAAAGCCGGAAGCAGGTGAGGAAGTACCTGCCCAAATGCTGCCGTACAGCGTTGGGAAGAAGGTAACAGTGACCGGCTACCTGATTCACGTAAAAAGAACACGCACCACCAACGGAAAACAAATGACTTTCGGTACCTTTATCGACCGAAACGGGCACTGGATCGACACGGTACAATTTCCGGAGATCAATAGAAAATATCCTTTCAGAGGCCCGGGATGTTATAAAATAAAAGGTGAAGTAGTTTCTGAATTCGGGTTCGTAAGCATCGAAACATCAGAATTGTACAGAACAGAAACGATTAATATGGAAGAACCATCGACACGATTAAAAGTAAACAGCGTTAACCAGCAAGAACCAGCAACCAATAACTAGTAACAAGTAACCAGTAACCAGCAAACCAGCAACCAGTAACAAGTAACAAGTAACCAGCAACCAGTAACAAGTAACCAGCAACCAGTAACAAGTAACCAGACACCCCATGTGCGGACAATATGCCATCGTAAGTAAGATCGAAGAGATCGAAAAGAAATTTAACGTACAGATCAAGGGAGGAGACCAACCGTCTACCAACCGGATCGTCGTGCCCGGCAACAAAGGACTGGTGATTACAAGCGAAAATCCCAGGGAGATGCAGAGTTATATCTTCGGTTTTACACCTTCGTGGGCCGACAAGCCTAAATTCATCATCAATGCCCGCGCTGAGGGTGACCACAACAAAGAAAACTCACCGGACTACAAAGGGGGGAAAGGCATTATCAGCAAGCCATTCTTCCGAAAAGCCATCCGCTCACAGCGCTGCCTGGTGATCGCCGACAGTTTTATCGAAAGCACCGGCAAGAAAGAGCAGAAAAGGTCTTTCAATTTCTATCTGAAAGAACAAGTCCGGCCTTTTGCCTTTGCAGGCATCTGGGATCGCTGGCTGAACAAGGAGACCGGCGAACTTTTAGACACGTTTGCCATCATCACTACGCGTCCTAACCAGCTGATGCTACAACTTCCCCATCCGCGGATGCCTGTCATCCTGCCGCCCTCGTTATACAGGCTGTTCCTTTCCAACCGTACACCGCTGAGCGATATTACGGCGATACTGGAGCCATTTCCAGCCCAACGAATGAACACCTACGAGATTGCCACTTCCTTTTACAAAGAAAAAGATAATGCCCACAAAGCACTGCAGCCTGCCAGTCAGCGGGTGGAAAAAGAACACGAGCTGAAACTGCAGCAGGAACTGAAGCTGTTCGGGATGGGGGAGACGCCATCAAGGAAAAAGAAGGAGAGGAGGGAATAAGTTTTTGGTGTTTAGTGCTTATACCATCGATCAACCTCACGTACAATTTTTTATTTTACGTTTTTCTTCCACAGCGTAATTGAAAATAATATTAAAGCGTAGTTAAAAAACTACGCTTAGGTTTAGTTTGTCTTAATTATTATAATTGTAACTGTTCTGGGTGTAGTTTGCAACTACACCCGCATATCTTTTACTATTTATCATTAAATTTGCTTCATGGGTGAAGCATATCAAATTAAAGATCAGGAAGCTGTATATTTTCTAACCTTTCAGGTTGTTGGATGGGCTGATATCTTCAGTCGTAGGATTTATCGTGACATTACGTTGGATAGTTTTACGTATTGCAGAAAAAACAAAGGAATGGAATTGTTTGCTTATGTTATTATGACGAACCCATGTTCATGTAATCGTGAGAAGCAAAGAAAGCATGTTATCAGATTTAATAAGAGACTTAAAGAAACATACATCAAAGCAAATATTCAAGGAAGTTAACAGCAATCCTAAAGAGAGCAGAAAAGCTTGGCTGGAGATGGTCTTTCAGTATCATGCAAAGTTTAATAAACGTGCAGGAGAACAACAGTTGTGGACACATGAAAACCATGCCGTTGAATTAAGTACTAACAATATGATTGATACACGGCTTAATTATATACATGATAATCCGGCTCGTGCAGGTTGGGTTGAACAACCGGAAGATTATTTATACAGCAGTGCAAGGAATTATGCAGACATGGAATCTTTAATTGAAATTGACAGAATTTAAAGTATAGAGAGGTGTAGTTTGCAACTACACCGTCATATCAAAAACACATTAACTCTGTTGATAGTCTGAAGATTATCACCCCACTCAGCATAGTCAGTAAATATGCTGAATAGGGTGCATATAAATTAAACATCCTTCATCGACAAACTGATCCGTTTCCGTTCCATGTCAATGCCGAGCACTTTCACTTGCACATGCTGGTTCAGTTGCACATAATCAGCCGGATTGTTGATAAATTCATCGGCCAGGTGCGAGATATGAACCAGTCCGTCCTGTTTGACGCCTATGTTTATGAAAGCTCCGAAATTGGTGATGTTGGAAACGATGCCAGGCAAAACCATCCCAATCTCCAGGTCGGTAATTTTGTGAATACCCCGGGCAAATTCAAACACTTTTGTTTTCTTGCGCGGGTCGAGGCCGGGTTTTAAAAGCTCCTTCCGGATATCATTTAAGGTAGCCGGGCCGACATCCTCAGTGGCGAACTTTGAAAAATCAAGCTTCCCAATCACTTCTTTGTTTCCGATAATTTCGGAAATCTGTAAACCGGCAGAACGGGCTATTTTCTTCACCACAGGATACCTCTCCGGGTGAACAGCGCTGTTATCCAGTGGGTTACTCCCGTTTTTAATACGCAGGAAGCCGGCACACTGCTCAAACGCTTTAGCACCCATCCGGGGTACTTCCTTCAGTTCTTCCCGCGAATGAAATGCTCCGTGTTCATTTCTGTATACCATAATGTTTTGAGCCAGTTGGGTTCCCAATCCCGACACATATTTGAGCAAATGTTTGCTGGCCGTATTCACATCTACGCCTATGAGGTTCACACAACTCTCAACGACCCTGTCCAGCGAATCTTTCAGCTTTTTCTGGTCCACATCGTGCTGGTATTGGCCTACTCCAATTGATTTGGGGTCTATTTTCACCAGTTCGGCCAAAGGATCCATTAGCCGGCGGCCAATGGAAACTGCGCCCCGTACCGTAACATCATATTCGGGAAACTCCTCCCGTGCTTCGGGCGAAGCAGAATAAACGGAAGCTCCTGCCTCGCTGACTACAAACACCTGGACATCATCATGAAACCGTATCCTCCGGATCAGGTTTTCCGTTTCTCTTCCGGCAGTGCCGTTGCCAGTGGCGATGGCTTCAATTTTATATTGCTGTACCAGTGTATTTATCTTCTTCATGGCCTGCACGTCCTGCGATTGGGGAGGGTGGGGGAAGATGGTGTCGTTGTGCAGCAGTTTGCCCTGTGCATCGAGACACACGATCTTACAACCCGTCCGGAAACCCGGATCAATGGCAAGGATACGTTTTTCGCCCAATGGGGCTGTCAACAGCAACTGTTTCAGGTTTTCGGAAAACACTTTAATCGCTTCCTCATCTGCGCGCTCTTTAGAAAAAGAAGCAAATTCGGTCTCGATGGAAGGAGCGAGGAGTCTCTTATAACTGTCTTTTACCGCCAGGGCAACCTGAACGGAAACATCATTTTTGATAAAGAACCTTTCGAGCCGCTCCAGGGCATATTCTTCCGGAGGGCGAATGCTAACTTTTAGAAACTCTTCTTTTTCGCCGCGTCTGATGGCCTGTAACCGATGCGATTTGCACCGGCTCAGTTTATCTTCATAAGTAAAATAATCACTGTATTTCTGCGCCTCTTTTTCTTTTCCCTTAATCAGTTTTGCCGAAATTACTGCCTGTTTGTCAAACAGTTGTCGAAGAATCATCCGGGCTCTCTTGTTCTCATTAATCCACTCGGCAATAATATCACGGGCACCCTGTAAAGCCTCCTCAACAGTAGTTATCTTACTTCTTACAAAGGATACTGCCCGGCTTTCGATGTTCTGTTCATGTTGCGCCATAATGATTCTCGCAAGGGGTTCCAAACCATGCTCACGTGCCGTATCGGCTTTGGTTTTCCTTTTTTGCTTAAAAGGTAAATAAAGGTCTTCCAGTTCGATCGTATCATAGGTGTTTTGAATGGCTTCGTTCAATTCGTTAGTCAGTTTTCCCTGCTCTTCGATTGAGTTCAGGATAGTTTTCTTTCTTTTTTCAAGTTTGTCCAGTTTCTCTTGTTCCGATTTAATGAGCCCGATCTGTAGCTCATCCAGGTTACTGGTGGCTTCTTTTCTGTAGCGCGCAATAAAAGGAATGGTGGCTCCGTCATAAAACAAGGCAAGGGTTTTCTCAACCTGCCGGACGGAAATGCCTGTTTTTGTGGAAATAAGAGGAATTAATTCTGTTTTCATAAAAAAATTTCAACTGGTAAATGTACATAAACTAAAACAAACACATCCTTACAAGGGTAGGGGATAGAGCAATTAATTCAGTCTTCTTCCAATGCTTTTAAGCGGCACATAAACAGGAACTTATTGTCATTTTTGTAATTACTAAGAAAATTAGCTTACCTTTGCCGCAGTTATTAACAGAACAGTTCTGTGTATTTAAGTTCCCTTCAAGAAAGAATTTCCCCTAAATCTTTATAAATTTAGCCGTATATTTTATCTACAAGACACTTGCCACGCAGGACTATTCACATTTTTTATTTTTAAATTATAAGTAATGAAAGAAGGAACAGTAAAATTTTTCAACAGGTCAAAAGGTTATGGATTCATTGAACCCACAGACAAGGGACCAGACGTATTTGTACACCAAAACGGCCTGATTGACGAAATTCACGAAGACGACAAAGTAAAATTTGACGTTGAACAAGGACCAAAAGGATTAAATGCCATCAACGTTGAGGTAATTAATTAATCTTTTATAAAGTTAGTCTTATAAAGCCATCCGGTTTGGGTGGCTTTTTTTAAATAACAATTAACCCTCTTGTAAACTGCCTGCTAAGGAACGTCAAGTTGCACCGTAGATCTTTGCATACACCAAAGCTCAAGGGGTCAAAAAAATATAGAGTGAATAATTTCTCAGCATTAGGACTTTCTAAGCCAACGCTTGATGTCCTGAAAACCATTGGGTTTGAAACACCGACTCCGATACAGGAGCAAGCCATCCCCATACTGATGAACGATGGTTCAACAGATTTTATCGGTATTGCACAAACCGGCACAGGTAAAACTGCTGCTTTCGGTCTTCCACTAATCGAAATGATCGATATGGGCAACCAAAATACCCAGGCCCTCATCATGGCGCCAACAAGGGAATTGGGACAACAAACGGCACAACAATTAGTAAATTTTACACAAAACAATAAAAAACTCAACGTAGAAGTAGTTTACGGTGGTGCTGCTATAACCAACCAGATTAAAGCGTTGAAAAGAACGACCCAGATCGTTGTAGCGACACCCGGTCGTTTACTAGATCTAATCAAGCGTAAAGCTATTGATCTGCAACATGTTAAATATGTAGTGTTAGACGAAGCCGATGAAATGCTCAACATGGGCTTTAAAGATGATATTGATGAAATCCTTTCATATACCCGTGAAGATCGTTCGATCTGGTTATTTACGGCAACCATGCCTCCGGATATCAGAAAAATTGTCCATAAATATATGGATGCCCCGAAAGAAGTGTCCATAAACACAAGCGAGAAGATCAATAAAGATATTGTACACAAATACGTCATTACAAAAACAGCACATAAAATCTCAGCCATCAGGCGTTTTTTGGATATTCAGCCCGATATGCGCGGAATTATGTTTTGCCGGACAAGGCGTGAAACTCAAAAAATTGCTGACGAACTTGGTAATTTAGGGTATGGAGTGGAAGCTTTGCACGGCGATCTTTCGCAGGCACAAAGGGATTCGGTGATGAAAAGGTTTAAAAACCGGGCCATGCAACTGCTTATCGCTACAGATGTAGCAGCTCGTGGCATTGATGTAAACGACCTGACACACGTGTTCCATCACACACTTCCTGACCAGATTGAATATTACACCCACAGAAGCGGGAGAACTGCCCGAGCAGGTAAAACTGGTATCTCACTCGCTTTTATCAATCCACGCGAAGGAAAACGTATTACCGAACTAGAGAAGAAAAACAAAATAAAGTTTGAGCACATTGAGGTGCCAAGCGTAGATGAGCTGAGATCAAGCCGCATCAACAGTTGGGCGAATCTGATCATCAATACAAAGGTTGATGACCAGGCTGAAGAGATTCTTCATATTCTGCAAGAACAATTTGCTCATTTAAGCAAAGAAGATATATTAAAAAGACTGATTACCTCCCAATTAGACCATATTATGGTTTCCAGTGGGGAGGAGGCTAACCTGAACGAAACGCATGGTGATTCAGGAAGCAAGCGCTCAAAAGGCGGTACGCATCGTTATTTTATCAATGTCGGAATCATAGACGGTCTTACAAAATCGGACCTTATCCATTTTATATCGGATATTTCCGGTGTCAAACGTAAATATTTCAGTGAGCTGAGCCTGCAAAAGAATTGTGCTTTTTTCAATGTTGATGCAACTGAGGATAAAGACCTGAGCAAAAGTTTCAAGGGAATTGACATTGAAGGGCGCAGCATTCGTGTTAACCGTGATGATGAAGGAAATAAACGCGACAGACGACCTTCTTCATATAGCGGAAAAAGAAATAAAAGCAAGCGTAAGGGTGCTAAAAAAGATTTTCCGGGCAAGAGAAAAAAGAGAAGATAAGAATATAGAATATCTTACACTTTTAAATTTTCAGCTATTACCATTTTTCAGCTATTACCATGATCACCTTACATATAAGATAAAACAAATGTCCGATAACATATATTATGTTAAATAGTATGTGTCAAATAAAAGGGAAGTTAGTAAGAAACACACTTCCCTTTCGCTATATTTTACTTATCGTTTAATTGATCCAGTTTATCATTCATCTTTAAGCGTGCATAGGCCTCTTTCAAAGCAGCAATAGTTGGCGCATCCGCGGGGTTGATCTCAAGTGACTTTTCCAGAAATGGAACAGCCTTAGCCAGGTTTTCATTGGCCTTATCGGTCAATTCATTATACTTGTCTATCTGGTCTAAAGGTAAATCATTTGCTTCTGCCTGTATTGCAGCAGCTTTATTTACATAAATAGCTCCCATATTATAATATGCCTCAAAGAACTCAGGATTAACGTCTGCTGCTTTCTGGTAATATTTCTCAGCATCTACCGTATTGCCTTCATCGTCATAGGTTTTTCCCAATAGGAAGAAAAGATTGGAATTGCTAGGATCCTGCTCTACAGCCTGAAGCAAACTGGCTTGCAACTTCTCGTTCTCTCCTCTTTCCAAATACAACTGGGCTTCTTCCAACAACAATGTCAATTCATTAGGCATTCGTTCCCTTCCGGTTTTGATAATCTCTATCGCACGGGCAGTATCACCCAATTGCTTAACCGCCCTGTTATAATAAATATAAACGCGGGGATCTTCAAAATTTGCATCCACACACTTCTCCAGGTATTCGGAAGCCGACTCCGGATCATTACCATAAACACCAGCCATCCCCACATTAAATGCAGCTATGGTATCCATTTTACCGTTCATTTCGGCAATGTGATAAGCAATTTTAAAATCTTCAATAGCACCGGCAAAGTCGCTATTCTGAAATGCGCTCCCTCCCTTTATATAGAACTGATTAGTAAGATTTGCAAGGTAAACGGAGATTTCATCTTTATACGTTCCTTTAATATCCAATTCCTTTGCTTTTTTAAGTGCTTCATACGATTTCAAAGCAGCGTCCGGCTCGTTAAGTAACTCAGCGATACCTGTTTGCGAAGCTATATTGTAATAGATTTCGCCGGCGTAAAGCCATGTTTTGGGATCGTTAACGGTTTTTTCATGCTTACAGGCTTCGTCAATGGCCTCTTTAGCTTTTTTGTATTCGCCGTTTTTATTATACATGTATGCACTTGTTCTTTTGTTTTTCTGTGCATAGCTACCGAGACTTATCAGTAAACTAAGTCCTACTAAGATTAATGTTCGTTTCATTTATTAAAGGTTTTAATTTGTTAGCAAATATAGCAATAACCATTATTGTGCCAGACTAAATATATTTAAAAAGGTTCTAAATATTACCTGCTTATTGACTGACCTTCAACCTGCTTTACTCATCAACATGCTCCTCTGATGCATCATCAGGTAACTCCTGCCCTTCAATTCCTTCTTCATTTTCCTGATCCATTTCGACATCTTCTCCTTCTTCGAGTTCAATTTTTGCGACAGCAGCTATTTCATCCCCGTCTTCAATTCTGATCAGCCGAACACCCTGCGTAGCCCTACCCATCACCCGCACATCTTCCATTCCCATTCTGATAGCTATTCCTGATTTATTAATGATCATCAACTGGTCAAAGTTCGTGACTTCTTTAATGGCAATCAAAGCACCTGTTTTCTCCGTTATATTAATAGTTTTAACGCCCTTTCCTCCCCTATTAGTTATTCTGTAATCATCTATTTCAGAGCGTTTTCCATATCCTTTCTCCGACACTACAAGTATAGTTTTCTCCGTATCTTCAATGCAGATCATACCAATTACCTCATCATTCTTCCCTTCAAGAGTAACTCCTCTTACTCCGGAAGCACCCCGTCCCATCGGCCTGACTTTAGCTTCGTTAAAACGAATAGCTCTGCCCGATCGCTTGGCAAGGATCACTTCGTTCGATCCGTTTGTTAATCGTGCAGCAAGCAGTTCGTCTCCTTCGCGAATATTGATGGCAATAATTCCGTTCTGGCGGGGCCGGGAATAGGCCTCAAGAGAAGTTTTTTTAATTGTACCTCCTTTTGTGGCAAGAATTATGAAGTTGTTGTTTGTATACTCCTCGTCTTTCAGGTCTTTTACATTGATGTAAGCTTTTACCGTATCTTCCGGATTAATGTTAATCAGATTCTGGATAGCTCTTCCTTTTGATGTTTTGGCACCCTCCGGTATCTCAAACACCCTCATCCAGAACACTTTTCCCTTCTCAGTAAAGAAGAGCATGTAATTATGGTTGGTGGCAATGAATAAATGCTCCAGAAAATCTTCATTACGCGTTGTGCTTCCACGCGAACCACGTCCTCCCCTCCTCTGCTGCCTGTATTCAGTCAAAGGTGTTCGCTTGATATAGCCCATATGGGAAATAGTGATCACCACTTTTTCGTCCGGAATAATGTCTTCCATCGAAATGTCTTCGGCCGTATAAACAACCTTCGACCTTCTTTCATCACCGTATTTTTCCTTTATCTGCAGCAATTCGTCTTTGATCACCTGCATCCTTCTGCCCTCATCACCAAGCAATTCCTTTAGAGCAGCGATCAGTTTCTGTAGTTCTTCATAGTCCGACTTTATTTTCTCCCGCTCCAGACCCGTCAGTTTCTGGAGTCTCATATCTAAAATAGCCCTCGCCTGGATCTCTGTCAGTTCAAAAGTATCCATCAATCCTTTTCTTGCTTCTTCCGGTGTTTTCGATGCCCTGATCAAGGCAATCACGGCATCCAGATTATCAAGTGCAATCAATAATCCTTCAAGAATATGAGCTTTCTTTTCGGCTTCTTTCAACTCATATTCCGTGCGGCGCACCACAACCTCATGGCGGTGCTCAACAAAGTAATGGATCATCTCTTTCAGATTCAGCGTTCTGGGGCGTCCATTAACCAGTGCCACATTATTCACACTGAATGAACTTTGCAGAGAAGTCATCTGATAAAGCTTGTTCAGCACAATGTTCGGAATAGAATCCCGCTTCAGGTCGTAAACAATTCGTAAACCATTTCTGTCTGATTCATCTCGTATATCCGAGATGCCGCCGATTTTCTTATCATTTACCAGGTCGGCTGTCTTGCGGATCATATCCGCTTTATTCACCATATACGGTATAGAAGTAACTATAATCTGCTCTTTACCGTGGCCATTTTCTTCAATGATCGCTTCACCCCTCATAACAATTCTTCCCCTGCCGTTCTCAAAAGCGTTAACCACGCCCTCATATCCGTATATAATCCCCCCCGTTGGGAAATCAGGCGCCTGAACAAGCTGGATCAGTTCACTCATTTCAATATCCCGGTTTTCAATGTAGGCAATGGTTCCGTTAATTACCTGCGACAGGTTATGCGGGGCCATATTTGTTGCCATCCCAACAGCAATCCCCGAAGCTCCGTTTATCAACAGGTTCGGAATTTGTGTTGGCAAAACCGTAGGTTCATACAATGTGTCGTCAAAATTCAGCTGATGATCAACCGTGTCCTTGTCGATATCCACCAGCATTTCCTCAGCAATTTTCCGTAACCTGGCTTCCGTATAACGCATTGCCGCCGGATTATCACCGTCAATCGAGCCATAGTTACCCTGCCCTTCCACCAATGGATAGCGTAATGACCATTCCTGTGCCATACGTACCATGGAGTCATATACCGAAGTGTCGCCGTGCGGATGGTACTTACCCAGAACTTCACCCACAATTCTTGCTGATTTTTTATATGGACGGTTAGAAAAAACACCTAGCTCGTGCATTCCGAAAAGTACCCTACGGTGTACCGGTTTGAGCCCGTCTCTTACATCAGGAAGTGCCCTTGAAACAATTACCGACATCGAATAATCGATGTAGGCCGACTTCATCTGATTTTCAATATTTACTTTTATAATCCTGTCACCTTCAAATTCTCTTTCCATTCTCTATAACTACTTCTTAATTAATACCTTAGATAAAAGCTTGCAAAAATACGAATTTACAAAAAATATCCACATAAAACGGTCATAAATAGTGTTAATAATGTTAACAAATTCATGTTGACAAGATGGATAATTGAATCGTGCCGGGAACCATCGATCGAGAAGGTATTGAGTTGTTTGTTAAACAACTTTTTACTACAAGAATTCTTAGTAGATTTGCTGACTTTATGAACTATGTAAATTTTTGATAAATGACTTACTTAAACATCATTAAAGCAGGCTCTTTTCTCGCATTAAGTTTGCTGATTTCCTGCAACAGCCAAAACGAAAAGAAACAGCAGCATAAAGCAGCAGTAACAAAAGCAGCGGATACCATTATTCACTATCCGCAGGAAAAACACTTAAAAAACATTCAGCAGCTCACGGACGGCGGTGACAACGCGGAAGCATATTTCAGCTTTGACGACAGTATGATCGCATTCCAGGCAAAAAATACGGAGTGGAACGCTCCCTGCGACCAGATATATTATTTTCCTTTTTCAGACAAAGACATGATCAATCATATTCCGCAACTGATCAGTAATGGGTTAGGCCGGACAACCTGTTCATTTTTTATGCCGGGAGACACCACTATTTTATATGCATCAACCCGTTCAGGAGGTGATGCTTGCCCTCCGGAGCCCAAACGTCGCGAAGATGGCAAATACGTCTGGCCAATATATCCCGACTTTGATATTTACGTAGCCGATCTGCAAGGAAACATTGTTGACACATTGATCAGTGGCCCTGGATACGATGCCGAAGCCACGGTATCGCCACAGGGAGATAAGATCGTGTTTACATCGGACCGCACAGGTGATCTCGAACTTTACACTTGCAACATCGACGGAAGCAATATACAACAGCTTACTTATGAACTGGGGTATGACGGAGGAGCTTTCTTCTCACCCGACGGTTCCAAACTGATTTTCAGGTCATCAAGGCCCAAAACAGAAAAGGAAATTAAGGAGTACAAAGAATTACTTGCGGAAGGACTTGTGAAGCCAACAAACATGGAATTGTACATCTGCAATGTAGATGGAAGCGAGTTAACGCAAATAACTCATCTTGGAAAAGCCAACTGGGCACCGTTCTTCCATCCATCGGGGGAAAAAGTCATTTTCAGTTCCAACCATGCTGGTAAAAAAGGCTACCAGTTCAACCTTTACATGATCAATCTTGACGGTACAGGGCTGGAGCAGATCACTTTCGACCCGGTTTTTGATGCTTTTCCCATGTTCTCGTACAATGGCAAAAAACTCATTTTTTCTTCCAACAGAAATAACGGGGGCACACATAATACAAACCTGTTTATTGCCGATTGGGTGGAATAATTGCGTATTTTAGTGTGTTTTTATTACGTTATTAGTAACTCATCATATACTCTTTGCTGAATATAATCAACAAATTTCGCTATACGAGCATGAATACTGATCATACAATAACCGGCTTATGAACGAAAACCGTCTAAATGTTTACCGTATTTTAGAACAGTTGGGTATTCCCTATGAGGTTTATGAACACCCCCCACTCGACACCATCGAGATCGCCCTGAAATACTGGAAGGATATTGACGCCATGCATTGTAAAAATTTGTTTTTCAGAAATCACAAAGGCAACAGGCATTACTTAGTGATCATCAAGGACACAACGCCATTCAATCTGAAGAGCCTTGAAAAGAAACTGAAGCAGGGAAAACTGACATTCGGCTCGGAAAAAAGATTAATGAAATACCTGGGTGTGAAACCCGGATCGGTATCACCCTTTGGCCTGATCAACGATGAAGAACACCATGTTCATCTGTTTCTCGACCAACAATTGAAAACAGCAGACAAAATAAGTTTCCACCCCAATGATAATACGGCAAGTCTGGTGCTGCCGTACAGTAATTTTATAAAATACCTGGAATACTTGGGGAATACATACGAATACATTGATCCGACTCCTGAAAATGAATAGTTTTGCAATTTCGGAATACAGCTGTGGTTAGTTAATCACTCAGTTATAATTTAAAACAGAAACTCATGAACCCCATAGATATTAATGTCACCTCCGAGATCGGTAAACTGAACGGCGTTATCGTACATATTCCGGGTCAGGAAGTAGAAAACATGACCCCGGAGAATGCCGAGCGTGCATTATACAGCGATATACTTAATTTGTCGGTAGCCCTGCCGGAGTATGATAATTTCCTGGGCGTCCTTCAAAAGCACTCCCAGGTATTCGAAGTTAGAGAATTATTGACTGACATTCTCCATTATGAGCATATAAAGCATGAGTTGCTGGTTAAAGTCTGCCAGCATGAGCATCAGGATGAAAAAGAGGTTTGTCAATATATTGAACAAATCAAAGATGAAGACCTGGCTCACCAGCTTATTGAAGGTGTGGAAATGAAGAAAGATAACCTGACACGTTATCTGGATGATGAACGATATTGCATCAATCCTCTGCCCAATTTCTTCTTCACCAGAGATGCTTCTTTCTCATTTGGAAATGAAGTGATTATCAGTAAAATGGCCAATAGTGTGCGTGACAGGGAGGCTATTATCATGGATTCTATTTTCAAGCATCACCCTGTGTTCAATGCGCGTACGGCAAATCCTATTGAAAAGTACGATATATCAGGAAAGGCCAGTATTGAAGGAGGTGACGTGATCGTAGCCAGAGAGGATATCCTGCTGATCGGGACAGGATCGCGGACCACAACGCAGGGCATTGATTGCATGATTGAATATTTAAAGGAAAAACCCGGAAAGCAACACATTATTGTTCAGGAGCTTCCGTACAAACCCGAATCCTTCATCCACCTGGATATGACCTTTACTTTTCTTGACAAAGAGCATTGCATGATCTTTGAACCACTCTTGCTCAAAGCATCACGCTATCTTACAATACTGATCACAGTTGACGGGAGCAAAGTAACTTCCATTACAGAAAAGAAAAATATTCTGGCCGCTTTGAAAGAACTTGGAATGAGCCTGAAACCCATACTTTGCGGTGGCAATAACGACCGCTACATTATGGAACGCGAACAATGGCAAAGTGGTGCTAACTTTGTGGCACTGGAACCGGGAAAAGTAATCGGTTACCGACGGAACACTCATACTATTGAAGCATTGAGCAATGAAGGTTTTGAAATAATCAGAGCCAAAGATATTGTAAAAGGAAAAGAAGACCTTTCTGAGTACAAAAAGGCAGTTGTAACCATTGAGGGAAACGAATTATCGCGCGGCGGCGGTGGCGCCCGCTGTATGACCATGCCTTTTAACAGGAGTTAAATGAGGGAATGATTGATAAAATAAGAACATATTACGCGGAGCATCCGCTCAAAACAATCCTACTTGCCGGTTTTTTTTTCAGGTTACTGGCAGTTATTTTTTCAAAAGGCTACGGTTGGGTTGACGACCAGTTTCTGATTATTGAGATTGCCCAATCGTGGGTTGACGGCACTGATTATTACGGCTGGCTTCCCGATGCGCAAGGGCTGAACTCACCCAAAGGATTCAGTTTTTTTTATGTGGGATTTCACTACCTGCTGTTCCGATTTCTTGAGTTCATACAAATCACCAATCCACAAACCAAGATGTTTTTTGTCAGGCTGCTGCACGCTTTGTGGTCACTGCTCATTATCTCGGGGGGATATAAAATCGCCCAACAACTGGACGGAAAACAGTCCGCCAAACTGACTGGGTGGTTGTTAGCTGTTTTATGGATATTCCCTTTCCTAAGTGTCCGCAACCTGGTTGAATATGTGACCATTCCCTTATTGATCACCGGTGTTTGGCTGATCATTCGTAACAAAGAAAACAACGGGAGCTGGCAATGGATATGGATTGGCATTCTTTTCGGGCTGGCATTTAATATAAGGTACCAGACATTGCTGTTTACCGGAGGCGTTGGGCTTGTCCTTCTTTATCAGAAAAAATGGAAAGGAACACTTCTTGTTGCCGCAGGTGTATTACTAACAATTATTCTTTTCCAGGGAAGTATTGATTACCTCGTCTGGCACAAGCCGTTTGTCCAGCTTATTGGTTATGTCGAGTACAACCTGCATCATGCACATCAATATCTTACTGCTCCCTGGTATTTTTATCTAACGGTAATATTAGGCTTGCTCATCCCACCTGTTAGTTTTTATCTTTTTACCGGATATTTTAAAAGCTGGCAAAAAACACTTATTATTTTCATACCTACCTTACTCTTTTTGCTGTTTCATTCCTTTTTCCCCAACAAGCAGGAACGTTTTATTCTTACCATCATCCCGTTCATTATAATTGGCGGCGTTATTGGATGGAGGCAAATCACACAGCATCTGGATCAAAAACAGGCTTTAGCCAAATGGCATAAAGGATCGTGGGTATTCTTTTGGGTGCTGAACTTTATTCTGTTGCTGCCGGTTTCGACTATGTATTCTAAAAAAGCACGTGTCGAATCGATGGTGTATTTGAGCAGATACAAAAATCTTAATTATTTTATTGTGGAAGATGTAAACAAATCCGTATTACGTCAGCCACCGCTGTTCTACCTGGATGAATGGGTTCCGTTCAAGGCTGTTATGGCTTACGAAGATATGGAGAAGTTCAGAAATTCTGAGAAAGGGAAAGACCCTGCCGACCAGCCGGATTTTGTTTTGTTCCTTGAAGATACGAATCTGGACAAACGGGTAACATTCATGTCTTCCGTATTTCCGGAACTGGAATTTGAAGTTCTTATCCAACCCGGATTTATGGATAAAATTTTACACTGGCTGAATCCGATTAATGACAATCAAAATATTTATATTTATCGCAACAAAGCAGTATACCCTGATAAGCTAAACGATGAATAAGGAAGAAGCAAAAAAACGAATCGAAGAACTGACAAACATCATCAGGGAACATAATTACAAATATTATGTATTATCCATTCCTGTAATAGATGACTATGAGTTTGACATGCTGCTGAAAGAACTGGAGAAACTCGAAGAAGCCTATCCTGAATTCAGCTACCCCGACTCCCCTACCCGGCGTGTTGGTGGCGAACCTACTAAAGAATTCAAAACCATCACACACAGATATCCCATGCTTTCTCTTGGCAACAGCTATTCGGAAGATGAGATCAAAGCGTTTGACACCCGTGTCAGAAAATTGGTAAACAGCGAGGTGGCGTACACCTGCGAACATAAGTATGACGGTATAGCCATCGGGCTTACATACTTAAACGGCATACTGACAACAGCCGTAACCCGTGGAGACGGCGTGCAGGGTGATGACGTTACCAACAATGTAAAAACCATCAAAAGTATTCCGCTCCATTTAAGAGGAGATTATCCGGCAGAACTGGAAGTTCGCGGCGAGATTTTTATGAGTATTACAGGGTTCAGAGAGCTGAACAGAGAACGCGAAGAGATAGGTGAAGCTCCTTTTGCCAACCCGCGTAATTCGGCCTCAGGGACTTTAAAAATGCAGGACCCGACAGAGGTGGCCAAGCGTCCGCTGGATTGCTTTATTTACGCCACACCAACTGAAATACAAAATGTTACAACACATTACGAAAGTCTAAAATACTTACAAACCTTGGGCTTAAAGACATCCTCAAGAATAGCTATCTGCAAAACGCTGGATGAGGTTTTTGAATACATCAGAGACTGGGATCAGGGAAGAAAAGAACTTGATTATGAAATTGACGGTGTTGTGATTAAAGTGAACAGCCTGGAACAGCAAAAGTTGCTGGGGTCAACTGCCAAAAGCCCCCGATGGGCTATTGCCTATAAATTTAAAGCCGAAAGAGCCGAAACAACCCTCCTGTCTATTGATTACCAGGTAGGAAGAACCGGAGCAGTTACCCCGGTGGCCAATCTGGAGCCCGTTCAACTGGCAGGAACAACAGTAAAACGCGCCAGCCTGCACAACGAAGACATTATCCGCAAACTGGATGTCAGGATCGGTGATAAAGTGTATGTTGAAAAAGGTGGCGAAATCATTCCGAAAATCGTGGGAGTAAATACCAGCAAACGACCCGCGGGTGCCATGCCTGTTGAATTTATTAAAAACTGCCCCGAGTGCGGAACGCAACTGGTGCGTAAGGAAGGAGAAGCCGCTTATTATTGCCCGAACGAAGACAGTTGCCCGCCTCAGATCAAAGGGAAACTGGAACATTTTATTTCACGAAAAGCGATGAATATCGATTCGCTGGGTGAAGGAAAAATCGAGATGTTGTTCGAAAATGGACTTGTGAAAGATATCGCCGATTTGTACGACCTCACTTATGAACAGCTATTTGGGCTGGAGAAAGTGATTATCGACAACGGGAAAGAAAAAAAGTTAAGCTTTCAGGAAAAAACAGCAAAGAAGATAATTGAAGGAATCGAAAAATCCAAAGATACGCCTTATCCTAAAGTACTTTTCGCTTTAGGCATCAGGTATGTAGGCGAAACCGTGGCCAAAAAACTGGCCGCACATTTTAAAGATATTGACCAGCTGGCTTCTGCCAACTTTGAAGGACTTATCGAAGTGGATGAAATTGGTGAAAAAATTGCAGAAAGTGTCATCAGGTGGTTTCAAAAGCCTGAGCACAGGAAGATTATCGATCGGTTAAAGACTGCCGGGGTTCAATTATCGACCCAAAAAGAAGAGCAACCGGAGAACGATCTGCTGGGTGGCAAATCTTTTGTTGTCAGTGGCGTCTTCAGCAGATATTCACGGGAAGATATCAAAGCACTTGTTGAAAAATTCGGCGGAAGGAATATAAGTTCGATCTCTTCTAAGACCGATTATGTGTTGGCCGGAGAAAATATGGGTCCAGCCAAAAAACAGAAAGCTGAAAGCCTGGGTATTCCTATCATCAGCGAAGAAGATTTTGAGAAGATGATAACGGTTTGAATATGCGGCGTTTGGCATTTCAATGCTTCAAGCTTTCAAATTTTTACAATGTTTCTTAATTGCTATCATCTTTATTTTTAGCACTATCTGCCAGTGTAGTAATTATTTTTTCTTTAAATAAGTTTCTAATTTATTTTCGTTTTCAAGTCTTAAATATTTGTCCAATAAACGATTTTTGTTTTTTTTAGATATAGAGACTAGTTTCTCGTAATAAGCTAATACTAATTTTGTTGAATAGTAACATATTCCAATAGAATTGTTTCCACTTTTGTTTTCTATAGTGTAAGCAAATTGTCCCAATGTATATAATAACATAATATCATCGCTGTATTTGTATGCTTTAGTGTCTGGGTATTTATCAATAAATTCTCCCATACATTTAATGCTTATCTTTAATTCTGATTGACTACTTACAAACCAATCTAATACATCTCCATATTTTTCGACAAAGATAGAATCCATTGGCTTAAGCGGATTGTCTCTAATCCAAAAGACAGTTTCTAAGGCCTCTTTATCAGTCAGTACTTTTTCAGAATTATCTTGACTATGTGTGAGGGTTGAACATAATGTTAAAATGATAAATGATAAAATCGTTTTTTTCATAATCTAAGTATTATTACACACAACTTCCTGATAACACTAACATTTCCCCTAAGCTAACGGGAATATGTGTCATCCGGCATTTTATGCTCTTTCTTGAATTTTGGTTTCGAAAATTTATAGATAACCCATGCAAACCCCAGTATCACGTGCAACAGCACGATGGCAAAGATGATGTACGCTAATGTCATGCTGCTCATTACGGAGAATTATTTGAGCGGATAATAGATATCCGTTTCCCATTTGGCTGTATCAGGCTCTGTGAAAGGGTCCGTTACATAAACTTCCCAGATAAATTTTTCATTACCTTCAATTTTGTTGGCTTTCATAAAGTCGTCAATAGCATAATGCGTATTGCCTGTATCGTAACCTCCGAAATGTTTCGCATATACAGCTTTGCCTTCCGGAAGCTCAAAATACTCGATATTTTTATGACCCTTTAATTTCTCAGCCACCGGAACACCCGCGCGGATAACGATGATCCCTTCAGGATCCCAATTGTGATAAACGGCAAATGGGAAACCAGTCACAGCTATTTCATTTTTCGTGATGTACTCCATGATGGTACCGTAGTTTTTACCCAGCATCTCCCCGATCCCGTCAATGGTTGTTGAATCCAGTATGGTTAATGAAGGCTGGGACACCAGATCCACAACCTGTATGTCAACCGAAGATTTTGCCTCGGCAACCTCTTTCAAAGTAGTTAGTCCCTGTTCCATCAGTGGCTTCATAACACTTTTGCTCATCAGACCATACCAGCGTTCAAACGGATATTTCAAATTGGTGATGTGAATTGTCCATAATACACCCACTCCTTCATCCGTCTTCTCAAAATTCCAGGTACCTGTTGCTCCTCCTTCATCAGTGCCGAATACCAGCTGAGTCCGTATCACATCATATGGTCTGCTTTCAATAATGGTTAACGATCCTTCACCTATCTTCTCTCCCAACCAGGTACGTTTGGCACCCACACCGGCTTCAGGGCCTTCATAGGTATCCACCATGGTTGTGTCGGCCTCAAACGGCGACCAGCTTTTCCAGTTTTTCAACATATTCACCTGCTGAAACACAGTTGCCGGCTTTGCCAGAATATTTTTTTCGCTGCTTATAGTTACATGATCAGTCAGAAAAAACGGGATAATCAGGAAAATGGCTATTAATATTGAAATAATAACTCCGAGTACTTTTAACGCTTTCATAGAGCATAGTTATTGGTTATACAGTCTCAAATATATAAAAAATTTGGGCATCAGCCGAATACCGATTTCAGCCCGTCAAGAGCTATTTCCAAATTAGCTTTTGGCGTAGCCAGGTTCATCCGCTGGAAGCTTTCACCCCCCTTACCGAACACCGGCCCCGGGCTAAGACCAAGTTTTGCCTCATTCAGTAATTTTTCTTCTATTTTCCTGTCAGACAGCCCGGTTCCCCCGAAGTCGATCCATGCCAGGTAAGTGGCCTCGGGTTGTATGAGCTCGAGTACAGGCACTTCTCTTTTTAGAAATTCGTCAAGCAAACGAAAATTCGTTTCGATATACTGCATAAGTTCATTCAGCCACGGTTCTCCATTATCATAAGCCGCAACAGAGGCTACCGTTCCAAAAATATTTCCGTTTCCGATGTGCATATTTTCGATAGCACGTGCCAACTTAAGCCGGAGTCGTTTATTTTTAGTGATTACTGAGGAAGTAGCCAGCCCTGCCATATTAAATGTTTTGCTTGGAGCCATGCATGTAATGGTTTTATCCGCTATTTCATCCGACAGGGAGGCCATCGGAATATGTTTAAAACCGGGTAACACAAGGTCGCAATGGATCTCATCAGAAATGATGAGTACATCATGCTTCACACAGATATCCCCCATCCTCTTCAGTTCTTCCCGGCTCCATAGCCGGCCCACCGGGTTGTGCGGATTGGAAAGAAAAAACATTTTCACCTCTTTTATCTTTCGTTCAAAATCAGTAAAATCGATCGAATACCTTCCGCTGTTGTATATAAGCTGATTCTCAACAAGTATTCTGTTGTGTTTTTTCACGGCATTAAAAAACGGAAAATATACCGGTGGCTGCACCAAGATACCATCGCCGGGTTCAGTATAGGCAAGCGTGGCCATATTCAGTGCAGGAACCACACCCGGAGAGAAAAGAATCCAGTTCTTCTCAATCTGCCAGTCATGTCTTTTACTAACCCACTGCCTTATGCTTGTAAAATATGCTTCAGGCCTGATCGAGTATCCGTATATGGGATGTGCTGCTCTTTCCCTAACAGCATCCCTGACAAAACCGGGCGTTTCAAAATCCATGTCAGCTACCCACATCGGGAATATATCTGCCCGCCCGAAATAAACTTCCCTCAGATCGTATTTGACGCAGGATGTATTCCTGCGTTCTATTATTTTATCAAAATCGTACATCATGATCTGTTAATAGTTATAAAAAAAACAGGAGTATGAAAGCACACTCCTGTTCTGTTATTATAAATTTCTTTGCATTCTATTGCGTCAGCATGACCGGCATGATCAGCATCAGTATCTCCTCTTTTCCATCTGATTCTTCGGGAAGAAGTATTCCTGCCCTGTTAGGCGCCGACATTTCCATTATTACATTGTCCACCTCAAGAGTGGCCAGCATTTCCTGCAAAAATCGGGAGTTGAAGCCAATCTCAATATCATCACCTTCATAACTGCATGTCAGCCGTTCTTTTGCTTCACTTGAAAAATCAAGGTCTTCGGCAGTCAGCACCAATTCTTTACCTGAAATTTTAAATCGAACCTGGTGTGTTGACTTACTACCGAAAATAGCTACACGCCTCAGTGCATTCAACAGGGTTTTACGATCTACCGTAAGTTTAAATGGGTTTTGTGTTGGAATAACAGCTTCATAATTCGGATATTTACCTTCGATCAGTCGGCAAATCAATGTGATGTCCTCGAACTCAAGTACGGCATTTGCTTCCGTGTATTGCAGTTTTACATCCACTTCGTCATCATCAGGCATGATATTCTTTAAATGGTTCAACGGCTTCTTGGGGAGAATAAAAGAAGCATTCTCATCCGTTTTAACATCATTTCTCCGGTATCTCACCAGTTTATGGGCATCGGTAGCAACAAAAGTGATGTTGTTCTTTTTAATTTCACATAAAACGCCGGACATCACCGGACGTAATTCGTCATTACCTGTGGCAAACAATGTTTTGTTAAAGGCATTCACCAGCAACGAGCCGTTCAATTGCAGAGTTTTCGGATTATCCAGTGATGGAACGTTCGGGAACTCATCACTGCGATGACCAACGAGTTTGTATTTTCCTTCACCGGCAAATAACTCTATTCCCAGGTTTTCCATATTTACCGAAACAGTTACCGGCAATTCGGGTAATGTTTTCATTATATCCAGCAACATCTTGGCCGGAATAGCCACAACGCCCGGGTCTTCCGCTTTATCAGGTGCTAACTCAACGGATATTGTTGTTTCAAGATCTGATGAGGTAATGCGCAGTTTGTCTTCGGTAAGTTCAAATAAAAAATCTTCCAATATGGGTAATGTCGAACTTGTACTCAAAACGCCACTAATTTTTTGCAAGCTCCTTAATAATGCTGTACTCGAAACAATAAATTTCATAATACTTCAGGTTATAATTCCTTCTTAATTTGATTCAGTTAAGGGAAGTAAAATTAACAAAATAATCCGAATGCTTTGCTTCAATTTTCCACAATTTATTCACATCGGCTCCCGGCTGAATCAATATTGGCTGTTGTCAGCCGGTACGCAAAAAATCAATCAGTAATTTGCACGAACAAACAACTGGCTCTTATCAGCATTTCGAATATATTTGCAGCTTAATAAATAAGAGCAATATTGTTCACAGATCTCATTATATCATATTCTTATTGGCTCCTGCTTTTAGCTGCTGTCGCCGGCCTGGCCTACGCTGCGCTCCTTTATTATAAGAATAACGCCAACAAATTGTCTGTTTTCTGGACAATGGTCTTATTTGTTTTGCGATTTATATCCGTTTTCATTCTTTTGCTGTTACTCCTCTCACCTTATGTAAAAACAAAGAAAAAATATACTGAAAAACCTATTGTAGTTATGGGGATGGACAATTCCCGGTCTATGATGCTCGGGAAAGATTCTCTTTTCAATAAACAAACATTCTCAGGACAATGGCGAAAATTAATGGAAACATTAGGTGAGAAATACCAGGTGGAACCGTATCTGTTTGGTGAAGCGGTGAAAAAGTCCGCCAGCCCTGATTATAAGGATGAGCTTTCGGATTACAGCCAATTTATTAAATACGTAAGCGAAGAATACAACGGAATGAATCTTGGCACCGTTATTATGGCAGGAGACGGTATTTATAACGCCGGCGTTGAACCTGTTTTTGCTGCTTCCGGCTTTTCGGTACCCTTCTTTACCGTTGCTCTGGGCGACACAAGTTCGGTTGCTGATGCGAAAATCACGGATGTAAGGTATAACAGCCTGGTGTACAAAGACAATGTTTTTCCTGTCGAAGTCAATATTTCGGCTGAAATGCTGAAAGGAGTTGATGCACAACTCCTTATTTCGGCATTTGGCAAAAGCCAGTATAAAAAGGAGATTACTGTTACTAATGACCATTTTAACACCTCTTACAGGTTTAATTTACAAGCGGGAGAAACCGGGAAACATCGTATTGAGATCCGGTTGAACCTTCAGGAAGAAGAACTGAACAAATACAATAATGTCACGAATATTTTCATCGATGTTTTTAATAATGCCCAAAAAATACTGATCCTTGCAAACAGTCCGCATCCTGACATTTCGGCCATCAACCAGGCGTTAGCGTCTGTGACAAATTACGAAACCGAAGTAGTATACCTGAAAGATGGCCACACGATCAACGTACAGGATTTCGACCTGGTTATTTTGCACCAGGTTCCTTCCATTTCCCAACCCTCTGATTACCTTATCAACGAGCTGATGAACAAGGATGTCCCTATACTCTTTGTTTTGGGCAAACAGAGTTCGTTACCACGTTTTAACCAAGCTTTTAAGGGAGTAAATGTATTGACATCCATTGGTAAATTTGAAGAAGCCCGGGCAGATATAAATCCCTTGTTCCCCAGATTTTCCTTTGATCCCGAATTCAGTGCACAACTGGAAAATCTGCCACCTGTTATTGTCCCGACAGGTAATTATGTGTTAGCTGAGAACGCATCGGTTTTTGCTTATCAGAAAATTAGCAATATTTCCACCGATTTTCCTTTAGTTGTTTTTTACGATAACCAAAGCACTAAAACCGGGGCCTTGCTGGGCGAAGGGATTTGGTTATGGCGGATGCATGACTATGTGAACAACGGTAATTTTGAAGCATTCGATAGCTTTCTAAACAAAAGCGTTCAATATCTTGTGGCAAAAAAAGACAAACGTTTTTTCAGGGTAACAGGTAAAAATGAATACAGGAACACGGAAAACATCATACTGCAGGCAGAACTGTATAACGATAGTTACGAAGCTGTTACAACGGCAGAAGTAAGCCTTAAACTTACAGACGAAGAAAACCGGCAGTTTAACTATTTGTTCTCACCGGAGGGTGACATTTACATACTCGACCTGAAACATCTGCCTATCGGAGTTTACCGTTATCTGGCGCAAACACAACTTGGAACTAAAAAATACGAAACAAGAGGCGAGTTCATCGTCAGTGGACAATCGTTTGAAAGCAAGCGGCTGAAAGCTGACCACCGTGCATTGTTCGGCCTGGCTGAAGCAGGAAACGGACAGATGCTGTATCCGGATGAACTGGCCAAGCTTGCGCAACTGCTGACAAAAAGCAATTTACTGAAAAAGAGAATCTATTTTGAAGAAAAACTAAGCGGTTTGAACACCATGCCCTGGGTTATTCTATTGGTTCTGTTCTTGTTGTCGCTCGAATGGTTTTTACGCAAATATTTTGGAAGTTATTAACGGAATGCCTTATGGAACAAACTTTATTCTGGATCATAATTACCATTCTACTGTTCGACTTCCTGTTTGAGAAAGTGCTTGATTACCTGAATTACACACAACTTAAAGAGACGCTACCTGAAGAACTGGCCGGCATTTACGATGAAGACAAGTACAAAAAGTCGCAGCAATACCAAAAAGTGAATTTACGCTTTTCGCTGATTACAGGCACCTTTTCACTGATTGTCATGCTGGCAATGCTGTTTAGCGGTAGTTTCGGCCGGCTTGATGAATGGGTTAGGACAGTAGCCGGCAATGAATATTTGCGAACTCTTATATTTTTCGGGATACTGGGTTTGGCCTTCGATATAATTTCCTTACCGTTCCAGATATACGACACTTTTGTTATTGAAGAGCGTTTTGGATTTAATAAAACAACACCTCTGACATTCATTACCGATAAACTGAAGTCGTGGCTGTTAAGCCTGCTCATCGGCGGTGGACTGCTGTTGTTTGTGCAGTGGGCATGGTTATCAACAGGCGTTTGGTTCTGGATTATTGTTATGGGAGGTATCAGCCTGTTTATGATCTTCATGGCTATGTTTTATACGCAACTGATCGTGCCACTTTTCAATAAGCAATCACCGCTGGATGAAGGAGAACTGAAAACTGTCATTTTTGATTTTGCTGCAAAAACAGGGTTCAGGCTGGATAACGTATTTGTTATTGACGGCTCGAAACGCAGCACCAAAGCCAATGCTTATTTCAGCGGACTGGGGCCGAAAAAAAAAGTGGTTTTGTACGATACACTTATCAACGATCTGGAAAAGGAAGAGATTGTAGCTGTCCTGGCGCACGAAATAGGACATTACAAAAAGAAGCATATTATTAAAGGACTGTTCCTGTCGTTAACACAAAGTGCGTTGATGATTTGGTTGCTGTGGCTGGCTCTTGACTTGCCTGCTGTATCAGGAGCATTAGGAGCTACAGAACCCGGTTTTTATATGGGGGTGCTGGCTTTCGGCATGCTCTTTACTCCGGTATCATTCTTCGCGGGCATCATTTCCAATTCCCTATCACGAAAGTTTGAATTCCAGGCAGATGCTTTTGCCGGGAAGTATTATTCGGGTAAGAAGCTTATTGCAGCACTTGTCAAGCTATCGGTTAACAACCTGAGCAACCTCACGCCGCATCCGGCTTACGTATTTTTTAATTATTCTCATCCTCCCCTGCTGCAGCGGATGAAATCACTGGAAAGCTAAAACTGCTACTGCTTAATGTAAATTCCGGCCTTTTCCAGTTTTTCCTTATTTGTAGTAAAGAACCGGAGAATGGCATCGATAGTTACCGAATAGGTGATGCCGTAATTGATCCGGACGTTTTGCTTAACATACTGAGTGTCATTAAAAGGTTGTTCCGTATCAATCGCATCTAAATGCTCTTCATCCGGTGCCAGGTAGACAATGTTATCTACTGAAGCTGATTTAGCCATACCTACCCATTCAAAATGAGGCGATCCATCGCGAAGAGCAAAAACCGGGCTACCACTTATTCCTCTATTGTAAAGAGCATCTGTGAGAAAGACATTGCCTTTGGTTTTTCCCGGGTTGCTTACTAAAGCACGTGTTACCATCAAATTTCCTAACGGATAGCCCATGATGTACACAAAAGTTCCCCACTCAAGATCTTTTGACGCACCCACCCCAAAATTGAGAATCTGTGGTTTCTCCACATGATGAGCCAATTCCTTGCGCAATATAGCAATGTCATTCTTTTTATCCGTGGCAACAACTTCTATTGTGTTTCCTGCAGGTAAGCCTGCCACGTAGTTTTGTTGACGTAATTTTATAGAAACAGAGTGTAATTTTGTCTTGTTCTCATCATACCAGTTGTAGATTGTATCGGCAAAGTCAACAACATGGGCGCAGGTAAGCATTCCAACAGTTTTTCCGTCATAATAAGTCAATGTCACCGTTCCGGATACCGATTTGTTAATAATAGCACTTCCGGAGGACTTTTTTTTCAGGTCATGATCCGTCAGGGAATCTACTTGAATTGTGTTGTCTTTCGGAAAAGTATATGTCATATAAAATGCCAGGCAGTCGATTTTCTTTACTGTTTTCGATATCTCCTCAAGTTGGTCTGAAACGGTTATATCTGGGAATTCACTATCGTAACGACCATCTCCTGCCTGAGTCCCCGAAGTGATTTTTTTATCAGTTTTACAAGAAACCAATAGCAAAGTAAAACATAGAAAGATGATTTGTTTTTTCATGTACATTATAAATCTTTCCTGCGGTATATCAGAAAAATAAGCAATATAAAGATAACGGAATAAACTACACAGGCAATTCCATCCTGAAGGGAAACATAGTTCCTGAAGTTTACGCCAAACATCTTCATCAGTGCTGTATTCGGAATATCGATCAGATTTCCCATGGCTTCTACCGGTAAATACTGTGCCACACGCTCAGGAAGGGTTGCCGAAATAATCGGTTCGGCAATATAATAATATACAGCAAGGGCTCCAATGGATAATGTTGGCTTACGTATCAGAAACCCGAGAAGCATAGCCATAACTCCAAAAGTAAACACCTCTAGGAAATAGGCAGCTATGAAGCCGGATTTTTGCACCATTAGTGCCCACGTGATCTCTTCCGTATGCAGCATACCTAATACGAAGCCGGAGAAAAGAAGCACCAATGCCGAGAAAAGACTGAGCATTACTACAAAAAGTAACTTGGAAACGATAAAGCTGTTCCGGCTCATCCCATTCATGATATTCTGGCGTATGGTGTTGTAGGTAAACTCGCTGGTAATGAAATAAAGAATGATCAACGCAAGAAATATCTTTAAAAAACCTCCCAGGAAAGCCAGATTGTGCCAGACATACGGAAAAGCATAGATAGAAAATGCGGGCATGGAAACCGGTGAAGAGTCGCTGGCATTTTTCAGCGCCTCATTTACAAACTTCTCAACGCCGAAAAAGAACAAGACCAATAAGGCAAAATAAACCGCCAGCATCACCCAGAACACTTTGCTGTAAACGTATTTTCTTACATCTATTTTCAGTAGTTCCAACATCTTATTCTTTTAATAAATCCAGAAAATATGATTCAAGGCTTCTTTTTCCTGCCGACAGATATGTCAGATAGATTCCCCGGTCGGCAAAGCTCTTATTTATTTCAGCAGTGTTAATATCTTCTTTCAGCAACAGGACAAGCCCGTCTTTTTCCTTTCGGCATTCTGAAACAAATGCCAATTCCACGGCAATTTTATACAGGGCTTCCATATCTTCCGCTTTTATTTCAACACGCAGTGCAGAGTTCAACACCTCCTCTACCCTTCCTGCATGGAGCGAGACTCCCTTATCAAGTATAGCAACATGGCTGCAAATCTTTTGCACCTCATCAAGTAGATGACTGGCTAGCAAGACAGTAACACCTTTACTGGCTACGTCCGCTATCAAATCTCTGATAAGGGCTATACTTTTCGGATCGAGGCCATTGGTTGGCTCGTCAAGTATCAGCACTTCCGGATTACCGATAAGCGTTGCTGCTACAGCCAGGCGCTGCTTCATGCCCAATGAATAGGTCTTGTATTTACCGTTTTTTCTATCCGTCAGGCCCACCGTCTCCAATACTTCATCAACACTGTTGTAAGAAACTCCTTTAATATCCGCAACTATCTTCAGGTTCTTTACGGCAGATAAATAAGGATAAAAAAGCGGTTGTTCAAGCAAAGCTCCTATTTTTTTTCTGGAACTGCTGACAGGCTCCTTTCCAAACCATAAATAGCCACCTGCATCAGGTTTCAAAACATCCAGTAAAATGCCCAATATGGTCGTTTTTCCACTTCCGTTAGGGCCAAGTATGCCAACTACATCTCCCTTATGTATTTCAAGGGAAAAGTCGCTGAGCGCCCTGATATGGCCGTACGACTTACTCAGATGCTGGATTTCTAATACCGGGTTGTTCAAATATTCTTAATTTTTGAGAATCTGATTCTTTATACAATAATACTAAATCGTTGGTTCTTAAACGTAAAAAAACGAAGGGTATTTTCCTTTTTCGGAAAAAATATTATGAGCTACAAAAATTTACTGTATTTTTGCCGTCCAATTTATTCACTCAAAAGAAACATTTTTATGAAAGTAGGTAAAAACAAAGTTATTACACTGACCTATACATTGCGCATGAATGACAAGTCGGGAGAAGTCATTCAGGTTGTAGATGAGAACAGACCATTTGTTCATCTTTTCGGAGCTGGAACGCTCTTACCGGCCTTTGAAACAAACTTAGATAACTTAGAACCCGATGAAGCTTTTAACTTTGCAATTATTGCCGGAGATGCTTACGGCGAGAAAAGTGATGAAGCCATTATTGAACTGGAAAAGAGCATTTTCGAAATAGACGGAAAAATTGATGAGAAGATGCTTCAGATCGGTCAGGTGATTGCTATGCAAGACCAAGACGGTAATCCCGTTGAAGGTAGAGTTCTTGAAGTTCGCGATAACAACGTTCTGATGGATTTCAATCATCCTCTTGCCGGTCAGAATATCCATTTTACAGGTAAAATTCTTGATGTGCGGGAAGCAAACGCCGAAGAACGGGAACACGGGCATGTACATGGTGCCGACGGCCACCAGCACTAAAATACATATTAAAAATATAACAGGAAAACAGTGGGTTTCTTATGGAAATTCACTGTTTCTTTTTTCCACGCAGCTACAGTTTTCGTTTTTATTATTTCTCTTTCAAGTGTCAGGTCGGTAGCGATGCATAACTTTGTGTCGGTCCTGCATGTTTCCACAAGTTTGTCAAACAGCTGAAGATTCCTGTAGGGCGTTTCAATAAATATTTGTGTTTGATGTGCGCTTCGGGACACCGTTTCCATCTCCCTGATCTTTTTTACCAGAGTATTTTTATCCACCGGCAGGTAACCGTGAAAAACGAAACTCTGCCCGTTGAACCCCGATGCCATCAGGGCGAGGATGATGGAGTTAGGCCCTACAAGCGGAACCACTTCAATCCTTTTTTCATGTGCCAATTGCACGATGACCGATCCTGGGTCGGCGACACAGGGAGTTCCGGCCTCAGACAGTAGCCCCATTGATTTTCCTGACAATACAGGATTCAGGTACGCATTTATTTCAAGATCATCCGTATGTTTGTTCAATTCATAGAACGTCATTTCGTCAATAGAGAGCGGATGCCCCATTTTGCGTAAAAACCTTCTGGCAGTTCTTAGCTGTTCTACAATAAACTCGTCCAGCTTACTGACAATTTCCCGATTGTAATCGGGTAAAACTTTATCCAGTTTATCTGTGTCGCCCAGTGTGGTTGGTATCAGGTATAATTTTCCTTTCTTCATGGTTAAAACGGAAGTTGTTTCAGGTCAACATTTCCGCCGGAAAGGATGATGCCTGTCTTTTTTCCTGAAATGTCAATCTTACGTGTTGTAACTGTGGCAAAGGGTACAGCCGACGATGGCTCAATAACGATTTTCATACGTTCGTAAATAAGCCTCATGGCTTCGATAATAGATTCGTCAGAAACAGTTACAATATCCTGGACATATTCCTGAATGATGGGAAAATTACGTTTTCCAAGTGACGTCAATAAACCATCGGCTATAGTATGAGGCGAGATACTCGGCACGATCTCCCCCTTATGGAACGAGCGGAATGCATCATCGGCACCGTCCGGCTCACAGGCAATTACCTTTGCTTTGTTTAAGGAAAACGAATGAACGGCCAGTGCCGTTCCCGCTAGTAAACCTCCTCCGCCAACAGGGCACAAAACCAACTCCAGGTCCGACACTTCTTCCAACAATTCCATTGCCGCCGTTGCCTGACCAGCTATAATATCATAGTTGTCATAAGGATGTACTTCTATGGCTCCCGTCTGTTCCTGTACTTTTTTTAGTGTTGTTTCCCGTGCTTCCAGGTTCGGTTTACAAAAGGTGATAATGCCACCATAATTCCTTACTGCTTCTATTTTTACCCGGGGTGAGTTTTCGGGCATCACAATATATGCCGGAATTCCGAACAAACCGGCAGCACGTGCCAGAGCCTGGGCATGATTACCTGACGAGTGTGTGCATACGCCGTTTTTCCTGTCCGGTTCCGATATATTCACCACGGCATGAACAGCACCTCTCGATTTGAAGGCCCCAACTTTCTGGAAATTCTCGCATTTGAAATATATCTCGGAATGATAGCGTTTATTGAAGGTAGCAGAAGTCAGTACAGGCGTTCTGTTGATATATTGTTTAATAAGTTCGGCGGCCCGGACAATATCCTCTTTATTTGGTATTCGATCAAGCACTGATGGGCTTATTACTTACCAGTCGCATTCTCTATAATCTTATCCGTAGCTTTGTCCAGCATATCATATACTGTTTCAGGATCAACGCTCCACGAATCGATTATATCCGGAACCACTTTGTTCTTGCCGGATTCTACAAGATTCATCAGATAATCGATCTTCTTCAGTTGTTCCTCGTTCCAGGCTAACTCTTTTACATCCCGGTAAGTTTTTGTATCCATTACGTATATGCGGTCAAACTTAGCAAAATCACCCTTCACAAAAATTCGTGCTTTTCCTGTAACCTCCACACCATGTTTTTTACCAAGGTCTTTAATTCGCGGGTCCGGTTCCTCGTTGATGTTAAAAGCCTCAAATCCGGCAGAATCTACTTCCGCATCAATCTCGTTTTCTTTATATTTTTTTTGCAATAATGCCTTAGCAAGCGGTGAACGCCCGACATTTCCCATGCATACAAACAATATGTTCATAATGATCCTCCTTTTTTTAACATAAAAGAATAAATTTACAAAAAAACAGCCCGGATGTCAAATTCTATACATTGACCTATCGCTTTCTTTTTACAACAAATCACCCGGTAAACACGCTTAAAGTTTAAGCTTTTTATCAATTTCTTCAACATAAACGCGGAAACGTTTATCTGTTTCCACAAGGTTATTAACCGTTCGGCAGGCATGTAGTACAGTAGCGTGGTCCTTATTTCCGCAATGCAAACCAATGGTTGCCAGCGAATTTTTTGTATGCTTTTTCGAGAAAAACATGGCAAGTTGCCTTGCCTGAACAATCTCTCTTTTTCTTGTTTTTGAGTTAATGGCTTCGAGCGGAAGGCTAAAATAATCGCAAACCACTTTCTGAATATAATCGATGGATATCTCGCGCGTACTATTTTTGACAAATTTGTCGATCATTTGTTTCGCGAGTTCCAGAGTAATGGCTTTCTTATTCAGCGTAGATTGTGCCAGAATCGAAATCAGGGCACCTTCCATTTCGCGAATATTTGTAGAAATACTGTAAGCCAGGTATTCTATTACCTCATAAGGCATTTCGATACCGTCTTTGTACAGCTTATTCTGCAAAATGGCAATTCGGGTTTCCAGGTCAGGTACCTGAAGGTCAGCTGCCAGCCCCCATTTGAACCGCGATAATAACCTGGGCTCCATCCCTTTTAATTCTACGGGAGGTTTGTCAGATGTTAAGATAATCTGTCGGTTGTTTTGGTGCAGGTGGTTGAAGATGTGGAAGAACACATCCTGCGTTTTTTCTTTTCCGGCAACAAACTGGATATCGTCCATAATCAGCACATCGATCATCTGATAAAAATGGATGAAATCATTCTGGTTGTTGTTACGGACCGAATCAATGTATTGGTTAATAAACTGATCTGTCTTTACATAAAGAACCGTTTTATCAGGAAAATTATTTTTCACCTGCAAACCAATGGCATGAGCAAGATGTGTTTTTCCCAAACCTACAGCACTATATATAAGGAGCGGGTTAAAAGCTGTTTTTCCAGGGTTTTCGGCAATAGCCCATCCGGCAGAGCGGGCCAGCCTGTTGCAGTCGCCTTCAATAAAGTTTTCAAACGAATATGTTTCTACCAGCTGCGATTCAACTTTGATTTTTTTAAGACCCGGAATAATGAACGGATTTAAGATATCCCTGGCATTACCTTTTGAAAGGTCAATAGGCATTGATACAGGGTTGTTTTTTGTTGCTTTTTTATCCGTAGTTGGATAATTTACAGAGTATGGCCTGGCATCGCTGTAAGCACTATCCATGATAACGCTGTACTCCAGTCGCCCCGAAGAGCCCAGTTCCTTTTTAATCGTTTTTTTCAGCAACCCGATATAATGCTCCTCAAGCCATTCGTAAAAAAACTGGCTAGGCACCTGAATGGTTAACACATCATCTTCCAGATTAACTGGCTCTATAGGTTCAAACCATGTTTTGTAACTCTGAAAAGGAATGTTATCTTTAATAACTTTTAAGCAACGTTCCCAGACCTCAGCGTGCTTTTTTCTCATTTTCAAATTAAATGTATAATTCTGTAACTGCTATTTTTGGTTAATTAAAGTTAAACAGCTTGTTTTCAACTGTCTCACTTTTGATTGTTGGAGCCGCAAAAGAGATAAACAAAAGTCGATCAAAAAAAGTTAAAAAAAAATATTTTTTTTAGTTGACTTTAAACTTTTTTATTTGTATATAGGGTGAGCGATATATTTTGCAACATCTTGTTGTTTTCCAGCTATTTTACCTTTAAATCACGAATTTTTTTGAAACGATTTAGCACCCTTTTATAAGCACTTTTTTTTATTTCTAAATGAACCATACAGTCCATCTCAAATATCTGATCCTTTATCTTTAACTTTTCTTCTTTTATCACCCTCATCACTTCGTTCATTAACGGATACGAAAACTCAACAGTCAGGTGCCGGGTTAAGTGTTTGATAACAATCTTGTTATTCTCAACAGCATCAATAGCTGCCTGCTTGTAAGCATTGATTAGACCACTTACCCCCAACTTAGTTCCGCCGAAATATCGGATTACAATAACTGCCACATTAAAAAGTTCATAAGAATATAACTGATTCAGCATAGGTTTTCCGGCCGTTCCCGAAGGCTCGCCATCATCACTGCTTCTCACGGTTTCTTTTTCCGGATTTAGACGGTAGGCTAAACAGTGGTGCCGTGCATCATGATATTCTTTTTTTATTTCGCTATATAAATCTTTAAACTGCTCCTCCGAATTAACCGGATAAAGCAAAGCAATAAACTTGCTCCCTTTTTCCTTATACAAGCCTTCGGAGGGCTTTATGATTGTTTTATAACTGTAAACTTCTTCCATAAAAATAATATGCTAACCCATACTTACTAACGTTATGGCAATGATAGCAATTAATATTCCAACCCAGTTTATTTTGCTCAGTTTTTCTTTGAACACCAAATAACTAACCATAGCCGAAAGACCTACAATACCCACGTTAACAACTGGAAACAAAAAGCTGGCCTGGTAATGCTCCATGCTCATCAGAAAAAAGTAAGCTCCCCAGTAATTTAGCGAGCCGAGGACAACGCCGGCCAATAAACTTTTTAATGTGATAAACCTGCCTTTAACAAACTGTTTAATAAAAAGGACAATCACTCCTATTAATAAAGCCACAAAAAATACGAAAGAGAGAAAAAGTCCCTCATCGAGGTTAAGATAAAAATGCTGGGTGTATTTTACTAACACGTCATTCATGCCATTCCCTATCAAAAGTAAAAACGGTAGTAAAATAAAACGGTAGTCTATTCGCAAACCTTTCTCAGGTAAAAAAATAAGATAAAACGCCACCAGTGTCAATACAATACCGGCAATCTTTTGTGTGTTTAAGTTGTCACCGAACAACAAAAAACCGGCAAGTACTGGAATAATTACTGACATCTTACTGGCGACAGCTGTAATGGCCAAACCCGCTTTTTCAGATGATCGGGCGAAAAGAACATATGTAACGATAAAAAACACTCCTATTATAATGGACAGTTCAAACCAGGGCTTCGAAAGCCAGATGGTAAAACTAAACGGTGCATTCCAGACAGTAAAACCAAACAAAACGGCCACCAGATAATTAACCGTAATGGCCTGAAAAATATCCAGCTTTAAAAGATACATCACCTTGAATCCGGCAATGATCATTGTTCCGAATAATATGGTAAGCAGAAGTTCAACCACGCCACCTGTTTTTTTCAAACAAATGTACGAAACCACTGTTAACCGGACGGCATTATTTCTATTTTTGCTTTTTAGATTGTCGTACCTGTTTAAGTTATTTTAGTTAATGATTCTCAGAACTTTAGTATTACCTGTAATTATTTTTTTCAGCTTATCGTTAACATGTCAGCAGACAAACAATGAGATGAGCTACAGACATATGGAAGGATCCACAGACTCTGCCAGTATGAAAGCTAATTTATTGCGACAAAACAAACAGGTCAGCGGCAATTGCGCCATAGAAAAGTCGGAAGAGACAGCCACCTATGAAATGTACGGTAAAATTGATGATAACAATCAGGTGGCACTTAGTCCTTACGGATATGAGCATCCAGTACTCAAAGGTGTTTTGGTTGACGAAAAATTCACGGGCATCTGGCAAAACGGAAATGTGGAAGAAGATATAGAGTTGATTGAGTCGTACCCTCCAGGAAGCATCCCTTTATCGGTCCATTATCTACACTCGGAGGAGAATCTTGTGAAAGACAACCTTCAATCACCTTCTGCCGAGATTGAGTTAACATTATTGTTCCCTGTTACATCATTCCATACAGCCCCTGATGTGACACACCTTATCAAAGGAATCATCGCCCATCATTATGTGGAAAACCCTGAAGTACTTAATCCTGATTCGGTACTGGTAACAGCTGAGCAGGAATTCTACAGTTTATACAGGGAGAATGGAGATAGCTGGGAGAATACGGAATGGTCCTTCAGCTGGACACAGCAAAATGATATGTCGGTCGTATATAATTCAACCGGGATACTTTGCCTGGAATATCTTAATTACGTGTATACGGGCGGCGCCCATGGTATGAGTAGTATGAACTACGACATCATTGATCTGAACACGGGACAAACGCTTAGCTACGATCAGATATTTAGCGAGGAAGCAAAACCGTCATTGAGCAAATTACTGATAACTCAACTTCGCCACGACAAACATATCCCCGACAGCTTATCCCTAACGGAAGCCGGTTATTTTGTCGATCAAATGGTGCCTGCCGAAAATATTTATGTAAACGGAAGCGGTATCGGCTTCACGTATTCTCTCTATGAGATAGCCCCTTACTCTATGGGTATTATCACTGTTTTTATCGAATACAAGCAACTGAAAGATTTGATAAATACCGATAGCCCGATCAGGAAATTAGTAAAAACTTTCTAGTAACAATAGTGATCAGATGGCAATTTACGACAAGGCCCTGTTAAGGAAATCATTCAACGGTTTCATCTTTTTAAATACTTTCAGTACATAAGCTGCGAAGTCAGTTGAGAAGATCTGCTGTTCATTAAGTCGGTGAAAAATCGTAAAATCTTTCATTTTCAGGTAGTCGATTCCTTCAAAGTCTGCCGGAAACCCTTTAGGTGGCCTTTTTAGTCTGTCGCCAACTAGTTCACCAAAAGTGTCTGTAAAATCTGGTTGGTTTAACAAATCTTTAAACTCCGTTAAATTATAATAAATCCCAGACCGGATGTTCTTCAGGTACTCTGCTGCCGGATGATAAGCCCCACCTGCCAGCAGACAGTTGCCGGGTTCGAGATGCAGGTAATAGCCACACAGAACCGATTTTCTGCCTTCCGGTGCTATATACGCTCCAAAATATGGTTTGTAGGGCGTTTTATCTTTAGAGAAGCGAACATCCCGGTAAATACGGAACATACACTGTTTTGCCGTAATATTGCTGATGAGGGGATCAAAAGTATGAAGAGCCGGAATTAAAAACTCGACAAATTGTTCTACATCCCTGCGGGCATCTTCGTACAGGTTTTTATTGGCCTGAAACCAGTCTCTATTGTTATTTTCGCTCAGATCGTAAAGAAATTTTAGTGTTGATTTTTCCATAATTCGATAAATAAAAAAATAGTTGTAAATTTCTGCATTAAAATACGCAATTAAACTGAATGGCAAATTTCCTGAAGAAATACATTATACTGCCTGTTTTTATAATCCTCAGTTACACGGCAACTGCCGGAGGTGACTTTATGGTGATCGGGTCGCGGGAAGCCGGTATGGGCAGGTCGTCGGTAGCACTTACTGGTTTCTGGAACATACAAAACAACCAGGCAGGCATTGCCCTGATGGATCAATTTGGCGTAGGCGTTTATTACGAATCGCAGTTTACCCTGAGCCAGCTCAGTTCCAAGTCGGCAGCTTTTATGGCACCTACCGGAATCGGTGTGTTGGGGATCACTTTTAATCATTTCGGCTACAGCCTTTACAATGACATTAAAATCGGGTTGGTGTATGCGCGGTCGTTCGGGCAATATTTCCGTATCGGCCTGCAGCTCGATTACCTTCAAACCACCCTGGGTGACGACTACGGTTCAAAGAAAAATGTAACGTTCGAGATCGGCATCCAGTCAGATGTGACCGACAAACTCACGCTCGGCGCCTGGGTCTATAATCCTATTATGGTCAAGCTTGCCGATTACGATGATGAAAAAATGCCGGCCATTTTCCGGTTTGGTATCGCCTGGCATATTATGGACGGTTTTGTGGCTACCGTGGAAGCGGAAAAGAATACGAACTTCCAGTCAATCCTTATTCGTGGCGGACTGGAATACGGCATTAAAGACAAATTCTTTTTCAGGGGTGGATTCGGTACACAAAAGGAAATCTTCTCAATGGGTTTCGGCTTTAAAATAAAAGCAATTCGTTTTGATATCTCTGCCGTTATGCATGAATCATTGGGATTCTCGCCACAGGCATCACTCATATTCCGGTTTTAACTATGCCGTTAAAAGAAACAAATAAAAGTGTCGGTAACAGGTGCCTTCTCTGGATCTTTCCTGTATTATTTTTATTCTTCCCCATACTCCTTATGGCACAGGAACCGGACACAACCAAAGCCGTAAATCTTGAATTCATCACCGACCAGATTGAGAACATTGCCCAGACCACCGACCTCAACCTCGACTATTCCGACCTGGTTGACGAATACCTTTATTATTACAAACACCCGGTGAACGTCAACGGTACGGATAACCGTACGCTTGTAGAGATCGGCCTGCTTAACGAATCCCAACTCCGTAATCTGAACAAATACATCGCTGATTACGGAAAATTATACTCTGTTTACGAGCTGAAAGCAGTTCCCGGTTTCGATACCCAGACACTGAAAAATATCCTGCCTTTCATTGCTGTCGGCGAACAAAAGGAAGCCGGTAAAACGAGTTTTAAAAAAGCGGTCAGATACGGAAGACACCAGCTTATTTTAAGATACCAGCAAGTATTGGAACAATCTGTAGGTTATGAAACACCTATGGATTCAGCTATCTATAAACCCGGTTCGGCCTACCTGGGCGGACCGCAAAAATATTATGTCCGTTACGGGTTTAACTACAACAACAAACTACGCCTTGGTTTTACCCTGGATAAAGATGCAGGCGAAGTTTTTCTGAAAAGTCAGCTCAACGATACGCTGAACACATTGGTAGGTACTAAAGTAACCAATGTGTTTGATTTCTATTCGGCGTACCTGTACGTTTCGGACATCGGTATCCTGAAAGAGGCTGTCGTGGGTGATTACCACATAGAGTTCGGGCAGGGACTCACCTTATGGACGGGTCTTGCTTTCGGCAAAACGTCTGATGGGGTGCATATCAAAAGGTACGGAAAAGGTATCCGGCCCAACACGTCGGCTAACGAAAACCGCTTTTTCCGTGGCGCTGCTGTTACATTAGGATCCAAAGGTTTTGAGCTGACCGGTTTTTTTTCGTACAATAGTGTAGATGCCAACATGCTGGCACCCGACACCCTGACTCCCGAAGATGCTATCAGCAGTATTAACGAAACAGGTTTCCACCGGACTATCAATGAACTGCTGGACAAGGACGCACTGAAGATCTCGGCTTATGGCGGGCGTTTAAGTTACCAGCACCGTTTCTTTCAACTGGGAGCTACAGCCTATCAAACAGAGCTGAATATTCCGCTACAGTTAAGCGACCAGGTGTACAAACAGTTTTATTTCGAAGGAAATAAATTGACAAATTATGGGTTCGACATGAACATCGATCTAAATAAACTGGCCTTGTTTGGTGAATTTTCGGGTTCCTCCAATGGTGGTCTGGCCGGGCTGGCCGGAATAAACGCCTACTTACACGACCGCTTTATCGTTACGCTACTTTACCATAATTTCAGCAGGGGTTACCATAACCTGTTTGCCAATCCTTTTGCCGAAAGCAGCTCTCTGTTAAATGAACAGGGGATTTATGCCGGTTTTAAGATTTTGCTGTTCCCCCGGATTTCGCTGACTGGTTATATAGACTATTTCAAGTTTCCGTGGCTGCGTTATCAGGTCAATGCACCTTCGGCAGGCCGCGATTATCTTTTGCAGCTGAATTACAATCCGGCACGAAATATCGATATGTATTTCCGATTCCGGCAGAAGAAAAAGAGTAAGAATTATTCGGGAGACTACGACTACCTGCCTTTGCTGGCAGAGGTCAATCGAAGCGAATTCCGCTTCTTCATAAGTTATCGTCCGTTCCCATTCCTGATATTCAAGAACCGGATTGACTACGCAACCTACCACAAAGAATTCGAGGAAAAGGAAGACGGCTTTATGATTTATCAGGATATTCTATACCGCCCCGACCGGTTTCCTGTAGAACTGACCTTCAGATTTGCTTTATTTGATACCGACAGTTACGATAGCCGTATCTATACCTATGAAAATGATTTATTGTATTCTTTTAGCGTTCCTGCTTATTTCGATAAGGGGCAACGCATCTACCTGATGCTCAAGTGGCGGATCTATGACCGGATGAATATGTGGTTTCGTGTAGCACGCACTATGTACACCAACCGCTCAACCGTTGGTTCCGGCTCCGACCTGATTGAAGGAAATCATAAAACGGAGGTGAAAGTGCAGTTGCAGTTGAAGTTGTAAACAATTAGTTATTGGTGAGCGACGGAAGATTGTCACCTATCTCATCTCCAACTGTTCCACCAGTACACCTGCCCTTTCCAGCAATTCCAACCCATGGGTAATTCTGTATTTGTTAGAATACACTACGCGTTCAATTCCTGCCTGGATGATCAGCTTGGCACATTCGATACAAGGGGAGTCAGTAATATATAATGTAGCTCCTTCGCTGCTGTTGTTCGACTTCGCCACTTTGGTAATGGCATTGGCTTCGGCATGCAACACATAGGGTTTGGTAGCGCCCGTCTCATCCTCACAAACATTTTCAAAACCCGATGGCGTACCGTTGTAACCATCGGAGATGATCATACGATTTTTTACGATCAGTGCCCCTACCTTCCGGCGCTCACAATATGAATTTTTTGCCCATACATGAGCCATTTCAATATAACTTTTATCAAATTTTCTTTCAATCTCAGAAACTGTCTTCATAAACACGGATGTTTTGCACATGCGAAATTACCATTTTTACCTGAATATTTTCTACCATATTAAAACCCCGTTATTTTAGAATTATTTTAAGTTTTGTTAACTTAGCAGGCGCAATACCGAGTATCATTCAACTTATTTTTGCAGACAAAAGAAGTCTACCTTCGTTTTAAATGTGTAACAAATAGAAAATGAGCTATATAAATTTCGACAAAACGCAGCTTGTCAACTTAAAATTCTCACTTGACCGGGAGTTGCTTCGTACCAACAGAGCCGGAAGTTATGCTTCGTCCACCATTATATTTACCAACACACGTAAATATCATGGTTTGCTTGTAGTTCCCCAACCACTGATTGATGACAAAAATCATGTACTTCTCTCCACTATTGACGAGTCTATTATTGAGAACGACTACGAATATCATCTGAGCATGCGCATGTTCCCCGGAGGTGTTTCTGAGCCCAAAGGCCATAAATATTTAAGGGAATTTGAATCAGAACCGAATTCCCTACTTGTTTACCGTGTTGGCGGTGTCGTATTCACCAAAGAATATATTTACACCAGCCGTGAGGACCGTCTTTTAGTAAGGTATACGCTGGTGCAAGCCTCACGATCGGTTACTCTGCGGATAAAGCCTTTTCTGGCTTACCGGAACGTACACAGCCTGTCTAAAGCAAATACGTACGTCGAAACCAAATATAAAGATGTGGCTAACGGTGCACGATGGCAGATGTACCAGGGATATTCGCATGTGTATATGCAATTTTCGAAAAAGCCTAGATACATCCACGTACCCGACTGGCATTACAATATTGAGTACATCAGAGAACTTGAAAGAGGCTATGAACATACCGAAGACTTATTTGTTCCGGGATATTTTGAAGTCAGTATGAAAAAAGGAGAGTCTGTTGTGATCTCAGCAGGCCTGGAAGAAAAAAGTCCTGCCGGATTTAACAAAGCTTTTAAGGATGAGGTAAAGCGAAGAACCCCAAGAAACAGCTACCAGAATTGCCTGGCCAATGCTGCAGATGAGTTCATTGTAAGGATTAACAAACGGACGGAGATCATCGCTGGCTTTCCCTGGTTCGGCCGCTGGGGCCGCGATTCATTTGTTGCCCTTCCCGGCTTAACACTCACACAGAGCAAAATAAAAGAGTTTAAAGAGGTAATGAAGTCCATGTTGAGTGAGCTGCGCAATGGCCTCTTTCCAAATCTGGGACAAGGTGATCATGCCACCTATAACTCGGTGGATGCTTCCCTTTGGTTTTTTTGGTCTTTGCAGCAATACGAACTGATGACCGGCGAGAAGAAGGATATCTGGAAAAATTACGGCAAGCATATGACGGGTATTATCGATCAATTTGCCAGGGGCACTCTGAATAACATTAAAATGCATGATAATGGTTTACTTTATTCGGGCGAACCTGGTAAAGCAGTCACCTGGATGGATGCCATTGTTCATGGCAAACCGGTTACACCCAGATTGGGCTATGCCGTTGAAATCAACGCATTATGGTACAACGCCCTGTGTTATACGCTTGAACTTGCCAGAGAAAACAACAACAAATCTTTTGTTAAGGAATGGGGAAACTGGCCGGAAAAATTCCGTCAGTCGTTTAAAGAAGCTTTCTGGGACCAACAAAAAGCTTACCTGGCCGATTATGTAACGGAAGCAAACAAAGACTGGGCGGTACGGCCGAATATGCTGTTGGCCGTCTCATTACCTTATTCTCCTGTTGAGCAGCAGATCAAAAGCTCTGTGCTGAACATCGTGCAACAGGAACTTTTAACACCGCGCGGCTTACGGACGCTTTCGCCGAAGAATCCCGCCTATAAGGGGACTTATTTCGGGAACCAGGAAGAGCGTGACCTGGCCTATCACCAGGGAACGGTGTGGCCGTGGTTGCTCGGTGCTTTTGCCGATGCTCAATTCCGACTGTATGGCAAGAGTGCCCGGAAACGTGTTCAATCCATGTTTGATGCATTCGAGGAAGTGATGAGTGAGGCCGGTATCGGGACAATTTCGGAGGTTTACAATGGAGATCCACCGTACAAAGCCGGTGGTGCCATCTCACAAGCATGGAATATTGCCGAGTTGCTGCGTATCAAATGGATGCTCGATAATCTGGATGATTATTTGAAATATATGAAACGAAAATCTGCGAAAGGATAGTTATGAGAATACTTATGTTCGGCTGGGAATTCCCGCCACATATTTCAGGAGGTTTGGGCACTGCCTGTTTTGGACTCACCAAAGGATTGGCGAAACACGGCGTTGACGTGCTCTTTGTGGTTCCCCGGGCTTATGGCGATGAAGACGAGCAGGCAGTGCGGCTGGTCAATGCCAGCGATGTGATGTTCGACCTGGAAGATAAGGAATACAAAGAGTTCTGGAGCAGGGTAAAATATATGGAGATCGGATCCAACATTATCCCGTATGTGGCGCCCGAAGATTTTGAAAAGGTGGTGGAGAAAAACAAAAAAAGCGGTCAGGAGTTTACCAGTAACGTATTCTCCAGGCGGTATCAGTTTTCAGGTAAATACGGTACCAACCTGATGGAAGAAGTAGCACGATATGCACTAATTGCTTCGGCAGTTGCACAGAAAGAGGACTATGACATTATCCATGCCCACGACTGGTTGACCTATCCTGCCGGCATTGCTGCAAAAAAAGCATCCGGGAAACCATTGGTGGTACACATTCATGCTACTGAGTTCGACAGAACCGGTGAAGACTATAACGAGATTGTGTATGGCATCGAGAAAGAAGGGATGGAAGCCGCCGACATGGTAATCGCGGTCAGCAACCTGACCAGAAACACGGTTATAAATCGTTATGGTATCAACCCGGATAAAGTGGTTACCGTGTACAATGCTGTGGAACCGGTAAAATCGAAAGAAACGCAAGCCATCAAAAAAAATGTAAAAGAGAAAGTGGTTACATTTCTGGGACGAATTACTTACCAAAAAGGCCCTGAGTACTTTATTGAAGCTGCTTATAAAATCCTGCAGAAAGACCCCAACATTCGTTTTGTTATGGCCGGATCGGGCGACCTGTTGCACAAAATGATCGAACGGGTGGCGGCCCTGAAGATTGCCGACAAGTTCCATTTTACGGGATTTTTAAAAGGAGATGATGTAAACCACATGTTCGCGCTGAGTGATGTGTTTGTAATGCCATCGGTTTCCGAACCTTTTGGTATCGTGCCGCTCGAAGCTATGCGGATCAATGTACCGGTGGTTATTTCCAAACAGTCTGGCGTTTCCGAGATTCTGAAACACGCGTTGAAGATCGACTTCTGGGATGTGGATGCCATGGCCGACTCGATTTACGGATTGTGCAACTACGATGCGCTGTCGGAAACATTTAAAAAATACGGGAAAGAAGAAGTGGAAAACCTGAAATGGGAAAACGCTGCCTTTAACGTAAAAATGGTATACGAAACAGCGTTCCGGTAAAACAATATAAAACGAAAGAAAAACAGTTAAAAAGATATGAAATCCATTTGTTTATATTTCCAGGTGCATCAGCCCTACAGATTAAGGACTTACCGGTTCTTTGATATTGGCCTGAACCACGATTATTACAATGAGTTCGCTAACAGCTCGATCATGCAGCGCGTAGCTCAGAAAAGCTACCTGCCCATGAATAAGTTACTTCTGAAGCTGATCAAAGAATACGGATCGGCTTTTAAGGTAAGCTTTTCCCTGTCGGGCATGGCGCTTGAGCAATTCGAGGCGTATGCGCCCGAAGCGCTGAAAAGTTTTCAGGAACTGGCAAAAACCGGTAATGTGGAGTTTCTGGCCGAAACGTATGCCCATTCACTCAGCTCGTTAAAAGATAAGGATGAGTTTATTCGCCAGGTACAGATGCATGCACAAAAAGTGGAAGAACTTTTCGGACAAAAGCCGACCACATTCCGGAACACCGAGCTGATCTATTCGGATGAAATTGGAGCTACCGTTGCCAGTATGGGCTTCGATGTGATGCTGACCGAAGGAGCCAAGCACGTGTTGGGATGGCGCAGCCCGAATATGCTGTACACCAATGCTATCAATCCTAATCTTAAGCTGCTGCTCAAAAATTTCCGGCTCAGCGATGATATTGCGTTCCGCTTCTCAAACCAGGGTTGGAACGAATGGCCTCTGACAACGAATAAATTCACCCGCTGGCTGAACGAACTGGATAAAAAAGATGAAGTGGTCAACCTGTTTATGGACTACGAAACTTTTGGCGAGCATCAATGGGAGGAAACAGGTATTTTTGATTTTATGGCCGCACTACCGGGTGCCATTTATAAAAATACAGACTTGAAATTTGCTACTCCCAAAGAATTAGGGAAACAACTGCAACCGGTTGCTCCTGTGCACGTCCCCTACCCTATTTCGTGGGCCGACGAAGAAAGAGACATTACCGCCTGGCTGGGTAACGACCTACAAAAGGAAGCGTTCGACAAACTGAATGCCCTGCACGGCAAAGTGAAAAATATCAGCAAACCGGATATCCAACGCGACTGGCTTTACCTGCAGACATCCGACCACTTCTATTACATGTCCACTAAATGGTTCTCCGACGGGGATGTACATAAATACTTCAATCCTTATGGTAATCCGTACGATGCATTTATCAATTATATGAACGTGTTATCGGATTTCACGATCCGTGTGGAAAATGAAGGAGTGCATGTGGATGAAGAGTTGAAAGATATTAAAGAGGCCGTAAGCAGCATGTCGGAGAAAGCGGAAAAAGCCGTGAAGAAAACTACAAAAGCAGCAACAAAAAAAGTTAAGAAAGCGCTGGAGAAAGGCAAAGAGCTAAACTTTGACGATATTAAAGACATGTCGGACTCAGCCATTAAAAAACTGTTGCGGGAAATTGATATCGAAACGCTGACCGTTGCCCTGAAAGACACCAAAGAAGATTTGACGGAGCGCATCATTCCCAACCTCGGGGCAAGAGCACGAAAGAAATATAACGAGTTGGAGAAAGAACTTAAAAAAGTAAAGAAATCTGATATTAAGAAATATCGGAAAGCCATTGGAGATAAACTGAACGAACTGTTTGGGAAGTAGCATGATACATACAAGGTATGCGAAGCATCTGCACGCCAGTGGAATGACATAAGTGCTAAGCGTAGTTTTAACTACGCTTTTTTATTTTGGCAAGGGAAGCGGTAGAACCAAGATGCGTAAAATATTCTCGTGCTAATTAGTCAATGATTTACGCAACCGAAAATCAGTTTTTCAGTATTTTAAAACTTTTTACAAACTTGTCGCTACCGATACGTAACATATACATCCCTTTGGTTAGGTGCTGCAAATTGATCTGCGCATTACTGATACGTGCATCAATTTGTCCTGAATAAACCTTCGATCCCGTCAGGTTAAATACGGTAAAACTGACAGAACCTGCATTTATATCCGGTAGTCGGATATGAACGTAGTCGGTAAATGGCGAAGGATAAACTCTGATCTGGTCAGCCAGCCCATTAAACTCGCCAACACCATTGGGTTCACCGCCAAACACAGTACCCGTATAATATCCGCTAGCATCGGTTTCACCGTTATCGGCATACCATGATAATTTCAACTGACCGAAATCCTCGTAATAGGCTGACGGCAAACTTACTTCTATGTTAAAAGCTCCGTTAACAACTTCAGTCGTACCAACAACCAGCACGCTATCCTGCACTATCACATCCATTACGGGAGCACCCTGGCTACCCAGTGTAGGACGAATATACGGCGGTGCATATATTTTCAAATCTACGGTTCCGCTAAAACCAAGCTGAATATTGCCGTTGCTTTTATCTGTGATGAGTCCTTTAAATGTTAGCAGATCACCTGGCGCAATCGTATCCGTGAATTCTTCAATATTAACACCATTTAAGGTTGTAGTATGCACATTAAACTCCGGGAAAGGAATCTTTAATGCCGGGTCACCAATTAAGGCCCATCTTTCTGCATTAGCCAAGTCTCCCGGGTGAGTGACCAAATCGCCCAAACGCACATCGTCTTGTGTTTCGGTCCCAAGCAGCCTGTTTATTAATTCAAGGTTCAGTACAAAATTTGTGTGTGCAAATGCTGGCCTTGAATTTCCGATACACGCGATGGCTCCGCCCCCCTCTTTTAATGTCATTTGCTCTGCCAGAGAAACCATTTCTGGGTCGTCATAATGCGCCACACCGCCCGAAGCCATCACCCAAAAAGGAAGGTAGTCGCTGTTAGTCCAGCCGGAAACCGTTTCGCTGTTGACGATATCTTCTTTTGCCAGTTGTGTCGGTCCGCCATGCCCGGTATAATTAACGTAAAACACACCTTTGTCCATTTTATCGTTGATTATTTTTTCCGATTCCGGGTTTTGGTTTCCAACGGGTTCATAAAAATCGAGATAACATTTTGTATTGTTCAGAACAGGTGCCAGGGAAACCAGCGTATCGCTCAAAATCTCCGTGTAATGCATGTGTAAATTATTATCGCCCTTATCACCGATAAACATAAACTCATTTTTCCACGCACCCAATGAATTTAGCGAATAATAAGTCATCAATTTGTTTACGGCAGCTTCCGCCTCATAAGGAGTTTTCACCGGAATTCGTCCAACAGCTACCGGAAGGGAATCGCCGGAAGGATCATCCATATCCTGCAACCCAAAATAGCGATCAGAAGCTATAGAATTTACGACATTGGCTGATGCATCAGATTCATAAGTCGGCACAAAGTTGGTATTGTTTGTTATTCTGTCTTTATAATCGTAAGAAGCATCACCAAAAAGCAAAACATAAGCGGGTTTATTTTCCCAGCCCGGTTGAGTCCACAGGTAACGCACAAAATTTCTTATGGCTGTAATATCCTGCTTTCCGGCAGAAAACTCATTGTACACTTCATCCGTAGAAAATACGCCTACACTCATTCCATCCGCCTCCTCATGAAAGGATGCCACCTGTTGTGCCTGGTCTATGAAATCAGGATAAGAAATTATCAGCAAATCCGGCGGAGTAAAAGCATGCAAATTCTGGTTTGAGATCATATCTGAAAACTCAGGGGAATAGAATGACTGCCCATTAAATGCATGAAACTCAAGTAAACTATCGGTAGGAAGCCGGAATAAAACCGAAGAACCGGATACTTGCGTTTCTATCTCTTTTACATTAACAGGATCGGTAACATTCCATATCTCTATTTGTCCGGGATTCTCATCATCCAACGAAAAGTCAGTGATCTCACCCGGCCCCACATTTTCAGTTGTACGAAAAGGCATCTGATCAACCGTGCCAAACTGCTTCTGCTGTTTAAACCCCATCTCAAAATAATCTAACCAAACCTGCGCGCTGTCGTTCGGCCTATTGTATTCCAGCGTAACCCTGGTTTGGGAATTTCCTGCAGTGCAAACGGAATCAAACTCTTTAATCCTGTAGTTCCTATATATATCGTTTGACTGCACATAAGGCAACTGAAGTATTTTATACAATTCCCTGTTGATATTAATTCTAAGCGTGCTAGGCTCAGTACTTTTCACCGCTATAACAATGTTAAAATTCACATCATCTGATAATGAAGTACTTTCTTCTGTCTCCAGGTTAAAAGTCAGGGTATCCGTTTTGGAGAAGTCTTCTCCCAGCCATCTTTTTCCCGACTTACCGGGATTTACAAGCTCTTCCTGATGGGAAACAGGGTAATCATAAAATTCAGGATATCCGGTCGGATCGAGTTCCGTGCTTTGTTCCGATTCGATGCGTTTACCGTTTTCATTTCCGATGGTCAGGAAATAAAAAGTTTTATCGGTATACAAATCGGGAACATAATGAAACCGATCGGTTGGCTCATCCAACTTCCAAACGCCGGGGCCTTGTCCGAAAAACAAAATGTAATCGTCCGGATCAAAGCTTCCGTCATCCTCACCGATCACCTGAATAGCTAATGGCAACGGGTCCGAATAATAAAACTCCTCCATTGACTCCGTAAGCATTCCGGCAGCATGGCCGTATAAAGCAATATGCCGTGGATCTATGTTATCCACATCGATGCCGTAAACGCTAAGATTATCATAAGTAATTTGATAAACACCGGTTTGCTCAACGGCGATCCTATACCAATCACCGTCCGACAGAACGGAATTTTGTTGGGCAAACAGAAAAAAAGGAAAAAATAAGATGAAAATAATTGCTGAATATTTCATAACATTATGGGTTGGTTAATGACTTGATTCAGCGTAAAATTGCTTCGATAGACAGGCTTTTGGATAATTCTACATTGCTAACGAAACGGATGCCTGATTTATTGCAATAAACTTTTCAACACCTGTTCCATGCAACAAAAACCTTAACAAATATTATAGCTGACGCTCAAAGGATATTTGTACATTTGCACTCATTTCGATTTTTTTATACAGAATTTATACATGAAACCTGATTATATATTTGAAACAAGCTGGGAGATTTGCAACAAGATCGGCGGTATCTACACTGTCCTTTCCACGAAAGCAAAGAGCATAACGGAGAAATACAGAGATAGTTACGTCCTTATCGGTCCAGATGTCTGGAAAGAGACGACCGAGAACCCCGATTTTCTGGAAGACAACACCATGTTCAGCGACTGGAAGAACCATGCACTGCAGCAGGGGCTGAAAATTCGTACAGGCCGTTGGAACATCGAAGGAAAGCCTTTGGTCGTTTTAGTAGATTTTTCCTATCTGCTGGCCCGTAAAGATGAAATATTTGCCAAATTCTGGGAGCTTTACAAACTTGACTCGCTACACGGGGCATGGGACTATGTAGAGCCGGCACTGTTTGGTTATACTGCCGGACAGGTCATTCGCAGCTTTTCAGAATTTTACCTGAAAGAAACCGACAACATTATAGCTCATTTCCACGAGTGGATGACAGGAACAGGCGTCTTGTACCTAAAAGACAGGGCTCCCTACATCAGCACGGCCTTTACCACACATGCCACAGTACTTGGCCGCTCAATTGCCGGAAGCGGGCTCCCGCTTTACGCAAAACTGGAAGAGTACAATCCTTACTATGCCGCCCGGGATTTTCGTGTTTTAAGCAAACACTCGCTGGAAGCCACGGCAGCACGCGAAGCTGATGTATTTACTACCGTCAGCAGCATTACGGCCAAAGAGTGTAAACATTTTCTGGGCCGCGAACCGGAAGTGATCACCACCAACGGGTTCGAAGAAGATTTTGTACCCAAAGGGAAAGAATTTGCTCTAAAAAGGGCAGCTGCCAGAACGAAAGCCATCGAAACGGCAAAAGCCATTACGGGAAAGAATTATGCTGACGACACACTGCTGGTCATCACCAGCGGGCGTTACGAATTCCGAAACAAAGGTATTGATCTGTTCATCAAGTCTTTGGGAATTATCAATAAGTCGAATAAGACTCGGCGCGACATCCTCGTTTTTATCACAATTCCTGCCGACCACCGTGGCCCGACCAACGTATTCAGAGGTAAAGAGAAAAGAAGCAATTACCTTACCCATAAGCTAAACCATTTTGAACATGATGCCATCCTGAATGAATTAAAAAACCAGGGAATTGGCAATAATATAAACGACAAAGTTCATGTAATCTTCGTCCCCGCCTACCTGAACGGCAAGGATGGAGTGATCAACCTTAACTATTATGATTTTCTGATAGGCCATGACCTGTCAGTTTTCCCGTCATACTATGAGCCCTGGGGTTATACACCGCTGGAGAGTGTCGCTTTTAAGGTACCCACCCTTACTACCGATAAAGCTGGTTTTGGTGACTGGATAAGCCATAATTTCAAGCTAAAAACGCCCTCAGTTGCTGTCATCCGGCGAGATGAATCGGATGACGCATCTGCTGTTTCCCAAATCAGGGATTTCATTCACGGTTTTATCGTTGCCAAAGATCAGGACGCTGCCAGGAAAGAAACAGCGGAGGTGGTTCATAAAGCACTATGGAAGTCATTCATCAATCATTACTACGAAAGCTGGGA
>Ga0209013_10000112_pt1 | contig 62259 bp, 50 predicted proteins | sample Cruoilmetagenom2_FD_187291 | JGI IMG/M metagenome (GOLD analysis project Ga0209013, IMG submission 187291) | Oil polluted marine microbial communities from Coal Oil Point, Santa Barbara, California, USA - Sample 2 (SPAdes) (version 2) | ecosystem: Environmental > Aquatic > Marine > Oil seeps ... | reverse complement strand
TCCCTTTCTTCTCAGCACGAGATGGAGAGGATGCCTTAGTAACATTATCTTTTGACAGAACATCTCCGTTCGGTAACATTATCATTTGACTTGACACGGTAAATCAATGCTGCACCAAAGCGATACGTTTATTTCAATATTTCCACCGCTGACCCTGCGCCGTGCAGCCGACCAACGAATATCTTACATCACCATATTATCGAGTTATAACGCATCGTGTGCTGTACGGGCGATGATTTCCTCTTGCAAATTTTCACTCAGGTCACAGAAGTAGTCGCTGTAACCTGCCACACGCACAATCAGGTTGCGGTATTTTTGGGGGTCTTTCTGGGCCGCACGTAACGTATCGGCATCGACGACGTTGAACTGGATGTGATGGCCATCCATATTGAAGTAAGCGCGCACGAATTGGGTGAGCCTTTCGATCCCGTTCTGGTTTTCCAGCAGTTGGGGCGTAAATTTCTGGTTAAGCAGCGTGCCGCCTGTGCGTATATGGTCCATCTTGCCAGTTGATTTGATGACTGCGGTAGGTCCATTACGGTCAGCGCCCTGAACCGGTGAGATACCTTCCGAAAGCGGCTCCCCTGCTTTTCGCCCATCGGGGCTGGCTCCCATCACAGATCCAAAATATACATGCACCGTGGTTGGCAGCAGGTTGATCTGGTATTCTCCCCCTTTGGTGTTGGGGCGTCCTGCCACTGTGTCATAGTAGGCGTCGAAGACCTGGGTCATGATCGAGTCAGCGTAGTCGTCGTCGTTGCCGTATTTTGGTGTTTTATTGACCAAAATCTGGCGAATTTTCTCTCTGCCGGCGAAATTGTCATCCAAGGTAGCCAGCAATTCATCCAAGGTAAAAGTCTGCGCTTCGAACACATGATATTTGATCGCCGCCAGTGCATCAGTTATCGATCCAACTCCCACACCCTGGATATAGCTGGTATTGTAGCGCGCCCCACCGTCGTGGTAATCAAGACCGGTAGTGATACAGTCATCGATCAGCAGCGAGAGAAAAGGCACGGGCAGATACCGAGCATACAGCCGCTCGATGACGTTGTTGCCGCGCACCTTGATATCGATGAAATAGTTGAGCTGTTGGATGAAGGCGGCCCATAATTTGTCAAAGGATTCGAAGCTCCTGGGATCACCGGTTTGGAGTCCGATTTGCCTGTTCGTATATGGATCGAGTCCATCGTGGAGCGTAATTTCCAAAATTTTTGGGATATTGAAGTAGCCTGTCAGGTTGTAGTTCTCTTTACCGAACGCGCCGGTCTCCACACAGCCACTGGTGCCGCCCTCCCGTGCATCGGTGATAGATTTACCGGCTCTGACCATCTCCTGCACCACCACGTCTGCATTAAAAATGGAAGGCTGCCCAAACCCGGTGCGGATGATCTCGGCCGCTTTGTAGACGAAACGGTTGGGATTCATCTTGCTCAACTGTAGGTTGGAACTGGGCTGCAGGAGCCGCATCTCTTTGATCACATCCAGGATCAAGTAAGTGACTTCGTTCACGCCGTCTGAGCCGTCGGGTTTCAACCCGCCGGTGTTGATGTTGGCGAAATCGGTATAGGTGCCGCTCTCCTCCGCTGTCACGCCAACCTTGGGTGGCGCAGGCTGGTTGTTAAATTTGACCCAGAAGCACTGCAGTAGTTCTTCGGCTTCATTACGGCTCAAGGTACCACCCTCCCATTCCGTCCGATAAAATGGCAGCAAGTGCTGGTCGAGACGCCCAGGGTTGAAGGCATCCCAAGGATTGAGTTCGGTGATCACGCCCAGATGAACGAACCAGTAGTACTGCAAAGCTTCCCAAAATGTGGCCGGGGCATGGGCCGGTACGCGCCTGCAGACCCTGGAAATTTCAACCAGCTCGGCGATTCGCCCCGCATCCGTTTCTACTTCTGCCAGTTCGAGCGCTTTATCTGCGTGGCGTTCCGCAAAATGCATGATTCCATCGGCACAGATGGCCATGGCTTTCAGCTCTTCACTTTTATCATACGCTCGCCGATCATTCATGTAATCCAGGTTGTCCAAACTGACCTGAATTTTAGATTTGAAATCGTGCATGCCATTGGTATAGATTTTGCCGTCCAGTACGGTATGCCCAGGAGCGCGCTGCTCCATAAATTCGGTGAAAATACCGGCTTCGAACGCGGCTTCCCACTCAGATGTCATCTCAGCCATAAGCAGATCGCGGATAGCCCTATCCCTCCAGTAAGGGATAACTTCATCCTGGTAAATCTCCCTTACCTTCTGATCGACCTTATAAGATGTCAGGGGGCGTGAATCCAGGGTTTCCAGGTCCTGGATCGTGTGGCAGCAGATCTCTGGATAGGTAGATGTGGCTTTGGGCTCCGGACCTCTCTCCCCCACGATCAATTCTCCATCATTGATACAGATGGTCTTATGCTCCATCAGATAGGCGAACGCTTTAGCACGCTGCACTGGGATCGAACAAAGGTCGTCCTCATGTGCGTAGAATTCGGTTAATAATCTGGCACGTTCGGCAGAGATGGTAGGGTTGGCATCCAGGCTTTGCTGGCGTAATTTTTTTACTCGCAAGTTCATCTATCAGTCATCCTCCTACTGCAACAACAATTCCGCAGCTCACGAACTGGTTAGAAATGTTCAGCATGTGTTCCAGGTATTTAGAAATTTTATTATATTGAAGACGTTTAATTTGGTTGTATTGCTACCCATTCAATTTTGAACGTGATTATACTTCAACCGAATATATATATCCCATTACCATAAATCTCAACACTCCATCCTCATATACCACTTCGTTTATATGTTGACACGGTAATACAGTTTCTTTCTAAATGTTAAAATATTTGTAATTAAAATAAACCTGTTTTGATATATAATGTCCGTATCGGTGCGCGTGCCAGTATCAAAGATCAAACGTCTGGGGAACGCATTGATGAATACCTTCCGACACGAATATCACAACATGTTAATATGTTAAATTTTTTACCGATTCAAAACTAGATAGAGAGAGGTGGCAAACGATGGATAATGAAAAACAAAAAGAAATCATGATGGAATATTTCACAAAATTGAATATAGACACAAGCTGTATCATTTGCGGCAGCGAGGATTGGTTCATTGGCAGAACCGGACCGGAATTCGAAGTTAAAAACGTGCGGAAAGTCATGCCGGTTGAATTCATCTGCGATTTCTGTGGGCGCATTGCATTGTATGATGCCAATGTTATCGGTCACAGATAATAGAAGTCAGATTTTCTAAATTAGTCATTTAATTTGAACTTAACCGGAAATAATGAACCCACCGATCTGGTGGGTTCATCCATCCCCTGTTTATAGTTGCTCTAAGAGCGTATCCCGGACCGCCTACCTTATGACCTCAATGTAAATTTCATCAACAATGGGGTAATGAACCTCGAAGAATTCAACACTTTAGCTTAAATCGCGCTCTTTGCGCCGGTTGCTGCGAACCAGTATCAATGCGAATACTATCAATACGATCAGCAAACCCGCCGCAATGAGAAGTGCTGGAAGCCTGCTCGGCTCGCTAATATCGACCGAGAAAGAAACTAGGTTGATAGCTGTCGGAATCTCCACATCTTCATTCCCATCCTTGGAAGCTGAGTTGTGAGCACTATCAGCACCGAGATAAACTCCATTACTCCCGCAATGAGCGACATCCAGGATCATTTCATAGCTGACTTCCCATTCAAAGAGATCGTTCGGGGTCGCGCCTGTGGAGCGGTAGAAGGGATAATCCTCGTGCACACCGGTAATGGCGTTAACGTCTGTTATTGGCACCGTCGTCGAGATTGTGCCTAATGGGTCCAGATCTAAAGACATCCAGTCATTGTAATTAGTCGAGTTTGACCACTGATCGCTAAGGATCCACGAACTATTTTCCAAAACATACTCGGTTGAACTGTGAGATTCGATGACTATTCCGCTCGGAGGAATCTCCGCGCCAGTTGAAGAAGTCGCTGCAGCCCCATCCGGACCGAACTGGTCGGATCGCCAATCGTAGATCGGATCAGGCAAGCCAGGGTCGTTCTCGTTGAAATCGTATAACAAATCCTGGTTCCATTCCCAGCGGTCGCCCCCACACTCCATGAACATCGCCAGGTGGTCAGAACCAACCAGGGAACCCAGAGAATGCGGAGGATTCCAACCTACGGATTCGAGATAGCTATCTTTGACGGGTTTAAAAGCATTGTCATTTACCGTATAACTTACCCTGACCAGTGCGTAAATTCTGTCAGCGCTAACTCTGTCCGCATAAATAAAACCCCGGCCTCCTGGTGACTCTGACCGGAGAGTGTATTCCTGATAGTCACCGTCGCCCCAATAGAGACCGTTGATGTCGATATCGGTGACTTCGGCTTTTGCATCGAGTGTGAATAACAGAAGGAAGACCAGTATTGGTCCCATTAATAACGGGATGAAGAGTTTCAATTTTTTTTGGTTCATAACATTTCTCCTTGAGTAGAAATATTTGGTATGCATTCATTCTTGAAGCTGACCATGATTAAATAAGGATAATAAACTGGCAAAATCTTCAAAATTCCTATCTCCGCTGCAAGCGGACGGAGTATTACGGAATTTTGCCCCAACGGGTACATATTTTGCCTAAGCTTGGAACCCACGTAGCAAGCTACAGGGTATTCTTCAAGAATAAAAAAAGTTCTATAAATGAAGCTACCTTTACCATTCGTTTGTGACGGTAGATTGGCCAACTTTAGGCTAGAAATTTAATTATACCAACGATTTGGGAAAAATCGAATTAATGATGATATCAAAAATGAACTGGCTGTGCTTGATTATTTTTTATACCCGATAGGGATTCGGGGAGACCCGGTGGGGCGCCTTTGAGTTTTTCTGTGCAAAACTCATCTCAAGTTTTGTTTGACGAAAACCAAAAATAACCAAGCTCTGCCTGGTTATTTTTGCTCATGACCCCGGGGGGACTCGAACCCTCAACCAATTGATTAAGAGTCAACTGCTCTGCCAAATTGAGCTACGGGGCCGTTGATGAGGAAATTATACACGATTTGTGCATATTTTTTTCGATTTCGTGTTCCGATTCACACCTCAAGATTAACGTGTTTAGCACCCTACAGGTATATGGATGGACTGGAAATACGTTCGAAATGTGTGTTTTATTGCCTACAGGAAGTCATTTGCCAGATAAATGACCTAGGATATGGGTAGATCGATTTTATACGCTCTGGGAGTCAAAATTAGCGTTGTTATTCTTCACTATGGACCAGCAGCGCATCACCAGGTGGAAGGATCAACACCTTCACATCCGGCGCCAGTTCAGCCGTTTTCTGTTTGAAGGTAATAGGCGGTTCGATCAAAACATTGCGCATAAACCAGCGCAGCCCGAACGGGAAATAAGTGCCCCAATGGATGGGAATGGCGATATCTGGCTGGATCATCTGCGCTGCTACGGCGGCCCGCGATGGATCCAGGTGCCCATCACCCAGCGTTGGTCCCCACCCCCATACCGGCAAAAGGGCTACATCCACCTCACCCGCCATGTCTCTCATTTCCGGGAAGATATCGGTGTCACCTGCAAAATACACGGTGCTTGAACCCTGGATCATAAATCCCACCGCTTCTTCGTGGCCGATATACCTTAAACGATCACCATCATGATCGGCGTACGTCGCTTTGATGATTACGTCACCGACTGGCGTGCTCTCGCCCGGTTCCAGAACCACGATGTTCTTAATTTTCTCGCGATATAGGATCCTGTCGATCCCCTCGGGAACAATGAACAAAGTTTTCTGGTCCAATAATTTCAAAGAGCCAATATCCAAATGATCCCAATGTGCGTGCGAGATCAGCACCGCATCGATATTCTCAAGTTTATGCGAATCGATGTCCCCCCTGACCCGGTTCAGATGAATAATACGGTTGCGCAGGACCGGATCAGTTAAAAGACGCACACCGCAAGTCTCAACCAGGACGGTTGCGTGACCAAGATACGTGATTTCCGTCTTATTCTTCAGTTTCTTCTCTATCTGTTGGATCAACCGGTAAAGTCTCTTCCGATGGCGTTGGCAGAGGGATTTTATCCTGGGCGAAACGCTGACCGCGTAATACCAGCAATTTGACAGACTCCACCCATGAAATTTCCTGCCCAATGGGAATCGTATCCTCGGGGAAAGGCTCGCGGCTCAACAGCTTGCGATGCAGATACTCGATGATCTCTTTGATCGTGGCAATGATGGGCGCAGCTAACAATGCCCCAAGGATGCCCCAGACTGTGTACCCAATCAGCACGCCCGCCATCACAACCAGTGGGTGCAGCTTGACCGCGCCGCCGAGCACTTGCGGGACAACAAAGTAGTTTTCGAACACCTGGACAAGCACATAAAAGCCCAGAACGATCAGCGCAAACGCCAGATGATTGATATCGAAATGGCTCGATCCCTGGATCAGGGCAACCAGCACCGCGGGTATGGTTGCCAAAATGGGGCCGATGCTTGGAATGATCTCGAACAGTCCGGCAATAAGCGCCAGGGCAAATGCTCCGGGTACGCCCAGGATGGTCAACCCCAACCAGACCGTCAATCCGATGATCACCATCAAGGCCAGCTGCCCCCGAAAGAAGGCGTCCCAGGTTTTTCGGATACGTTTATTGAGTTTGGCAACCTCGGGTCTTTGTGTTTCCGGGAACAAGTCCAAGAAATTACGATAGAATTTTGGACCGTCAATACTGATATAGATCGATGCCAGGGTAAGGAATAAAATCGCTACCAGACCGGATAGGACACCACCTACCAGGCTGACTGCGAGACCAAAACTTACCGTAAACGCGGAAGTGAGCGAATTTAGAACCAGATCGTATGCCGGAATTTCCGGTTTAAAAGCGGGTGAAACACCCTGCAGATAGGCCAAAGCGGGATCGATAAACCCGTCAAGCACTAGACGAACCCCCAGGATATTCAACCCTGATTCCTTCCAGAATATCAGCGTTGTTTCCAACCACTCCAAACTGTTATCAATGATCGCCTGATAATCTACCTCCAACAATACGGACACCGCATCCAATATGGGCGGCAGCAGGACCAACGGCGCTAAAATAAGCACCAGCCCGCCCAGCAGGTGAGACGTGAGCACCGCAGCCATCCGCGGGAATCTTAGCCGTCGGATAAAAAATCCGATCAGCGGTCTGAGCACAAAGGAAATCAACGCCGCCCCTGCCACCAGGTAGACGATTGAACGGCTGATATAAATTCCATACAGGATAAATACCGCCAGAGCTATCCCGATGACATACTTGGTGCCAGATTTCCATTCAGCGTTCATAGACATCCTGAGTCAGGTGCGACACTTTGATTGTGCAATGAATTCAAATTATTACTACACGATATTAGCTTGCCAATCGATCACAATAATTATTAGGACTTCCGCAGTTCAGGGTTGTTGGGGGTGTGGTAGGGCGGCTTGGCTGCCCCACCACATCCCCGAAACCTACCCAACTGCGTAACTTCTAATTATTATACATCCAGATGGTGGTAATGCGGTAAGAAGGTAAAAAAATAACCTCTACCGCCTGTCTGGTTGAAAAACAACCTTCAGAGCTCGATAGAGATTATAATTTTTTGAAATGTCGTAATCGAGCATCATGTCTATTGCCTTTTGATAGACAAGCCGCGATTTATCACCCATTGAATTCGGTAGGGCAACGCTCCCTACTCTTGTTTTCCGAACTCCTCCTTGGCAAATATCTGCCTCAACTTGGCCTCGTTCTCATCGGAGAGCGTCGTTTTGACCACATTGGCTTTAAATGTCCGCAGTACGGCGTCGACCTTCTCCAGGTTCTCCGGAGCCACTTCGTCCACCATCAAAAATAAAGCCGACGAGTTTGGTCCCAGTCCGTTGCTGATCTCTTCAATAGAATCATCATCGATCCCATAATCTTTCATCGAACCGGCGATCGCGCCAGCTGCTGCACCCGCAACCAGACCACCGATTGGTCCACCAAGCAGCAGCCCGGCCAGAAAACCTGCCCCACTCCCCCTCAATGTATATTTGCCTTTCACGGAGTGGGTTTGTTTTAGGTGAACCTTGTCATCGACCCCTCGATGGGCGATGACGGCATCCTCGACGGTAACCAATTCATCCTCTTCAAGCTTTGAGATGGTTTCAAGCATCCCCTCAGCCATGAATTCACCTTCATCGAAGGCTAAAACGATGATATTGCTTGCCATATATTATCTCCACTCGCTAAATTCAACGGCTAATATTTTTTCTTACCTTCAACTTCTTCTCGCAGTTCATCTTCGAGATCCTGAGGCAGAGAAGTTTGGATGACTTTTCCAGGGTATTCTCTCATCAATGCCATCGCATAGTCCACGTCCGTGTCACGCACGATAAAAAATATCGCCGATGTCCCCGGTTGGAGAGAGTCTGCGACTTCTTTAGTGAAACTTTTACTGACACCTTTGCCGGTCAGCGAACCGATGATACCGCCACCCAATGCGCCAACGATCAAGGCGCCGATTGGTGCAAATATGCCTAATACCAACAAACCGATCAGGCTCCCACCGATCGCGCCTACTTTGACACCCCGGTCGAGTTCGTTTTTGATGTGGATCTTACCTTCTTCATCCTTGACGATCACAGCAGAGTCATCTAATTTAATATAGCCCCCATGTTCTCCCTTTGTCAAAGATTCTCGCACCTGAACCGCCTCCTCAGCGTTGTCGAATGCGATAACAATTATGTTAGACATTTTATAGCTCCTTTCCTGAAATCTTATTGTGTGCCCCCGTGGCACATATTTTGCATTAATGTTAAATTATACTATAGTGATGATATTAAACTACACACACTTCACAATATCGTCTCGGGGTCGGCTCTCCAGGACCTTGCATTCCAATGGACTCTCTGGGTTGGTAAATGTTAAAGTTACAGATATAATATGAAATTGACTTTGAAGAGACAAGTGTGTAATCTTAATTCTGCGTCTGCAGCGCAAGCTTACGGCGCACAAACAAAAAACAGAAGCAGTTCTAACCAAAGGCAGGTCGAACATGACTGAGAATTCAAATCAAGACTCCGGATTTTTCGAGATCCAGGTCGATTCATCCGAATATACGGTAGCACCCGGCAGCAGCATTGACCTCCCATTGTCTATCAAAAATCAAAGCCTTGAGACGGACAGTTTCAGATTAACTGTCGATGATATCCCCCCAGGTTGGGTCGCCACCTCATCTCCGGTCACCCTATTGGATTCTGGGGAGGATAAACGGATATCCATAATCATCCATCCGCCTCCCGCGCCCCAAACAAGCGTCGGACATTACCCTTTTATTATCAAGGTGACCAGTCAACAATACCCCGAGCGATCCGAACAGGTCGATATGACCTTGCATGTCGCAGCATTCGAGGTGCAGGGACGGATAGGGGTGTTGATCGACTCAACAAACTACTCAGTCGCCCCTGGCAGTGATACCACGGTAAACCTTTTACTGCACAACCAGGGTGTGACAGAAGACGAGTTCCGTTTATCTATTGCCGGTATCCCCGCCAATTGGATTTCCACACCATCGGCGTTGACTAAAATTTCGCCTGGCGAAGAAAAAGAAATCAATCTCACTATACGACCTCCCCGCACGCCGCAGAGCCGCGCTGGCCGGCAGCGCTTTCAGATTCAAGTCAGCAGCCAGGCAGTCCCGGACCAATACGTTGAAGTTAAATGTACCCTTACTATCGCCGCTTATGCACATTTCACGAGCGAGCTGGAACCACAAGAAATACAAACTGACGAAGAAGGCCTGGTAACAGTCAAGAATTTAAGCAACATACAACAGAGTTATTCGCTAACCTGGGAAAGCGAAGAGGACAGTCTTGAGTTCGAACCTGATGAACCGGAGCAATTACGCGCCCAGCCCGGGGAGACCGCTGTTTGGGAATTCAGCGCCAGGCCACGATCCAGACCGTGGTTTGTTAGCGCAAATTACCCATTCTCTGCAAACGTGCAATCCGCGGAGCAGAAGGTTCAAAACTTGCGTGGAGAATTGACCAGCAATGCGCTGATCCCGTTTTGGATCATACCAGTGGTGTTTGTGCTATGTATTGCCATGTTGTGCATAGCCATGTTTTTCTACTATTTCCAATCACAATCAGGCATTGGAAACGCAGCTAAAACAGCCGAGTATGAAGAGACTTCAATTGCCCTGATCGCTGCGGCCACTCAAACTGCTGCCGCACAGCTATCAGCCACCCCTACGATTCTTGTTACGATCGACATCACCCCTGGTGATGTCGATACGGACAGCGATGGACTACCAGACAGTTATGAGATCGAAATCGGAACCGATCCCAATAACCCGGACACAGATGCGGACGCTCTGAACGATGGAGAAGAGGTAATTAATCAGGCAACCGACCCTCTCAATCCAGACACGGACAGTGATGAGCTTAAAGACGGTGAAGAAGTCCTGAACCAAAAGACCAATCCACACGTCCCCGATACTGATGGTGACGGGCTCACCGATGGAAGTGAGGTCATTGAGCATAAGACGGACCCCTTGAAACCGGACAGTGATGGTGATGGTCTGAAAGACGGGGATGAAATCCAGCGCGGAACAGACCCGAACAATCCAGACACGGATGCTGACGAGCTCAAGGACGGAGATGAGGTCAGTATCAACACCAATCCGCTAAACCCCGATACGGATAACGATCGTATGACCGACGGAGCGGAAGTGAACAACGCGGCGGGTCGGGGCTGTCCAAATCCACTCGATCCAGACACAGATCAAGATTCCATCATTGATGGCCTGGACCTTGATCCATGCGATCCCAACAACCCATCGCTCACCGCAACCGCGGTTGCAGGGATACCAACGAACACACCTGTGCCTCCTACCCAGGAACCACCCACACAGCCTCCTCCCACAGAGGTGCCTACCGACCAACCGACGATGATACCTCCCCCTGATAACTTGCAGGGTAAGATCGCATTCGAGTCCAACCGTGATGGCAACAGTGAGATATATCTATACGATACAAATGGCGGCAGCATCCTCAGGTTGACAAACGATAATTCCGTGGACACACAACCGGCGCTCTCTCCGGATTTGAATTGGATCGCGTTCGTTTCCAACAGGACTGGAAATAACGAAATATTCGTCATGAGGACAGACGGCTCGGGGCTGACTAATGTCACCAACGATGGGAATGATGACCAATCCCCCACCTGGTCTCCGGACAGCAATAACATTGCTTTCCAATCCAATCGCGAGGGGAATTATGAAATATATGCCATGGCTATGGATGGTGGTGGTTTAAGCAATTTGACCAATACATCACCCGCAGACGATGTGCAGCCAAATTGGTTCGAAGGCAAGGCGATCCTGTTTACAACAAACAACTCCATCGTATTCACGTCCAACCGCGAAGGTGATCAGGAAATTTTTGTGATGGACGCCGATGGCGGGAACCAGATAAACCTGACCAACAGTCATCCCGGCAATGATTCTCAACCTTTCGCGGCTCCGGCAGGTGATTTGATCGCCTTCACTTCAGATCGCACCGGTAATTTGGAAGTCTTCACAATGAACGTCGATGGCAGCGGGCAAATTAATCTGACTGATCATCCGGCGCAAGATCAAATGGCGACCTGGTCCGCAGACAACCGCTATATCGCCTTCACCACGAATCGCGACGGTAATAATGAGATCTACACAATGGAACGAGATGGGGCTAACCCTTACAATTTAACCAAGAACCCCGCTCAAGACATCTATCCATCCTGGCAGTAGCATGATTAATAATTACTGGAGAGGACACGCTGGAGGAATCTGATGAGCTTCTGGAGACAGAGTTCAATTACAACTAAAGTTATCCTCATCCTGATCATCGTCATCGTCATCGCTTTTACGGTGCTCATTCTCAATCGCACAGGCGTGATTTCACTGGGTGGAGGTTCCGATAATGATGCCTCATCCGGTAATGGTGAGACAGCGTTAGTGGTACCAACCCCGGTTCCGGGATCGCCGTCGTTGATCGCCAACACAGAGATTGATGTTCGTAATGGCCCAGGAAGCGAATTTGAGAGTATTGGGTTATTAGGTCAGGGTCAATCTGCCCAGGTCGTCGGCGTCAACAGCGATCGTACCTGGTGGGCAATATATATCACATCGCCCGATTACGAAACAGGATGGGTGGCTGACCAATATGTAACAACTTCAAACACGGACAATGTACCGGTCATTGAGACCCAAGTCACCCCATCACCTTTACCTCAAGGGACCCCCACACCCTTGGGTACCCCACTCATTACGGCTACAGTGGATACGCCGATTTACAATGGTCCAGGGGACGAATTTTCAATTATCGCGCGCCTTTTGGCTGGACAATCCGCCGAAGTTTCTGGCGTAAGCATTGACGCAGCATGGTGGCAGATTGTCATTCCAAACTCGGAAGGAGTAAAGGGATGGGTGGTTACCTCAGACGTGATTGCAGAAAATATCGAGAATGTACCTGTCGTCGATCCTGATGTCGACCCGACAGCGGTTGTGACGGCTCCGCCTGGGACTGGCGCGATGCTGACGGCCGATACGAACGTCAATATACGCAATGGACCGGGGATTCAGTTCGAAGCAATCGGGCTGTTGGAGCAGGGAATAATCACAGAGGTGATCGGGGTAAACGTGGATCGAAGTTGGTGGATGATTATCATCCCGGAGACTGATAATCAAAAGGGGTGGGTGTCGGATGGATTTGTCACCACAGAAAATACCGGTAATGTGCCCACAGTTGATAAAGACGGCAACCCGCTTCCCGGTCAGCTGCCTATACCAACTCCAGGACCTGGATCTCCATCGGTCACATCTCAGATAAATTTAAACATACGCTCTGGTCCCGGAATTGGTTTTGAGATCATTGGTCTGCTTCTGCAAGGTCAATCAGCGGGTGTCCTTGGCGTCAGCCAGGACGGTGGGTGGTGGGCGATCAATATCCCAAGCGCGGCCAACGGCCGGGGCTGGGTATCCGCGGATTATGTGACCGCTGAAAACACTGATGGCGTCCCGGTTATCGAAGGACCATAAAACATATCATCTTATCGACAAAATTCAGGAGGAACCGATAATGCTACCAGGTAAGAATCACTGGCTTTATTTATCGTATTGGGCTTGATTATGAGTACCACAAATAGTGTGCTGGCTCAAGGTATCAAGCAGGGCACAGGTACGCTGGAGGATGACCTTTTCCTGACCGGCGATGAGATAGTCATCAGCGGCCAGTAGATGGTGACGTTATTGCCATAGGCGGTACGATAACTATCAACGCCTCCATTTCGGGCAGTCTGGTTGCGATAGAACGCGATGTCATCATTAACGATGAAATTGGCGGGCTTTGCCTTTCTTGTTAGGTCTGATTTTATACACTTTCCTCACTGCTATCCCGTATATCGGTTGGGTAGTTGGAGTAATCGTGACCGCCTTCGGTTTGGGTTCCGCATGGATCGCGTATCTCGAGAGACGAAAAGAGAAAAAAATAGTCCAGAACGCAGAAGTGGCAGAAGATTCCACTGAAGGCGTAGAGCTCGAAGCCAATCAGCCCGAAAGTGATGATGATGAGGGAGACAGCCTCGACGAGGACGAAAAGAACGATCAGGATGATGAAACTGAAGGATCACAAGATGAAGCCAGTGATGATTCAACCGACGATACAGAACAGGAAAATAGTGAAGACTGAGGAGCAATGAAATTTGCGAATTTAACACCGCTCCATTGAGAAGAAATGTCTATCAATGGAGCGGTGTTTTTATTTATAACCTACCCGTAAAATATTGCTGGGTGGTGTTTTGTGGGGGTAGATACCCCCACAAAACACCACATCTCCCGGATTTACGGATAGGTTATTAGTCATAATGAAATCTGCAGGTTCTGAGGTGTTGAGATGGACAAGGTAGACGAAAATACATTGCATGAAGATAGGGAGTTTGCGTCTGGTTTTGATTATTTCATCCTTATAATAACCGTGGTCAGTTTAGTCAACACCATTCTTATCCTGGCTCCCGGAGTAGACCAATCGATTAAATCGTTGAGCCTGATTATGGATACGGTGGCTTGCCTGTTCTTTCTAGTAGACTTCATCCGCTGCTTTAGTCGGGCGGAAAAGAAATTAGTATACCTGAAATGGGGTTGGATGGATTTGATCGGCAGCATCCCTTTTGCCCCGTACCTGCGCTTTTTCCGTTTAAGACGTTTTTTTGAAATCGTAGCAACCATCCGCTTTCACGGTGTGGATGAAAGTTGGAGAAGGTTTAAACTCAGAAGGGCAGACAGCACCTTATGGTCTTCTGTCACCATTGGACTACTCATAATCTGGGCAGCGAGCGTGTGGATTCTACACTTCGAGTCTGATGTCCAGGCTGCAAATATCCAGACCGCCAACGATGCACTCTGGTGGACATTTGTCACGATAGCTACCGTTGGTTATGGAGATAAGTTCCCGATTACCAATGACGGACGGATAATTGCCGTTCTCGTGATGGTCGTGGGCATAAGCTTTTTCAGTGTTCTCACGAGCTACATCACAACACGCATGCGATCATCGAGCTATATGGATACCGATTCGAGCAAGGGCATGACCCAAACGTTAGAGCGCATGAATTCAGAAATGGAACTTATGAAGGAAGAACTGAAACAAATTAAGGCTTTACTTCAAAAAACGGATGTGTAGAATTGCATGTGAGATAGTAATTGTGTCCCAGTGGTTCACTATCAATATTTCACAGATTTTAATTGACTTAGGAGATTACGCATGAGAATACACAACGCGATCACCGACATACCCGGGATTAAGGTAGGACATGCGCAGGATACAGATGCTTTAACCGGATGCACGGTTGTTCTCTGCGAGGGTGGAGCGATCGGCGGTATCGACCAACGCGGCGGCGCACCGGGTACTCGGCAAATAGATTCGCTTTCTCCTATGCGGCTGGTTCATGAAGTGCACGCGGTCTTGCTGTCCGGTGGGTCCGCGTTTGGTCTGGACGCAGCCAGCGGCGTTGTGAAATACCTCGAAGAAAAAGGTGTGGGGCTGGATGTACTCATCGCTCGAGTTCCAATTGTCCCGACTGCAATTCTGTTTGACCTGTCGATTGGTAGGTCCGATGTCCGTCCGGACGCCCAAATGGGTTATGCGGCCTGCCTGAATGCGGCCAGCGACCCGCCAGAGCAAGGAAACGTCGGCGCGGGATGCGGCGCGACTCTTGGAAAAATACTCGGTATGGAACAGTCCATGAAATCCGGGATTGGCACGGCAAGCATGGATATTGGCAATGGCTTAATTGTTGGGGCAATCGTGGCAGTGAATCCATTCGGGGATGTTATCGATCCTCAAACCGGAGAAATCATCGCCGGTGCTCGTGCATTCCAGTCCGAAGAGGAGACACAAAAAGCGGTGGGGCAGTTTGCAGATACGATGAAAGTATTTAAGTTATTCAGTGGTACCGGCTTACCGGGATTTGGTCAACAGGGAAATACCGTTATCGGCGTTGTTGCCTCGAACGCGAAACTAACCAAAGAGGGGGTTAACAAAGTCGCACAGATGGCACACGCCGGCCTGGCTCGCTGTATTCGTCCCGCGAACACAATGCTCGATGGCGATACGATATTTGCTCTCGGAACAGGGAAACAGGAAGGCGATGCCAACATCGTCGGTGCATTCGCAGCAGAAGTTTTCGCACAGGCGACGATCAAAGCAGTTAAAGCAGCACAACCCGCTGGTGGATTACCATCCTTTGCCAGTCATTAAACCGGTAATAACTGCCCGTCCTTCTGTGCAAACTCACGACCTAAAATCGCCTTCTTACGAGCGGTGCCCCAACGGTACCCGCCGAACTCACCCATCTTACGGATGACCCGGTGGCAGGGGATAATGATGGGCACAGGATTCCTGGCTATCGCGTTGCTCACCGCCCTCGCAGAGCCTGGCATTCCGATTTGAACCGCGATATCTTCATAACATACAACATATCCAGCCGGGATCTGGAGCAGCGCTTCCCATACTTTTATCTGGAAATTGGTGCCTCTTAGGTATAAGGGCAGGGGTGAGGTCCTTTCTCTCACCGACAGCGGAAAAATATCTCGCAAGACTGCTATTGTTTGGGCAATATCTTCGACAAATTCAGCTGCATTCCAGCGCTTTTTCAATGTGTCCAGTACGTCCTCAGGCTGATCCTGATCCAAAAAAGCCACGTAGCAGATTCCTCTCTCAGTGATCGCTAGAAAACACACACCCAATGGGCTTGGATGGTGACCGTAACGGACAGTTAACCCTTCGCCAGCGTGTAAATATTCACCCGGAGTTACGGCTTCACAGGTAATAAACAGGTCGTGCAAACGCCCCGCACTGGATAACCCGGACCGATAAGTTACGTCCAGCAGGTGCTTACCTTCTTCCATCAACTGTTTGGCATATTCTTTGGTTAAATACTGAACGAAACGTTTCGGACTGATGCCAACCCAGCGCTTGAATAGACGCTGGAAATGAAACTCGCTCATATGAAGGTGCCTGGCAGCATCCTCCAGGCTGGGCTGCTCCTTATAATTGGCTTCCAGATAACGAATAGCCTTCTCAATACGATAATAATCCTCAGATAGAGCATGGTAATCAATAGTATTCTCTTGCATGTTTGCCTCACATTGTTGGCATGATATCCTCATGCAGCAATTGTAGATTGTGGTGAACCAATGGTGTAATTTTGTTCCACAATCCAATTGTAATCAACCATACAAAATATTCCACCCGTTTCTTGCTGTTCTTTGAATGATTAATTTGTCAGACAATTGACATCTATAATAATTCTTGATACACTCTCTATTGTCAGACAACTTAACCCTGACCTTTCGATATCTTCAGAAATTCGTCGTAGAGAGACGATAATTATAACCAATCATACAGACGCATAATCCAGGTCCGAGAATTCACTTCACATGAGCACATTACTTGTTCGCAATGCGACCCTTCTTGTTACGATGGATGACCATCGTCGGGAAATTCCCGATGGTGGTCTTTTTATTAAAGGCGGTTTTATTGAACAGGTCGGACCAACAGCATCGCTTCCGAAAGAGGCAGATGAAATCCTGGACCTGACAGATCACGTACTGATACCCGGACTGATAAATACTCATCACCATTTCTACCAAACACTCACTCGCGCGGTACCCGCCGCCCAAGATGCAAACCTGTTCAACTGGCTGAAGACCCTCTATCCGGTTTGGGCACGCATGACTCCAGATGATATTTATATATCTACGCAAACAGCACTCGCCGAACTGGCGCTTTCAGGCTGTACAACGGCCTCGGATCATCTATATATATTCCCAAACGGATCGCGGCTGGATGACGAAATAGCCGCTGCGGGCGAAATCGGAATGCGCCTGCACGCATCCCGTGGATCCATGAGCCTGGGTGAAAGTAAGGGTGGTTTACCACCGGATAGCGTGGTTGAAGACGAGGATTACATTTTAAAGGAGTCGCAGAGGCTGATCGAGACCTTTCATGACCCCCGACCTGGATCGATGATCCAGATCGTGCTCGCCCCATGCAGCCCATTTAGTGTGACACCGGACCTGATGCGCCAATCTGCTGCTCTTGCCAGGGAGTACGGTGTCCGGCTGCATACACACCTGGCTGAAACCCAGGACGAAGAACAATTTTGCGTTGATCAATTCGGACACCGCCCGGTTGCTTATATGGATATTTTGAATTGGACCGGTCCAGATGTCTGGTTTGCTCATTCTGTCTACGTCAACAACAATGAAATTGACGTCTATGCCAACACTGGTTGCGGAGTGGCTCACTGCCCAACATCGAACATGCGGCTGGCATCTGGGATCGCGCCGATCCTTGATATGCTTGCCAGAGGGGTTAAGGTTGGGCTCGGCGTAGACGGCTCCGCCAGCCACGATGGATCGAATTTATTGCAGGAAGTACGGCAGTCAATGCTGGTTTCCAGGTTACAAGCTGGTCTCAGCGGGGCATCATTATCAGGAGACGAAGCCACATCCCTGATGACTGCGCGCCAGGCGTTGGAAATTGCTACACTGGGAAGCGCAGCCATCCTCGGCAGAGATGATATCGGTTCTTTGACTGCCGGAAAATGCGCAGATTTTTTTGCAATAAACCTAAGTCAGCTAAACTATGCGGGAGCCTTGCATGATCCATTAGCAGCGGTCATTTTTTGCTCCCCTTTTCAAGTTGATTTCACGGTGGTTGGTGGAAAATTCATTGTCAAAGAAGGCAATCTACTGCCCCTTGACCTGGATAAGTTAATAGACCGCCATAACACAGCCTCTAAAAATTTGTTGAACTGAAGGAAAAGTTGGCCATTGAGATTATTGCAAACCGATATGGAGCTACTATGAACACCACTCAATACGCTTTTCTGACAAAAACTCTTGTCGATGTTGCTATGGGAAGAAAGCCCGCTGATCTGATCATACGAGATGGGCGTTGGGTTAATGTGCAATCAGCAAAAATTGTCGCTAAAAAAACAGAAAAAGTTCTCGAAGGATTTCGTGCCTGTGGCTGCTCGCTTCATAATCCCAATATGCAGCTCAGCCTGCTCCCCCTGGTCGTTATCCCTGAACTTCGCATCTCGGATTTGGGTCTGGTCGATGTGACGCGTTTTGATTTTATTCCACTCATAGAACCCGGGAACGAAAAATGAGCCAATTGTCAATTTCTCAACGTCTACACGATGATCTGGCAATAATTATCGCTGAGACTGAACCGGGAGACCGATTATTATCAGAGCCAAAATTGGCTCAACAATTGGGTGTATCGCGTGCAACTCTGCGTGAAGTAATGCGCACCTTCGAAACTCAGGGGTTACTCCAACGTAAACAAGGCTCCGGTACTTATGTGAACCATCCCACAGGTGCCATAGAAAGCGGTTTGGAAATCTTAGAGTCAATCGAAACACTCGCTGAACGCACTGGCTTACCAGTCTCTATGGGGAGGTTGTATATAAACACCCGGTTTGCTACAAAGGATGAAGCGACTGCGCTCAACCTCACATCAGAAGATCAAGTTTTACACGTGACCAGGGTGATAAACGCCGAAGGCTGTCCTGTCGCACATCTCACAGACATTCTTCCCACAGATATATTAGGCGAAGAGGACCTTGAAACGGGATTTGCAGGGTCAGTATTAGACCTGCTTCTTAGGCACGAAACCCTGAAATTAAAATCCGCCCGTACGGATATAAACGCCGTTTCTGCCCCTCCAGATGTCGCAAAAGCCCTTGAAATACAGTGCGGTGATGTCCTGATGTGTTTTACCTCCTCGTTATACACAGATAATGGGCTGGTGGCCGCATTTTCAACGAGTTATTTTCTTCCAGGATATTTCCGCTTTCACATTGTCCGCCGCATCAGTAATAACCGACCTTAGGAGAAGCCTATAATTTCAATATATACATCAGCTTTTATTGCTATGCTCAGAAAATCTTAAGCCAACCAAAGACAACTGATAAAGAGTCTGGTTGTAGGAAAATTTTTAATTTACATAACAATTTTTAGGAGGCATTGAACAATGCGCAGTTTTCTTGGACGAGATATCCTTTCACTAAAAGACTTCGGCAGGGAGGATTATTATCGAATTTTCGAAATCGCCGACGAGCTGGCACCCATCGCCCGCAATCGCCGCAACAGCGACCTGTTAGCGCACAAAACATTGGTCACAGCGTTTTACCAACCCAGCACCCGAACAAGGTTAGCGCACGAAGCAGCCATGCACCGCTTGGGTGGACACGTGACGGGTTTTGCGGACGCAAAAATGACCCGAGCGGGTGATTTTTACCAGGAATCGATCAAAGACACGGTCCGGATGCTTGAGTATTACGGAGATGTGATCGTAATGCGGCATTTCCAGCAAGGAGCGCCACACGAAGCCGCTCGCTGGGCAAGCATTCCCATCATAAACGCTGGAGATGGTTGGGGAGAACATCCCACTCAAGTGCTCACCGACCTATATACCATATTGGGAGAGAAAGGGACTCTGGATGGTTTGAAATTCCTCTTGATTGGCGACATGCGCATGCGCACCATGCACAGTATTTCTTACGCCATGTCGCAATTTGACATCGAGGGATTATACATATCACCGCCTGAGATGAGTTTAACAGAGGAGTTTAAAGAGGAACTCGTCGAACGCAATCTAAACTTCCGAGAACTTGAACATGTTGAACAAGCGATCTCGGAAGCGGATGTGATCTATATGGAACCGGTCGTACAGCCTGACTATACGAAATCCCGCGACGAACGTGAAGGCGACCTCGCCTTGACTCCGGAAAACTACCGGGTAACAAAAGAATTGCTCCGCAAAGCAAAAGCGGATTCAATCATCCTGCATTCCCTGCCTAGAATGGATGAACTCCCCGCTGATGTTGATGTTACACGACACCAACGATATTGGATTGAGGCTTTTAACGGGGTTGTCATGAGAATGGCGCTCCTGGCATCGATCCTGGGCGCGATGGAATAGAAGCACAAAGAGTAAAAAGTAACGAGTAAGTACACCGAAAAATACTCATTACTTTTTACTGGTGTTCCAATATTCCGAAATCAACTAATTTTAGGAGAGATTTATGCAAACAGATTTAAGAAACCGCGACCTGATAGGCGATCTCGACTTCAGCAAAGAGGAAGTGGAGACGGTACTGGAAGTCGCATTCGATTTAAAGCGTAAACGCGCACTGGGAGAGCCCCACCCATATCTGGACGATAAGGTATTGGCCATGCTGTTCTTCTTCTCGAGTACGCGTACGCGCGGCTCATTTGAGGCCGGTATGGCTCAGCTGGGGGGACATGCAGCGTTCATAGAAAGCCGAACCACCCAAATATCTCACGGTGATACGGAAACAGAAATGGGTGAGATATTTGGGCGCTATTTCGACGGTATAGCCATACGTCACGTAGATTGGGGAATCGGCAATCGTTATCTGAACCTGGTTGCCAAAGCATCTCGCGTGCCCGTGCTGAACATGCAGTGCGAGATATACCACCCTTTTCAATGCCTGGCCGACCTGATGACAATCATTGAGAAGAAAGGCCGCGATCTACGTGGCAAAAAAATGGTCGTCTCCTGGGCGTACGCATCCTCATATTTGAAACCGATTTCTGTTCCACAGTCATTGATTTTACAAATGCCTCGCTTTGGGTTGGATGTTGTGCTAGCTCATCCGCCGGAATTTAAACTGATGCCCGAAATTATGGAGCAGGCCAGCGAGACAGCACGCAAGTATAAAACAAAATTCGAAGTCGTCGATGATATGGAAGTCGGATTCAACGATGCCGACATTGTCTATGCGAAGTCATGGGGACCCCTACTTACAATCCACGACCCGGAAGAAGGTAAAATCATCCAGGATAAGTACGAGGGCTGGGTCACAGACGAGCGGAAGATGGGGTTGGCGAAAAGTGATGCGATCTACATGCACCCCCTTCCTGCTGACCGCAACATCGAAGTCACCGATGGTGTGATGGATGGTCCTAATTCGGTGGTCTTTGACGAAGCCGAAAATCGGCTGCACGCTCAGAAAGCAGTAATGGCGTTGACGATGAGATAGAGGAGAAAATAATGCACGCTAACCAACCCAAAATCGCCATCGTCGCAATTGGTGGCAACTCATTAATCATCGATAAGACAAGAAAATCGATCCCCGACCAATTTGATGCAGTAAAAGAGACGATGGGGCACATCGCCGGCATGATAGAAGATGGTTGGGATGTAGTCATTTCGCACGGCAATGGCCCGCAGGTTGGTTTTATCTTGCGCCGGTCTGAGCTCGCCCTGCATGAATTGCATCCTGTCCCACTGGATTACTGCGGTGCGGATACGCAGGGGGCCATTGGCTATATGATCCAGAAAGCCTTACGCAACGAGTTCAAGCGCAGGGAGCTTGACAAAGAGGCTGTCACTGTTGTGACGCAAGTATTGGTCGACAGGCACGATCCTGCGTTTAAAAACCCTTCAAAGCCCATCGGTTCGTTTATGGATGAAGAAACTGCCCGGCAGCGGATAGCAGAAGGGCAGGACTTTATAGAAGATGCTGGACGTGGGTGGCGGCGGGTACTACCATCCCCATTACCTGAAGCGATCGTTGAGGTGAACGCAATAAAAAATCTGATCAGGATGGGCTTCACCGTCATTGCGGTCGGAGGCGGTGGAATACCGGTTGTTGAAAAGGAAAATGGAAATTTACGCGGTGTTGAAGCAGTTATTGATAAAGATTTCGCATCAGGTTTATTGGCAACCAACCTCAATGCGGATTTATTGCTTATCTCAACAGCCATCGAGAAAGTCGCATTAAACTTTAACACTCCCGATCAGACCTGGGTTGACCGCATGACAATCGCTGAAGCTAAAAAATATATAGAGGACGGACACTTCGCCCCCGGAAGCATGCGCCCTAAGATTCAAGCCTGCGTAGAATTCATTCAGAGGGGTGGAAAGGAGGCGCTGATTACCGATCCACCCAACATTCAAAGAGCACTCAGAGGAGAAACCGGTACGTGGATAGTCTCGAATTAATACCCACGTATTTGGGACTGCGTAATCAAAAGGATGTCATCTGGCTAAAAAAATCAGGACTAATGACAATAGACAGGATAGAATTCTTTACCTATCCTATGACAAAGGTTTAGAATAGTTAGCCGAATTTTTGCCCGCTAATTAAATATAGAAAGGAGGCTTTATCGAAACAATCATTGACTACATGATCAATAGATTCGAGTTCAGTAGAAAACATATATGACAGGAGAAGTAAAATGAGAACAAACAAACTATGGTTGATCATAGCTCTATTTTCAGTTCTGGCTCTGGTTCTGGCTGCATGCGGTACAGCAGAAGAAACAGAAGAAGTGGTAGGTGGGTTCCAAATTCCGGCCGTTGAAGAAGATAAATTCAACGTAGCGATGGTATTGATCGGTCCCCATGATGACGGTGGGTGGTCCCAGGCACATTACGAAGGCCTGGAAGCTGTCGCCAATAACATAGATGACGTGAACGTTGCTTACATTGAAAATGTACCCGAGGGCGCCGATTCGGAGCAAATTTTCCGCAGCCTATCACGGAAGGGCTTTGACCTGATTTATGGCACATCTTTTGGCTACATGGACCCGATGGAGACTGTCGCGGAAGAATTCCCGGAAATTATGTACATCCACATTAGTGGATACAAATCGAACGGTGAGAACTTCGGCAACCTGTTTGGCGCCATGGAGAACATGAAGTACCTGGGCGGTATGCTGGCTGGTGCACGCGCCAAGATGGATGGCAACCCGAAGCTGGGCTATATGGCCACCTTCCCGATTCCCGAAGAGATTCGCTTAGGAAATGCCATTGCACTCGGGATGCTGGAGACTTGCCCAGAATGCACATTGGATGTGCGTTGGATCAACACATGGCACGATCCGATCATCGAAAAAGAAGCTGCAGCCTCTTTATTTGATGCTGGCGCCCAAGTGGTCTTCACCGGAGCCGATACACCCGCAGTTGCTGATGTAGCACAAGAGAAAGGCAAGTGGGGAGTCACATATGACTGGTACGGTTCCTGTAAAGTCGATGCCTGCCTTACCGCTCCGTATTGGAATTGGGGACCGGTTTACTCAGAAATTACAGAAGGTGTTATAGATGGAACCTACACAGCAGGTTGGCATTACTTTGACGCCGATGCAGACGCCATGGGATTATTCGGTTTCATGGAAGGTGAAGAGCTTACTCCGGGTTTGGCCGAACTCCCTCCTGAAGTTATCCAGCAGGTTCGGGACACACTGGACCAAATGCTAAAAGGCGAATTCAATCGCTTTGATGTCTTCTCAGGCGAAATAATTGATAACGGTGGGGTTGTTATTGTCCCATCAGGTGAGAAGATGGAACAGGCTGATCTGGACCAGTTCCCACCCGGGGCCCCAGGTCTTGAATGTAAGTACTGCATGTATTGGTGGTCACAAGGTATCACTTCAGAACTACCTGAACTCAGCCAATAGATTGTGATCTATCCAGGGGCCGGGACATATTAAGTGTTTCGGCCCCTTCGTGTCACCTTCATCTTCCACCAAAAACAATCAAGAGAGAACACCGTGACAACATCCAATAGTTTAGAACAAAACGCTCAGCCAGAACTTGTTGTTGAGATGCGGGGAATTGTCAAGGAGTTTCCCGGTGTACTGGCTAATGATCATGTCGATTTCGATCTGAGGCTGGGAGAAATTCACGCACTGCTGGGCGAAAATGGCGCGGGGAAAAGCACACTCATGAATGTTCTGGCAGGGATGTATAGGCAGGAAGCCGGAACCATGTTAGTAAAAAATCGAGAGGTTAATTTTTCCTCCCCGAGGGATGCAATCCAGGCCGGGATCGGTATGGTCCACCAACATTTTATGCTCGTCCCTTCGCAGACCGTAACTGAAAACATCTTGTTAGGTCTTAAAGAACCCCGTTTTCGACTCCGGCTGCAGGAATTTGATAAAAGAATAGCAGAGTTGGGTAATAAATTTGGTTTAAAAGTGGATCCGGGCGCTAAAATATGGCAGCTTTCAGTAGGAGAACAGCAGCGCGTTGAAATATTGAAAATGCTTTATCGCGGCGCAGATATTTTCATAATGGATGAACCAACGGCAGTTTTAGCTCCTTCTGAAATCGATGTGTTATTTGAAAACCTGCATGAGATGACCAGACAGGGCAAATCGATCATCTTTATAAGCCATAAACTTCAGGAGGTAATGTCAATTTCGGATCGCATCACGGTGCTGCGAAAAGGCAAAATCACTGCCACTGGTATTGAAACACAGTCCGTCACCCGTCAGGAACTTGCGAAAATGATGGTTGGAAGGGATGTTGAATTTCATCTGGATAAGAAGGAGCAGGAGCTAGGTGATACCGTCATATCAATTGAAGACGTCCATGCAGAAAATGACAAAGGGCTCTCTGCACTAGATGGAGTCACATTACAGGTACGGGCGGGTGAAATATTAGGTTTGGCCGGTGTTGCCGGTAATGGGCAGCGCGAATTGGCCCAAGTTATTTCAGGTTTGAGACAATGTACACAGGGAAGGGTCGTATTGAAGGGTGAGCAAATCAGCAATAAGCCTGCACGTTTAGCAATTGATCGCGGTGTAGCATATGTCCCAGAGGACCGAACGCACGTTGGCAGCTCTCCAAACTTGAGTGTAACCGATAATGTCATAATGAAATCATATAGGAAACCACCTATTGGGAGCAGGATGGCGATCGATTCGGAAGCTGCAAAAAGATACGCAGAAGAATTAAAGGAATCATACGATATTATTGTGCCTACTATAGAAACACCCGTCCGGCTGCTATCAGGTGGCAACCTTCAACGTGTTATCCTGGCACGAGAAATTTCTGGAGAACCATCTGCTATGATTGCCGTTCAACCCACCAGGGGGCTCGACGTAGGGGCGATTGAAGGTGTTCAAAGGCTGATCCTTGCGCAACGTGAACATGGTGAGGCGATCTTACTTATATCCGAAGAATTAGAAGAGCTGCTGGCATTAAGTGATCGTATCGCTGTCATCTACGAGGGAAAAATTATGGGCATCGTAGATGATGGAAATATCGAAACAATAGGATTAATGATGACCGGTACACCATTGGTAGAGATTTAAGGAGCCTGAAAAGATGGCAAACATTACTTCCACCCCTCCAGCCCAACAGAAAAAAGGATTGCCAGTTCAGTTTAAAATTGAACCGCGAATTGAAGATCCCTCCCGGAGGTTCCAATACCTGGTATCTTTTATTGCATTGATCGTAGCCTTGATTTTAGGCGGTATCCTGATAACCTTCGCTGGCGGTGATCCGATCCGATCTTACGTTCATATCGCCAAAGCATCTTTCGGCAATGTAGGTGTTTTATCGGACACCCTAGTCAAAGCTACACCGCTTATTTTAGTTGGCTTGGCCTGCACAGTAGCTTTCAGCATGCGTCTATGGAACATCGGCGCTGAGGGACAATTCTACATGGGCGCATTCGGTGCCAGCGCTGTCGTGCTTCTGCCCATATTACCTGCTGAAACATCACCCTGGATATTCATCCCGGCTATGCTTATCGCAGGGGCACTGATGGGTGCTCTCTGGGGATTTATTCCGGGGATCTTGAAGGCTATCCTGAATGTCAACGAGATCATAACAACCTTGATGTTGAATTATATCGCCCTGGCCTGGGTGAATTTTTTCGTCTTCGCTGTATGGAGTGAACGTGGTTTCCAAATGAGCCGCAAGTTCCCAAAAACCGCCTGGCTGCCTCGTTTGGCGGATTATGCAGATAAAATTTCCGGTTTACGCGGCTTGACCACACATTTGGGATTGATAATCGGATTGATTATGGTGTTTGTTGTCGCATTCATATTATACAGGAGCAAATGGGGATACGAAATACGCCTTATCGGAGACAACCCTCGGGCTGCGGAATACGCCGGCATAAATATCAAACGAAACATTGTCCTGGTCATGATGCTGTCAGGTGGGCTGGCTGGAATCGCAGGTATGTCGGAGATCACCGGGGTTGTACACCGTTTACAGGGATCAATATCACCCGGCTACGGTTTTACGGGCATAATCATTGCCTGGCTGGCGAGACTTAACCCATTTGCAGTAGTCGTGGTATCGCTCCTGTTTGGTGCGATACTGCTTGCCGGTAGAGAAATCCAACCTTCAGGGATACCAAAAATGATGCAAGGTATAATCCTGGTTTGTCTCATCGGCAGCGAATTTTTCCTGCGATACCGTGTTCGGTTTATCCGCAGTGGAGCGGAGGCGTAGCCATGGATCTTGTCATTATATTTCATGCGGGTATCGCCAGCGGAACAGTTTTATTGTTTGCCACGATTGGGGAAATATTTGCCGAACGATCAGGCATTCTCAACCTGGGCGTTGAAGGAATGATGCTGATTGGAGCGATGAGCGGTTACAGCGTAGCTATAGCCACAGGAAATCCTTGGTTAGGTGTTGTGGTGGCAATGATCGCTGCTGGTCTGTTCAGTCAAATACATGCTTTCATCACAATCACGCTCCAGGCTGATCAAGTGGTAAGCGGGTTAGCGCTCACATTTCTGGGCGTCGGTATCAGCCTGGTGCTCGGCGAAGGGTTGAGCAAAGCAGGCGCCGTCTCCCTTCTGCCCAATTTTTCAATCCCACTTCTATCTCAAATTCCGATCCTTGGGGACATATTTTTTACGAAGCAAAGTGTCTTGGTATACATTGGCTACCTGCTGTTACCGCTTTCGGCATACTATATATACAGAACTCGCCCAGGAATGCATTTACGTGCTGTCGGTGAATATCCAGCCGCCGCCGATTCAATGGGGGTTAATGTATACTTGCTGCGATATTTTTACGTTTTTGTAGGTGGTTTATTAGCCGGACTGGCAGGAGCAACCATCAGCCTGGCTGTCGCTCCAGGCTGGTTCAGCGAATTGACCACCGCCGGACAGGGATGGATCGCTGTGGGCCTGGTGATCTTTGCCCAATGGAATCCCTGGCGGGCAGCCTTCGGCGCTTACATGTTCGGTGCCCTCCGGCGATTGATTTTAGACATCCAGGGACCGGCGCTAATTTTTGGATTAGCGAACCCGTTTTACTATAATCCTTACCTGGGTTTCTTCCTGCAAATGCTGCCCTATGCATTTACAATCATTGTACTTATCATTGGATCCCGTGAAGCAATGAGAAAGCGGCTTGGTTCACCAGCTGCCTTGGGTACACCTTATGTGCGTGGAGAACGTGGATTGTGATGAGCAAATTTATTGGTTATCGCTGCTCGCTTTGTGCCGCTGAATACGGACCCGATGCATTGCGGTACACATGCCAGGAGGACGGCGGCAATCTGGATGTAATACTGGATTATGAACACATCAAACAATCATTGGAAATTGATGATATTACCGGCTCTTCAGAGCAATCCCTGTGGCGTTATTTACCCCTGATTCCGGTTAAAAATCTCGAACCATTACGAACCCCACTGCACAGCGCGGGGTGGACGCCAGTTTACGCAGCAAAAAAATTAGCTGCCAGACTCGGAATGGAAAATTTGTGGGTTAAAGACGAGAGCCGCAATCCCACGGCCAGCTTCAAAGACCGCGCAAGCGCCGTTGTGGTAACACGGGCGAGGGAGATCGGCGCCGATGTCATCGTTACCGCATCGACGGGAAATGCTGGCGCGGCATTGGCTGGCATGGCAGCAGCCGTTGACCATAAAGCAATCATCTTTGCTCCCCGCTCCGCACCTCCGGCAAAAATTGCCCAGCTCTTGATCTACGGAGCTCGGGTGATTCTCGTTGACGGCAGCTACGACGATGCATTCGATCTGACCGTGGAAGCATCAGATGAATTCGGATGGTACTGCCGTAATACCGGTTACAACCCTTTTACTGCCGAAGGGAAAAAAACTGCTGCTTACGAGATCTGGGAATGGGGATTGGCGAACGACTCCTGGCAAAATATTGATAATAACCTGCCGGCAGTATTTGTATCCGTTGGGGATGGCAACATCATATCTGGCATACACAAAGGCTTCAAGGATTTAATGGCTCTAAGGTGGATCGAAGCTGTACCGCGTATATTCGGTGTTCAATCAATCGGATCTGCTGCGATAGCCAACGCATTCATTGCAGGAGACGAGAATATCATCAAGGTTTCATCGAACACGCTGGCGGACAGTATTTCCGTAGATTTCCCTCGCGATGGCGTGAGGGCTGTTCGCGCGGCCCGTGAATCAGGTGGCTCCTACGTCCTGGTAAATGATGACGAAATAATATCGGCTATTGCTGAGCTGGGCGAGGTGGGTATATTCGCTGAGCCCGCGGGGGCGACAGCTTATGCCGGTGCAGTGCGAGCGGTTCAACAAGGATTGATCGATTTGTCCACACCTACGATGGTAATTAACACCGGCAGTGGACTAAAAGATGTTCAAGCGGCAATGCGGGCTGTGGTGGATGCGCCAGTGATCGAACCCACCATCGATGCGTTGCAGCAAGTGATAAAATAAGCCCTGGGAAGAACGGTGTTCTCCCCTTCCTTATTATGGACTCAACACAATATTCAATCATAGCCCCAATTTTTAACGAATCAGCCACCATACCCGAATTCTACCCTCGCGTCTGCGATACGATGGATTCAACCGGAGAGACTTGGGAGCTGATCATGGTCGATGATGGATCGGTAGACGGCTCATCAGATCTTATCTGCAACCTGGCAGAGCAGGATGATCGCGTCCGGAAGCTAATTTTCGCTCGCAACTTCGGCCACCAGCTGGCCGTGACCGCCGGTTTGGATTACTCCCGCGGACAGGCAGTGATCATTATCGATTCTGATTTACAAGACCCGCCGGAAGTCATCCTGGACATGATTGCTAAATGGAAAGAAGGATACGAAGTTGTGTACGCCGTCCGATCGGAGCGTGAAGGCGAAAGCTGGTTCAAATTAGCCACTGCTTCGTTGTTTTACCGCATCATTTATCGCATAACTGACGTGGACATCCCCCTCGATACGGGTGATTTCCGCCTGCTGGATAAAAAAGTAGTTGATGTAATGAAACAGATGCGCGAACGACACCGGTTCCTGCGAGGTATGTCGGTATGGGTGGGGTTTCGCCAGACGGGTGTGGAATATAAAAGGGCCGCTCGATTTGCCGGTGAGACCAAATATCCGTTGCGAAAGATGCTCAAATTCGCGAGCGATGCCATCACTGGATATTCATACTTTCCACTCCAAATGGCAACCTACCTGGGGTTTATCTGCGCCGGATTGAGCATATTGGCCATCCCGATTGTGATCATATCCCGTCTGGCTGGATCTCAGGCTTTCTTCGGTCAAGCAACCACATTGATCGCGGTCTTATTTTTGGGCGGCGTTCAGCTCATTTCCCTCGGTGTATTGGGAGAATATATTGGAAGAATTTACGATGAGTCCAAAGGAAGACCCCTGTACATAGTAAAAGAGGGACCCGATGAAGGCAATTGAGAGCAGGTGGCATTATGATCCACGAACACGCGTTATCAGGTGACAGCGACGCTCAAGTAAATAGTTTCTAAAACCACTCGCAGATAATAATAAGCTCTGGACATGCAAATTAAATTCGGAATGCGACACAGGAATAATCCAAAATATAACTGAAAGGATAAAAACGCATTGAATACAATTGATTTGACCGTAAATAATGAAGATCGAAAACGAGCCATTCAAAGGGCGCGCGAAAGAGATATCGTTATTCCCACATTCGCACAGATGAAAGATCCCGGCCTGATCCCCGATAAAATTAAGGCGAGTTTGAGTAATGTTGGGCTTTGGGACGTAAATCCACGAAACTTATTCCGCATATCATGGAAGAACGAACCAGTCGCCCAAGGGGGAGGATATGGAGGCGTAAATTACCTGGAATTCCCATCATCCTTGACTGGTACCGAAGCCAGGATCATTGCGTTGGTTGGAAAGTGGTTTCCCACCGGAGCGCACAAAGTAGGCGCCGCGTTCGGGTGCCTGGTACCTCGCCTGGTTACCGGTCAATTCGATCCAACCTCCCAGAAAGCAGTATGGCCTTCCACTGGTAACTACTGTCGGGGCGGTGCGTATGATTCGGCACTTCTGGCTTGCGAATCGATCGCAATTCTCCCAGAAGGCATGAGCCGCGAGAGGTTCGATTGGTTAGAGAACATCGCTGGGGAGGTGATTGCTACACCAGGCAGCGAATCGAACGTTAAAGAAATTTTTGATAAATGTTGGGAACTGCGCCGATCCGGCGAAAACCTGATGATTTTCAACCAGTTCGATGAATTTGGCAATTATTTGTGGCACTACGAGATCACGGGGCAGGCCATGGAGGAGGTGCTCGAATTAGAAATGAGCCCTGGGAGCGAATATCGGGGAGTAGTGCTCGCTACCGGTTCAGCAGGAACAATAGCTTGCGGTGATTATTTAAAACAATTGTTCCCAGGCAGCAAGATCGTCGCCAGTGAAGCGCTCCAATGTCCAACCATACTGGAGAATGGATTCGGTGAACACCGCATTGAAGGAATTGGTGACAAGCACATCCCATGGATCCATAATGTCAAGAACACGGATATTGCACTCGCAATCGATGATAACGCCGTAGTTAATGTCGCCAGGCTATTTAATGAACCGGTCGGCCGGCAGTACCTGAGAGATCAGGGCGTCAACGAAGGGATCGTTGACCAACTCGATTTACTCGGTTTTTCAGGTATTTCCAATGTGCTCTCGTCTATCAAGTTTGCCAAATATTACGAATTGGACGCCGAGGACATTGTGCTCACCGTATTGACTGACTCGATGGAATTGTACGGTAGCCGCTTGAGTGAGATGCATCAAGAGCATGGCGAGTACAGTGAAACAGACGCTGCAGCGGATTACGCCCGCTATATAGCCGGCATCACAACCGATAATCTTCTTGAGCTTAATCACGTTGATCGCCGCCGCATCCATAATCTGAAATACTACACCTGGATCGAGCAGCAGGGAAAAACCTACGAGGAAATTCAGGCACAGTGGTATGATCGTAACTATTGGACAGATCTTCAGGCACAGGTTGCGGAGATGGACGAATTGATCGAACAATTCAACCACGAAACTGGTCTGCTATAAATCTGTCCGATAATTCAAGAGTAAACCAACATCGATTTCGGAAGTAGTCGCGACTTTGGAAGCAGTCGTTGGCCTGCTTCCGAAATCTGCTGTCCCATAAATCCATGTCATCCAAAAAAACTCTACTTCTTACGCTCGATGTATTGAGTATGGAGCGTATTAAGAAATCGGTGGATGAAAATACTATCAAAATGGGGGAGGAACTCTTCCGATCGGAATTAGTCAACGTAGATGAAGTCACTCGTACGACCGCTCTCTGCACTGTTCACGATAGACACCCCTATAGTGTAGAAATAAAGGTCACAGCAAAATACCTTTATTTTAAGTGCGGATGCAGGTATTCCACGCGGGGAATCATTTGTGAACATGAAATCGCCGCATGTTTTGCCGTTCGAGAAGTGCTCAAACAAAGAATGCCCCCAGTATGGAAGCGGCAAGTCAAGAATTTACACGCGGCTTCACAGCTATCCCACGGGCAAAAAACATCCTCACCATACGTCCTGCTCTTCAGCTTGCAAGGGTCGTCCATCTCTTCGCATTTTGCGCCATGGAAAATAATTCCCTACATACTGCCTGGAAATACCTTACCACGGGAACTTAGAAATGAGACCAATCTACGGGGTAGCCCTGAATTAGATGATTTTCTTAATAACGCGCCCGACTTGCAGGCCAAAGTAAAGCAACATTTTAATAAATTACACCCTGAAGGCTGCCTAAATAGTGATCGGGAAGGTGTAGCCCTCGCCAATATTTTAATTGGTTCGAATCGGGGCTATGGATTGTCACCACACGACCTGACCCTGCCTGATCACATCGATATGGCAGCCAGCTGTGGAGCCCCAATATTCATAGGCGATTGGAATAACCCATTTTTAAATCAGCTCAATGTAATTAATCAGATGGGGAAAATTGGTCTTAATCTCAATTGGCGGAGTGAAGACCTTCTCCTCGACGCCTCGGTTCTCGTTGGAGGAAATCGTATTAAGATACAGACAAACACTCACGACACATCATCAGGCATTCGTATCGTTTCGCAAGATCCATTCTGGTTGCTGGCAGATGACCTGTTGTTAAAAATGCAAGGAGCCCGCCATATTCAACTTTACGAATCCTTCAATAGAAATCCCGATATCATTATTCCATCAAAATACACCACAGATTTTCGCGAGAATCACTTAGTACGATTAGCACGAGCGTTCAACATTGAGGGAAATGTTATACATTGGGATACTGTAGCAACAGATCCGATACCACGTTTGTATTTGGCCGATAATAAAGGCGAAATACGCGCTGAGCTTCGCTTTGGTTATGGGGAAAATGAAGTCTTATTCCAGAAGCCGTTCCCCCAAGAGTCAATCTTGCACATACCAGGAACCTGGAACCTGCAGCGAATAAAAAGACTCCCTGAGCAGGAAGATATATTATTGCAGAAAGTAGGATCTGCAGCTTATGGATTAAAACGTACCCCGAGATCAAAATCTGCTGGTGATTTGTGCCTCAGGGCGCGCACCCATCCTGTAGATTTTCTCTTAAAACACGTGCCGCGTATGGTCAAGGAGGGAATTGAAATTTACGGTGAAGAGCAGTTAAAAACTGCTCGCGTCAACCGTAATTCACCAACGATTTCATTCCAGGTGGCATCAGGGATCGATTGGTTCGATATAAAAACTGTCGTACATTTTGGGGAGCTGGAAGTAGATATTAAGAACATCAAGGGAATGCTGAGGAGAAAAGAACGGTTCATAAAATTGGCCGATGGTACGATCGGTGAAATTCCTGAAGATTGGCTTGAACGCTACATGCATCTTCTCGCATTGGGAGAGGAAACTGACGAAGGACTGCGATTGTCATCCCATCACCTGACCCTGATCGACCAGCTCCTGGAAGAAAGCGACGAAACATCGATCGATTCTGAATATAAATATCGAAGAAAAAACCTGCGGAATTTCGATGGTATTAAATCACATGAAATCCCGCTTGGATTTATGGGTCAATTGAGACCCTACCAACGGGCCGGTTACGATTGGCTTCATTTTCTTCGTGAGTTCAGGTTCGGTGGCTGCCTCGCAGACGATATGGGGCTTGGGAAAACCGTTCAGGCGCTGGTATTTTTACAGTCTCTTAAGGAGGGCATCTCACAGCCTTTGCAGGGAGGGAGCAGTAAAAACATCAAGAGACCTGCTTCGCTGCTCGTCGTACCACGGTCCCTGCTCGTAAACTGGCAGCGGGAGGCACAACGTTTCTCACCCCAACTGCAGATACTAGAATACTTCGATCAATACCGTACTCAGGACTCAGCGGATTTCGACAATGCAGATCTTGTTATTACTACGTATGGGATAGTGCGTCGCGACATTAAGTTCTTGCGAATTTACACCTTTGATTACATCATCCTGGACGAGTCACAAGCCATAAAGAACCCGTCGTCTCAAACAGCAAAAGCTGCCCGACTATTGCAATCCCACCAACGTCTGGCCTTGACCGGAACACCTATTGAGAATTCAACTTTGGAATTATGGTCGCTATTCGCATTTTTGAATCCCGGTTTGCTGGGCAATATTAAATATTTCAAGAAGGAGTTTGTTAATCCAATTGAAAGAAGAGGGGATAAGACGAAAGCACAATTTCTGCAGCAGATGATCTTTCCGTTCATTCTCCGCCGTACAAAGGACAAGGTGGCGCCTGAACTGCCGCCTCGTAGTGAGCGGATGATATATATCGATATGGAACCCGCGCAGCGGAAATTGTATAACCGAACGCGTGATTACTATCGGGGTATCCTCCTGGGTATGATAGAAGATAATGGCATGAATAATAGCCGCATGAAGATACTGGAAGGCTTGTTAAGATTACGGCAGATCAGCAACCATCCAATGCTCGTCGATAAAAAATTCCGAGGTGAGTCAGGAAAATTTATCCTTTTGCTTGATACATTAGCAACACTGCAAGCCGAGGGGCATAAAGCACTAGTGTTTTCTCAATTTGTACAGATGTTGACTATCGTCAGACAAGAACTCGATAAACAAAAAATTCGATACGAATATCTCGACGGGCAGACTCGAAACCGGCAGGATAGGGTCGACAAGTTCCAAAACGACACACTTATCCCTTTCTTCCTGATCAGCTTGAAAGCCGGTGGTTTGGGCTTGAACCTGACTGCGGCTGATTATGTAATTCACATCGATCCGTGGTGGAACCCGGCCGTCGAAATCCAGGCGACGGATCGTACCCATCGCATCGGACAGGAAAAGCCGGTATTTGTATATAAGCTGATCGCCCGCGATTCTGTTGAAGAGAAAATCGTCCAGCTCCAGGAACAAAAACAAAATCTGGTCAACCAGTTGATTACAACCGAGCGGAGTTTCTTCAAATCATTAAAAACAGAAGATATCAGTGTATTGTTCAGCTAATTTTTGAATGTGTACCGAAATGTGTGTAATTTTGTCTGCGGCTCACACACAAAATTACACACGGAAACTTACACAACCTAATGATTCATTGGCAGTTTCATCCTACTAATGGTAGACTTTCTTTATAATTTGAAGAGATGGTTAACAAACCCGAACCAACTTCCTTGATACTTATTGTTATCTTGAACAATCCTCGCGATCTGGAGATTGTAAGGTTGTTGGGTTGGTATAGGATTCCACTGCGATCCGCGCCAAAAATCATCTCGGTTGATTACCTGGCGTTCTACCAAACAAAATCCTTTGGGGAAGACAAGTGGCAGATTAAATATATCGCTCCCGTGCGCGGCTATGAATTAACAACCCGAAGGGAGCTGCTGCAAGATGAACCAGATCACCCCAGAAACCAGCAAGAGTATTATAAGATCCAACTTGGCCCATTAGTTGAACTGCCAAATCCTGTCAGGGCAAAGAAATGGCGCCGCATTACATTCCTTTACACAACCGGAGAACACTTAGAGAGTGCGGATACGATAAACGACTTGGTGCTTAGCTCCGAAGAACGTCCAATTATCTGGCAGGCGCTTAGGGAACGAGCCAATCTTAGCCAGGGTTATGATACAAAAGAATTAGAATCTACGGACCTGGATCCCGAAATCCTGGCAGCTTTGTTAGGATTAAGAAATTATCATGAATAAGCGTACAAAGAAAGATATGGCTATCCTGATAAAAGGTGGAACCATCATCACTGCTTCAGACACGACTGCAGCCGATGTACTGATAACCGGCCAAACTGTCTCACAAATTGGAATAGGATTAGAAGCTGAGGGCGCCGAATTGATTGATGCTACCGGGAAACTGGTCTTGCCTGGTGGAGTAGATCCTCATACTCACTTCGATTTACCAATGTTCAATACGGTATCGTCAGATGACCATTATACAGGTCACAAAGCCGCTGCATTTGGGGGCACAACCACCGTCATTGACTTCGTCCCCCAAGATGCCGAAACATTGAGAGAAAGCATATCCATCTGGCGTGAGAAAGCCACTAATAAGGCTGCGATTGATTTCGGCTTTCATATGAACGTCACTCGAATTCATGAAAATATTGGTGAAGAAATTCATCAATTACCTCGACAAGGTATTACCAGCGTAAAAGTGTTCATGGCTTACAATGAGCGATTGCGTCTCCAGGACGGAGAGATATTCCAGGTAATGCGATATGCACGAGACAGCGGATTGCTCACCATGCTCCATGCAGAGAACGGGGATGTGATCGATATTCTTGTTGATGAAGCACTTAAGGCTGGAAACACTTCGCCGATATGGCACGCAAAAACACGCCCTGCCTGGGGGAGCGTGGAAGCCTCTCTCCGGGGGTGCGCTATTGCTGCGCAAGCTGACGCTCCACTTTACATCGTTCATATGAACGCCGCAGGTGAGGTCGACCAGTTAGAATATTCTCGTAAGCTCGGGCTGTCTGTAATGGGTGAGACTTGCCCGCAATACCTGTTTTTCACTGAAGACAACCTAAAGCAGCTGGACGCCGCTAAATACATCTGCTCTCCACCATTTAGAACAAAAATGGACAACCAGCGTTTATGGCAGGGTCTCTCAAATAGCACCATTCAAAGCATTGGCACAGACCACTGCCCTTTCTTCTATGATGGGACACTTGCCATCAAATACGAGGGACGGGAAGTGTCCATACCAGGCAAAGAGTTAGGCGTTAATGATTTCACTAAAATACCTAACGGCCTCCCATCGGTCGGTGATCGACTACCTATAATGTGGACGTATGGGGTTGGACAAGGACGCATAACGGCCAACCAGTTCGTCGCGTTGACCAGTACGAATCCGGCCAAGATTTTCGGACTCTACCCGCATAAGGGCACTATCCTCCCCGGTTCAGATGCCGATATTGTTATATGGGATCCTGATCTTCGCATTAATTACGGACTCGGCTATGCGCATCACCGTACCGATTACAACCTGTATGAGGGTTGGAAATTAGTCGGCTACCCCGAAAAAGTGCTGCTCCGGGGTCAACTAATCGTCGATGGCAATCAATGGTATGGACGTGCTGGTGGTGGCAAATACCTCACCCGCAAACCTGGATCTCCAATACTCTAAGGCGAGTGTTCCATATACCAGCACAGAATCATAACCATCCATTAGTTCTTAACGGCAACTATCGCGGACATACTTGATACTGGAACATATATTGACAACCATGTGGCGAATTCGCTCAATCCGTATTTGGTGTACGCTCATAATTCTGGTTACATCGTTCTCAGCCTGTGCAGGAAATCCCACACAGACAACCGCCACTCTTTCATCTACTGCGGACCCCACTTCTACTTTTACTCCCAGACCATCTGTACGTGACACACCCACCACATCCCCTACACCGTATAGAACACCAACGCCGGATCCTGTAACCACCCATTCCAGCCCGACAGATACCCCAACGACGACACCCGATATTACTCTCACGCCCACTCAAACGGTATTGGGGGCAAATGGAACTACCTATTCCAGCAATTTATTGTATATGTCAGACCATCAGCTGATGAGGTGGGACCACGTCACCAACTTCGTGATCTTGATCAGCGATCATGTATACGAATATTCAGTCAATCCGGAAGGGAAATTAGTTGCCTTGATGCGCAGTCAAAATGTGGTCGCCAATGGTGTCGAAATGTTCGAACTAGGACTACTTGATTTTGACTCAAAACAGATTACTCCTATTATTGAAGGATCGCCCCTCCTTCACAGTATTTCTATTTCACCGGATGGCGAGTGGATAGCCTACTTTCCTAACGAAAACGGCGGAAGGTTATCTGCAATTCGAACGGACGGATCAGGTGAGTCAATCGAATTGGGATTTTGTCATCAAACCCTGAATACACCTTGCGCGCCTGTATCCTGGTCACCTGATAGCCGCGATCTGTTATGGAGCGACCAACGAGGCGTTTGGCACACCAGGTTGGATTGGGAAAATCCGCAGTTAATAACTAATAATTCAATAGAGGTGACAGACCCGGAGGGAGAAATATCCCAAATTACGGTTTCATTTGGCTCTCTGACCTGGTCACCAACCGGACGTTATGCCTTAAGTGTCGTCACCCCAACAACTTCATCGACACAATGGAATGTCATTCTGGATACCCGCAGGATGCGTTTCATCGATGTGCCGGAGTCATTCCAGTCCGGTACATCGATGAAAAACATTATCTGGTTGAACGATGGGACACTGATGGCATCCAATGGTCTTGGGAATGCTGAAGTAATCCTCACCTTATGGGAGGTGGTTCCAACACAAAACGACTTGTTAAGGTTCAATAACAACTACACCATCGATTCTGATGATCTCCCAACCCCGATTGATAACAGCATAACAGAATGGAGCTATATTGTTGACTGGCTATATCAGTTTGATGAACGGCTACTCGGTTTTGGCGTAAGAGTGCTGGAGGATAATGTATCTCCAATTCTTCTCAATCTCGAACTCCAAGATAATTATACAGAATCGATCAACCACGTACCTTCCTATACCGAGAATGTCCTGTGGTCTCCTGACGGCCAGGGCGCCTTAATAATCGGCACAGGCCAAGAGCTGTTTTTCTCACCGAGTAACGGTGGGATGCTGATCGATTTAATACCAGTGCTGGGGGAGGAAGCAAGAGAGTTCTATTGGCTTCCTCCAACACGCAGGTCTTAAATTAGGTGGTGTAGATTTGTTAGTTTTACTTACAATCGGATTACCTTTATTTGCTGCCTCAGGTTTGCTTGGTTTGCATGTCTTGCGGCCAAAGTTTAAATATATCTGGCTGGTTGCAGCCATAACAGCGCTTTTAACTTGGACCCTGGTTTTAGTATTACGCCTGCAAATTCCACTAACAATTCCGCTGGTCACCTGGAAACCGATTGAACTTTTCCCAGTCTCTCCATCCCTCCAACTGGATGATATATCCTGGTCATACGCTTTTTCGTTGGTGACTTTATTACTTGGTGTAACCTTGACAGCGGTTGCTCGCATCCCAAAATCAGAGGACCTTGTTCCAAACGAGTTTAGTTCAGACTGGTTGACCTGGTCATCCAGTCTGCTGCTAATATCGCTGGGTGTTTTAGCGACGATTGCTGGTAATCTAATAACGCTTCTGCTGGCATGGGCAGCAATCGATATCTTAGAATTATCCATTCGAATTGGGATTACTAAAGAAGGGGAACAATATGATCGAATTGTGTTTGCATTTGGCGCTCGAGTTATAGGAATTTTACTGGTAATATGGGCGATTGCTGCAGCACGAGCGTCCGGATATTCAATAAATCTAATTTCTCTCGATCCCGGGATAAGTGTTTTTTTGATCCTTGCAGCCGTTTTTCGACTAGGTGTGATCCCAATTCATATGCCATCATTAAAACGCGGTGTAGATCGTCGTGGATTTGGAACCTTATTGCGTTTCGCTCCTGCTATCTCAGGATTAATGCTGCTATCCAGAACAGCATCCCAAGCAATTCCCACCCAAATGACCCTAATTTTACTAATTAGTGCAGGGCTGGTTGCTCTTTACGGATCCATTTTCTGGTCCATGGCCACCGATGAATTAGAAGGACGACCCTATTGGATCATTGCAGTCGCAGCACTTACTGCAGCCTCAGCCATTCAGTCCCAGGCAGCAGCCAGCGTTGCCTGGGGTGTTGCTCTGATACTATCAGGAGGAATATTGTTTCTGTACTCTTCGCGCGATCGCAGGTTAATTATTTTACCTATCCTTGGACTCTTGGGTATCTCTGGCTTACCGTTTACTGCTGTTTGGCCCGGTATGAGCATATATACATCAACATTACCTGTATACCTCTGGATCGTCTTTATCATCACGCAAGCTCTGATTTTAAGCGCTTATGCCGTGCACATTATTCGGCCCGCGAATACTATGACAGGTGTAGTAAGATTTGTATGGGTAATTTATCCCTGGGGATTGGCGCTGCTGCCATTAGTCCAATATCTCATCGTAATTCTCAACCAAACACTTACACCATCTATAGGGTCGGGACTTCCAGAAATCCTCGCGACCTGGCCAAGTCTTGTGGCCAGTATTTTCGCCGCATTAATAATAATTTGGAGGATTCGAGGTCCTCATATCGGATTGCCTTTTTCAGACAAAATTAAACCCCTTCTATCGTTCAATTGGATATATGGAATCCTGGGCCAAATCTACAGGTTGATTGGCCGGACAGTAGCCTTTATCGAAATGCTCGTAGAAGGTAAAGGTGCGGTGTTATGGACTATCTTATTGTTAACGCTACTAATATCGCTGTTGTCAATAATCGAACTGGGAGAATAATCGTTGTTAACTGAGCCTTTGTCCATCATCGCCCTTATTGCCATCGCGGTTATATCCCTGTCGCTGTTGATAACTACGGATTGGCGTATTAGCATTTTGCTTCTGTCTTTGCAGTACATGGCTGTATTTTTACTGGTACTGATCAGTTGGCCGCTGCAAATGGCAGTTGTCAAGCTTGTTGCCGGTTGGATGGCGGGTGCAGTTATTGGAATGGCGATTATTAGTTCTCCAACCGTTCGACAAAAACTGGAGTATGGCTCTCAATCCGTTAATAACGAAAGCCGTGCATCAGTCTGGAGTACATTCATCCAGACAGGACGCCCGTTCCAATTACTGGCTGCAGGCCTGGTCGGCTTATCTGTAATCTACCTTGCTCCCCAGATTGATGAATGGATACCAGAAATCGGTATTGTGCCTGCATTAGGAGGTCTGACTCTGATTGGAATGGGATTATTGAAACTAGGCTTCAACGATCAACCATTAATGATTATTTTTGGCTTATTAACCGTTCTTGCTGGCTTTGAGATCATTTACTCAATTTTAGAAAATTCAGCCCTTGTGGCTGGATTATTAGCTGTAATAACACTAGGATTATCCCTTGTGGGAGCCTATCTTCTGACCGCTCCGGATATGGAAGGAATTGAATGAGTGCTCCTTTAATCTGGATAATAGCCCCTGGGATTATCGCTGGCTTACTTTATATTTTCCGCCGTTGGCGACCTGCGATTAACCTAACAGGATTTTTGGTCGCGCTCTTACTGGCGTTAATTGCCTGGCTGGTTCCGATAGGAGATACCATATCGCTATCCGGATTGCCCCTGATAAAAATTGATGAGACGCTTTTTTTGCTGGGCCGTCAATTTGTCATCGAGGATGCATCACGATCCATATTAGTACTGATATATTTAGGTGTAGCTTTCTGGTTTGGTGGAGCAAGCATTTCTGATTCGAACCGCTTATTTGTACCGGTCGGTTTAGCAATTGCTGCCCTACTCACCGCAGCAATTGCTGTTGAACCATTTTTATTCGCTGCACTGCTAATTGAAGTTACAGCTTTGATCAGTATTTTAATCCTTGCCCCACCTGGCTCGTCCAGCCATCGGGGTGCACTTCGTTTCCTGATATTTCAGACCATTGGAATGGCTCTCATATTAATTGCGGGTTGGTTTCTAACCGGCGCTGAGACGGATCCAGCAGACCCAGAGTTTATCCTCCGGGCAGCTGCCCTGGTTGGATTGGGATTTGCGTTGGTGATGGCAATTTTCCCTTTCCACAGCTGGATACTCCTATTAACAGAAGAAACGCATCTGTATGCTGCCGCTTTTGTATTCTTCATCATCCCTCAAGCAGTCTCATTATTTTTACTAAGTTTCTTAGCCCGATTTACTTTGTTCAGCGGTTCCGCGACTGTTTTTACCACCATAAGATTCATGGGAATGCTGATGGTATTGATTGGAGGGATTTGGTCAGCATTCCAGTCGCACCTGGGCAGGATCATGGGCTACGCGGCAATAATGGAAATTGGATTTGCATTGCTGGCACTCAGTATATTAGATCCTGAATTTGCCATTGAAAGTGGAGAGAGTATTAATGGAATAAACTTAAGCACACAATTCCTGGGTATATTCTTCGCTCAATTTTTACCACGACTCATCGGATTAGCTGTTTGGGCTCTGGCTTTGGTAATCATCCAATCAAAGGTGGGAAGTTTGAAATTCGATAATGTACGAGGGGTTGCTTATTCCATGCCGATTGCTTCAGTGAGCATCGTAATAGCTACATTTTCTATCGCAGGACTTCCTCTACTTGCTGGATTCCCGGTTCGTGGTTCCTTATGGACTGTGCTCGTCGATCAATCAACCATCTCGGCGATGTTAACCCTGGTTGGGATAGGTGGATTATTATTCGCCGGTTTCCGCACATTGGCCGTTCTTTTAGATAACCCACTTCAACTAGGATGGCAATTCACCGAAGGACGTTCGCAAATTGTTTTATTGATTGTAGGTTGGATAATTCTAATCTTGATGGGGATACTACCGCAGACTTTTTTACCTTCTCTGACTGAAATTACCAGTATTTTTGGTACATCTGGCCCATAATCACAGCATCACTAATGATTTTCATTAATAATGGGGCAAATTTCTGGGACCACATGCATGCTATAATCATCACTCGTATCGATATAATTTACGCCTTACCTCAAAAAAACCCCCTCCAAGAAAAGTAATTAAGGAGATAGAACCATGGATATGGAACAAATTATTAAACAAGTTGACTGGCTTGATGAAGAACGAAGAAAAGATAAAACACGGATTGGCTCTATGGAAGAGCGAATCATAGGAGTCGAGGAGAATATCCCAACCTTAGCTAACCAGATGATAGATCTTTCCAGCCAAATAAATCGATTATCAGCTGTTTTAACTAGAATGGATCATTTTGACGAAAATTTGTTGCAGCAGCGCGTTGAATCGAAACAATATTTTGATGAATTGGAGAGACAGATCCAAAAAATTCAAACAGAAGGGGAAAATATCAGGCGTGCAGAAATAAATGATTTAGATTCCAGCATTAAAGAGATCGACAAGAGACTAGATAATATCCCAGAGATCCAACACCGAATTGATGCCAGAATTGAGGAAGAGATTCGACTTTCCCGCTCAATCGAAGAAGTACGCAATAAATTTGAGGATGTTAAAAGAAGCGAAGAGGAGTATACACGCACGATCCGCTTATTGGATGATGGGCGCCGCCAGGAAACAAAACGATTGACAGATCTCCAGGGTGAAATGACTGCTGTTCGCAAACGCGTTGACGAACAGAGAGGACAGATTGAATTGAACAGCGTTGCTTCGCGAAAACTCGAAACCAGGATGAACGAGCTCGACATCGTTGAAGCCGAACGCCGAGAAGCCCAGGAAACTTTTTTAGAGAATCAAGCTTTGCAAATCGTCAAGCGAGACAAGGAGTGGAAAGAGTGGCAGGCTCGATTTGACCAGATAGAGCAGCAAACGATGGATGTTGAGAACAATCTGCAAACACTAGACATGACTCATCGGGACATCAAACGAACGCAACAAAATGTTGATGAGCTTGCCCAAAAACTGGATCGGAGGATAAACGAAATCACAGAAATCCAACGTCTCGCCGAGGAGAGGTTCCGACAAGAATGGGTAACATTCAAAGCGGACGACCAGAAGAGGTGGACAAATTATTCGCTGACCCAAGATGAACAACGTAATGAAGCTTCCCGCCAACTGGAAAAAATGACAGACAAAGTTACCACTCTCGAAGATTCAATTCAAGAAATTAAAGACTTGCTTCAACAAGTAAACGAACTCTCTGAAAAACGTTTGCAATCAATCAGAGCATTAGTACATGAGTGGGTCTCAGAATATGAACGAGCCATCGGTCCGAGCAGGTAATCACCCCACTATTACTGTATAAACATCACATGCGAGTAATCGGCACAGCAGGTCATGTTGACCACGGGAAATCGACACTCATAGAAGCGTTGACCGGGATCCATCCTGATCGTCTAAAAGAAGAGCAGGAGCGCGAAATGACGATCGATCTGGGATTTGCCTGGTTAACCACACCCGACGGAGAAGATGTCGGCATCGTGGATGTCCCCGGGCATCGCGATTTTATAGAAAACATGCTGGCTGGGATTGGGGGAATTGACGCTGTGTTATTCGTGGTCGCCGCGGATGAGGGCGTAATGCCGCAGACACGAGAACATCTTGCGATCCTTGATCTACTTCAAATTCAAGGCGGCGTGGTTGCCTTAACGAAAATCGATCTTGTAGAAGACGAATGGATGGAATTGGTAGAAGACGATCTTCACCAGGTTCTTTCATCGACAATATTGAACGACTCGCCCATCGTTCGGGTATCTGCGCGCACCGGTGAGGGATTATCTCATCTTTTGGAAGTTTTGAGCGATAATCTGGCCAACCGACCACCCCGGCCGGACCTTGGAAAACCGCGCTTGCCAATCGACAGGACGTTTACCATCGCAGGGTTTGGTACTGTAGTTACCGGCACGCTGACGGACGGATATTTCCATGTAGGTAGGGAAGTCGAAATCCTGCCAAATAAAAAAAAGGGACGAATAAGAGGTCTTCAAACTCACAATAAAAATGAGGAATCCGCAGTACCGGGGAGTCGGACCGCAATCAATATCTCGGGCATTTCTCTCGATGATGTAGATCGTGGTGAAGTCGTAACATATCCGGGAGACTATCATCCAAGCAGACGGTTGGACGTTCAGTTTCGCCTGCTGCCGGATGCATCTGGCTCAGTGAGCCACGACATGGAGGTAAAATTATTTATCGGCGCTTCTGAGATATTAGCCAGGATTCGCTTACTTGGCACTCGAGAACTGCTTCCCGGGGATGAAGGATGGCTGCAGCTCGAAACCAGGAGTCCAGTTGTCGCTAGCAGGGGCGATCATTATATATTGCGGCGTCCCTCTCCAGGTGAAACATTGGGAGGAGGGATTGTTATCGATCCACAACCGCGACGACGTTATAAAAGGTTCGACCAAAATATCCTGGCCAGATTGGAATCGATAGCCCAAGGGTCTCCCATTCAGATACTCAACGATGCATTACTGAGTTTAGGCACCGCGCCTTTGAAGGAAGTTATCACCAAATCCAATCTCAATACGGAAGACGCAAAGAATGCGACAGAAGAATTAATTCGATCAGGCTGTATGTTGTCTTTGGATCAACAAACTACAGTTGAAAATGGGGAGCTAACTATCTCAAATACTGATTTAGTGATGAGCAATGTTTTCTGGAAACAAGTCCGTGTTACAGCCATAAACGAAGTTGATGCGTATCACATCCAGTTCCCATTGCGGAAAGGAATGCCGCGCGAGGAATTGAAAAGCCGTTTGATTTCACTGCTAAAATTTTCACAACGTTTTTTTAATTCGTATTTAGAAAAATTATTCGCGAATAACGAATTGATAGACGCTGGACCAATGGTCAAGCGCCCTGGTCACTCAATTCGCTTCACACCAGGACAACAAGAGCACGTAAACACGCTATTGAGACGATTTGAAGCAAATCCATACGCGCCGCCTTCCTATAAAGAAAGTCAGAATGAAGTAGGCGATGAAGTACTCGCTGCCTTGTTTTCTTTGGATCAAATGGTAGCTGTCTCTGATGACGTAATATTCCGTAAAGCTGACTATGATCACATGATAGACGAAATCCGGGATCTGCTGAGGGAAAAAGGCACCATCTCCGCTGGCGAAGTTCGTGATTATTTCGATACCAGCCGCAAATATGTCCTCGCTTTACTGGAACATCTGGACCAGAGAGGTATCACTATTCGTGAAGGAGATATTCGTAAGCTGAAATCGTAATTTTTATCCTTGATTTTCCCACCCCGGTGTATAATATAGACTGAAAGTCCTGTAACGATACAATATGTCTGGTCGCTGATCCCCAATTTTAAATTAATCCCGACCAGACACTGTGGGAGGGTCATATCGTGACCGGAGAGTTAAGCCAATGAGTACAGTCGATTTCGATAGTAGCAAACAGAATATTTCTAAGAACCGGGTACCGGTGTTATTGGTATTGGCTGGCTTATTGGTTACCATTATAGTACTCACTTTCCCATTAATTGTTACACAAGCAGCTCCCATATTATCTATCACACCAATAACGTGGAATGTTATTGGCTTGGATGACGCGGATGTCGACGTGGGTCCTAATCAATTTCCAGTCGGCGCGCGAGTGTGCAATATCGGTGATGAATCTGCATCCAATTTAGAAGTCTCATTTACTTGGACGAGTGTAAATACTTTTATTAACATTCTTGGGACGGATAATAAAAGCATCGCGTCATTACCGACTCAAGACTGTGAGGATTTTTATTTCGATGTCGTCGTCAGCAGAAACACACAAGTTATCAACAGCGGACGTCAATATCAAATTTCAGCCAGCGCGGTAGGTGTAGCAGATGTAAGCACCCCATCACCGCGGGAAATATATGTCAAAGATCTAGACCAGGATACAAACAGCAATTTAGGAATCATAAATGGACCATCGAGCGTAATCGTTGGACAGACGGTCCAATATACGGTTCAACACAATAACATACCTGATTACCAGCAGTTGGTATCCGGCATCAACGGCTACTCGAGTATATTCCGCATCGCAGCTATTACGATCGAATATGGTGTTCCACAGAATGGATCCAACGATACAACGTACACAGACGCCTGTGGTTGGGAAAATGACCCAACTTCAATTAGTTATCTGCAATGTGTTGGACCATTTCCAGATGAATTTCCAAATGGTATCGCGGGTGGCTCCCTTGACATTACATATACGCTTGAAGTTATCTCTGCTGGCACATCAGCACTTTCAAATCTCATTTATGGTTATGCAAACGGAAGCTACAACTACCAGGTGAACCCATCAGGCAGTCCTTTGACTGTAAATGCTGTAGATCAATCTACAGAAACACCAACCCCAACCCTCACTGGAACTGCTACAATCACGCCTACAGCGACGATTACTGGGACTCCACCTACGGCGACGGCTACTGCTACACCCACAATCACCGGTACGCCGCCAACATCTACACCCACCGTCACCGGAACGCCCCCCACGCCTACCGCCACAGGCACGATCACGCCACAAATGTCGATCATTAAGTCCGTTCTTCCCACCACAGTACGGCCGGGGCAATCATTATCGTTCACAATTAAAGTCAGTAACACTGGAACAGCTCCTGCGACAGAAGTAGTGGTTTCCGATACTTTTCAATCTGTGCTGAATATCAGTAGCGTCCAAACCACAAAAGGCAGTTACACGGTTAATTCTTCAACTCGAACGGTGACGATTAATATCGGGACACTTTTCCCCAACGAGTTGGTTACGATCATTGTTGTTTCGAAAGTAAACACCAGTGCTTCATCGACATCAACATATACTAATTTCGCTCGATTAACTTATAAATTCGGGTCTACTACTAGTACATTAAACTCGAATACGGTCACATATAAAGTTGAGGTGACTCCTACACTCCCCGGGACCGGATCAACAAATATCGGACCAGATGATTCTGGACCTTCCGATATGTTCTGGACAATCCTATTCGCGAGCGTAATTCTGGCTTTGGTTGGAATTGTTGCGCTGATTTATGGTTCACGTAACAGGCAGGAAAAATCTCAATGGGCGGGCTGGTTTGTCAAAACTGGGGTGCTTCTCGTTCTAGCAGCGATATTGTTTGGCGTTCTCGCATTTGCACTCTCAGGTGGGTTCGGCGGCGGTGGTATCCTGACCGCATTCAACAACGCTTTATCAACGCCCAGTGAAGAGGTTTCTGACTGGAGACCGACAGCAGAGGGACCATTTACCCTACTACCAACCCCAACAGAATTAGCTAAACTGCCCGATTTTCCAATTCCCACACCCAATCTTGAAGAATTACAAGGCAGCGGTGAGCCAACGCCAGATATAAGCCCTATTGAGCGGATTGTAATACCATCAATAGATGTTGATACGGTCGTGAAATACGTCCCCTACAGCGGGTTATCATGGTTGATCTCAGGTTTGAAGCAGGAAGTTGCCTGGATGGGAGACACATCGTGGCCCGGAATCGGCGGGAACACAGGGCTTGCCGGTCACATTACTTTAAATGACGGTACTAATGGACCTTTCCGCTACTTACCTGACCTTCAAGCGGGTGAAAAAATCTCGCTTTACACAGAGGAAAATATCTATACCTATCAAATTGTCAGTCAGCGCGTAGTGGAAGACAACGACTTCTCTGTGATTGCCCCATCCGAATACCCACAACTTACACTGATAACGTGTATAGAATGGGACAGTGATCTAAATTTGTATGTAAAGAGGATTGTCATCAATTCAGATCTTATTGATGTGACACCAATCTTCAACGACGTACAGACAAACTAGACCTCACTCCCCATACCAAATACCCATTTCCCCCCGATCATAGTACTCAAGGGTTTAATATTCCACAGGTTATCCGGCGAACACTCAAAGGGATCCACATCCAGCACTACCAGATCCGCAAGATAACCAGGGGAAAGTTTCCCGCACTTGTTCTCCACCCCGGCTGCGTAGGCAGCACCGACTGTATACGCCTCTAGCGCCTGGCTAAGACGGATTTTTTGCTCCGGGTACCATCCCATCTCATCGGGTGTCCCATCCCGTCGCCGACGTGTCACCGCGGCATGAATACCCCAGAATGGATTGGCTGATTCAACTGGAGCATCTGATCCAAATGCCAACACTGCGCCGGATTTTAATTGCTGCTGCCAGGCATAAGCCAGCGCGGAACGTTTTCCCCAATATCGGTCCGCCATGTTCATATCGGATGTTGCATGAATGGGCTGCATTGAGGCGGTTACACCCAATTTTGAGAGCCGGTCAGCATCATCCGGATGGATGATCTGGACGTGTTCAATTCGATGGCGCAACCATTCCCCATTAAACACGGATTCCTCATATACTTCATCTTTGTTTTGGTCGGTTGTTTGGGCTAGTAATAACCGCTCATGCTCGTATAAACGAAGTTGCGCCATGGCATTCAATACTTCGTGGATCGCACGGTCGCCGATAGCGTGTACCGCCAGGCTGAGACCGTTGTCAACAGCCTGACGACCATACTCGAATAATTCTTCGGCGTCCAACATCAGCATGCCCCTGTTGTCCGGCTCTCCATCATACGGCTGCAGCATAGCAGCCGTCCGGGGTCCAAGGGCGCCATCGGCGAAAAGTTTCACCGATCCGATCCGCAGAAAATCATCCCCAAATCCACTGCGCAATCCTAGACCGATGGCGTGATCCAAGTCTTCCAATGGGATACTTTTAATTACGCGCAGCCCCAATCGTCCCCTCTTATGGAGCGTTTGTAAGGCAGTAAAACTCGCTCTTCTATCGAAATCATGTACACCGGTCAATCCCATCTGCCAGAGCATTGGTTGGGCTTTTTCAATCGCAGAGACAATGTCTTCAGACGATGGTTCTGGGATCTGGACTGAAACCAACTGCATGGCCCTTTCGAACAGGATCCCGGTTGGCTGCCCATGTAAATCACGTGACAATAGTCCATCCGGTGGATCCGGCGTGTGAACATCGATATTTGCTTCTACTAACGCTGATTGGTTCACCCAGGCAGCATGTAATGATTTGGCAGTTAAAAAGACAGGATTTTCCGGCGCTATCCTATCCAAATCTTCAGCCGTACCGAATCCATCCCGCCACTCATTATGATTCCATCCATGGCCCTGGATCCACTGACCAGGAGGCGACTCGATGACACGATCGGCTATGCGCAGTACACACTCTTCTTTAGTCGTAGTTTCACAATCTACCTTATCCAATCCAAGGGCATAATTTTGCAGATGGATATGGGCATCAATCAAACCTGGTATCACCGTCTTGCCCCGCATGTTAAACAAATCATCTTTTGGGCAGCGATCTTCGAATTTGGACAGGAGTTCCTTGTTATCACCATAGTGGATAATTTGACCGTGGTCGATGACTATAGCCCCAACTTTTGGACTCAGACAGTCATTGGTATGTATATGCGCATTGTACAGTATTTTCATTGCTCTTCAGGCAATAGCAAGTCCAACAAGGCATTCAATTCTTCATCCGAGAAATAGCGGATGTTGATGATTCCTCCCTGACTGTATTGACGGAGATTTACTTTTGCCCCCAGGTGTGACCGCAGACGCTCCTCTAACGCAACAATTTCTGGCGGTTGCTGCGTGGTTACTCGTTTTTCGCCTGGTTTTTTACCACTCAATCTTTCAACGAGTGTTTCCGTTTGACGCACGTTTAATTGATTATCAATAACTGTTCGCAGAGAGGCATTTTGAGCTTGCCAGGTTGGAAGCGTTGCTAATGCACGTGCGTGGCCTTTGGTTATCGTCTTCTCAATGAGAGCTTCCTGGATTTTTGGTCCAAGTTTTAATAGCCGCAGGGTGTTGCTAATCTCGGGGCGGCTCTTGGCAACGCGCGCAGCAATCTCTTCGTGCGTCATTCCAAAATCATCCGCCAGTTGCCGATAGGCGTCAGCCTCTTCCATTGGATTCAAATCCGCGCGCTGCACATTTTCGATCAGCGCCAGGACTAGCAGCTGCTGGTCTGTAGTATCTCGCAGGATAACTGGTACTGTACTGAGTCCGGCTTGTTTGGCTGCCATTAAGCGCCTCTCCCCTGCAACCAAGACATAATGTCCCGGACGAGATTCATCTTTAGTAATGATTAACGGTTGAATTACACCGTGTTCACGGATTGAATCAGCCAGCTGTTCCATTTCCTCCTGGTCGTAGTTGCTCCTTGGCTGTCTCGGATTCGGCGAAATTATCTCGACTTGGAGTTCATTGACACCAATAGACGGAGTTTCCTGTTCAACTGTTATCAGTGCATCCAGTCCGCGTCCAAGACCAGTTTTTCGGGTCATATTTACTCCTGCAGTATTGGCAATTGAATCCCATCTCCGAGCAGAACTTCGCGTGCCAGCGAATCGTACGCGTGAGCCCCAGCGGAATCTGGAGCATAAGCAGAGATGGGTTCTCCATACGATGGGGCTTCCGCTAACTTTACAGTGCGTGGAATCACAGTTTCAAACACCTGGTTGGGGAAGAATCGGTTCACTTCTCCCACCACATCATTAGATAGATTAGTGCGTCCATCAAACATCGTCATGATCACGCCTCTAATTTTAAATTCCTGGAAATACGCCCTTCGCACTAAATTTAAAGTGTGCGTAAGTTGTCCCAATCCTTCCAAGGCCAAATATTCACACTGAACCGGAATAATCACTCCGTCTTGAGCAGCGACAATACCGTTTAATGTCAGTAAGCCAAGCGATGGTGGACAATCAATCAGCACATATTCGTAGCGGCTTGTTACCGAATCTAGCGCATCTTTTAATCGGCTCTCGCGTCGATCCAGTGCTACCAATTCCACCTCTCCACCCGCCAGAGAAGGTGAAGCGGGAAGAATAGACAGATTAAGTCGCGAATTTCGTAGTATATAGTCATTGGCCGGAGAATCACCAATCAGAACGTCATATGTGCCCCCATTGAGATTATTCTTATCGATCTTCAATGAAGATGTAGCATTCGATTGTGGATCTAAATCAATCAGAAGCACTTTCTGACCATAATACGATAAATAGGCACCCAGATTGATTGCCGTTGTTGTCTTACCAACCCCACCTTTTTGATTAACCAGAGTATAAACCCGTGCCATATTAAATTTAATACACCTCGATCATGCTTTCCCGGATTTCTCCCTGGGTAGGTATGGATTCTAACCCTTCACGGGTGACAGAGAATGCGGACAGCGCAGTTGCAAACCGAGCTGCCTCCCAGGGATCGCGTGTCGTGTAGAGACGAGTAAAAAAAGCTGCCGCAAAGATGTCCCCAGCCCCTGTTGTGTCCAAGAGTTTTACTTCAGGTGGCCTAAACCGCCGAACATCGCCATTCCAGTAGAGACGGACTCCAGACTTTCCTTCCGTTACTGCCAAAACAGGACATGCGGCCGCCATCTCTTCAATGCGCAGTTCATTACCACCTATATCTTCCAGACTGATCACTGCTGCGCCTATCTTCTCAAGGATTTGTGCAGCTTCCTGCCAATCTCTACTGCTTACTACACCATTCTCATCCCACTCCCTCAACCAACCTTGTGGAGTACTTCCAATCAAAGCGGCAGAAAAGTTCTGTATCATCGAAGGATCAATCTCACCTGCAATCGGTCCCAGGTGAACGATAGTTGCGTTCTTCCACTGATCGGGTAGATGGTGATACTCAAGATTGGATGCCACATTAGATATTGTTTGTTGGCGTCCTATTGACGTTTCAATATTACGGAAAGTGGTACTACTTTCGGTTAAGACGTTAACGATTGGCACTGAACTTAGCGAGTCCAGCTCCACATCTTCACCCCAAGAAGTTAGTATGCCCGCCCGCAGTCCCAACGCCTGGGCCGTTAATGCAGCATACGTAACCGTACCACCTATACGTGCTCCAGATGGCGTCAGATCGCGGGTTATATGACCAACAGCCAGGTAATCTAGTGGTTCTGTGGAGGATAACAAGGACATGAATGAATTATACCTGAGATGGTAGTATAACGTGATAAATTCACATATTTTTCTTTCCAAAACCTTATACACATGGTATAATCGTTGACCGCGCCGCCAATGGCGGCGTCGTTCTGTGTAAATAAGCCAATCGTACAATTGGTATGGAAGATAATCAATATTGTCAAATATTAGCAAAGAGAAATTACGTTACAATTAGTGTAATCCTTAAGGAATTTATATCATGAACGAGTTGCTAAAATCTGTTGAAGCGCCTGAAAACCCCAATGTCCCACAGATTCGACCCGGAGACATTGTTAAGGTTTATTTGAGAATTAAAGAAGGCGCAAATGAACGAACCCAAGAATTTAAAGGGACCGTAATTAGAACCAAAAAAGGGACCAATGATGCCAGCTTTACTGTACGCCGAGTTGCTAGCAATGGCATTGGTGTTGAACGAACATTCTTAACACGTTCACCCCGCTTAGAAAAAGTTGTCGTGGATCGGCATTCCAAGGTTCGCCGCGCGAAACTATATTATTTGCGCGAGCGGACAGGAAAGAGCGCCCGTCTAAAACAAAAGTTTACCCACAGAGGTAATTAGTCACGGATTATCAGCAGAGTGCTGTATTAATTCATGATCTATAAATATTCCGGGCGCAGACTATAAAGCTGCGCCTTTATTGGTTAATAAACATATTTTTGATTGAGGCCCCAATAGGGGCTTACAACAAATAATGACAAACATCAAATCATATGCGCCCATTGGTATATTCGATTCAGGTGTTGGTGGGATTTCAGTACTTCGAACAATCCATGGAGAATTACCAAACGAGGCAACGATCTATTTCGCCGATCAAGCGCATGTGCCCTATGGAGATCGTACATTAGTCGAAGTCCGAAAATTTGCCGAAGAAATAACCCGGTTTTTAATCGCCAACGAAGCAAAAATGATTGTCGTAGCTTGCAACACGGCTTCCGCCGCGGCGCTGCATTATCTGCGTGCAATATTTCCTTCGATGCCATTTGTTGGTATGGAACCAGCAGTAAAACCAGCTGCAAATTCCACAAAAAGCGGGGTAGTTGGTATATTGGCTACACCAGCGACATTCCAGGGGACGTTGTATTCCTCGCTGATAGAACGCTTTGCAAACAATGTCACAGTTCTGCAAGACACCTGCCCTGGCCTGGTGGCTCAAATTGAAAAGGGACGGACAGAATCGCCAAAAACACGGTCGATATTAAAAACAGCTTTAATTCCCATGCTGGACAAAGGGGTTGATACTGTGGTTTTAGGCTGTACGCATTATCCCTTTGTGATACCCATGATCGAGGAGATAACTGGTCCTGATGTCTCCGTGATTGACCCGGCACCGGCTGTTGCTCGCCAGGTGTTTCGTTTACTTGAACAACACAACCTTCTACAACCTGGGGATGCACTATCCCAAGAACATTCTTCAGAAAGGTATAATCATCTGATCACCAGTGGCGCAAACGATCAATTTGCTAATGTGGTGAATTCCTTGTTAGGGGAAAGTGTGATCTCTGAAAAAGCGCTTTGGCGTGATGGAAGATTGGTGATTGATGGTCCCCCATAAGACAATTTAATTCCTATTTAAACCACGTTTCATCAAGTTGGGGCCAATCTAACCCTTGTTCTGCTTTGTCTTTCCAGTTACGTTTTCCACTCCAATGATCAATAGTGATACCAAAGACTGATGTCCGCCTCAACTCATCTTTAGTTATCGGTCTGTACTGCTCTCCGGGCTGCATAGCGGGGAAATACTTGCTGATCAGTCCATGGAGGATGCGCCTCATCTCTTCCTCATCATCAATGATATGAATATTGCCAAAGACAACGACACTCTCATACTGCAGCCCAAATTCGAGAGCAATATTTGAGGGCAGTAAATTGCCGACATTGCTAACTGCGAAACAAACCTTTTGATTCTGTTCGCTATTCGATCTTAACCGACCGGCAATATTGGTGTGGAAATATATCTCATTTGAATCAATATCAAACCAAAATGAAATTGGCGTGATGAATGGCTGGTCTCCTGACTGCGTGGCGACATGCCCCACATCGGCGCCGGACAGAAAACTGCGAATCCATTCATCGTCGCGTGCATATTTACGCCTCAACATACGATGCGGATTATTATTGGTTCGTTTATTGTTCGTCATATTTTAATAAACCTTGCCTCATAGATGGACGTCTGCGGGTCTTACGTTTAAATTCTCTGGAGAAATTTCCATGCCTGCAAAATTTTCAAATATTAAATCGCGAAAAGACAAACCTAATTTTTTGCGCATAAGTTCAAACAACACGGTGTAGCTCTCAAATATCCGAACATCCCAGTCCAATTCCAAACCTTGGCTTACTCGTTGGATCATCGTGGTGTCAGTTCCCTCGATTTCAACAAAATTGCCGTAAGGCATTTCATCCAACGTAATGTGCGTACCTCTCCATTCATACGTGGTGCGGAACTTTTCATAAATCATCTGTACTTGATACCCCAAAGCCAATATCATTTCTCTCGCAGCCCGAAAATCGTCTAGCGTAAATTCGATCTCGTGCCGTGCTGTTACGCCGTTTTCTTTGCGACCTGGTCCTTTATATGTCAGATGAAAAGCCGAGTCATGGCGAAGACGCAATATCTTTCCACCCTTGCTTAACTCGAGGTCCTCCGTATCAAAACGTATGTTTATTTCGTGCGTGCGTTTTTGAACCAAGCTGCCCCCCAATTCGGCTATACGCTTCTCAACAGAAGCCACATCGGAGAGGTAGTATTTAACCTCCAACTCCAGATCTTTCATCGCGATTCCTGTATCATTTACATGACTAGTTAATCAATACTCAATAGAGTCTGATGTTGCTCTACGCTATCGTTAGCCTCTACTCGAACCCGACTGACGATACCTGGTCTGGGTGATCTCAATTCATTCTGCATCTTCATCGATTCAAGTATGACCAATACATCATCTTTCTCGACTTGCTGACCTTGCTCAACCGGTATTTCTACAACCAAACCTGGCATTGGAGCCTTCAAATGATACTCTACGCCCTCCGTAATAACACTGCCAGTCGCTGCTTTCAACCTTCTTTCGCGCTCGTCCTCAACGGTTGCCGGATAAAAACGACCATGCATCAGCACCTGCAGTGATTCTTCACTGGGATATACATAAGCTTCGTATGACCGCCCATCAACCAGGAGAGAAAATACTGGCTGGTCACCCAGCTCATCGAAATCAACCACATACTCCGTTCCGTTTAATTCGATGCGCTGTTCATCCAAAATTTCAACTATATATTCCTCATCACCAATTGTTGTTACATATTTCATCAGTCAGCACTCCATTCGATCAACGCTGCATTCTTTCCCAACGACTGAGCCATTTCCAATTACTCGTGTCTCTCGGGCTGCGTTGCATGATATTTGCGGTAAGTTGATTTTGGCGATGTGCAACAAGGGTGGCGATTATGGCTGCTATCTCTGGAACCGTACCCTTTAAATTCTCGTAGAACTCCATTGAAAAGCGTTCTTCGACAAACCGGGTGTCATACTGACCACCGATGAAGCGAGTTGAATCCATTAAGTTTTGGTGGAAAGGGATATTGGTCCTAACACCTACCACTTTATATTCCTCCAGTGAACGCCGCATGCGTAATATTGCTTCCGCACGTGTCTCCCCCCAAACAATCAATTTCGATATCAACGAATCGTAATATGGCGATATCTCAAAACCAGGGTACACACCGCTGTCAACGCGCACACCGGGTCCTGTCGGCAGCAAATTGTGCGTAATCCGCCCAGTAGAGGGCATAAAGTTATTATACGGATCTTCTGCGTTGATCCTGCATTCGATAGCAGAACCTTTCAACGTGATATCTTCCTGCTCGTATCTTAAGTGCCGCCCTCTGGCTATGCGTATTTGTTCTTTGACAATATCCAACCCAGTCACCATCTCTGTAACTGGGTGTTCCACCTGCAACCGGGTGTTCATTTCCAAGAAATAATAGTTTTTCTCTTTATCGACCAGGAATTCTATCGTACCGGCGTTTACATATCCAACAGCCTTAGAAGCCCGTACAGCCACATCTCCCATGTGTTGGCGCAGTTCGTCGTTCCCGGTAATGAACGGTGACGGGGATTCCTCGAGTAATTTTTGATGCCGTCGCTGCAATGAACATTCTCGTTCCCCTAAATGGATGGTTTTCCCAAATTGATCAGCCAGTACCTGGAATTCGATATGTCGTGCTCCCTCGATTAACTTTTCCAGGTACACATTGCCATCTCCAAAAGAAGATTCTGCCTCTCGTCTCGCTGATGATATCAAGGCAGGCATTTCGGAAATTTCCTTCACTTCCCGCATACCTTTCCCCCCGCCGCCTGCAGTGGCCTTTATCAATAGTGGAAAACCGATATCGGGTGCTTTGCTAAGCAAATCCTCGTCACTTAAATTCCCCTCACCTTCTGTTCCGGGCACAACTGCAACACCCGCAGAAGAGACCGTCGCCCTTGCAATCGCTTTATCACCCATTGCAGCGATAGATGATGGCTTTGGACCTATAAACGCCAGCCCAGCATCGATACATGCCTGTGCAAAATCGGCTCGTTCTGCGAGAAACCCATAACCCGGATGAATCGCACCAGCTCCACATCGTTTCGCAATATCGATAATTTTGTCTCCACGCAAGTATGAATCACGCGCTGGCGCTGGACCCAACAGAAATGCCTCGTCTGCATACCTCACATGAAGCGCCTGGCGGTCTGCTTCTGAGTATACCGCAACAGACTGCATACCCAACTCTCTACAGGCACGGATGATCCGCACCGCGATTTCTCCTCGATTAGCTATCAGTATCTTTTTGAACATGCCTGTCTCCAAAAAATTATCTGGTATCCTGTAGTACCATTCTCCCAGCGAAGCACCACTATACCGACAACTTGTTTACCCATTACAAATTTTAATAACTCTCTCGTTCCATGCCCGATGTCATGGATAAACGACATTTCATTTATTCCGTTTCGTAAACTCTCTTCAAAAACTTAATCACTCTCCGGTTGAACTCTTCTGCATCTTCCTTCGGAAGCATATGCCCGCTATCATCGACAAGCCATAACTCTGCTCCAGGGATAGAACTGGCTATATCACGTGCATGTCCAGGAGAGGTATGCTCATCCTCCACACCCTGAATGATAAACGTTGGACAATTGATGAGAGAAATATCTGGACGCATGTCCCAGTTTAAGACCTCAGGTCTGTGCCAGCCATCGTACCAGTTGCGAAATACTCGTTCAGCATTTTCGCCATGCACTCGATATAAACCAGCCTGGAATTTTCGATTGTTTTCATAAGCATCCAGGATATCCTCAATGCCCGATTCCATTTTTTCTTCCACAAATACATGCGCTGCGATTGTTACCAGGCTGTGGACAAGGTGCGGGTACCGCGCAGAAAAATATAAGCTGATTGTACCGCCATCACTGTGCCCGATAAGCGAGGCGCGCTCGATGTCAAATTTCTTGAATAAAACATACAGGTCTGACAGATCGTCTTCAAACGTAGGCATAGAAAATTCGATTCGGGTATCCGATTGACCATACCCCCATCGATCATACACAATGATATGGAATCCCCTGTCCATTAAAGCTGGTATCTGCGATTTCCATGCTCGCGTTGAACCCAGGCCGTGGTGCAGCAGAAAGACCGGGTGTCCTCCCACCAAGCCAAACGTCTCAACGTGTAAATTATGACCGTTAACTTCCGCCATCAAATCCATAAAAACTTACATTATCCAGAAACGAGCAGTATGCAGTTCAATGTTACAACGGAGTGCAGCCGTGCTTCTTGGGAGGATTGGAATCGCGCTTATTCGCCAGCATCTCCAAACCATTGATCAAGCGCGGGCGTGTTTCGTTCGGTTCGATGACATCATCGATGTAGCCGCGCGAGGCTGCAATGTACGGATTGGCAAACTTGGAACGATATTCAGCAACCAGCTCGGCTTTCTTCTCGATGGGGTCTTCGGCCTCGGCGAGTTCTTTCCGAAATATGATATTTACTGCTCCATCCGGTCCCATAACAGCAATCTCTGCTGTTGGCCAGGCTAAATTCAAGTCACCGCGGATATGTTTGCTACTCATCACATCGTATGCCCCACCGTAGGCCTTACGAGTAACGACGGTTAATTTTGGTACCGTCGCTTCACAATAAGCGTATAAAAGTTTTGCGCCAGCCCGGATTATGCCACCGTGCTCCTGGACCGTGCCGGGTAAGAACCCGGGTACATCTTCAAAGGTCACAATTGGGATGTTGAATGCATCACAAAAACGAATGAACCGGGCAGCTTTTGTAGATGCATCAATATCAAGAACGCCTGCCAAAACAGCAGGTTGGTTGGCTATGATACCCACGCTATGTCCGCCCAACCGGGCGAACCCGACCACGATATTTGGCGCATAAGTTTCGTGAATCTCATAAAACTGCCCATCGTCCATGATCATTCTGATAACTTCACACATGTCATACGGCTTGCTGGGATCATCTGGTACAATGCTGTTGAGTGCTTCCTCCTTACGCAACGGGTCATCATTAGTGGGCAAGAGTGGAGGGTCTTCCATGTTATTTTGTGGGAGGTAAGATAAGAGCATGCGGATCATGTAGAGCGTATCTGCCTCCGAATCACCAACCACATGGCATACGCCGGACTTGGATGCATGCACCTCAGCGCCCCCTAATTCTTCGAACGAAACTTCCTCGTGAGTAACCGCCTTTACGACCTCAGGCCCGGTTACGAACATATACGAAGAATTTTTAACCATGAAGATAAAATCTGTAAGCGCTGGCGAATAAACCGCTCCTCCGGCACAAGGGCCCATAACGGCGCTGATCTGTGGAATAACGCCTGAGGCCAGTGTATTGCGCAAGAATATATCCGCATAGCCGCCCAACGAAACCACGCCTTCCTGTATTCGGGCTCCCCCAGAGTCATTCAGTCCGATGACTGGCGCCCCGTTCTTAAGTGCCATGTCCATGATCTTGCAAATTTTCTCCGCGTGAGCTTCGCCTAAACTACCCCCAAATACCGTAAAATCTTGTGAAAAAACATACACCAATCTGCCATCGATCGTTCCCCATCCGGTAACTACGCTGTCTCCCATGTACTTCTTTTTATCTAATCCAAAGTCATGCGTTCGATGTAAAACAAACGCGTCTAGTTCGCGAAATGAGCCCCTATCGAGCAATAATTCTAACCGCTCGCGAGCGGTAAGTCGGCCGCGTTTATGCTGGGTATCAATTCGTTCCTGCCCCCCTCCCAGGCGACCTTTGGCTCGAATTTCATTTAATTGTTGAATTTTCGGATCGTTGCTCATATGTGTCTCCAAAATAAGCCTTCACGTTTTTCCTTGATAAAATCAAAAAAATAATAATCACTAATAACACCGAAAGCAGCGCAACAAGCAACTGGTTTGTTGACCTGCTGGAAGGATTTCTCACCAACAACCGGTCTACCCATATATAAATGATATAAATCAGGCTCGTGACTCGAAGGAGTTTAGGTGCCCAGGATTCCCCCCTCCACAAACCCCAAACAAGAACCAATCCTAGAAGACCCCAAATTATGCCTGTCAAGGCAAAATAAGCTGGCGATATGGGAAGCAATTCTTCCAGGAAACTCCATTGCAATAATGCCTGCGCAACCCGAATCAGGTTAATTCCTCCTATGGTTAACACCAACAGAGCGAGTAAAGTTACGATGGTTGGTCTTCTTGATGACTTATCCATACCTGTCACGGGATTTTCAGAGTTAACTTACCCATCTGTTCACCTGTTTCCAGACGTTGTTGGGCAAGATGTGCTTCTGATAATGGATAATTTTTGTCAAGGACAGCCTGCAGCTTGCCAGTGAACAGCAGGTCCATCACAGTGGCAAAATTACCTTTAGTACCCATTGTCGAACCGATCAGCGAAAGATGTTTTCCAAATATATAACGGTTATCGATTTCGTTGTTTGCGCCGCCAGTATTTCCAACAGTTAATATCCGTCCACCTTTTCTGGCCGCTCGAAAACTCTGCTGGAAAGTTTTACCGACATTGTCAACAACCACATCCACACCTTTACCTTTCGTTAATTCATACACGGATGTTGACCAATTTTCTTCAACAGATCTGTCTATCAAATAATCAGCTCCATATTTTTCAGCCAGATCTAGCTTCTTCCGGCTAGAACCAACTACGAAGACCTGTGCCCCTGCCAGCTTAGCTATCTGTATACTGGCGCTGTTTACCCCGCCTGAAGCGCCAACAACGAGCACTGATTCCCCAGCCTGTAATTTTCCACGTGAGATCAGCGAATGCCAGGCAGTCAGGAAGACCAGAGCAGCAGCGGCAGCCCTTCTCTCATCAAAGCCATCTGGCAGGGGGAACAGGTTGCCTGCCGGCACCGAAACGTATTGTGCATAAGTGCCATTTCTAGTTTCCCCTAACATCTCCCAATTCTGGCATCGATTATCAAATCCAGATTGGCAATATATGCAGTGACCGCACCCGATACTCGGATTGAGAACAACACGGTCTCCAACGCTCCAAATATCGACTTCTGGACCCAATGCAGCGACTTCACCTGCGCCATCCGCGCCGGGAATAAAAGGGGAATTTATTTTGATACCAGGCCAACCTCTCCGTACCCAAAGGTCCAGATTGTTCAAAGCAGCAGCTTTCAATCGTACCAGAACTTCACCCTTATCCGGTACTGGATCTGGCAAATCACCATATTCCAATACATCAATACCGCCATGATTACGGATATATGTTGCTTTCATTGAAATATCACACCAACGTTTGGAAATCAAGCATACAACATAACCTAATTTTAATCAAGCTTAAGCTTTCCCTTAAGGAACCAGTTCCAATTCGCGGACATGTATATGGGCGCGCTCGCCATGAGAATAACTAAGAATCTCCAACCGCAGCCTATCTATCAATATCGGTGCCTCATCAAAACTTATTTCGACATGAGGGTCTCCAGATACATCACGTATGGTTGTAGAAAAATCAACTTGCTCACCAGAAGTCACATCAAATAAGGTTGCATTTAGCGTAAAATCCATGTTTGCAAAATCTGCCTTGAGCCCTGTCAACGGACGAGGTTCTTGAAAATATATGTCAATTATAAATGGGTTTGCTTCGATGCCCCTGATGAGTGTATAAGGATCACCATCGAATAATGCCCACACTTCCCCCATATCCAACATAGAATGTCGAATAATATGAATCTGATCATCAATTTCAACTGATGTCTCAACCAACTGACTCCGCGCCTCCCTCTCGGATGCAAATATCTCATCAACGTTGGCAGCATATTCGAGGCGCACAAAATAAAAACCTGGAGTGCCATCCGGATAGTCGACTACTCTCTTAATATTGACTTCATTAAACTTAGCGTCATGCGTAGCTCGTTGATACTCCTCTAACGTCAATATTAGGACCATATTTTCGTGTGTAGGCAGTCTTTCATAAAGATATGCGTCTATGCTGTTGAATGAAACACGAGCCTGTTGTTCGGATGACAAGAAGAATTGTTTGAAGTTATCGGTGCCATTCGCCCATGTTGGAGTGACAACTATATGGATATTTGTATCGGCCTCCAACATTTCCGGTATCGCATCCCCAAATAGCTGTTTTGCGCCGTACTGCATACCATATAATGTATAGTCGGGATACCATACGGGACCAGAAACAAGAGCATCCCGCAGCATA
>Ga0209013_10000111_pt1 | contig 62435 bp, 54 predicted proteins | sample Cruoilmetagenom2_FD_187291 | JGI IMG/M metagenome (GOLD analysis project Ga0209013, IMG submission 187291) | Oil polluted marine microbial communities from Coal Oil Point, Santa Barbara, California, USA - Sample 2 (SPAdes) (version 2) | ecosystem: Environmental > Aquatic > Marine > Oil seeps ... | reverse complement strand
CGACACCACCAATGAGGTCCGTCAACGGATCCTCAAAGCGGTCGACGGGATGTTCCAGAGCGACCTCCAGGCGCTGAACGCCGAGATACTCCCCAGGCTGCTTGCCAGGCTCCGACCCGAAGCGCGCCGCCTGCTCGATCAACATCGCCACGCCGGTCGAGACACTTACATAGTGTCAGCCGCACCGCAGGAGATCGTCGAGCCGCTCGCTCGTTCGCTCGGGATGACCTCGGGTATCGGAACCCGCAGCCACGTAGTCGACGGCAAGTACACCGGCGAGCTCGATGGGCCCTTCTGCTATGGCCAGGGCAAGGTCGAAGCGATCACCGAGATCGCCAACTGGAACGGCTACGAGCTCGACCAGTGCTACGCCTACAGCGACTCGGCGAGCGACCTGCCGATGCTCGAAGCCGTCGGACATCCCGTCGCTGTCAATCCCGACGGCAAGCTCGAGCGACATGCTCGGCGCAACGGGTGGCCGATCGTCATCTTCAGCCAACAGACCAAGTCCGTCATCCGTCGTTCGGTAACGTCGGCCGCCACCATCGGTGTTGCAGGAGCGAGCTTCGCGGTAGGCGCCGCCGTCGGATCCCACCGCCGCCGATCAAGCCGTCCCCGTTTCCGTCTCCGCTGACCCCATCCCCCTTGCGAACGCGTGAACACGTTGCGCAGATAGTGCGCAACACGTTCACGCGATGCCGGAACACGGGGTGGGCGACAACCACGAAACCTCTAACGTGCTGGCGTGACCCGGTTCTACGCAACGACACCGATCTACTACGTGAATGCCGAGCCGCACCTCGGCCATGCGTACACGACCATCATCGGCGACGCCGTCACGCGCTGGCAGCGGCTGCTCGGCGACGACGTGAAGTACCTCACCGGCACCGACGAGCACGGCCTCAAGATCCAACAGGCGGCTGAGGCCGCCAACATGGGCCCGCAAGAGTTCACCGACTCGATCGCTCCGAAGTTCGCCGAGGCATGGGCTCGTCTCAACGTCGCCAACGACGACTTCATCCGAACGACCGAACCCCGCCACAAGGCAGCCGTGACCGAATTGCTGCAACGGTGCTACGACGCGGGCGACATCGAGCTCGATAAGTTCGCCGGCAAGTACTGCGTCCCGTGTGAGGAGTACTACTCCGATGACGAACTCGGCGAGGGCGATCTCTGCCCGATCCACCAGAGACCGGTCGAATACTTCGAAGAGGAGAACTACTTCTTCAGACTGTCGCGCTTCGAGGATCGCCTGCTCGACTGGTATGCAAAACACCAAGGGGCGATGATCCCCGAACACCGCGGGAACGAGGTGCTCGGACTGATCAAGAGCGGGTTACGTGACTTCTCCATCAGCCGCACGTCACTCGAGTGGGGCATTCCGCTTCCGTGGGACCCCGACCACGTCACCTATGTCTGGTTCGATGCGCTCACCAACTACCTCTCGGCAGTCGGTTTCGGCGACGGCACCGACGACTACAAAGACTGGTGGCCCGTCGACTATCACCTGATCGGCAAAGACATCGTCCGCCAGCACTGCGTCTATTGGCCAGCAATGCTGATGTCGGCCGGAGTGGAGCTGCCCAAGCAGTGGGCAATCGGCGGCTGGCTCCTGAGTGGCGGCGAGAAGATGAGCAAGACGTCGGGCAACGTCGTCAATCCACTCGACCTGATCGACGACATCGGGCTCGATGGATTTCGCTACTACGTGCTTGCTGACACGGCGTACGGCAGCGACGGCGACTTCACCTACGAAGGTCTCGTCGGGCGATACAACTCCGACCTCGCCAACAACCTCGGCAACCTGATGGCACGCGTTGCCACGGTCGTCGGCAAGCTGTGCAGTGGAATCGGCACAGCGCCCAATCCTGACAGCCCCCTTGCCTCAGCCGCGGCGACGGCCTTCACCGAGGCGGCCGCCCAGTGGGGCACGGTGCAGCCAAGCCGGGCTCTCGAAGCCACATGGCAACTGATCCGAGCGACGAACTCCCACCTCGAAACGAATGAGCCGTGGAAGTCCGAGCCGGGCCCTGAAGTCGACGCCGTCATGGGCGACGCGTTGGAGGCACTCCGCATCATCGCGCTCCTCGTATCTCCCGCCATTCCGGAGACGGCCCAGGCCGTCTGGGAACGCATCGGGATGACGGGCGAAGTCACCGACCAACGCCTCCCTGCCGCGGCAACTTGGGCGCAATACACCGCCGGCGCGGTGGTGACCAAGGGCGACGCGCTCTTTCCCCGAATCAAGATCTAGCGTCGTGTCACAACTACAGAACGAGTCAGACGCGGCGATGCCGCAATGGATCGACTCTCATTGCCATGTCCATAGTGAGGGAATTCCGGACGGACCTGAGGGTGCGATCGACGCGGCAACTCAGGCGGGAGTCACCACGCTGATCACTGTCGGCTGCGACCGAGCCACATCGCTGGCTGCAATCGCCCTCGCCGCCGATCATGACGCGGTGTTCGCCACGGTCGGCCTACACCCACATGATGCCGTCAATGGCGTCGACACGATCGCCGACCTCATCGACACGCCAGGCATCGTCGCGGTCGGTGAAGCCGGACTTGACTACTACTACGACCACTCACCGCGCGAGACCCAACAGCGCGCGTTCGCCGAGCAGATCCAGCTTGCGAACGAACACGATCTGGCGCTGGTTGTCCACACCCGCGACGCCTGGGCCGACACGTTCGACGTCCTCGCTGCGGAGGGAGTCCCGAGGAGGATGATCCTCCACTGCTTCACGGGCGGGCCCGACGAGGCCCGGCGCGGGCTCGACATCGGTGCATTTCTGTCGTTCTCGGGCATTGTGACGTTCAAGGGTGCTCCTGACGTTCAGGCGGCCGCGACCATGTGTCCATTGGACCGCATGCTCGTCGAGACCGACAGCCCGTATCTCGCTCCGGTTCCCCATCGCGGCAAGCAGAACCGGCCGGCTTGGGTCCCGCACGTAGGTAAGTTCATCGCCGATCTCCGAGACGTTCCGGTCGGCGACATCGCTGCCGCCACCACCGCCAACGCTCGGCAGGTCTTCTCCCTCCCCGACAACTGAGCGACCATTAGGCCTCCATCGGGCCGGTAGCGGGCCGAAACAGAGCGCCCGGACCGGTTTGGTCCCCTGCGAGACAAACCACGCAGAGTAGTCAGACCTCATCTCGATCTGGTCAGTACGGGAATGGGCAGATACGCTGGTTCGCCCTGATCGGAGACCGCACTTGCGGCCTCCGCCAGACACACTTTCGAGACAATCGTGACCCTGAACAACACCGAACGACGACGCATCCTCCTTGCGACAACCCTCACAGTGCTGGCGCTCCCTGCGCTCTGGTGGGCGAACCAGTCCGAGGGTGCGAGCGCGCCCAACGTGGCCACTGTGGGTGTCGAAGTCGGTGTCTCCGCAACGCCAGCTGATGAACCTCTGGTGCCGTTGGCGGATTCACTCGGCGAGTCAGCGCCCGTCTACCTCGATGGGCCATCCGCTGAAGCGGGTTTCGGTGTTGCCGAGATTGCTGTACCGGCGCGACCGCGGCATGAGTCGTTCACCGCGTCGGCCACCTACAGCAGTTCAGTGTGGAGCACCTCCGCGTGCCTCGTGACCGGCGTCGCGCACGGCTCCGAAATCACCGTTGTCAACCTCGACAACAACCGCAGTACAACGTGCGTCACTGTCCTTGCGCCGACTGGCTCCGGCGCCAAGGTTGTCCTCAACACAAGCGCCTTTTCAGGGCTCGCCGATCTGACCGATGCTCCGATCCCGGTCGAAATTCGTCTGTGACCCATTCGCGGCCGGCAATTCGCGACCTCCTCGATTCCAACGCTCTTGCTCCACGCCGAGACCTCGGGCAGAACTTCGTCACCGACCCCAATACGGTCCGGAAAATCGCTGACCTTGCCCGAGTCGGGCCCGGCGACCACGTTGTCGAGATAGGAGCGGGCCTGGGGTCGCTGACCTTGGCGCTCGCCGATACGGGTGCGGACATCACCGCCATCGAAGTCGACAGCGGGATCGTGCCCGTGCTGCGCGATGTCGTCGCCGATCGATCCAATGTGACGGTCGTCGAAGCTGACGCAATGCGACTCGACTGGTCCGCTGTTCTCGACCCTGAGGTGCCAGGTGGCTGGGTGCTCGTCGCCAACCTCCCGTACAACGTCGCGACACCGCTGATCTGCGACATCCTTGACGACGTCGCCCAGGTCTCCCGGCTGATTGTCATGGTCCAGCGTGAGGCCGCCGAACGCTTCGCTGCCTCGCCTGGGACCTCGGCCTACGGAGCGGTCAGCGTGAAAGCTGCGTACTGGGGGACGGCCCAAATCGTCGGTCATGTACCGGCGTCGGTATTCGTGCCGCGCCCCAATGTCGAGTCAGCGCTGGTCGAGATCACCCGCCGGGACCCTCCCCCGACTGACCCCGACGCACTCTTTTCCCTCGTCCGGACGAGTTTCGGCCAACGACGCAAGATGTTGCGCCGATCTCTGGCCGGGATCGTCTCACCCGAAACGTTCGTTGCGGCAGATGTCGCTCCGACCGCTCGACCCGAGGAGCTCGACGTGGCTGCCTGGTGCCGCCTGACCGACGCCCACCTCGCCGCGGACGACTGAATCGACTGGCCGGCCACCAGCCGTGCCGATTCGATCCTGCCGGATCACTCCGGCCTGGTCACTGCAGGCCCAATCCTGCGGGCCGATAGTGTCCGGCGGGTGGAGCGGCTCGAACCAGGATCCGTTGTCATGCGGGCTCACGCCAAGCTGACGCGCAGCCTTCGAATTACCGGTGTTAGAGCCGACGGGTACCACCTCATCGACGCCGAAATGGTCAGCCTCGACCTTCACGATGTCCTCACGATCACCCCCCAGAGCAGTGGCATCACCGCCACCGGCCCCTTCGCCTCAGGTGTGCCACTCGATCAAACAAACCTCGTGTCCAGGGCCCTCGACCTGGTCGGGGCTGACACCGCTCATATCGCCATCGACAAGCAGATTCCACATGGCGGCGGCCTCGGCGGCGGCTCGACCGACGCGGCGACCGTGATGCGGTGGGGCGGAATGAACAGCGATCCGGCCGAACTCGCCCGGGCCAGCCAGTTGGGCGCGGACATTCCCTTCTGCCTCGTAGGCGGGCGGGCACGGGTTCGCGGCATCGGGGAGATCGTCGAACCGCTCCCCTACGTCGAACGAACGTTCACGCTTGTCATTCCGCCGCTGACCGTGAGTACCCCAGCCGCCTACCGGGCTTGGGACGATCTCGGCGGTCCGACTGCTCACGGGCCCAACGACCTCGAACCGGCCGCACTCAGGGTCGAGCCCCGGCTTCAACGGTGGCGTGACGCGATCGGCAGCCGAGTGGGCACCGCACCGACGCTCGCCGGAAGCGGTGCGACCTGGTTCACTGAGGGTGAACACCAAGACGCCCTCACCGATCTCGTCGACGAGGGCGCAACTGTGGTTGTGGCACGAACCGTGCCGAACGAAGTGGCAACCCACACCGGCTGACCGGTTTGGGAGCTGCCAGCAATTGGACTACTTGTTGCGCTGGTGCCGCGTGCGGCGAAGCATCTTCTTGTGCTTCTTCTTCCGCATGCGCTTCCTGCGCTTCTTGATCAGAGAACCCATAAGTCCGGCCACGTTATCGGCCGTGGCAAGGCGTGCCACCCGAGATACCGTAGCCGTGTCAGAATTCGTGACGTCACCGCGAACCAGCGGTGTCAGTCCGGGGTCGTCTAATGGTAGGACAGCGGTTTTTGGTGCCGCCTGTAGGGGTTCGAATCCTCTCCCCGGAGCGATGAATGTTTCTGCGATCGTGCTCGCCGCCGGCGAAGGAACCCGGATGCGTTCGAGTCGGCCCAAGCCCCTCCATCTCATCTGCGGTCGGGCGATGGTGCTGCATGTCATCCATGCGCTGGAGCAACTGGACCCTGATCGTACGGCGATCGTCGTTGGCCACGGGGCCGAGCAGGTCACGAAGAAGGTGCAACTGCTTGCGCCTGATTGGGCAAACGTCGCGTTCGTCGAACAGGTCGATCAGAACGGCACAGGTGATGCCGCGGCGATTGGCATGACCGCCTTCCCCGGCGACGACTACGACGACGAGTCAACAATCGTCGTTCTTCCCGGCGACACGCCACTCCTCCGGCCGGAGACGCTGCACGAACTCGTCGAAACGCACATTGCCAGCGGCAACGCCGCAACACTGCTCACCAGCCTCATGGATGATCCGACCGGGTACGGCCGCGTGATCCGCAAGAGCAATGGGCAGGCCGACCGCATCGTCGAGCACCGAGATGCAACCCCCGACGAACTCGATGTTCGAGAGGTGTGTACCTCGATCTATGCATTCCGGCGTGACCTGCTCGGGCCGGCGCTGCGCAAGATCACGACCGACAACGCGCAGGGCGAGTACTACCTGACCGAGGTCATTTCTGTGCTGGGCAAGATGGGCCATCGCATCGGCTGCGTACACGCCCCGTCGGGCGAGACCCAGGGAGTCAACGACCGCTGGCAGCTCGCCCTCGCCGAGCGTGAGCTTCGGGCGCGCACGAATCGTCAGTGGTTGCTGAACGGTGTGACGATGCTCGACCCCCGCCAGACTTTCATCGATGTCACCGTCTCGATCGGCCAAGATGTGACGCTGTATCCGGGCACGATTCTGCAGGGCTCGACCGTCATTGGTGACGGCGCCGAGATCGGGCCCGACACCCGCCTGGTCGACTGCGCCGTCAGCAGTGGCGCCACTGTCGAGCACACGGTGGGGCACGATGCCGAGGTCGGAACCGATGCCGTCGTCGGGCCCTACGCCCATCTGCCGGCCGGGTCATCCGTGATTGCAAAATCGACAACCGGCGCCTTCTACACTGCACCTGAAGGCTGAGCCCTCCGGGCCAGTCGTTCGACTTCGGGGAGGAAGTCAAACAAATGGAAAAGGTCACAACCAAGCGACTCGCGCTCTACTCGGGTCGCACCCACAAAGACCTTGCCCAGGAGGTGGCAGCACACCTCAACATCGAACTCGGCCACGACAACCTCGTGGAGTTCGCCAACGGTGAAGTGCGCTGCCGCTTCGGCGAATCGATCCGTGGCTCCGACGTTTTTGTCATCCAGAGTCACTACGGCGTCGACGACCACTCGGTGAACGACTCGATCATGGAGCACCTGATCATGATCGACGCCGCCTCCCGCGCATCCGCCAAGCGCATCACGGCCGTGTGCCCGTTCTACGGGTACGCCCGGCAGGACCGCAAGGCCGAAGGTCGCGAGCCGATCACGGCCCGGCTCGTCGCCGACATGTTCAAGGCTGCCGGCGCCAAGCGGATGATCTCGATCGACCTCCACTCGGGCCAGATCCAGGGCTTCTTCGACGGCCCGGTCGACCACCTCACAGCGATGCCTGTTCTCGAGGCATACATCCGCGACAATGCCCAAGAGCCGGTCATCGTGTCGCCGGATGCCGGCCGCATCAAGGTCGCCGAGCGCATGGCGCAGCATCTGGGCGACATCGGCGCCGACCTCGCCTTCATCTACAAACGGCGACCGAAGGGCAGCACCAACGTCGCCGAGGCATCTGAGGTGATGGGTGACGTCGACGGGCGACTCTGCGTCCTGACAGACGACATGATCGACACCGGGGGCACAATCGTGTCCGCCGCCGAACTCCTGATGGAGCGGGGCGCTACGGAAGTCTGGGCGATGGCCACCCATGGTGTGCTGTCGGGCCCGGCGATCGACCGCCTGAAGAACAGCCCCCTCTCGCGGATTGTGCTCACCAACACACTGCCGCTCTCTCCGGAAAAACAGCTGGACAAGATCGAGATCCTTTCGGTTGCACCGCTGATCGCCGAAGCCCTTGGTGCCGTCTTCGACGACACCAGCGTCAGCGATATCTTCGACGGCGAAAACCTCGCCTAACACTCGGTCACCTCCCCAACCCCAACCCCAACCTGAAATCTTGCGCGAATCGGACGCTGACAAACCGATTCGCGCAAGATTTCAGGGATGCGCCGCGGAACGGGACCCGGCCTTCCGAAATCTTGCGCGATCCGAACGCTGACAGTCCGATTTGCACAAGATTTCGGGTTGGTGGTCCGGAATTCACAGCGCGGCGCCCACTGTCAGGTTGTGTTCAGCCGCAACATTCTTGATCTATTCGCCCGCCAGTACGGCGTTGCCTCCCGCACGCAGCTCATCGACGACTTCGACATCCCACCCTGGAAGATCGCACGCACTCTGAAATCGGGCGTGTTCACGGAGGTCGTACCGGGCGTCGTGAGGGTTTCTTCCTCACGGGAGACCTTCCGCATGCGGTGTATGGCGCTGCAACTCCGAGCCAGCGGAGTGGGCTTCATCAGCGGATGGTCGGCCGGGCGACTTCGCGGCCTCCGCCTGCTGCCCGACGAGCCGATCCACTTCACGTCGCCGGTTGGTCCTGGTCGGCGAAACCCTCCGTGGGCTCACGTCCACCGCACTGCTTGGTACGACGCTGACCTCGACCGAGAAACCCTTGATGATGGCTTGGTCGTGGCAGCGCCGATGAGAATGTTGTTCGGATTGGCGGCGGCGTTCAATCAGTTTCGATTCGAGCGCGCCGCCGAGGATGCATGGCACCGAAAGCTAATAACGCCCCATGAGGCCGCTCACTATCTCGAACAACACCGGTGCCGGGGCAAAGACGGAGTCGCGATCATCGAGCAATGGCTAGAAAAGGCCATATTTCAGGACCGCCCCGCCCAGAGCAACCTGGAGCGAAGCCTGCTGGAAGCGCTCGAGGAAATCGCGCTACCGACTCCGGTACGGCAACATCCTCTCATCCTCCCAAGCGGCGAGGCCGTGCACCTCGATATCGCTTGGCCTGACATCCGCCTGGGCATCGAGCCGGGCGCCTCGTGGTGGCACGGGGGAGACCTTGCTCAGAGAAAAGACCAGGCACGCGATCGGGCATGTGGGGAAATCGGTTGGCAGATCGTTCGGTTCGACGAGTCGATGCGTGACGACATCGCCGCTTCAGCCCGTCAAGTCCGCAGAATCCATCGACGACGGACCCTCGACCTCCAAAATCTTGCGCGATCCGAACGCTGACAGTCCGATTCGCGCAACATTTGGGGGTGGTACGAGCGGAATCGGACCCTCGACCTCCAAAATCTTGCGCGATCCGAACGCTGACAGTCCGATTCGCGCAACATTTCGGGGTGGTTTGGCGGTTTTGAGGATTTGGGTCAGGCATTCTTGGGTTTGGCGCGGATGGGGGCTCGGGGCGATAGCTTGGTTTGCTGCTGTATTGACCTGGTGCCCTTCGTAAGAAAGGGCGCCGTCACGAGATTTGATGGAAGCCGATCACCATGTCTGAGACCGTTCTCATAGCTCAAGCCGGACGTCGCACCGGTAGCTCCGACTCGCGCCGTCTGCGCGCCGACGACCAGATCCCCGCCGTCGTGTACGGCCACGGTATGGACCCGCTCAGCGTGTCCGTTGATCGCCGTGAGCTGCGCCAGGCGCTATCAGGATCCGCCGGAATGAACACGATCCTCGACCTCACCGTCGGCGGAACCGTGTACCCGTCGCTGATCAAGGACATCCAGCGCCACCCGGTGCGCCGCAACGTGCAACACATCGACTTCATCCAGGTCAATCTCAACGAGGAAATCATCGTTGCGATCCCGATCCACCTGGAGGGCGAGGCCAAAGATGTCTCCGCCAACGGTGGTCTCGTCGACCTCACAATGCAGGAACTGCAGATTCGCACGACCCCGCGCAACATCCCAGAGGGCATCACAATCGATGTCAGCGAGATGGACATGGATTCGGTCATCCGCGTTGAAGACCTCCCGTTGCCGGGCGGCGTGGAAACAATTGCCGATGCCGATGCACCGGTCGTCACCGTGCTCACCATGCGCACACCTGTCCTCGACGCCGAGGAAGAAGCACTTGCAGCCGCAGCCCTGGAGGCCGAGGGCGAAGGTGCCGAGGGCGAGGGCGAAGGCGAAGGCGCTGCCGACGACAGCGGCGACGACGGCGAGTGAGCAGCCGGGCGCTGACCGGGGACCCGGCGCGCTCGCACAATTCTGACCGGGGATCTCGCACATATGTTGCCTAGGATGACCCGGCGCGCTCGCACAATTCTGAGCGGAGATCTCACTCAGATCCGACTGAGGATGATGGAGCACTGACGTGAGCCTTTTCGGACGTCCCGGCAAGGGCGCTCCGGTCGACTGGCTCGTGGTCGGCCTCGGTAATCCCGGCCCCAAGTACACACGCACGCGGCACAACGTCGGCGAACAAACCGTCGCGCTGCTCGCTGAGCGCCACGCTTCCACGCTGAAAGGCGGTCGCGACAACGCACTCGTTGCCGAGACCCGGTTCGGCGACAAACGGGTCGTCCTCGCGTTCCCGATCACGTTCATGAACGACTCAGGGCAAGCGGTCGGGGCACTGGTTCGCCGATACCGGATCGAAACGCCGGAACAGTTGATCATCGTTCACGATGAACTGGATTTCCATCCTGGCGAGCTGAAGATCAAGAACGGCGGCGGCCTCGCGGGGCACAACGGACTGCGATCGATCAAGCAGCACCTGAAGTCACAAGACTTCCTCCGCGTTCGTATCGGAGTCGGTAAGCCCGACGCCAAAGAACTCGGCAAGGGTCACGTTCTCTCCAAGATCCCGAAGCAGGAGCGTGAGCTTCTCGATATCAAGGTCGCCGATGCCGCAGACGCAGTCGAGATGATCATCGACTCCGGTATCGATGCCGCAATGCAGCGCTTCAACGGGAAATCACAGTGACCACCACAAGCAGTACAAGCGCTGCGAGCACGATAGGCACTCCAAGCACGACCGCTGCGAGCACAGGCGCCACGACTACAACAAGCGACACGAAGACGACCTCGGCACTTCCCACGACCAGCGACCACGCCCCACTCGATTCGCTGCCGTCATTGCTCCGAGACGAGCCCGGGTTGACCCGAGCACTCGGCGATCCAAGTGCTCGGTTGGCGATCGTCGAAGTAGCCAGGCCGATCTCGATTGCCGCGCTGTCCAAGCTCGCGTCGCGTCGCCCACTCGTTGTCAGCTGCCCCACGGGCACGATGGCGGGCCAACTCGTCGACGATCTCAGCCAGTTCCTCGCCGAGGGCGAAGTCGTGCAGTTCCCAGGTTGGGAGACACTGCCATTCGAACGCGTCAGCCCCAGCGTCGAAACAATGGGCCAGCGCGTCGAAGTGCTGTGGCGGCTGAACGACCCCGATCGATGCCCGGCAATCATCGTCGCCAGCGTCCGGTCGCTCCTCCAGAAGCTCGGCCCGGGAGCCACAACTGTCGACCCGATCATCATCCGGCCGGGGTCAGAAGTCGACCCAGAGGTGCTGTCGAGGCGGCTCGTCGAGTTCGGGTACAGGCGCGAAGAACTCGTCGAACACCGCGGAGAGTTCGCGCGACGCGGGGCGATCATCGACGTGTATCCGTCAACCGCTGACGCTCCGATACGCATCGACCTGTGGGGAGACGAAGTCGACCGGCTGAATCAGTTCAGCGTCAACGATCAACGTTCGACCAACGATCTGGACGAAGCGATCATTTTCCCGGCACGAGAACTCATGGTCACGGACGAAATCCGCGAGCGCTCCGCGAAACTCGTGGAAACCGAACCATGGGGCCGAGAACAGTGGGAGCGGCTCGCCGAAGGTGCGCCGTTCGATGGTATGGAGAGCTGGCTGCCCTGGCTGGTCGACGACAACCTCCTGCTCACCGACGTGCTCCCCGACAACGCCAAGGTCATCCTCGTCGAACCACGCCGCATGCGCGATCGCGCCGCCGACCTGATAGCGGAAGAAGACGACCTCGCTCGCACTCTCGCTTCAACCTGGGCCCGCGACCCCGACCGATCGTTTCCCCGCCTGCACTCCGACCCCGACACACTGCTTGCGGGCGCCGGTTCGTTCTGGTCGATCGACTCGAGCCCGGATTCCCCCGATACACCACTTGTCGAAGCCTCCGGATGGGGACCGATTGCGGGCGACGGCTCGGGGCTCACGGACCGGCTCACCCAACTGATCGGGCAGGGGTTCCGAGTGGTCGTCGCGGCTGACGGAAAGGGTTCGGCCGCACGGCTCCACGAACTCCTTCTCGACAACGGCCTCGACTTCCCGGTCATCGAGGAATCTCGGGAAACCCCACTCCCGAAGGGTGGGAGCATCACCATCGCCCCGCTCCATCGCGGTTGCACCTTGCCGAACGCCAAGGTTGCGATCGTTGCGGAGAGCGATCTCACGGGCCGCCGCCGCGCCCATCGCAGGGTCCGCACACCACGCCGCGAAGGTTCGACGACATTCGAAGACCTCAAGGCAGGCAACTTCGTCGTCCACCATCAACACGGCGTCGGCAAGTACGAAGGCATGGTCAAACGGGCAATCGGCGGTGTCGAACGTGACTATCTGCTGATCTCGTACAAGGGAGGCGACAAGCTCTACATCCCCTCCGATCAGATCGACACGCTCCGGCAATTCGTCGGCGGCGAGGCACCCAAACTCCATCGTCTCGGCGGCTCCGACTTCGCCAAGACCAAGAGCCGGGTCCGCTCGGCCGTCCGCGAGATCGCCCAGGAACTCGTGGTGCTCTACCAGCAACGCGTTAATGCCGAGGGCCACTCGTTCGCACAGGACACACCCTGGCAAGCCGAAATGGAAGACGCGTTCCCGTTTGTGGAAACGCCCGATCAGCGAACCGCGATCGACGAAGTCAAGCACGACATGGAACTCGCCTTTCCGATGGATCGCCTGATCTGCGGCGACGTCGGTTTCGGCAAGACCGAGGTCTCGATCCGGGCAGCGTTCAAGGCGATCCAGGATGGCAAGCAGGTCGCCGTGTTGGCCCCCACCACGCTGCTCGCGACACAGCACGGCAATACGTTCGCCGACCGGTTTGCGGGCTACCCGATCCGGGTGGAGGTGCTGTCTCGATTCTTGACCAATGCCCAGGCCAAGAAGGTCATCGAGGGGGTCAAGACCGGTGAGGTCGACTGCATCATCGGCACCCACCGGCTGCTCGGCAACGACGTGAAGTTCAAGGACCTCGGGCTGCTGGTCGTCGACGAGGAGCAGCGGTTCGGGGTCCAGCACAAAGAGAAAATGAAGAAGATGAAGACGAACGTCGACGTCCTCACACTGTCCGCAACACCGATCCCACGCACCCTCGAGATGTCGCTCGTCGGCATCCGCGACCTTTCTCTCCTGCAAACTCCACCTGCCGATCGCCAACCGATCCTGACCTACGTCGGTGAATACGACGAGCGGGTTGCGGTCGAAGCACTCCGGCGCGAACTACTCCGCGAGGGTCAGGTCTTCTGGGTCCACAACCGAGTGCAATCGATCGAGACATCCGCCAGCCGCCTACGCGAATTGGTGCCCGAAGCACGTATCGCAATCGCCCACGGGCAGATGGACGAAGCCACGCTCGAGACCACGGTGCAAGACTTCTGGGACGGTGAATACGACGTGCTCGTGTGCACCACGATCATCGAATCGGGCATCGACATGCCAACGGTCAACACGCTCGTCGTCGAGCGATCGGACCTTCTCGGTCTCGGCCAGATGCACCAGCTGCGTGGGCGTGTCGGGAGATCGGGGCAACGTGCGTATGCCTACCTGTTCCACCCGCGCGACAAGGTGCTGAGCGAGGAGGCTTACGAACGGCTGCGCACGATTGGTGAGTCGACCGACCTCGGGTCAGGGTTCAGGATCGCCATGCGCGACCTCGAGATCCGCGGCGCGGGCAACCTGCTCGGCGAGTCGCAGTCCGGTCACATCGCAGCGGTCGGTTACGACCTGTACTGCCAGATGGTCACCGAAGCTGTCAGCGAAATGAAGGGCGAGCCGGCACCGGAAAAGGCCCCTGACATCAAGCTCGATGTTCCGAGCGATTCGTTCCTACCAACCGACTACGTCACCAAAGAAGATCTCCGGCTCGAGGCCTACCGCCGGTTGGCCGGCGTCACCAACGCGGCCGAAGTCGACGACATCCGCGCCGAGTGGGAAGACCGCTACGGCCCGCTGCCGGCACCCGCCGCCGCCCTGCTCGAGGTCGGGCACCTTCGCGCCGAGTGCCATCGCCTGGGTATCAGGGACATGCAGATCTCCACCAACGAGGCCAAGCTCGCACCCGTGGAACTCAAGCTCAGCGAGTCGATGCGTCTGCGTCGCCTGTCCAAGGGCGCCAAGTACAAAGAAGACCTGCATCAGCTGGTCCTCCCACTCCCCCGCAACACTGACGCTTCGTCGTACCTCGTGAAGTTCCTGCGCGACCTCATCCCAACTGAATGACAGCCCAAATGACAGCGGGCACTTCTCGGCCGCAACCAATCGCGGCAAGGCCGCCGACTACTCCGATCGGCTGACGGCCGATAACCTCCGGCCCGTGAACCGCAGAACCCTGACGATCCTGCTCCCCCTCACTTTGGCCGTCGCCGCCACAGGGTGCGGGACATTCTCCGACAACAACGCGATCGCCAGAGTCAACGACACCGAGCTGACTCAAGATGAGTTCGAGCAGCAACTGACGGAACTGGGTGCCACCGATCAAGATGTCGTGCCGCTCGAGCCCGCCCGCGCGGAGATCACGCAATGGATCCATAGCGCACTCATCGATGAGGAACAGATCGCGGCGCTCTACGATGTCGGCCCCGCTACCAGCGGAATCGCGTGCTTGCAGGCAATCGTTGTCGAGAATTCTGCCGCGGCTGATGAGACCGTCTCCGAACTCGGCGGCGGAACCCCATTTGAAGCCGTGTTCGAGGCAGCCAATATCGACCCATTGATTGCCGCAGATCTCGGCACGCTCCCATGCATCACGCCCGAAGGCATCGAGTCCTCCTCCGGCGTCCCGCTCATCGACGCGGCCTTGACACTCTCCGCTTCGGAACCACTCGCTTCAGCGCCCCTGATAGACGAGACGGGTCAGGAAATCGCCTACGCGGTCATCGTTTTCCGCCCATACGAGGAACTCGGCCTCGGCGACATCGACGTTGTCGCCGCGTCGATAGACGTGTCATTGCAACTGGCTGACGCTGATGTTTACGTCGACCCTCGTTACGGCACGTTCGACGCGACCACCGGCCAGGTCGTCGCCCTCGGCTGACCATTGACCCGACCCTCGGCTGACCATTGACCCGACCCTTGGCCCAACCATGAATGACGACCCGCCCGAGGCGACACCGACAATCGTTGTTGTCGGGCTCGGACCGGGTGGTCTCGATCACACGACCGACGAGACGCGGAACACACTCGAACGCATCCCCCACCGATACCTCCGCACAGCAGTCCACCCGTCGGCATCGCTGGCCCACGACGCAACAAGCTTCGACAACATCTACGAGACCGCCGACACCTTCGAAGATGTCTACGCCGAGATCGCCGACACGCTCGTCGCTGAGGCCATCGAGCACGGCGAGATTGTCTATGCGGTACCGGGGTCGCCGCTCGTACTCGAACAAACCGTGCGTCACCTCCGCGAACGTGCCGAGATCAACTGTGTCATTCTGCCGGCGATGTCATTCCTCGACGTCGCCTGGGCTCGCCTCGGCATCGACCCCGTCGAGGCCGGCGTCAGGATGGTCGATGGCCACGATTTCGCGGCAGCCGCGGCCGGCGAACGCGGACCGCTCCTCGTCGCCCACACTCACGCCAACTGGGTGCTCTCCGACATCAAGCTCGCCGTCGAAGGGACCACCGGCGACGAAGAGGTGATCATCCTGCAGGCACTCGGCACCTCCGACGAGCAGATCATCACCACGACCTGGGCGGAACTCGACCGGACAATCGATGCCGACCACCTGACCTCGATCTACATTCCCGAACTCGCCGTACCGGTGGGGGCCGGATACGTCTCGTTCCACGAACTCGCGCGGACACTGCGCGAACAATGCCCCTGGGACATCGAGCAGACGCATGAATCACTCGTACCCCACCTTCTGGAGGAGACATACGAGGTGGTCGATGCCATTCATGGGCTCGACGCCAACGACCCGGCAACCGACGACGATCTCATCGAGGAACTCGGCGATCTCCTCTACCAGATCGAGTTCCATGCCACGATCGCCGAACAGGAGGGTCGCTTCACCATCGCCGATATCACGAGCGGTATCCACGACAAACTCGTTCGACGCCACCCCCACGTCTTCGGAGATGTCACCGTCGACGACACCGACGAAGTGCTCGCCAACTGGGACGACATCAAACACAACGAGAAGGGCCGTACGTCGATCTTCCAAGGAATTCCTCGATCAATGCCATCACTGTCGTACGCCGCGAAGGTCGGCAGGAAGGCGTCGAAGGTCGGGTTCGACTGGCCCGAAGTCGATGGTGCATTCGGCAAGATCGGTGAGGAAACAGACGAACTCGGCGCGGCCATCGGCACTGCCGACAGCGACCACACCGGTGAGGAGCTCGGCGATCTACTCTTCGCCGTAGTCAATGTCGCTCGGCACCTCGACATCGACCCTGAGCTGGCGCTCCGGGCCGCGACCGACAAGTTCCGCACGCGATTCGAAGGCGTCGAGAAACTCGCTCAGCAGCGAGCCATCGACCTCGGAGCCGCAGAACTCTCCGTGCTCGACAGCCTGTGGGACGAGGTCAAGGCCAACGGTTCCGAAGACTGAACTCTCCGAACACCGTGATCCGAGGTCAAGGCCAACGGATACAAGAACTGAACCCTGCGCCACACCGTGGTCCGAGTCGCTACTGGTCGCCGAGTTCCGGGCCGGGAGCGGGTTGTGACGCCATCTCTACGAGCGTCTGGTCCCACTCGCTTCGCCATGTCCGCCAGCGGATGTCGATCACCTCGTCGATCACTGTTGTCGCCCGCCAAGTCGACAACGCAAAGACGAGCGCCGGAAGGCCATACAGCACGGCAACTTGCAGCGTTCGCTCAGATGCGGTGAGACCATTTTCGAGCAGGAGATCATGCAGCCCGAATGCCGTGATGATGATGCCGCCGACAGCGGCAAACAGCGGCGCCCAGAACCATTCCAGGATCGGTCGTGTCGGCGCCCCGATGCGATGCCCCTGTCGCGCGTGATACCGAAATGGGAGCCAGACCAGAATGAAGCAGAGCATCACAACCGCTACGGTGATCATTACAACCGCGACGTCATCGGAGGGCTCGACAAATCGCCCTCGAGCCCAATCGACAACCCAGAACGCACCAGCCGGCGCGATGAAGGCGACCAGCCAGAGCAAGGCGGCGACCGGGCCACTCGAACGGTGGTTGTAGTGGGTTGACGGCACGAGCCGACCGGCGCCCACCATCGCGAGAGCGCTCCAGGAAACGAGCAGGACAGCCGCTAGCAAGTGCGGGGCTACAACGAGCGGCTGGGTGGCCAGGTTGCCAGGACCCGACCCGTATTCGGTGATAAGTACGACCGCCATGGCAACCAACAGCGTGAGGAAAAGCGAGTAGCGCAGCCACCACGTTGCATATATCTGCGGCGGCGGATCAGCGCGTAGCGGCGTGAACGAGTGGGTGAGAGAGTCAGGATCGAAGCCGGACTGCGCCCGTGGATCGGCCGGCGCCAACGAGGGTGTCGACTGACCGATCGAGGTGGAGTCAGGACTTCCAACGCCCGAGGCCGGCGGCGCCGACAGCGGACGCGCGGGCGGAACGAAACCCGGCGGAGGCGGGGGAGGAGGAGGAGGAGGAGGAGTGGTCGCTCGCGGCACGGCCGCTGGGGTTACTCCCGGATCACCATCAGTCTGACCTGGCTGTAGATCGGCCATCGATACCTCCAGAATCAGGCGCCTGCAGCAGGGGAAGTGTTCGGATCAGGGGAGGGCACCGCTGCGGGGACACCCACAACCGGCGGCGACGCCTCGGTTTCAGGATCCTGTGCGGCATCGACGTTCGGTGCGACAGACACATTCTCCGCAACATTGACATTCGGTGCGGCAGTGACATTCTGTACAGCATCGACGTTCTGCGCCGCGCTGACGTTCTGTCCGGCGTTGCTGTGCTGCTCGGCCAGGAGGTTGTGATGCTCGGCCTCACGGGCTGCGGCCTCGCTGATCGCGCGAGTCGCATCAGTCACCGCCAAAGTGGACAAGAGTTGCACGAGCGCTCCGAGAGCCAGGTAACCAGCCAGTCGACCGTAATCGAGGTCGTCGGCGCTGTCGGAAATATTCGACAGCCCACCGAGCCCCTGGATGTACACGAGCAGCACCACACCGAGGACATACGCAATTCGCACCGGGGTACGGCGTGCCCCAACGGCCTCGGCAGAGCGTTCGAGGAGGAAGAACGGTATGTACAGGACAAATGATTGAGCGACCAGCCCGGCGATCACCGATTCCGTGGGCTGATCTACAATCAGGGCATCAGCGATCATCCAGATGCCGACTCCCGCGGCTGGCCACGCCAGTGCCGCGATGAGCGGATTCCTACGCCGACCTGATGCCATACGGACATTCAGCACAGCGACAAAGGTCCACAGGCTGATCAATCCGACCACCGCCAATGCCATGACGCGCTCCGCTCGATGGAGCGCGGCGATGGCGTCCCATGCCCGGTCGATCTGGCTCTGCAGGAGTACAGCGTCGTTCGACTCCTGCCAGAACAGGAACATCACAACGGCTCCGACCAAGCTCAACAATGCCAGACCGGCAAGCAACGCCACAGCGGTCAGCCGCAGAAGGTTCACTCCCGGAAGTTGGCGAACCTTTCGGCGAATGTCGACCGTCGATTGAACTCGCGCCGCGGTCGGGCCGGATGTCTTCGAAACTGATACCGACTTCGAGTCGAACTCACGCGCCCCGCCGCGGCGCGCAAACGCGAATCCGATGGCCTCCTCGACCGAATCAGCGGCCCGCCACGCGAGCAAGATCACAACGATGCAAGGTGCAATCGCAACAACGGCAATCACCCAGAGCGGCGCCCATTCTTCACGAGCTCCGTCAACCGCGCCACCGAGACGAAGGAGGGCGATCGAGGCCACACCGACCATCGCAAGCACCACCGGCACCCACATCCACTGGGCCAGCTTTGCGGAATAGCCACCGACTTGGCGGACGATTCCCGCCATGTAGTGCACGGGTCGGTAAGTCAGCGGGATTGCGAGAAGCAGTGACAGAACGGCAATTGCGAGTGGCATCGACGAGGTCGTGTCTCCAGAGTGCGCCTCGGGCCGTCGCGAGAGATACGTCACCACAAGTGCGGCTGTAGCGACAAAGGCGAACGGAAGAATCCACGTCGATACGGCACGTTTGGGACTCGGAAGCTCCTGTGTGGCCGCGGGCGATACCAGCCGCCGAGCGTTCTCGGTCGTGACCCAGGTCCAGGTCAGAACGGCCAGACCGGCAACGATCCCAACGACGATCGACAACCATGTAATCGCGTCGGATCTCGGCCGATCGTCGATTGCGCGCTGCACCTGCCAGCCCGACAACCCGAACGTCGTGGCAATGGCAGATGCGGCCAGCACTCTCCAGGGATACATGCGCAGTCGGCGCGGTGTGCTGGAGTTGGTCGGTTGTTGCTGCTCCTCAAGCTCAGAGGGCATCTTTTTGTCGATATCGCTCGCTGCTGGACGCGGCACCGGGGGTGGCAGAACGGCACTCGGCCGCGAATCCAGAGGTTCCATGTCGTCCTCATCGGCGTCAACACCCCAGAACTTGAGGAAGAAAAGCGACAGGAGCCAAGATGCTCGCGCTCAGCAGGGCAGATACGTTGGACGACATGAGTGAAATCGTCAGCATCGTCGGTCGCGAGATCCTTGATTCTCGTGGCAATCCCACAGTCGAAGTCGAGGTCATGCTCGACTCGGGTTCGATCGGCCGTGCCGGGGTCCCATCCGGGGCCTCGACCGGCGAGCACGAGGCCGTCGAACTCCGAGATGGTGGCGACCGCTACGGCGGCAAGGGCGTCCAGCGGGCAGTCGGGTTCGTGAACGACGAGATCGCCGACGCGCTCGAAGGGTTCGACGCGGTAGATCAGCGGTTCCTCGACCGGGTGATGCTCGATCTCGACGGCACCGACAACAAGGCACGACTCGGCGCCAACGCGATTCTCGGTACCAGCCTGGCGATCGCCAAGGCGGCTGCCGCCGAACTTGAGATCCCCCTCTACAACTATGTCGGCGGGCCCAATGCTCACGTCCTACCGGTACCGATGATGAACGTCATCAATGGCGGCGCTCATGCCGACAACTCAATCGATCTCCAAGAGTTCATGGTGATGCCGATCGGTGCGCCGAGCTTCTCAGAGGCCCTGCGCTGGGGCACCGAGACCTACCACGTGCTCAAGCAACTGCTCAAGGATCGAGGCCACTCGACAGCTGTTGGGGACGAAGGCGGATTCGCCCCGAATCTCGATTCCAACGAGGACGCGATCAAGTTGCTCGTCGAAGCAATCTCAGCGGCCGGCTTCACGCCGGGAGACGACATCGGAATTGCGCTGGACCCGGCAACGAGCGAAATCTTCCGGGAGGGTTCGTACCACCTCACCGGTGAGGGCCGCGTACTCACCCCCTCGGAAATGACCGACTACTGGAAGCGCCTCGTGGAGACCTATCCGATCGTTTCGCTGGAGGACGCGATGGACGAAAACGACTGGGACGGCTGGGCCACACTGACCGAACTGATCGGCGACAAGGTCCAACTCGTCGGCGATGACCTCTTCGTCACCAACTCCGAGCGCCTGCAAACCGGCATCGACACCAACGTCGCCAACTCGATCCTGATCAAGGTCAACCAGATCGGCTCGCTCACCGAAACGCTCGACACCGTCGAGTTGGCCACTCGCCATGGCTATACCTCTGTGATGAGCCATCGCTCCGGGGAGACCGAAGATTCAACAATCGCCGACCTCGCGGTTGCTACGAACTGTGGCCAGATCAAGACCGGAGCACCGACGCGCAGCGATCGTGTCGCCAAGTACAACCAGCTGCTGCGAATCGAGGCCGAACTCGGCGAATCGGCCGAGTTCCGAGGCCGATCAGCCCTCGCCCCGCTCCACTGACCCCCGGCCCAGCCCGTTCTCGTGATGTTTTACCGACGAGACGTCGGTAAAACATCACGAGATGATGGTGCACGGGAGAGTGACGCGGAATCGGGGTGCTGGCCTGCGACAATAGATTTGTGAGCCGTTCGAAGACGACCTCGATCCCGAGGCCGGCGGAACCAGCCAAAGCATCCGACGAAGGGCGGTCGCGCCTCGGCGACTTCACGCGGCCGATCCCCGTCGAGAAGCGCATCCTGCGACGGCCGAAAGTTGCCCTGTTCGGCGGAATTTTTGTACTGCTGGTAATCGGTACCATCGCCGCGGCAGTGTTCATCCTGCCCATCCAAACCTGGTTTGATCAAGACGACAGCCTCATTCAGCGCCAAGCTCAACTCGACGAACTCGAACGAGTCAACGGCGAGCTCGCGGCCGAGGTCGATCGCCTCGAAACGGAGGACGGGATTCGTGAAGCTGCCCGTGAGGAGATCGGGTTCGTCGAGGCCGGCGAGGAGCGCTTCTCAATCCTCCCTTTGCCGCCGCTACCGGGGAACCTGCCCGACGGATGGCCATACAACGTGGTGACCGGCATCATCGCAGCACGCACGGCTGGGCCTGCACCTGTGGTGGCCGACTAGGTTTCTGGCGGGCCCGTCCTCGGGCCGTCCAACCCGGCGTCGGCTGAACTCGGCGCCGCCAATGCGAAGTAGGGGAAGTACGTGGCTGGCAGCATTCTCGGAACACGGGTTCAACGAAAAGAAGACCCTCGGTTCCTCACCACCGGCGGCGTATACGTCGACGACCTGACCGATGAGCTCCTGGACGGTGCTGTGCATGTTGTGTACGCCCGGTCAGCGGTAGCCCACGGCACGGTCTTGGATATCGAAATCGACGAAGCAAAGGGAATGCCAGGCGTGCTCGGAGTATTCACCGCCGAAAGCCTCGGCCTCGAGCTGGCACCGTCGCCGTTCAACCCTGCGGTCACCCGCTCTCTCTTGGCCAGTGGAAAAGTGCGCTACGTCGGTGAGCCCGTCGTGGCCGTCGTTGCCGAAACCCCCGCGCAAGCAGCCGACGCAGCCGACACAATATTTGTCGACGTCGACTTCCTCCCGACGCTCGTCGACCCGGAAGAAGCCCTCACCTCGGAAACGCTGATCTACGAGGACGCCGGCTCCAATGTCGTTTTCGACACGACCGCCATCGGCATGCCGGAAAACACCCCCGCGGAGGAGTACTTCGGCGACTGCGAGGTCACCATCACCGGGCGGTTCCTGAACCAGCGCGTCGCCCCGTGCCCGATGGAAGTCCGCGGATCAGCGGCGGCGTGGGTCGACGGCCGTCTCTACCAATGGTTGTCGACGCAGCATGCCCAGGGCACGAAAGACCCGGTCGCCGCGGCGAATGGCCTCGATGGCGACCAGGTTCGGATCATCACACCCGATGTCGGAGGCGCATTCGGGGCGAAGATCGGCTCATACGCCGAGGAGGTTCTCCTCGGCGTGCTCGCCAAGGCGGTCGACCGGCCGGTGAAGTGGCGCGAAACACGTAGCGAATCGATGATGGCCATGGGACACGGACGTGGCCAGCTCCAGTACGTGACCCTCGGTGGCACAAGGGACGGCCGCGTGACCCATCTTCAGATGCATCTCATCCAAGACTCGGGAGGTTTCGCCGACATCGGAACTGTGCTGGCGATGGCGATGACGAGGCCGATGGCATCGGGCGTGTACGACATCGAGAACATCGAAGTTCATGCGACATCGGTGGTCACCAACACCACCCCAACCGTTGCCTATCGGGGCGCCGGGCGACCGGAGGCCACGGCGGCCCTCGAGCGGGCCTTCGACATGTTCGCCGCCGAGATCGGCAAAGACGCTGTCGATGTTCGACGACAAAACCTGATTCCGAAGTTCCTCGAGCCGCACACCACGTCCATCGGTCAGACATACGACGTGGGCGACTTCGAAGGCGCCCTCGACGCGGCGCTGGAAGCTGCCGACTACTCCTCGCTGCGCGCCGAACAGGCGAAGCGGCGAGAGTCCGGCGACGACAAACAGCTCGGTATCGGAGTCAGCATCTACGTTGAGATAACCGGCGGTGCCCCTCCGATGAGTGAGAACGCCAAGATCGAGGTGCAAGACGACGGCTCGGCGCTCCTCTACACCGGCACGTCCCCGCACGGCCAAGGCCACGAAACCGCCTGGTCCATGATCGCCAGCGATCAGACCGGCATTCCAATGGACAAGATCACGCTGATCTGGGGTGACACCGACATCGTTCCGGTCGGTGGTGGCACTATGGGTTCGCGCTCATTGCAACAGGGTGGCCTCGCCGTCAACCAGGCCGCCGAAGAGCTCGTCGACATGGCCCGCAACCTCGCCGCATCGGTCCTCGAAGCGGACGAAGGAGACATCGTGCTCGATAAGGAAGCCGGGGCATTCCACGTGGCCGGTACTCCAGCCGTCGCCAAGACCTGGGCCGAGCTCGCCGTTGCAGCCAGAACCCACCCCGGCATCGCGAGCATGCCGGTCAACCTGGAGGGCCCACTCGGCCAGGCTCTGAGTGTCGACACGACTTTCGACGCCGGGCGCGCCACCTTCCCGTTCGGGGCTCATGTCGCGCTTGTCGAAGTCGACGTGGCCACCGGTGAGGTCAAGCATCTCCGCCAGATCGCGTGCGACGATGCCGGCCGCGTGCTCAACCCGATGCTGCTCGACGGACAGATCCACGGCGGCATCGGCCAGGGAGCTGCGCAGGCGCTGCTCGAGGAAGTCCGCTACGACGACGATGGCAACCCGATCACTTCCAACCTGGCCGACTACGGCATGATCTCCGCCGCGGAGCTGCCGAGCTTCGAGGTGGTCCACATGGAGACCCCGACGTTCGTGAACCCCCTCGGCGCCAAGGGCATCGGCGAGTCTGGCACTATCGGGTCCACCCCGGCACTCCAGTCGGCCGTGATCGATGCCGTCAGCCACCTCGGAATCCGCCACATCGACATGCCCGCCACATCCGAGAAGGTGTGGCAAGCAATCCAGTCCGCCAAGAGTTGAAATGAGACGAATGGGGTCTGACCCCATTCGTCTCATTTGGAAAACCCGGAACGAGGGTCACTGCGCACTACCGTTCGGGCAGTGAACTACACCGCGATCGGCCGCTTCCGTCGCGCCGTCGCCATGGTCGGCGGGGTCTTCATCGTTGGCACGATTGGCTACTGGTTGTTCGGGCTGAGCCCCACCAATGCGGTGTATCAAACGGTGACCACGGTGACGACTGTCGGATTCCGCGAGCTTCAGGAGTTCAACAATGCAGAGAAGTGGTTCACGATTGCCCTCATCGTTACCGGTGTATCGACCGTGCTCTACACCTTCACACTGGGGGTACAGCTGGTCGTGGAAGGACAGTTACGCGACTTCGTCGGGAGGCGACTCATGGATCGGGAAATCAACAAATTCGAGGGCCACACGGTGGTGTGCGGATGGGGCCGCGTCGGAAAGGCCGTCGCCGAAGACCTCGTGCACGCGGGCCATCAGATCGTGGTCGTCGATCTCGACGCAGGGCGCGTCGCCAACCTCCCATATCCGACCATTGTCGGTGACGCCACTCTCGATGCAACACTGCGCGCGGCCGGAATCGGACACGCCACCGCGTTGATCGCGGCATTGGAAGGCGACGCGGAGAATCTGTTCGTAACTCTCTCGGCGCGCGCAATTGTTCCCAAACTCTTCATCGTCGCCAGGGCTCGCCAGGACGAGAGCGTGCCGAAGCTGGCCAACGCCGGCGCGGATCGAGTTGTCAATCCGCAAGAACTCGGCGCGGCCCGAATGGCATCGTTCGTCGCTCGGCCGAATGTCGCAGAGTTCATCGACGTCGTGATGCACGAGCGCTCGCTCGAATTCCGCATGCAGGAACTGGATGTTCCTGAAGGGTCGGATCTGGCCGGCCAGACACTGCGCGAGGCAGACCTACGTCAAAGGACCGGCGTGCTGGTGCTCGCCCTCCGACTGCTCGATGGCACGTTCACCACCAACCCCGACCCCGATACGCTCATCGAGCCCCACCACGTGATCATCGCCGTCGGCACCGACGACGACCTCGAGGGCCTCATGAAGCTCGCGTGCTGAGCGCCCTTCCATGACCCGCACTCACGTTCTCATCGACCTCGACGGCACCCTGTCGGACTCGTCTGTCGGAATTGGCCGATCGCTACAGCATGCTTTCGCGGCGTGTGGATTCGAGCCGCCTGCAGACGACCAAGTCAGAGCACTCATCGGGCCACCCTTCGAGCAGACCCTGCCGATGCTGGGAATCCCGGAAGGTGAACTCAAGCGGGTGATCCACGCGTATCGAGAGCGTTACGAAGACGTCGGGTTATACGAGAACGACGTCTATCCAGGTATTGCAGAGATGCTGATCGACCTCCAGAGCACCGGGTACACATTGGCGATAGCGACCGCAAAGCCACAGGTCACCGCGGTCCGAATCGTCGAGCACTTCGGGTTCACGGAGCACTTCAGTGTCCAGGCCGGCGCTACCATCGAGGTCGGATCAGGGCGTCGCACAAAGGCAGACGTGATCGAATTCGCGCTCGAAGAACTCGGAATCGAGGCGGGCGACCATGTGGTGATGGTCGGCGATCGCGACCACGATGTCGAGGGAGCCATCCAGAACAACATCGACTGCATCGGGGTCAGCTGGGGCTTCGGCACCCACGGCGAACTTACAGATGCAGGCGCGGCGGTTGTCGTCGACTCTCCCGCAGAAGTTGTCAGCGCCGTGGCATCCACGTACCGTTTGGGCTGGCCATGAGTACCACCGCCGATCGCCCCGCCCACGACGCCATCGATGGTGCTGTGACTGTCGAGACCACCTTCACCGACAACACCGTGACCGAGAACACGGTCACCGACAACACGGTGACCGACAAGACAGCCGAGGCACCGGTTCCCCCGCGGTCATCCCTCGACCGTTTCATGCGCCGACTGCTGATCCTGCCTGAAGGCAAGACAGCCACTGCTGAGGAGGCACGATCAGCATTTCAGAAGTCGCTGCTCGTCAGTACCTGCCGTTGCCTGCTGATGTACATCATCTTCCCGTTCGTGCTGCCCCTCGTCGGTATTGCACGCGGTGTCGGGCCCTGGATCGGGCTTGTGATCGGCCTGCTCGCAATCGTTTCGATCGTGTTCAGCATCCGCCGTTTCTGGCGCGCCGACCACTCCAAGCGCTGGCACTACACCATCTTTGGTGGCGCGATCATCGGCTTCCTGATATTCCTGGCGTTCAAAGACAGCGCCGACCTGCTCAGCTGACCACCCATCCGCAATGCGGATATTCGTCGCCGCATGACGACAGGTTCGCTCAAATGAGGCATGATGTCATCCCGGCTCCGAGAAACTCCAGGGGCCACGTTCAACCATCAGCACCACGAGCAAATGGGGGCATCTGTGGAGATCACCGTCACGATCAACGGAACGCAGCACACGCACGACGTCGAGCCGCGCACACTGTTGGTGCAATACATCCGCGAACACGTAGGCCTCACGGGCACGAACATCGGCTGTGACACGTCGTCGTGCGGCGCATGTTCGATCCACATGAACGGCGAGGCAGTTAAGAGTTGCACGATCCTCGCGGTCCAGGCCGACGGCCAGGACATCACAACGATCGAAGGCATGGCGTCCGACGACGGCACGCTGCATCCGATGCAGCAGGCTTTCATGGAGAACCACGGCCTTCAGTGCGGCTACTGCACGCCCGGCATGGTGATGGCCGCCAGCAGCCTTGTCAACGACAATCCGAACCTCACTGAAGAAGACGTCCGCCTCGGCCTCGAGGGCAACCTCTGCCGCTGCACCGGCTACCACAACATTGTCAAGTCAGTCCTGGCGGCTGCCTCAGCAGACTGAAAACGGCACCGCGGCCGGTCGCTGCGGATATCACGAAGTCATGTATTCCGAGTTCAACTGGATGGGGGTCCAGCAATGACAGTCATCGACGAAAAGACCACGCAAGCTCCGAGCGGAGTGATCGGCCAACGACTACTCCGTAAGGAGGATCCGATTCTCCTCACAGGGGAAGCCGTCTTCACCAACGACATGAAAGTGCCTGGCGCGCTGTACATGGCCGTCCTCCGTAGTCCCTATGCACACGCCAAGATCCTCTCTGTCGACACCTCTGCCGCCGCATCGATCCCCGGCGTGGCCGCGGTGTACAGCGGCGCCGATCTCACCGACTTGTGGACCGCGCCGATGCCTTGTGCCTGGCCCGTCACCGAAGACATGAAGAACCCGGCGCACTACCCGATCGCCTCCGACACCGTCCACTACGTCGGCGACGGTGTAGCCGTGGTGCTCGCCGAAACCGATGCAATCGCTCATGACGCGATCGAAGCGATCGACGTCCAGTACGAAGCACTCGAGGCCGTCACCGATCTCGAGGACGCGCTGTCCGATCGAGTGGTCTTGCACGAAGAACTCGGCACCAACTCCTCGTACACATGGCCCCTTCTGATCGAAGAGGAAGAAGGTCAGGTACAGCGTGCGTTCGACAACGCGGCGTTCAGCGTGAACGAGCGCTACGTGCAGCAACGCCTCATCCCGATGGCAATGGAGCCGCGCGCCGTCGTTGCTGTTCCCCAGCCCTTCGGCGGCGACATGACGCTGTACACCTCCACGCAGATCCCCCACGTCCTCAAAGTGATGATCGCCGTGACCCTAGGATTCCCCGAGCACCAACTCCGAGTGGTCGCTCCCGCCGTCGGTGGCGGGTTCGGCGCCAAGCTCAACGTCTACGCGGAAGAGCTCCTGTGTCTGGCGCTCGCCCAGAAGCACGGCGGACCCGTGCGCTGGAATGAAACACGCTCCGAGAACACCATGGCGACAACCCAAGGACGCGGACAGATCCAAGACATCGAGTTGGCCGCCGACACCGACGGCAAGCTCACCGCCATTCGAGTGAGATTGATCGCCGACATGGGCGGCTACCTGCAATTGCTCACTCCCGGCGTCCCCATCCTGGGTGCCTTCCTTTACGGCGGTGTCTACGACCTGCCGAAGGCCTACGACTTCTCCTGTACCGGCGTGTTCACCACCATGACGCCCACCGATGCATACCGTGGTGCCGGTCGGCCTGAGGCCACGTATGCGATCGAACGGGCGATGGATGCTCTGGCGAGGGAAGTCGGAATCGACCCACTCGAGCTCCGCCGCCGCAACTTCATCGCCACCGAGAAGTACCCGTACGAGGCCTTCACCGGCCTGGTCTACGACTCTGGCGATCACGACAAGGCCGCCAGCATCGCCACAGAGATGGTCGACTATGCGGCACTTCGCGAGAAGCAGGTGACGCAGAATGTCGATGGCTCTACCAAACGACTCGGGGTCGGAGTGTCCACGTACTTCGAGATGTGCGGGCTCGCTCCATCGCGGGTGCTTTCCTCGCTGAACTACTCCGCCGGGGGTTGGGAGGCCGCCACGGTGCGCATATTGCCGACCTCGAAAGTGCAGGTCGTCACAGGAACCTCACCACACGGTCAGGGCCACGAAACCGCCTGGTCGATGATCGTCGCTGACAAGCTGGGTATCGATCCCGCTGACGTCGATGTGTTGCATTCCGACACTGCGATCGCTCCACTCGGCATGGACACATACGGCTCACGTTCGCTGCCTGTTGGCGGCGTGGCGATCGGGATGGCCTGCGATCAAGTCATCGAGAAGGCAAAGCAGATTGCCGCCCACCAGATGGAGGCCAGCGCCGACGACCTCGAATTCGCCGGCGGCGTGTTCACAGTTGCCGGCTCTCCGGACAAAGAGATGCCGCTCGCCGCGGTTGCGTTCGAGGCATTCACTGCACATGACCTTCCTGACGGTCTCGAGCCAAATCTCGAAGCTCAAGTCACATATGACCCGCCCAACTTCTCATGGCCGTTTGGAACTCACATCTGCGTGGTCGAGGTCGACACAGAGACAGGCGACGTAGAAGTCTTGAAATATGTTGCCGTCGACGACTGCGGGGTCCAGGTGAACCCGCTCATCGTTGAAGGCCAGGTACACGGTGGTGTCATCCAGGGCCTGGCTCAAGCACTCTTCGAAGAGGCCACGTACGACAGCCACGGCAACCTGCAAACGTCCACGATGACCGAGTACCTCGTGCCCGGTTCCGGTGACGTTCCACCCATCACGCTGGGCCATTCGGTGACCCCCTCCCCGACGAACGCTCTCGGAGTGAAGGGCGTTGGCGAGGCAGGCACCATCGGGTCCGCACCCGCCGTCATCAACGCCGTGGTCGACGCACTGACAGGGCTCGGTGTGACCAATGTCCCCATGCCGGCGAGCCCACTCAATGTGTGGAACGCCATGCAGTCTGCTCAATCAAACACCAGCTCCAACGGAGGCCAACAGTGATCCCCGCAAAATTCGACTACGTCCGCGCCGACTCCGCCGAAGAAGCGATCAGCCTGATCGGCCAGCACGGCGACGAATCCAAATTCATCGCTGGGGGCCATAGCCTGCTCCCGCTGATGAAGCTCCGGCTCGCACAACCCAGCGTACTGATCGACATCGGGCGCCTCGACGATCTGTCCTACATCCGCGAAGACGGCGACCAGATCGTGATCGGCGCGCTCACCAAGCACTGCGAGGTCGAGAAGTCCGACACGTTGAAGGAGCACGTTCCTCTCCTCGCCCACGCCGCTAGCCATGTCGGCGACCCTCAGGTCCGTCGCCGTGGCACAATCGGTGGGTCGATCGCCCACGCTGACCCCGCATCCGATCTTCCGGCGACCACTTTGGCGCTGGGGGCCACCTACGTTGCGCAGGGCCCCAATGGGACCCGAGAAATTGCGGCTGCCGACTTCTACCAGACGTTCTTCGAGTCTGCCCTGGCCGACGACGAGATGCTCACCGAGATCCGCATCCCGAAGATGAACGGTGCCGGCTGGAGCTTCCAGAAGTTCAACCGGAGGGCTCAGGACTGGGCAATCGTCGGCGTCTCCGCTTGGGTCCGAGGCACCGAGTCAGGCGTTGGGCTGGTCAACATGGACTCCACACCGGTACTCGCCACGAGCGTCAGCACAGCCCTGGCCGGTGGCGCGAGCGCAGCCGATGCAGCCGAGCAGGCAGCCGCCGACGCGGAGCCACAGGCCGACCTCAACGCCAGTGTCGAATACCGCCAGCATCTGGCCAAGGTGCTCACCCGTCGCGCCCTCGAAGCTGCCTCCGCCTGATTCTTTCTTTTGTAGGTAATTTTCGGCGGAACGGTCCGCCGAAAATTACCTACAAACGGAACTGGCGGGGCCTGAGATGAAGTGATGGTGGCGGATTGGTAGCGTCGAGCTAAATGCTGGACCGCCTGGACATCGCTGAGCCACCGCTGGCTCCTGAGGCTCAGGTCGCGGAGCCTGCCCCGCGAACACGTGAGGTCGTCTGGCGTCGAATTCGTTGGACGCTCGTAGCGGCCTACGCCGTTGGCTACGTCTGGTGGTTCTTCCGCAACGGCATCATCATCGACCGCATCTCGGTATTGCTGTCGGTGACTCTGTTCATGATCGTCGCCAACGTCGGCAAACCCTGGCGCGACTGGGCGAGCATGGCGCGCGACGCGGCAATATTCGTCGCGATGTGGCTTGCCTACGACGAGAGCCGCGGAATCGCCGACCGGGTCGGGTTCCCGATCCAGGTGGAGTCAGTTCGCAACATCGATCGCGTCATGTTTCTCGGGACCGACCCTGTGGTGTGGCTACAGCAACGTTTCTACGAGGGAGCCGACAGCATTCGCTGGTACGACGTCGTCGGCTCCATCGTCTACTACTCACACTTCATCGTGCCACCGGTGACCATCGCCGTTCTCTACATCGCGAACCGGCGTCAATGGATGCGCTACATGCAGCGCTTCGGAACCGTGCTGTTCATTGCCTGCACGATGTTCATCCTTCTACCAACCGCTCCACCGTGGATGGCTTCCGGCGGCAAGAACCGCGTCGGTCTCGACCTCGACGTGCTACCGCCGCTACGCCGGCCAACCGGCAACGGGTGGCGACACATCGGCCTCGACGCCTTCGTGAAGGCATGGGACACGGGCCGCGACTGGGCCAATCAGGTAGCGGCCATGCCCTCGCTGCACTCGGCGTTCGCGATGTTCGTCGTCGTGTTCTTCTTCCGCTGGATCACCGACTGGCGAATCCGTGCGGTGATGCTGCTGTACCCGCTGACCATGGCAGTGGCCCTCATGTACTTCGCCGAGCATTACCTGATCGACGCGATCGCCGGCTGGTTGGTCGTCGGGCTTTCGTTCTACGTGTGGAACCGCATCGACCGGCGCTCACAGAACAGTCGGGGAGCCGAAGAGCAGCCCGATCCCGCCATCACTCCGGCCCTGGCAGATCAGAGCAGCCCCGCGTAGGACCCACCGTCAATGTGGAGCTGCACTCCGCTGATGAACTTGGCGTGCTCGCTACACATGTAAGCAACCGTTGCTCCGAAATCGTCGGCCTCGCCCATCCGAACCGACTTCATTTCCTCTCTGCTGTGGAGCTGTTCGTTACGGGGCGTTAGGTGCACACCGGGTTGCAGACTGTTCACCGTCACCCCGTCTGATGCCACCTCTAGCGCCAGAGTCTTGAGGAACCCTGTGGCCCCGGCCCGAGCCGTATTCGACAAAATGAGAAAGGTGAGCGGCTGACGAACCGATACCGATGTGATCGCGGCGACCCGCCCCCAGCCACGCTCTTGCATCTCGGGGACCGCCGCCTTACACATTGCGACAACCGACATCAGGTTGAGATCCAATGCCTGCTGGTAGGCGTCGACGGGAGTTGATGCGAAGTTACCCCGTGGTGGGCCACCGGCGTTCGGAACGAGGATGTCGACTCCCCCCAACGCCTCTCGCGATGCCTCTACGAAGCGTGTAGCACCCTCCGGGGTGGACACGTCGGCAACGATCGGCACACACCCGTGGCCAACTTCTGCGGCCGCATCGGCCAGTCGGCCCTCATCTCGGCCGCAGATCGCAACCTCGGCACCCTCCGCAGCGAGGGCCGCGGCTGAGGCCAGCCCCAATCCCGATGATGCTGCCGCGATGGCGGCCCGACGTCCAGTGATTCCCAAGTCCATCGCCCGACCGTAGTGACTTGGCAGCATCTCCGCTCCAACAAGTCAGCTCGCGGAGGTCGAGTCAACCAACGACCGCGGCGGGAGTGATCCATCGAACCGGCGTTGGATCCCCCTAGCTGATGAGCAGCGTGGCCAGCTCCGCCGACCCGGCGACTCGAGAATCCCTCAGGTATCGTCGCTTCGATGACACCGGCCGACGTGGGGAACGCACTCTCCGGTCAGGGGTATCTTCCCGACGAAGGTATTTCGACCGCCGTCTTTCTTGCGATGACGCTGCGCCGGCCGTTACTACTCGAAGGCGAAGCAGGTGTCGGCAAGACCGAATTGGCGAAGAGCCTGGCCGCGGCAACCGGTGGCGAACTGATCAGGCTGCAGTGCTACGAGGGCATCGACGTCTCCCAAGCTGTCTATGACTGGGATTACGCCAGGCAACTCCTGCACCTCAGGGCCACCGAGGCAACCGGCGAGTCAACGCGGCTCACGGCCGACGATCTCGAAGCAGAGTTGTACGGCGAACGTTTCCTCATCAAGCGCGCTCTGCTTCGGGCCATCGAGCCAACCGACGGACCTCCACCGGTGCTGTTGATCGACGAAATCGATCGTGCCGACGACGAATTCGAGGCCTACCTCCTGGAAGTACTGTCCGATTACCAGATCACAATCCCGGAAGTGGGCGTGTTCTCGGCCGCGCGACCTCCGCTCGTCGTTCTGACATCAAATCGCACACGTGATGTCCACGATGCGTTGAAGCGCCGATGCCTCTACCACTGGGTTGAGCATCCCAACTTCGAACGAGAGGTGGCGATCGTCAAGCTTCGTGTCCCGGAGGTCGACGACCGGTTGGCTCGCGAGGTCGCCGGCGCTGTCGAGGCACTGCGCGAGTTGAACCTCTACAAGCCTCCCGGCGTCGCCGAAACCATCGACTGGGCAAAGGCACTCGGCCGGCTCGGCGCCACCACACTCGATGAGCGGGTCGTTGCCAACACCCTGGGTACGGTCATCAAGTACCGCGAAGACAACCAACGCGTGGAACAGCACGGCGTGGCCGATGTCGTGAAACAGGCAATCGAGAAAGCTCTGGTGCACGGATAGGGCCGTGCCTGGCCACCGGCTACCGACACTTCCGGAGTGCCCATGAGAATTGCCGAAGATCTCAGCGAATCCGCGAGCGGCCCTGCTGAGATCGCTGTTGTCTTCACTCAGGTTCTCCGCGGCATAGGGCTCGAAGTACCAATCAGTTGTACGCACACGTTCACCGAGGCGCTATGCGCGACGGGCATGACCGATCGACATTCGACCTACTGGGCCGGCCGGGCGACGCTGGTCAGAAGGCCGGAAGACATCGATCTCTACGATCGGGCCTTCGCTGTGTTCTTCGACGGACGCGTTCCGAGCGGCGACGAACCCGGGGCGGACGAAGCACTCTCGATCACGATCGCGGTCGACAGCGACGACGAAACGGACGGCAGCCCAGACTCCTCGGAACCGAGCGATGACGAGGTGATCGAACTGCGCTTTTCGACGACCGAAATCCTCCGCAACAAGGATTTTGCCGACTACACGCCCGAAGAACTCTCCCAAGCGCAGGAGCTGATGTCACACCTTCGCCTAATTGGCGCGCCACGCGCATCACTGCGGCTGGGCCCGACACGCCGGCAGACAGCCCGCCCCGACATTCGCCGTACCGTACGAGCGTCACTCCGTGCCGGAGGCGAGCCAATCGAGAGACACTTCTCCAAGCCCACTCCCCGGCTCCGTCGTCTGGTGCTGCTGCTGGACGTGAGCGGGTCGATGGAGCCCTATGCGCGCGCTCTGCTGCGGTTTGTGCATGCCGCGGTCGCCGGTCGCCAGAAGGTCGAGGCCTTCGCCCTCGGAACACGCCTGACTCGAATTACCCGCGAGCTGACCAGCCGCGATCCCGACGTGGCGCTCCACGCGGCCGGACAACGAGTCACCGATTGGAGCGGCGGAACCCGTCTCGGTTCGGGGCTCCGACAATTCAACGACGAATGGGGTGTGCGCGGCCTTGCTCGCAACTCGATCGTCGTTATCCTGTCTGACGGTTGGGATCGCGGCGAGCCCGACGAGCTTGCAGAGCAGATGCAGCGTCTGCAACGCGTGACTCATCGCCTCATCTGGGTGAACCCACTCAAGGTGACACCGGGATACGCTCCGCTGGCAAGGGGAATGGCAGCGGCTCTTCCATATGTTGACCGGTTTGTCGAAGGTCATTCGCTGGCCGCAATGGAGGAACTGGCCAGCGTGATCGCCGAACCATGACCCGAGGAACCAGCTGCAACAACGGGACACACGATGAACGAACTACTCGATGACATCGCCAGATGGCAGGCGAACGGTGAGCAGATCGCCATCGCGCGCGTAGTCGACATCGAAGGTTCCGGGCCACGCGACCCGGGCGCGGCCATGGCGGTCACCGCATCGGGCGAAGTCGCCGGCAGCGTGAGCGGGGGTTGTGTCGAGGGTGCAGTCGTCAGCGAAGCCCTAGCGATTCTCGAGGGCGAACGCGGGGCAGGCGTTGTCAGCTTCGGTTACTCCGATGATGACGCGTTCGCTGTCGGGCTGACGTGTGGAGGCACGATTCACTTGTTCATCGAGGAACTCAACTGGTGAGCGGACCAATCTTCAACCGCTACGCAGCCCTTCTCCGCGAGTCGACCCCGGTCGCGCTCGCTACGGTGATCGAAGGGCCACATGTCGGCGCGAAGCTGCTCATCGAGAACGATGCCGACCCCCTCGGGACCCTCGGCCACCCCGAACTCGACCGAGTTGTCGCACGTGACGCGCTCGCCGAACTCGAAGCGGCGCGATCCGGGATTCGCCACTACGGCCCGGAGGGCCAGACGACGCCTGAAGATCTATTTGATCAGCCGACCGTCAGAGTCTTCATCGAATCACACGCTCCGCCACCGGAGATGTGGATCTTCGGCGCAGTCGACTTCACGGCTGCCCTCGCACGCGTCGCCAAGGTGCTCGGATATCGCGTGACGGTGTTCGACGCCCGTGAGGTGTTCGCCACTCGACGGAGGTTCCCGATGGCCGACGAGGTCGAGGTCACGTGGCCCACGCCAGTTTTCGAGCGGCGCGGTGCCGAGCTCGGGGCCCGCGATGCGGTCTGCATCCTTACGCATGACCCGAAGTTCGATGTCCCTGCGGTGCAGGGAGCCCTGGCAACACGGGTGGGCTACATCGGGGTGATGGGCAGCCGGTCGACACACGCCAAGCGTATGCAACGCCTTGCCGAGGTCGGGGTCACCGGGAGCGACGATCTCGAGCGGCTGATGTCGCCGATCGGCCTCGACATCGGTGCCCGCACGCCAGAGGAAACGGCCGTTTCGATCTGCGCGGAGATCATCGCGCGTCGCACCGGGCGTGACGTCCCATCGCTACGCAGCGGTAGCGGCGCCATCCACTCCTGATCGAAGCACCAAAGCCCGAAATCTTGCGCAAATCGGACGCTGAGCGTTCGATTTGCGCAAGATTTCGGGGTGGTTCGGGGTGGTTCGGGGTATTTTGCGGTTGAGAGAGCTGTATCGGTCAAACGGAGGGGTCGCCGAAGTGGACCGACGAGCTGCGGCGGGCCGAGATCGTGTCGAGCTCGACCGTGCGGCCAGTCATTACCGAGTGGATGATGGCGTCATCGACACCCAGATAAATCATGACATGCCCCGGGTAGTGCACGAGGTCACCGGCTCGTGCAGTGGAGCGATCGAGCCGAGACGCTTCTTTGATCTGGGTTCCGCTCTGGCGGAACAGGCTCACACCGGGCTCGGCCCAGGCAAACGTCGTGAGGCCCGAGCAGTCGAAGCCGACGTTCTCGATGCTGGTATTGCGACGGTACGGGACGCCAACCTGCGTCATCGCGGCGAGTACCGCGCGCTGATGATGCACCGGAGTCGACGCCCAAGCGTTAGCCATGTCGCCTGATGGGTACCCGAGTTCGGTGGCTGCAAGGCGAGCGGTCAGCCCACGGTGGTAGGCGTAGCTCCTGTACAGAGCCTCGTCTCCCAATTCGACGTACTTGTCGTAATCGCTCAGCGCCCGCCTCGCCGATTGTGCGACCTCGGTCGCCAAGGCGTTGGTGGGAAGCGGCTCTTGGGCCGAAACATCGCCTGCGCCGACTACCAGGAGGGCGCCGGCCGTTACGGCCACAGCGACCACGGCAGAACGTAGAACCCGGCCAAAGCGGAGATGATGTGAAGTATGAGAGGTCAAAGACATGGGGAAGAAAGTCGTCAAAAGGGCAATCTCAGGCGAGTTGCAGGAAGGACTGAAAGACCAGGCCCCCCACGTGACGAACCAGTAACATATCGTCACACAATCGCAATACTCCAATTCGAGCGTCAAGATTTCGTAATCGGTCCGTCACACTCCGGCGAGTGGACGAATCACCGCACTGGAGCCAAACTGGGCGGATGACCAGCCCATTGACCTCTCACGCTGGGGAAACATCGCCAATCTGTGCCGCGATCCTTCTTGCCGCCGGGGCCGGAACAAGGTTCGAGGGCGCCAAACACAAACTTCTCGCGAATCTCAGAAATTCCGACAAAACTGCCTCTGTGACGGTCTTCGAACAGTCTCTGGCCCACGTTCGGGAGTCCCGAATTGGGCCTGTAATCGTCGTAACTGGTGCGCTCGGCGACCTCTTGAAACCAGGGCCCAACAGTAACGCCACGTTCGGCCTGCCCGAAGACGTTCCAAAAGACATCGTCGTCTGCCACAACGAACGCTGGGCCGAAGGCCAGAGCACGTCGGTCCAGGCAGGTCTGGAAACGGCGAGGCAACTCGGATGCGACCGGGTGGTCATGGGGCTCGCAGATCAGCCGTTCATATCCCCCGAAGCATGGCGCCTCGTGGCCGCTGGGCCGGGGCCGATAACCGTTGCCACCTACAACGGACAGCGCCGCAATCCTGTCGGCCTCGACGCTGCGATCTGGCACCTCCTCCCCACCGAGGGAGACGAAGGGGCCCGCACGCTGATGCGGGTTCGACCCGACCTTGTCTGTGAAGTATCGTGCCCGGGTTCACCCGCCGACATCGACACTGAAGAGGATCTCCGCCGATGGCAGAACAACTAGTCAACGAGTTCACGGTCAATCGCCCCATCGAGGAAGCCTGGCCACTAATCACCGACCTCGAGCGCATCGCACCGTGCATGCCCGGCGCCGAGCTGCAAGAGATCGAGGGCGAGACCTTCCGCGGAGTCGTGAAGATCAAACTCGGTGCCATCAACAGCCAGTTCAAGGGCGAGGCCCACTTCATCGAGCGCGACGACGAGAACTATCGCGCGACGATCAAAGCCGCCGGCCGCGACACCGGCGGACGGGGCAATGCTGCAGCCGAAGTCACCGCCCATGCGGAGAGCCTGTCGCCGACGAGCACCCGCATAATCGTCACCACCGATCTCCACATCACCGGCAAGGTTGCTCAGTTCGGCCGCGGCATCATGGGCGACGTGAGCGCGAAGATCATGGTTCAATTCGCGGATAATCTGAACGAGATGCTCGACCAGGAGGTCCTCTCCGCCTCGCCGAACGGTGACGAGTCCGAAGCCGACGAAAACGGTGGGAGTGAGGCTGAAGTCGACTCCGACGACCAGGGCGTCGACGGCGAGGGCGCCCCGCAAGTTCGCAAGATCGATGGTCCGGCAACCGATCCGATCGATCTGATGGAAGTCGGTGGCAGCTCGGTCGTCAAGCGGGCGGCCCCCGCTTTGCTCGCCCTACTGATCGTGCTCTTGATCCTGCGACGCAGACGGAGCTGATGGACGACCGGGCCCGCGTCGCTCAGCTGCTCGGCCGCGAGCCAAGGGGAGCATTCGGGGTCGTCGTCCGCGACCCTCTCGGTGATCCCGTCGTCGTGCGAAACGAACCATTCCTGGCCGACGGAACGCCGATGCCCACGCTGTACTACCTCGTCTCCGAGGAACTCGTGAAGGCGGTGAGCCGGCTCGAAGCGGCCGGTGGAGTTCGCCGCGCCGAAGCAGAAGTCGACGCCGGGCAGATCACTGCTGTTCATGCACGCTACGAGGCCGAGCGAAATACGAGGATCGATCCAACGTATGAGGGCCCGCGCCCATACGGCGGCGTGGGCGGCACACGCGTGGGTGTGAAGTGCCTTCACGCCCACGTTGCCTACTCGCTGGCTGGAGGAGACGACCCCATCGGCAGGTGGGCGCTCGCCCAGCTCGAGGCGGGTGCCAGCCTGACAACGGGTGATCAACCTGAAGGGGGCAAGTCGTGAACGAACAGCCTGGCGGGCTTACCGTCGCCGTTGCCGACCGGGCAATCGAGATCACGGTGACCGGAGGCGCGGTGTTCACACTCCCGCTCGGGCCACTGACATTGCTCGATGGGCCGCTCGAGCGCGCTGATCCGCCGACAGCGGTGCATCTGGCCAACGCTCTCGGCATGGTGCAAGACCACTTCGACGACATCGTCATCGAATCCCCCACCGTTGCCGCGGCACCGTCGGTTGCCGCCAACGGGCAGCACGCTCTCGCTCTTGCACGTGCGGAGATCGGCAAACACTCCGTTCCTGCGAGCTACCGACTTCGACGTTCGGACGCCGATGAACTATTCCGCACGCTGGTTGCCGAACCGATCGCGCAGCGTCAGTTCAATCCCGGACTCGCCGAAGACCACGTCGAATCAATAATTGGTACATGTTGCGTGATACTGGGCATCATGCGGCGACTCGATCTTCAAGAAGTTGCCATCGAAGCTGAACCAAGAATGGGTGGCTGAGATGTCTCTCCGCCACCCCTCGCGCACCTCCACCACGGCCCACCTCTACGGCAGACGGGTCGTACTGCGCCCACTCGCGGCCCAAGACTTCCGGGCCTGGAGTGAGGTCCGCCAACGCAACGCCGAATGGCTGACCGTGTGGGAGCCACGCCGTCCCGACCAGCTGCCCGACCCGACCAAGAGCCGATCTGCCTTCAACGCCCGATGCCAGCAGCGCGATCGCGACCGAGCTGCGGGCACGGCCTACCAGTTCGGGCTGTTCATCGACGACCATGTCGCGGGTGAGGTCAACCTCAACAACGTGATCCGAGGCGCCATGCAATCGGGGACAGTTGGCTATTGGATCGACCAGCGTCACGCGGGCCACTCATATGTTGCTGAGGCAGTGGTTGTCGTGATGCAGTTTGCGTTCGAACAGCTGCAACTGCACCGGATGGAGATTTGTATCGTGCCTCGCAATCAGCGAAGCATTCGAATCATGGAAAAGCTGGCCATCCGCGAGGAAGGAACCGCGCAGCGATATCTCGAGATAAACGGGGTCTGGGAAGACCATGTCAGATACGGCATGACAATGGAGGAGTGGCACGAACGCAGAACGGCCCTGCTGACCCAATGGGCCAGCGTGTCCGCGCCCTGACGATCAACGACACCCATTGCCGTCCGCCACGAAGCGGAGGGCGCAGTCAGGTTTTGTCAGTATCCAGCGAGACCGGCGTTGTCACGTGCCATTTGCAAAGCCTCGGCACGATCTTGACGCATCTGCGTGCGCCGCTTCCACATCTTGGTCTTCCAATGCCGCTTGGTGACGCTGCGTTTGGCGAATTTCTCCTTCGCAACCTCTGCATCGTGATGATGCAATGGTTTCCATGCCTCGCCCGGCTCATGGATGTCTTCCGGATCAATTCCGGCAGAGACATCCTGAGCAACGCTCTGGAGCTCGACGTGGATGCGGTGCCGCTCGCTGTGAGCGTGAGCACGCACTTCCTGCTTGATCGGCACTGGCACCTCGACGGTGCGGTGACGCTGGCTCATTGGCTACCTCCTGCTTCGTGGTTTCCCACGGTGGTTTCGGTTGCTTGCACTCTCGAACGTAGTCCACCCGCCAAGCCCTGTCAGCGGATCTCTGTAACGATTCTGCGCGATCTTGGCCCGCCTCGGCGTTCGGTCAAGGTTTGGCAGGGCATGCCGATGACGAAGAGTGGATACGTTGCCGCCGCCTTCCCCTGCGTTGCCAGCCGAAACCATGGTGTTCGATTCCAGCTCGACCCAAGCGTTCGACGTCGAAGCCCTGGCGTCACGACTGGTCGGCACAATCGACGCAGTCGTCGCGGGGAAACATGATGTCGTCGAGATCGCTGTCGCCACATTGCTGTCCGGTGGAAATCTACTGATCGAGGACATCCCAGGCGTTGGCAAGACCCTGCTTGCACAGGTCCTCGCGCGCACTGTCGGCGGCACGTTCAATCGCATCCAGGGCACATCAGATCTTCTTCCGGGAGATGTCACGGGTTCGATGATTCCGAGCCACGACGGATATGCAATGCGATTCCGTCCCGGGCCGGTGTTCGCCAACATCGTTGTCTTCGACGAGATGAACCGCGCGACCCCGCGGACACAATCCGCACTGCTCGAATTGGCGGAGGAAGCAACGGTGACCGTCGATGGCGTCACCCACCCCCTGCCGACACCGTTCATGCTCGTCGCTACCCAGAACCCGATCGACGTAGCCGGGACGTACGGATTAGGTGAGGGCGCACTCGACCGGTTCGCCGCCGTCATCACCCCGGGTCGAGCCTCGGCCGAGTCGGAACTGGAAGTCCTCACCGGTCGGCGAGGTCGGCAGATGCTCGACGCCGTCGAACCGGTCACGACACTCGGCGAACTGGTCGACGCTCGTCAATTTGTCTCGCGTATTCACGTAGCCGACGCAATCGCTGCCTATGTGGTCGACCTGTTGGCAGCGACCCGATCCCACCCGCAGATTCGACTCGGAGCGTCCACCCGGGGCGGCGTATCACTCATCGCTCTCAGCCGCGCCCGCGCTGCACTTCGGGGCCGCAACTACGTCATTTCCGACGACATCGCAGCCACGGCTGTACCAGCACTAGCGCATCGAGTTGCCGGGAGCAACGCCACGGTCGAGGGCGGCCGCGAGCTCGTTGCCGAGTGTCTGGCGACGATCGCGCCACCGACGGTCTGACGGTCTTCGATGCAGGAAGCCCGGCCGACAGGCACCGACCCGGTAGCCGCTGACAGCGGCGAGGAATCAACCTCCACTCGGGTGCGGCCGATCGGGCTGTCTCCGGGCGGCGCTACCTTCATCGGAGCATGGGTCGTCGGGCTCGCCATCGCCCGACTGACAGGTGCCGCAGCCGTCATCTTGCTACTCGCGGCGGGCGTCGTCGGACTCGGCTGCGCAGCGCTCATCGGGTGGCTGAGCGTGCGGCGAATCTCGGTCAGGTCGATTGTCGGCCCGTCCTCTACCACCACTGGTGCTCCCACAGATCTGACGATCGGTCTGTATACGCCCGAGCCTCAATCCGGCGACGTGCGACTCAGCGTTTCCACGACGCGGCTGTTCGAGACTCCGTCTGCCACAACAACCCTGACACGCGACGATAGCCACCTGGCTCGCTCCCCAGTCGCCGATACCGGTAGCACGATCAATCTTCCTGCTCGCTTCGAGCAAGCCGGGGTACTCGAACGCCTTCATGCACGTGTGGAGTCGGCAGGGCCCCCCGGGCTCATATGGTGGCGGCGCACAACGACGCTCGACACGAAGCCAATACGCGTCGCTCCAGTCGCAGCCGGCCCGCTGCTCCGGGTAGAGCAGGGGCCCTCTCTCCGTGAGGGGCCATCATCAAACAAGTACGGCAGTCATGGTGGTGAGATCGACGGCGTCCGACCGTGGCGTGAGGGCGACTCTGGTGAGGCAATCCACTGGCCGTCGACGCTGCGTGCGGGCGACCTGATCGTACACGACCGTGTAGCCGCGACGGATACGACATGGATCGTGCCCTTCAACCTCGGCGACTCACCCGCACGGCTGCGATGGACGCTCAACGAAGGAGTTCGCCGCGGGCACGCCGTAGCACTCGACGTGGCGGGTACTGAAGAGAATTCGATTCGGATCACATCAACCGATGATGCGGCATTCTGGTCGGCCGAAATGGCCCGACGGAACGCGCCCCGGGGTGATGAGAAGTCACCGACTCCGCTCTTGAAGCGGCAGATCACCTGGCCCAGAAATCCGGAAACCGAGACTTCTATCGGCGGACGCGCACGATCGTTCACCGCGATTGCGGCATTCCTCGCATTGGCGATGCTCCTCGGAGCGCTCTCGGCGCCGTCGTCCACAACTCTCATCGCCGCGATCGGAGTGTTGGTGGGCGCCGTAGTGTCCTACTACTTTGCCCGCACCGGTCGCGAACGGCCGATCCTGCTACGCATCGGCGTTGCCCTTGCGGCGGTGGCCGCACTCATTGTCATCGCTATCGATGCAAACGGAATCGACGGTTTGCTCGCGGCGCTGCGCGGGCCGATGCCCGACCTGTTGATACTGCTCGTCGTTCTACACGGCTTCGAAGTCACCGATCGCCGAACACTGAGAGTGCACCAGGCAATCACCTTCGTGGTTGCCGCCTACGCGGCCGGGCTGCGAATCGATGGAGCGCTCGGCTGGTGGCTCGCGGCCTGGTCCTCGGCATTGCTCATCGCGGTCCTCGCCACAACTCGCCCGCCGGCAGCAACGGCCGCGTCGAGTGACACTGGGGTAAGAGCTACATCGTCTGCGGCGGGCGCACGCAGCCGAGTCCCCAACACCGGACGAGCCACGCGAACGGCAGGCTGGCTGGTATGCGCCGCCGCAGCAACCCTGGCCCTGCTGAGCATCGTGCCCATACCGGACGGCCCGGCCCGACTGGGTCTACCGGCACTGTCGAACGACGCACCGATCGTCGACTCGCCAGGAGCTCTGGCCGGACCGGATGGCTCGCCGGCACAGGCTGGAACCGGTGGAGGGACACGCGGCGCGTTGAGCCAGGCAGGCGGCTATCTCGGCTTTGCCGAAACTCTCGACACATCGATACGTGGCGATCTCGGCGACGAGATCGTGATGAGAGTCCGGTCACCAGAGCCGGCGTTCTGGCGGGGCCAGACGTTCACAGACTTCGACGGTCGCTCCTGGACCGTGTCATCACAGACCGGCATACCGAGAAGCGGCCCGACGATCAATGTTCCGCCCACACTCGGTGACGTAGCCGCCCCTGACGTCGAATCCAGCGAGTTGATCCAGACGTACTTCATCGAAGCCGACCTGCCCAATGTGGTGTTCGCCGCCTACCGCCCTGAGCAGGTGGTGTTCGACAGCACTGTCTGGACACGGCCCGACGGTGCACTGCGCTCTGACGTGACCCTCACGGAGGGTTCGGTCTACACCGTGGTGTCCGAGCGGCTCCAGGTGACGCCGGAGATACTCCGAGCTCAAGGAGATGTCGGTGCCTTCTTCGATGAGTTCCGACAAGTCGACTCGTCCAATGTCATCGAGCCGTTCCTCGCTATTCCGAATTCGACAACAGCTCGGACGGTAGAACTCGCGGAGCAGTTGCGGACCCCTGGCGGGTCGACCTACGACACGATTCTCGCGTACCAGGAATGGCTCTCGGCCAACACCGTTTACGACTTGAACGCCCCAATTCCGGCTCCGGGTGCCGACGCCGTAGACGACTATCTGTTCGAGTCGCGTCGGGGGTTCTGTGAGCAAATCGCATCCACCCTCGCCGTGATGCTGCGCAGCCAGGGTGTGCCGACCCGTTTGGCCACCGGGTACATCTCCGGCGAACGTGACCGCGTGTCGGGTGTCTGGAAAGTACGCGCGAGCGACGCCCACTCATGGGTCGAAGTCTGGTTTCCCCAGACCGGATGGGAAGCCTTCGACCCCACCGCGAGCGTTCCGTTGGCTGGCGATGCCGGGAACGGAACCGTCGGCGGCGATCTGTTCGGAGCGGCGCTCACGTCGGTCGCTTCACATCCAGTCGAGATCGGATTGGCCGGTCTCATAGCGATGATTTCGTGGAGTGCCGTCCGGGTCCTGCGCACCCTCCAACGGCGGCGACGCAGGGGGCGGTGGGGAATCCTGCAGGATCGCTTCTCGGCGCTCAGCCCGAACTCCACTACGAATCCGATGGTTGCGAGTCATCTCATCGAGCATCTCGACGATCCGTTTGATCCCGTCGCCGTGGCTGAGGCGCTGGACCGAGCGGCCTTCGACCCGACCTGGATCGACGACGACAAGGCCTTCGAGAGCGTTGCGGGCAGGGTGGCCACGCTCGAACGCCATGTGGAGTGACCATCCGCCGCCCTACTTCCGCAGTCCGATTTCTTGCTTCCGCAGTCCTATTTCTTGGAGATACGCGACTTCATTGCAGCAAGACGTTCGGCAAACCACGGCTGCTGCGTGCTCCACAACTGAGGTTCGAGTTCACGCTCCACGGCGGCCGGGTGATTGTCGACATCGGCCATGTCCTGAATGGTCTTCTTCGTGACGATCGCGAGTTCACGTGGAGCCGATGCGGCGCGAGCGGCAAATGTGTGGGCGACATCCAGAAGCGAATCGGCGGGCACCGACTTGTAGGCAAGACCGATACGTTCGGCCTCCTTCCCGTCGAGCACCTGGCCGAACACGACGGCGGCCATCGCCGCCTGCGGGCCCGCAATGCGGCGCAGCATCCATGTATGTCCACCTCCGGGGTGAATGCCCAACTGCAGGAACCGAGTGTCGAGCTTGGCGTTGTCGGCCACGATCCGGAGGTCACACCCGAGCGCAAGGTTCATACCGGCGCCCACCGCGGCGCCATTTACCGCAGCCAGGGTTGGCAGAGGGCTGCGCGCGATCCGGAGAAACCCCTCGTAGATGGTGCCGAGACTGTCGCCGGTCGCTTCCGCGAGATTGCCGAGATTCGCTCCGGCACAGAATGCCGGTGGAGTGCCCGTGACAACTACCGCCCCTACCGACTCGTCGGCCTCGAACGACTCCATTGCAGCGATGATCTCCACAACCATCGGTGCGGTGAGCGTGTTGCGCTCGTCAGGGTTGTTGAGAGTGAGTGTTGCGACGCCATCGACGACGTTCGTGAGCACGAGTGACATCACCCGATTCTGACACGGCCCGCTCCCGAGCGCGCGATGATGTGGCGATGGGTGAAGCACCGGTTCTCTACGACGTGACACAGCGAATAGCGACGATCACGCTCAATCGACCAGAGGCTCGCAACGCGCTCTCGAGCGAGGTGCTGCGCCTGTTGTCGGAGCGGATACGCGAGGCGGAGGCCAACGATGACATCGACGTGATCATCCTCACCGGCACTGACCCTGCATTCACGGCTGGACTCGACCTCAAAGAACTCGGCTCGACCGGCGACAACCTTGGTCGTGGGTCAGGGGCCGATGGAAGCCGCAATTCAGACGGCATACGTGGCCCATTCCCGAAGATGACGAAGCCGCTGATCGGCGCGATCAACGGCGTTGCGGTGACAGGTGGGTTCGAACTTGCACTCAACTGCGACTTCCTCATTGCCAGCGAGCGCGCCAAGTTCGGCGACACCCATACCCGCGTCGGGGTGATGCCAGGTTGGGGGCTGACGGTGTTGTTGCCCCGCGTCATCGGAGTGCGGCGAGCCCGCGAAATGAGCTTCACGGGGAATTTCATGTTGGCCGACGAGGCTCTCGCCTGCGGCCTGGTCAACCACGTCGTCGCGCATGAGGATCTGATGCCGTTCACACGCCGACTGGCCCAGGACATCATCGGAAATGACCAACTCGGCGTCCGCCAGATCCGGTCGACCTACGCCCAGGTCGTGGCCGACGACGACAACTGGGAGATCGAAGCCCGCGACAGCCGGGCATGGCGACGCAGCAACTTCAGCCCCGAGAAAGTCGCCGCCCGCAGCGCGGCCATCCAATCCCGAGGAAAACAGCAATAGCAGAACCCCAAGATTCACCAAGAAACCCCGAAATCTTGCGCGGATCGGACGCTGAGAGTCGCAACCGGGGAAGATTTCAGATCAACGCCCCGAAATCTTGCGCGGATCGGACGCTCAGCGTTCGATTTGCGCAAGATTTCGGGGGTTTTGGGCTAGATGGTGGCGCCGAGGTCTCGGAGGGTGTCGCGGACTGCTTGCGCGATATCGAGCGCGAGGATCTCTGCACCGGTTGTATTGAGATGGAAGCCGTCACCGGCGCGTACGTCTTTGCCCTCGCCGTCACGAGGGTCGATCACGAACTCGGCCCATCCACCGTCACGGCCCGAGAACCGGGTCCAGGTATCGATGAAGATCACTTCCGGACGCTCTGCAGCCGCGGCCTTCGCTGCCTGATCCTGGATCGCCATACGTGCCGTTACCTCAGGGTTGTCGTCATTGGGGATACCGACCCAGATCACGGTTCGCCCTTCTTCGAGCAATAGATCCATGACCTCACCCGCGCGCCTCGTGTACTCCTCTGTCCACTCCGCCTCATTCGCAACAGGGTCACCGATGATGAACTCGCCGTCTGCGACGGATAGGCCCTGGGCGTCGTTACCGCCAAAGGTGACGATCACGATGTCAGGATCGGCCTCAGGCAAGGCCTCACGGAGTTCGGCCGGCCAGTCGTAAAAGTCTGGACGGGCGAGACCTGACGACACCTTGTAGTTCAATTCGGTGTCGACGATCTGTGTACCGTCGAGCAGCTGTTCTAGATACGGCCCGAACGTGCCCGCGTCACTGTCGCCCACGATATAAACCTTGGCGGGACTCGCGGCCGTCGGCGGGCCGGGAGGATCGGTCTCGACCGGGGGCTCTGTCGTAACGGTGGATGCAGCCGGATCGGAAACGGTGGATGAACCCGAGGCCTGACTTTCATCTTGCACAACGTCGGCACTCGACGCGGAGCCGTTGGCCACGCTGTCGTCGCCGCCGACGGCGCCCGACACGAGCTTGAGGAGGCTGTAGCCCAGCAGAACAATCAACGCGAGCGCGCCAACGCGGCGCATTGCGTATCGCCTCCTGCTGGGGCGCGACCGGGCTTGGTGGGGGGAGGCCATCGCGGCATCAACGATACGGCCTCGTATCCACTCAAGGACAGCGGCACGCGTGGATCAACCTGGTGTTCATCGGCACCGAGGCCTGAGTGGTCACGTTCACCGTCGGGATCGGATAGCGTTGTCAGCACGTGAACATCTGACGATTCAACGTTAGACAGACCCTGAAGGGGAGAACATGATGAAGAGCAAGAAGTTCCTTGCGATCGGTGTGATTGCCGCTCTCGGACTAGCCGCCTGTGGCAGCGATGACGACGACAGCTCCAGCACTGACGCACCAGCAGAGACGGGAGCGCCGGAAACAGACGCTCCGACCGGAACCGAGGCGATGACGGACGAGAGCGGCTCATTCGTCACACTCGATGACGCGTGCGCCTCCTTGGACGGCCTCGAGGCCCCCGACGGCTTCACGGTCAACCTCGTGACCGACATCGGCAAGGTCGACGACGGAACGTTCAACCAGTTCGCTTTCGAAGGCATGCAGGCCGCCGCCGACTGCTTCGGTATCGAAGACACCAGCTTCATCGAGACCGTGTCAGAGGCCGACTACGCGGCGAACATCGCCACTGCACTCGAGAACGACCCGAACACGCTTGTCACGGTCGGCTTCTTGATCACCAGCGACACCGAGGAAGCCGCCACGGCGAACCCTGACGTCGACTTCATCGGAATCGACCAGTTCCTCCCGGAGTACCCGGCCAACATGCAGGGCATATCCTTCAACGAAGACGAGAGCGGCTACATCGCCGGTGTGCTCGCGGCCTCGCTGAGCGAGAGCGGCGTAGTGGGCGTCGTTGCCGGACGTGAAGACGTCCCACCGGTGGTCAAGTTCGTCAACGGCTACACCGTCGGCGTGGACTCGGTGGACCCGGCTATCCGAGTGCTCTCGATCTACAACGAGAGCTTCACCGATATCGCCAAGGGCTCATCTGACGCCTCCCAGTTCATCGGAGAGGGCGCTGACGTCATCTTCGGTGCCGGTGGCCAGACCGGTTCGGGTGGCATCCAAGCCGCGGCCGCGGCCGGCGCATGGGCGATCGGTGTCGATCAGGACGAGTACTACACGACCTTCGCTAGTGGTAGCGCTCCCGGTTCGGAGTACCTCGCCAGCTCGGCCATCAAGCGTGTCGATCTCGTGACGTTCCGGCTGATCGCCGAGTCGATCCAGGATCAATTCGAAGGTGGCCTCCTCGTCGGTACCGCCGCCAACGACCTCATCACCTACGCGGAGCCACACGACGCGGTCTTCCCCGCCGAAGTGAGTGACGCTGTCGAAGCAGCCCGTGCCGGTCTGGCAGACGGCAGCCTGACCACGGGTATCTGTGGCATCGACGGGCTCTTCTTGGGCGAAGGATCCCAGTGCGACGACTGAACGCAGCATCAACGCTGCAGCTCGACCACGATTGAGCAGGAAGCGGGCCCGACTCTCAAGCAGGGTCGGGCCCGTTCGCGTTCCGGTGGCAGAAGATTCGTCAACCCACGATGATCGTCTAGGGTTCTGGTTATGAACCACCGAGAAACGCGGAACCGTTGAGCGACGCCCCCAACCAAGTTCCGGTCCTCGACGTACGCGACGTGACCAAGACATTCCCCGGCGTGATCGCCAACGAGGACGTCAGTTTCACGCTAAATCAGGGTGAGATCCACTGCTTCCTCGGCGAGAACGGCGCCGGGAAGAGCACCCTGATGAACGTCGTGTTCGGCCTGTACCAGCCCGACGCCGGAAGCATTCGCGTGCGCGGTGAACAAGTGCAGTTCACCGGCGTCAACGACGCGATCGCCCAGGGGATCGGCATGGTCCATCAGCACTTCCAGCTGATCCCGGTCTTCACCGTCCTCGAGAACGTGATCCTCGGCGACGAACTCACCAAGAACGGGATGCTCGACATCAAGGATGCCCGTAACCGGATTCGCGAACTCGAACAGCAGTATGGCCTGAATGTCGACCCCGACGCATTGGTCGGAGACCTGTCGGTCGGCCAACAACAACGCGTCGAGCTGATAAAGGCACTCTTCCGCAACGCCGACATCCTGATCCTCGATGAACCGACCGCCGTGCTCACCCCCGGCGAGGTCGATGACTTCTTCAGGGTCGTCCGAAACCTCGTCGACCAGGGCAAGTCGATCGTCTTCATCACTCACAAGCTCCGCGAGGTGCTCGCAGTTGCCGACCAGATCACCGTCCTGCGGAATGGCCGAGTCGCAGGCACAGCCGACCCGAAGACGGCAACGCAGCAATCGCTGGCAAACCTGATGGTCGGTCGGGACGTCGTGTTCCAAGTGGAGAAGGACGAGGCCGAACCCGGCGATGTCCTAATCAAGGTCGAGAACCTGACGGTCGAGGATGAACGTGGTGTCCGGATGGTCAACGGGTTCAGTGTCGACGTCCACGCCGGTGAGATCTTCGGTGTGGCAGGTGTCGAAGGAAACGGCCAACGAGAACTCGTCGAGGCCATTACCGGGATGCTCCGAAGTGTCGGCGGCAAGGTAGCGATACTCGGTCACGACACAACCAAGTGGAGCCCCCGCAAGATCACCGAGCTCGGAGTTGCCCATGTCCCCGAGGACCGCAACAAGCACGGCCTCGTCGGTCCGTACACGGTCGCCGACAATCTCGTCCTGAACCGCTACTACCAGAGGCCGTACGCCCGTCGGGGAGTACGACAGAACAAACCGGTGGACGAAGAGGCCGAGAAGCTAGTCGAGCAGTTCGACATCCGTACGCCGGGAATCAACGTACCCGTCGAGACGCTTTCCGGTGGCAATCAGCAGAAGGTCATCATCGCCCGTGAATTAACCGGTGATGTCAAGGTGCTCGTCGTCGCCCAGCCAACTCGCGGTCTCGATGTGGGTTCGATCGAGTTCATCCACAACCAGATCATCAAGCTTCGCGACAGCGGCGTGGCAGTGCTGCTCGTCTCGGCCGAACTCGACGAGATCTTGTCACTGTCAGACCGAATCGGAGTGCTGTACCGAGGCCGCCTTGCTGGCATCTACGAGGCCAAAGAGGCGACCCGCGAACAGCTCGGACTGCTAATGGCAACGGGTGCCCCCGAGGATAAGGAGGCAGTCGTCGTATGAGCGAAGAAACCAACGGATCACAGAATTCACGCAAGTTGATCCAGCAGACCTGGAATCTCCAACCGGTACTGATTCCGCTCTACGCGATTCTTCTGGCGTTCATCGTCGGCGGCATCCTCATCGCGCTCATCGGGGTCAACCCGTTCGAGGCCTACTGGGCCTTGGTGCGCGGCATGTTCGGGAGCCCCGAGCGCATCGCCGGCTCCATCGCACGGTCAGTTCCGTTCATCGGATCGGCACTTGCATTGGCGTTCGCTTTTCGAGCCGGCCTGTTCAACATCGGGGCCGAGGGCCAGTTGCTCGTCGGAGGCGTGACGGCTGCGTGGGTCGGCACGTGGGCGTTCATGACCGATACACCCGGGGTCATCGCCGTTCCGATCATCATCCTCGCCGGCTTCGTCGGTGGTGCGTTCTGGGGCGGTATTCCCGGCGTTCTCCGAGCCAAAACCGGTGCCCACGAAGTCATCACCACGATCATGCTCAACAGCATTGCCCTCTTCGGGACCCGCTGGTTGGTCAACTCGACCGATCCGAAGATCTTGCGCGACACATCGGCCAGCGTGCCGCGAACCGAGTCGATCTCCCCCACCGCACGCCTACCCGAATTGGTCGACAGCCAGCCCCCCCTGCATTGGGGCCTGTTCGTGATGGTGGGGCTCTGCTTCATCGTCGCGTTCGTCCTCAAGCGCACAACCTTCGGTTTCGAGACGATCACCGTCGGAACCAACCCCCACGCCGCTCGCTACGCCGGGATCAGCGTCGACCGCATCATCATCTTGGCGATGCTCCTCTCCGGTGGGTTTGCCGGTATCGCCGCGGCCTCCGAGGTCGCCGGGACGAACTTCTTCTTTCAGCCTGGAACGTTCGCGTTCATCGGTTTCGACGGCATCGCTATCGCCCTCCTCGCGCGCGCCAACCCGATCGCCATCATCCCGGCGGCGTTCCTCTGGGGAGCCCTTCTGTCGGGAGCGCCTCTCATGCAACAGGAGGCTGACGTCTCGATCGACGTGGTCCGCGTGATCCAGGCGATGGTGCTGCTCTTCGTCGCCGCCGATGCGATCGTGCGATGGGTCTTCCATGTTCGAAGTACGAACGGAAGCCGAATGGACGCCCCCACAACTGGATGGAGCAGCGCGTGAGCGACGAGATGAACGTTCCGCTCCCCAGACAATTCGTCGGTGGCGGCCTCAGCGAAGAGATCAGCTTGGGGCGACGAGTCGGTCGACGCCAGATCGTGGGCGGCGTCCTGGGACTGATAGGCCTCGCACTCGTTGGACTGGTCGCCCCGAACATCACCAGCGAAACCAAGTCGTTCGCGTTTGAGCCACCACCTGATCCGCTCAAGATCAGTTTCAACCCGGTGGTGCTCGTCACGGTTATCGGTGTGATCTATGTGCTGGCGGGAGTGCTCAGCTTCCTACCCGGACGGTTCGATCGTGCGTCTCTCATCGCTCAACTCGTCGCGGCGGTGCTTGCGATCCCGCTCGTGATCGGCATGGGGCTCGCATTGTCAGATGCCCCAGCCACGAACGTGACCAACCTGCTGGACGAGTCGCTACTGCTGGCGACGCCGATCGCGCTTGGGGCGATGACCGGATTGTGGTGCGAACGCTCGGGGATCATCAACATCGGGATCGAAGGGATGATGCTCGGCTCGGCCGGCGTCGGATTCACGTTCTATGCGGTGCTGGGCGGCGCGACCAGTACGGGCTGGTTGTGGGCATCGATCCTTGTTGCCCTGCTCACCGGGGCGGCGTTGGCGACCCTCCACGCAGTGTTGTCCATCAAGTATCAGATCAACCAGATCGTGTCCGGCGTGGTCATCAACCTGTTTGCCCTCGGCCTGACGGGCTTTCTCCGTTCCGAGGTCATCGTGCCTTCCGGAAACAGCAAGGGAGTTGCCACCTCTGAGATCGGAATCCCACTCCTCGACAAGATCCCCATCATCGGTGACACGCTGTTCACAGGTGGCCCGCTCCAGTATGCGATGTACATCATCGTCTTCTTGACGTGGCTGGTCATGTACCGCACGGCTTGGGGGCTCCGAGTTCGATCCTGCGGCGAAAACCCTCATGCTGCGGAAACGCTCGGCATCGCCGTCATCGCCACCCGATACCAGGCCGTGATTCTCGGTGGCTTCATCGCCGGTCTGGCCGGCGCATGGTTTGCGATGGAAGCCCAGTCCGGCTTCGAGGACAACATGACCAACGCCGCCGGCTTCATTGCGCTTGCCGCGATGATCTTTGGCAAGTGGACACCCTGGGGAGCTTTCGGAGGAGCGCTGCTGTTCGGGTTCGCCCGAGCGCTCGGCTCACGACTGCAGTTCCTCAATGTCGAGATCGGCGACTTCAGCATCCCGAGCGAGTTCTTCCAGATGCTGCCGTTCTTCGTCACGCTCGTGGTTGTTGCCGGGGCTCTCGGCCGGGCAGTAGCTCCGGCGGCAGAAGGCCAGCCCTACACACCCTCAAAGTGACTCCGCAGCGATTCGTCACGGTCAACCAATCGGGCTGCCCAGCTCAGCGCACCAGTTCGGCGACGACCTCGACCTCGATGCCGCCCCGTGGGCGCTGCGTGAGTGTGACCGTGACTCGCTCGGGCTCGGCGGTGAGCATGATCTCGCCGGCGATCTCGGCAGCCAATGCTTCGGCGAACGCAGCTCGATCGCGGAACTGCCAGAGATAGAGCTTCAGGCTCTTCGACTCGACGCACCACTCACCCGGCACATACTCGATCACCACAGTGGCGAGATCAGGCTGTTGGGTAACCGGGCACATCGAGGCGAGCTCATCGTTGGTGAACCTCACGCTCGTGACGTGCTCTGGCGCCGCGAACACTTCAACGTGTTCGATGGCATGGCGAACGGTGCTACCCAGAACGGTCAATTCCATGGATTTGAGGCTACTCTCGACGCAAACAAACGATCTGTGGAGAGTTGTAGATGTCGAAGACACCGTCGCCAAGTCGCACAAAGTTATGGATGCGTAGGCGGAACACTCTGGTGCTCGGGTTGGCCGCAGGCCTTGCGGTTGCGGCGTGTTCAGCTGGGGGCGACGACGACTCATCGGCACCGGACACATCGGCTGACACGGTTGCTCCCCCGACAACCGACGCACCTTCCACTACGGCAGCACCGACCACGATTGCCGAGACAACCACTACCACGATCGATCCCGTCGATGTGCAGACGATCGAACAGGTCAATGAGTACATCGCTGAGGCTGCCGCGTTTGACCAAGTTGGCGCCGATGCCCAGTTCCCACAGGGCGTCACATTCACTGCCGGTGGCGCCCCCGGATATTCGAGATACGTGTTCCGGGAGAACTCCGGAGGAGTTGTGCCGAGCCTGGTAGAAGGCCCACTCGATGGTACGGTCCGCTGCCAAGAAGAGGCCCTGCCGTGTTCGTACCTCGAACTCAAGGCACTCCATGAATCCGGAGACGAGATCCCACCCGAACTCCAGATGACGCCTGATGAACTGGCGGAGCTCGTTGGCCAACTGGACGAACTCAACAGCTTCGCGATGGCACACAGCGACGTGAACTCGGCCTGCGCCGACGGCTTTGTCAGCGACCGAATCCAAACAGCCAACATGGGGTCGCACTTCTATCGAGCCGACTGGATCCGCAACGGCTTCAATCCGTCGGAACCAGAGGTACTCCTCTACGCCCGCGCTGATGGGCAACTGCCTCAGGGCGCCGTCGGCCAGTGCCGCGACGGCGTGTGGGACGGCGAGCCGATGGTCTTGGTCGGCACATCATTCGTCATCCCCCCGCAGGTCATCGGTAGCGAGCATCCCGAAGCCTTCGCCGGGCCGCTCGACAACTGGCACATTCACTACAACCTGTGTCGTGGCAATTCCGAGGGGCGCGACACCTTCGTGCCCAAGAGCGAATGCGAGGCCGCCGGCGGAAACTTCTCCCAAGCGCTCGGTTGGATGATCCACGCCTGGGTCGACCCGGCGCATGACAGCCAGCTCGGAGTATTCGCGATGTGGAACGACTCGGTCACTCCTGTTTCGGACCTCTCGACGGTCTACGAGTCACGCGAGGTTCGCGGCTCAGACTTCCCCGAAGGCGCTGAACAGTCACTCATCGCCGATTTCTTGTTCAATGGCGACCTGGATGTCAAGGTTGGCCAGCCCTTGTACTTCAACAACGTCGACGCCGTGCCCCACACGGTGACTGCCGGAACACCCGACGATCCGGTATTGAATGAATTCGACTCGGGCTTGCTCACACCGGGAAGCAACTTCGAGATCTCCTTCGAACAAGCCGGAACCTACTCGCTGTTCTGCACACTGCATCCCGACATGGTTGCCACCGTCACGGTCGAGGACTGATCCGCCGCGCACCCGCAGGACAACCTCGAACCTACGGCTCGATAACGTGGCGACATGACGATCGCGGATCTGATCCAGCGCGCGCCCAAGGCGTTGCTCCACGACCACCTCGACGGGGGCCTTCGGCCGACAACTGTGATCGAACTCGCGAGCGAATACGGCTACGACGATCTGCCGACCACCGATCCGGACGAGCTCGCCTCCTGGTTCAATCGCGGTGCCAAGCGCAACGACCTCGTGCTCTACCTCGAGACGTTCGCCCACACGGTCGGCGTGATGCAAGATCGCGATGCCATCGAGCGTGTGGCATACGAATGCGCCCAAGACCTGGCGGCTGACAATGTCGTCTATGCCGAGGTTCGTTTCGCCCCCGAGCTGAGCACCGAGAAGGGTCTCACACACGACGAAGTGGTCGAGGCCGTGCTGGCCGGGTTCAGCCGCGGCTCGGCCGACACCGACCTCACGATCTACGCCATCCTCTCCGCGATGCGCACTGCGGCACGCAGCTTGGAGATTGCCGAGGTAGCCGTCCGGCACCGGGACGAAGGCGTCGTCGGGTTCGACATCGCCGGAGCAGAAGCGGGCTACCCACCATCTCGCCACCTCGACGCGTTCCAGTACGTGAACCGCGAAAACTTCCACTCGACGATCCACGCTGGTGAAGCTTTCGGGCTTCCGTCGATCTGGGAAGCCATCCAATTCTGTGGTGCCGAACGACTCGGCCACGGTGTTCGCATCGTCGATGACATCCACCCCGGTTCGCAGATGGGAACCGAAGAACTCGGTCGGCTGGCAACCTACGTCCGCGACAGGCGGATCCCGCTCGAGCTGTGCCCGACATCAAATGTCAACACCGGCGTCGTTGCTTCGATCGCTGAACACCCGATCGGCATGCTGCGGCGTCTGAGATTCCGGGTCACGATCAACACCGACAACCGATTGATGAGCAATACGTCGATGACCAACGAGATGCAGCAACTCACCGACGTCTTCGGCTGGGGCCTCGAGGACTTCGAGTGGTTGTCTGTCAACGCCATGAAGTCCGCGTTCGCGCCATTCCCCGAGCGGCTCAAGCTCATCAACGGAGTGATCAAGCCGAGATACTCGATACTCAAATCCGAACAGTCATTGGGAGAAACCTGAGATGTCCGTCGAAACGATCCTCGTCCAGCACCCCGTCTGTACAGATGCACTGGCACAGATCCGTGATGTCAACACACCAAATGCATTGTTTCGCCAGAACTTGGAGCGAATTGGAACGTTGCTGATCGCGGAGGCGACAAAGCACCTTCCGACCGTTGACGGTGTTGTCGAGACCCCACTGACCACTGCTCCTGCACGCCGCATCGCGGTACAGCCCGTCGTCGTTCCGATCTTGCGGGCCGGCCTCGGATTCGTCGGACCCGCTCAGGAATTGCTGCCGAACGCCGACATCGGGTTCATCGGCATGGCTCGCAACGAAGAGACCCACCAACCGGAACCTTACGTGAACAAGCTCCCCGAATCGCTCGCCGGCCGACCTGTCATCGTCATCGACCCGATGCTGGCCACGGGCGGATCGCTGATCCACACCATGCGGCTGCTGCTCGAACGCGACGCTCCTGAGCCGATCACGGTGGTGTGCGCACTCGCTGCGCCAGAGGGGATTCAAGCGCTCGACGACGCCGGGCTGTCGATACGACTCGTTACGGCCGCAATCGACGACCACCTCAACGAGAATGCGTTCATCGTCCCGGGCCTCGGCGATGCCGGAGATCGCCAGTTCGGAACCCCCGCCTAGGCTCGGCTCAACTCAACTCAGCTCGGCTCGGCTCAACAGGAGCCATCGCGGCCAATGCTTCGAGGAGCAAATCGAGTACAGACGGATCAACGTCAACCGCTTCGCCGTAGAGCTTGACCTTTGGCTCAGTGCCACTGGGGCGGACCTGCAATCGCATACCACCGTCGAGCATCAGCCGAACCAAATTCGCCTCGGGATACGCAACTGTCGATGTGACCGCTCGGCCGCCGACCTCTGGTGGTGGTGATGCGGTGATCGCAGCCACCCATTCGGCGCCGAGCAGCGGTGGAATCCGAAGTGACAACTCCGCGGTTATGTATTGGCCGAAGCGGGCCGCAATCGAGTCGAGCCGACCTTGCAGCGACGAACCCTCAGCTGCGCTGACTGCGGCAATTTCCGCCATCATCACAGCGGCTGTGATTCCGTCTTTGTCGAGCGGGCGCGCCGCGACGAGGTAGCCGAGGGCTTGCTCGTAACCCAGCATGAGGCGTTGATCTGGCCGCTCGGTGGCCAGTTTTCCGATCCATTTGAACCCGGTGAACGTCTCCGCGCTGTGGACTCCGGCAGCGTCGGCCATCCGCCCCAGCAGCGACGACGAAACCAACGTAGTGACCACCAAACGGTCGTCGCCCTCGGTATTGGCCAAGATGTAGTCTGCAAAAAGCCAGCCGATCTCGTCGCCGCTCAGACGCCGCCACGATCCGTCAGATTGTGGGATTGCTACACCCAAACGGTCGGCATCGGGGTCGTTGGCAAGAGCAACCACGGCATCAGCCGATCGCGCCTCCTCGATCAGGAGATCCATCGCACCCGGTTCCTCGGGGTTCGGGAACGCCACCGTCGGAAACGATCCGTCAGGTTCGTGCTGAACGGCTACGACATTGGGCTTCGGGAATCCTGATACAGCAAATGCCTGCTCGACTACCGCACCGCCGACACCGTGCATCGCGGTATAGGCGACAGAGACGCCCGCGACATCAGGGCGTAGACGTACCGAGGGTACGAAGTCGATGTAGGCATCGATCCAGCTGAAGTCGAGTCGTTCGAAGAGTGGGTCATCTTCGGGCGCCAACACGACGGCGATCGGATCAAATGTGGCAATCCGCTCGGCGATCTCGGTATCGATGGGCGACACGATCTGCGAGCCGGTGGAGAGATAGACCTTGTAGCCATTGTCGGCCGGTGGGTTGTGTGAGGCCGTGACGACTATGCCGGCAGCCGCGTCGAGGCCGGTGATCGACCACGCTAGGACCGGAGTGGGCTGGACGTCGGGATGGAGCATTGCTCTGATCCCCATCGCCGCCAGCACCCGCGCAGTGTCTTTCGCGAAGACATCACTCTTTCGACGCGCATCGTGGGCGATCACGACACCGCGTTCAGCAGCATGCGGGATGGCACCGGACGCCTGTTGGTCGAGCAGCCATTGCCCAACGCCCGCCGCGGCCTGGCGGACAACGAGGCGGTTCATCCTCATCGAACCGGGTGCAACAGCGGCTCGAAGACCAGCGGTACCGAATTGCAGACTTCCATCGAAACTGGCCGCGAGCTCAGCGGAATCACCTGCCTCCGCGGCGCCTATCAGAGCAGACAGTTCAGAGCGAATATCGTCGTCAGGCTCAGCTTCCAGCCAGCGACGAGCAGTCGTCAGAAGATCGTCAACCATCACCAATCATGTTACGCAGTTCGACCAATGGACGTGGCCCCACATGGCTGATGACTTCCGCCGCGGCAACCGCCCCGAGGTGGCCGCACGTCTCGAGATCTTCGCCGGCTGTGAGCCCGTAGAGGAAACCGGAGGCAAAGAGATCTCCCGCGCCAGTTGTGTCGATCACGTCGTCGACCGCGACTGCCGGCACACGAATGAGTTCGTCGGGAGTAACGATTACACAACCATCGGCGCCGATAGTGATCGCCGCGAACTCGCACTCTTCACGTAACGCGGCCACCGCATCGTCAAAGGAGTCGAGTTCATAGAGGGACAGCAGTTCGTCGTGATTCCCGAAAAGCAGGTCAACTCGCTCCTGCACGAGCGCCCGGAAGTCGGATCGGTGACGGTCGACGCAGAACGAGTCTGAGAGCGTGAGCGACACCAAGCGGTCATTTTGGTGTGCGACATGAGCGGCTCGCCGGAACGCCGTCTTCGCGTCATCGCGATCGTAGAGATAGCCCTCCATGTACAGCACAGCGGAATCAGCGATGGCCGATTCGTCGAGATCATCGACGCTGAGAAAACTCGAAACGCCGAGGTAGGTGTTCATCGTTCGCTCGGCGTCGGGTGTCACCACGATGACGCAACGTCCGGTGGGAGTTCCGTGCTCGCCGGGTGGACGGTGGAATGTCACGCCCACAGCGCGCATGTCGTGACCGAACACATCGCCGAGATCATCACCATTGACTTTGCCGATATAGGCAGCCCGGCCGCCGAAGCTGGCTATTCCGCACACCGTGTTCGCCGCGGATCCGCCGCTCATTTCTACGGCACTGTCGAGAGCGGCATACAGCTCGACGGCACGCTCAGTCTCGATGAGCGTCATCGAGCCCTTGACCAGATCGTGGGTATCGAGAAAGGCCTCCCCTGCCGAGGCGATCACGTCGACGAGCGCGTTGCCGATCCCGATCACGTCGAAACGTGAACGATTGAGGCTGGCTTCTTTCGAGAATCGTCCGCGCAGGTCAGGCACGGCCGAACACGCTATCGCCAGTACGATCCCGCGGATGGGAGCGCAGACGATCATCACCGAGGGCCACGATCCGTACCGGCTACCGACGGGCGCCAGGCCGACTCGATATGACGTTCGGCTACGCCCTTCACTCGACGACGCCAGCTTCAGCGGTGAAGTGAGAATCAAGCTGGACGTCGAGCGCTGGATCGACGAGTTGGTCCTCAATGCGGCCGAGCTGGAGATTCACGGATGCCAAATCGACGGCATCGACGCCAGTTGGGAGCTCGAAGAGTCGACCGAGCGGCTCTTTGTCCGCCCGAGCTTGTCGATCGCAGAGGGGGAAACCACTCTCGTGGTGCAGTTCGATGGCGTCCTCAATGACAAGCTGCGCGGCTTCTACCGCAGCACGTATGTCGACGACAACGGCAATGCGCAGGTGATCGCCACGACCCAGATGGAGTCAACCGACTGCCGACGGGCCTTTCCGTGCTGGGACGAGCCAGAATTCAAGGCGGTATTCGGAGTCACTCTGGACGTGGCCGATGGCCTGGCCGCCATCTCGAACGCACCCGAGATCGAACGGTCGACCAGTGGTGGCCGCACCACAATTGTGTTCGCCGACACGATGGTGATGAGCACCTACCTCGTGGCCTTAGTTGTCGGGAAGCTCGAAGCAACCGAAGCTGTCGACGTCGACGGCACACCGCTTCGCGTCGTGCACGTGCCCGGGAAGGACCATCTGACCGCATTCGGTCTGGACGTCGGTGCCTTCTGCCTACGCTGGTTCCAGGACTACTACAGCCTTGCTTACCCCGGCGACAAAGTCGACCTCGTCGCCCTACCCGATTTCGCGGCCGGAGCGATGGAGAACCTAGGGTGCATCACCTTCCGTGAGAGCCTGCTCCTCGTCGACCCCGAGACGAGCACTCAGAGCGAGAGGCAGGTCGTGACAGACGTGGTGGCTCACGAACTCGCACACATGTGGTTCGGCGATCTGGTGACCATGCGTTGGTGGAACGGCATCTGGTTGAACGAGGCGTTCGCCACGTTCATGGAAGTAGCCGCTGACGAGGCCTATCGACCCGAGTGGGAGCGATGGACGAGCTTCGGCATCGAGCGTTCAGTGGCCTTCGAAACCGACTCATTGGCCAGCACCCGCCCGGTGGAGTTCGAAGTACGTTCGCCTGATGACTGCGAGGGGATGTTCGACGTCCTGACCTACCAGAAAGGCGGCGCACTGCTCCGCATGTTGGAGCAGTACCTCGGGGAAGACCACTTCCGCGAAGGTGTCAGTTATTACCTGCGAACACATTCGTACGGCAACACCGAGACCAACGACTTGTGGGACGCGATCGAGATCACCACGGGCGAACCCGTTCGACGACTCATGGACTCATGGATCTGGCAGCCCGGGTTCCCACTGGTAACCGCCACGCTGACAGACATCGATGGAGCCTCTGCGGTCGTACTCGATCAGCGCCGTTTCCGATTCGACGACGACGCCGGAAAGGATGACGGCGGCGAATCGCCGCTCTGGGTGGTCCCCGTACACGTGCGCAATGGAGACACGATCACCAAGGTGTTGCTCGATGCAGCGCAGACAGCCGAACCCATCGTGCTCAGCGACCCGGACGGACCGGTTGTCGTCAACGCTGGAGGCCACGGCTTCTTCCGCGTCGCCTACGACAGCGAGTTACGCGCACGACTCGACCGCGCTGCTCTGGCCTCACTCGGCACTCTGGAGCGCTACAACCTGGTTGACGACGCGTGGTCGGCCACGATTGCGGGCAGGCTGTCGGCCGCGGAGTTGCTCACTTTCCTCGAAGGGTTCAGCGATGAGCGCGAGCACACCGTCTGGCAGGCGATCGTCACCGCACTGCGAGGTCTGAGCCGCCTGACCGATGATGCCGCATTCGACGCGTTCCAGCAGCGGGTGCGGTCGCTGGCCGGGCCGGCGCTCGAGCGTCTCGGTGAGCCGACCACAGGCGAGTCCGACCTCGCCGGCAAGCTGCGAGGCCTACTCACATCAACAATCGGAGGCCTCGGCGGCGACCTCGGCGTGCAGGCCAGGTGTCGTGAACTGTTCGACACCGCGAGCCACGATCCGAGTCAGGTCGACCCAGAGCTGACGGCCGCAGCTACCAGCGTGGTAGCCACGAGCGGCGACGCCGAGACATACGAACGAATGCTCGCCGGAATCGAGAGCGGATCCACGCCGCAGGAACAGCTCCGGCATCTCTACGCGCTCGCCGAATTCGATGACGAGGCACTCATCATCCGGACCTGCGAGTTCGCGCTGAGCGACGCTGTCAAGTCCCAGAACGCGCCGTTTCTGATCCGGTTGGCGATCGCCAACCAACGCCATGGCCCGGCTGCGTGGAGCCTCGTGCGAGACAACTGGGACGAGGCGAACGATCGATTCCCGAGCAACACAATCGTGCGCATGATCGACACCGTGAAGCTCCTCAACACGCCCGACCTCGTCGACGACGTCAGCGCCTTCTTCGCGGAGCATCCGATCGACCAGGCGATCAAGACGATGGACCAGATCCTCGAACGTCAGCGTGTGAATACCGCCCTGCGAACCCGCGAATCCGCCCGATTCTCCATCGCCCTAACCCCCCACCGATGAGTTTCGGCGCGCACAGGTCGCGCCCAAACTCATCGCAGCTGGGGTCGACGTCCTACCGATGAGTTTCAGCGCGACCTGTCCGCGCTCAAGCTCATCGCAGCTGGGGTCGACGTCCTACCGATGAGTTTCAGCGCGACCTGTGCGCGCCGAAGCTCATCGGTGTTTGAGGGCTTCGCGTTTGGTGAGGCCGGAGAACTCGTCGGCGTGCTGGACGACGAAGGAGTAGACCGCGTCTGGGTCGACCCTGCCGTACTGGCGAAGGGCCCAGCCGATTGCCTTGCGGATGAAAAACTCCGTGTCGTCGGCTCGGGCGAGCGAGTATCGGAACAGCCGGTCGGCATCCGCCTTGTCGCCGTACTTGAGCTGGTGGAGAATCGCGGTGCGCGCGAGCCACATGTTGTCGCTGTCGATCCATTCGTCCATCACTGGAACGAGTTCCGGGTTCGAGGAAACAAGCCCCCCGACCGTTTTCGTGGCGAGTGCGTCGACGGTGTCCCACCACGACTTGGTCGTGATGAGGTACTCGATAGCACCGAGGTCACTTGCCCGAAGACGCGCCACGTTGGCGCCGAGCACGTCCGAAGCAACGTACTGGAACTCGCGTTCGGGCTGCTCCCAGCAAGAGGTCGCGAACTCGATGATGTCCTCCGAGCTCGCCCGCTCGGCAGCCGTCATTGACGCCCGGGCGGCTACACGTCGCTCGGGAGACTTGATGCCGAGAAATTGATAGCGATCTTTCATGTACGAGGCCATTTTCGGGGCCTGGCTGTCGTCCGCGACTTCAGCGAGCGACCTGCGAAGTTCGTCGAGATCGAGAGGCCCAGGCATCGACCGATCTTGCCATGCCTCGGGAACGTCGTTGGCGCACGTCGGCACGGAGCTCAAATCAGGCGCAGCGCCCGCTCGAAGACTGACGGGTTGTCGACACGAAGGAGTGCAAAGAGCTCAAGCACTGAGAGTGCCGGAGAGGGATTTCGTGGAGCTAAGGAGAATCGAACTCCTGACCTCGTCATTGCGAACGACGCGCTC
>Ga0209013_10000110_pt1 | contig 62751 bp, 63 predicted proteins | sample Cruoilmetagenom2_FD_187291 | JGI IMG/M metagenome (GOLD analysis project Ga0209013, IMG submission 187291) | Oil polluted marine microbial communities from Coal Oil Point, Santa Barbara, California, USA - Sample 2 (SPAdes) (version 2) | ecosystem: Environmental > Aquatic > Marine > Oil seeps ... | reverse complement strand
CCTGCAGAGTTCGAGCAGGCGTATTATGATCAACTGGACGGTCAGGCTGTTGCGGCCTGACTCACACAAAAGAGTCTCCGGTAAACCCGGGGCGATTCACCCTATCAAATGGGGCTATTTGGTGTCACATCGGCTGACGCCGCACAGTGTTAGTTTTCTTCTGGACACCCATTGGAGGGGTAGGAATACGGGTAGATGTATAAGGAGCCCCTTGTCAAGCCCCTTTCCATGACCCTTGTGAAGCCCCTTGGCTGTGATAGTCTGGTGAGTAACGAAAACTCAGGTGATTTTCAGGGTACGTTGGGTCGGTTGCCACAGGCAAACAATCAAGACAGAAACTTGGTACAAACTGAGAAAGGGACCGAAATGACGGGTGAGCTATTATTTATACTTGCAATCGTGGTAATCGTGGTTGCGATCCTACAGGTAAGCAAAAACCGACATCGGAGCAAGCGTGTGATATTGGACCAACTCAACATCAGTCCCGAAGCCGAGCAACGCAAACCACGTGAGCCAAAACAGCCCGTTACCGAGAGTGAACCCAAGGTTCTGACCCTGATCGAAGAAGAAAAGAGCAAGACCGAACTGGAGAGGCTTCAAAAGTTCATCAACGATCGAAAGAAATGTGCATGGGAAACTGACATTTCTTATCACCTGTGGAATCTCTACAAAACTCATTTCCGATGCACCAGTCCACAATCATTGTATCGTTACAATCAGGAAGGTAAGTGGTACGACCTGAAAATTCTGCAGGCCAGCACCAAAAACAATCTGAATAAGTTTGAATTCGAATTGAACGGAGCCAAGTACAAATTCGTTGACGACGAAGAAAAAAAGGGGTGGGGTGATAATATTAAACTCTTCAACCTGTTTCTTTACGATGATTCAGATCGCTGCCTCATCGATATACCAATGCAACTGAGGATTGATAGATGGGGGACCAATTATTCCATTTTATCAGACGGGCCAAAAGCATTTCTGCCCGGTGACTGGATCAACGATTTCATCAACGCCACACTAAAACACCAACGCCTACGCAACCAAGAGATCCGAGCGCAAAAGCATCAAGAAAGGTTGTGGGAAATCGAGGATCTGAAAGACAGGTTTGGCATTTCTGATTGAATGGTAGCGGCTTTCAGGTGAGTAAAAAGGTGAGTAACGGGTGACGGTGAACCAGATATTATCCTTTTAATACAATATAATAGGGTGCATATTCTATAGACACCCCCTCCGCCAAATAAACAGAGCCCCGCTTCTGCGGGGTTTTTTATTTGACGATGAAGCGGGGATCGAACCCGCTGTCGCAGTGCGCCCGGAGGGTGAAAACCAGGGACGGTTTTCAACAAACCCACCCTATTCGGCAGTTAACTTCATAAGACATTGAAAGATCAGTCCTTTTAATGGAGGGTTTATTCATTACCTTATACCTTAACCTCAGTGTCTGATACCGACTGTTAATCTGGCCCCGGTATCCCCGCCGAGTTTTCTGCTTGCGCAAGATTCAGAATCATCTCCTATACTATATAAACAGGCCTTTTATCAGCTGCCTGGGGGTAACCGGGGGGTTCTTCGATGAAAAAGTTAGTCGTAAATCTGAAAGTTCATACTGTTTTCAGGGGTTTTACACTCATCGAGGTATTGATCGTCGTGGCCGTAATTATCTTCCTGGCTTTGGCCATCCCTATTTATTCCAATTACTCGATCAGAGCGAAAATTGGCGAGGCATTCTCCATGGTCTCGGCGGTGGAATCAGCTACGGCTTACGTCTGTCAGACAGAACGGTCGAATTTTATTCTTACCAATCAACTGGTCGGCTACAAATTCCAAGCGTCGGAATACGTGCAGAATATCGCCCTTAGCGGCACCTGTGACGCGCCTACCATTATTGTAACTACGCGGGCCACCGGTGAACAGCCCAGCCCTATACTGACCATTAGCGGGACTTTTGCTGAAGATGCTGACCAATTCATTTGGACCTGCGTGAGTTCCAGCCTGAATAAATATATGCCTGAGACTTGTCGAAGTTGACCACACCAACTGGCAGCAAACATTTACGACTAAGATGCCTATAGATTTCGTGTGTGAGGGAAAACAAGGGCCGCCAGCGATTGACGGCCCAAAAGAGGAGGGAGTGCTAAATCTCGCGTTTAGTAACGCGGATCAAAACTAACATTGGCAACCTTAACGGGAGCTTAAATTTGCAACACCGTTAGCCCCGGTTCCCCTGCCAGGCTGTAAATCAGGCTTCGATTATGACTTAGGTCATGGCGGGACTTCAGCAAACGCGCAGCATTAAAAATTAAGGCACAGGTTTCTCCAAAACAAGAAAAAGGGAATTGTCCGCCACGGACGGCTTGGTAGGAGAATTTTATGCTGATCAAATCAAAACTAGTGCTTTTCTGTTCCACATTTACTCTGGCTGTGACAGCAGCCATGTTTCCATTCGATGATATAAAGGCTGATGGCGCCTCAGCATGCCCGGCTTTTACGTCCGCAATGGTTGATGCGGCAGCGATGGCCTTTGGCCTTTTTCCAGGTGCCGTTGTCACTGCTGGAGATGACCCAACTATCCCTGGGCCAGATGAATGCATGCCGGAAGGTGATCCTCAAGAGTTTTGTCTGGAAAAATTACTGCGCACCGGCTCTTCCATGACCGGAAGCATGTAAAAAAGCTGGTTTTATACAGCCTCGACAAATGAAACAAAGTCCCGGTCAGAAATGGCTGGGTTTTTGGTTGCTGCGCTTTGAATGGCAGACCAGAAAAAAGGCCGGGAGTAGCAGCACTCCCGGCTTTAAACATCCCGAAAGAAAGTTATGCGAGATGCATCGCGTAAAGCCCACCGGTATAGGGAATGTGAGAGGGCGGACCTGACGCGCATGTTACGAATAAAATAACTAGACGCCAGTAGATCAGCTTTGTCAATGACCTAAGTCACTGTTTATAAATTAATTAATTCAATATTAGTTATGAATTAAATGAATGGTGTTTACCATAGCAAAAAGGGGGCGAAGCACTGTTGTTCAATTCTGCCCAGGCCCAGTAAACGGAATGCGGTTTCTCTAGGGCGTCTGCCAGTTGTAGGTGTTGGTGACTTCATCGCAAGTGCGGCATTTCCAGATGGTTTTGCCCTCGGACTCCAGCGTCTGGAGGTCGTTTTCCAGTTTGAGCCAATCGTGCTCGCAGGCCGGACTCAAATAGCCCGCCATTATCTTTTGTGGCTTTATTTCGCGTCCGGACTTGCCGGCGGTCGAGGATTCTCTGATGTGGTAAGGCGTTCCAAGTGCAGCCTCTTGCTTTGTCATTGGCCTGGTAGTCATACGATACGCTCTGTTGTCGGTATCCTGATTGCCCTCAAACAAAAACTATTCATACACATTAATTATAGTTGGCTGGGCAATATGAGCGGGTACCGTTTGTCAGGGGAATTCCGCCACTCAGATGACCACCGATCGTGTTGGCGGCAACAATTGAGTGTGGGATCAGAAGGGCAGCGTGGCTGCCTGTAGGAAATTGACTCGAATATTGCCAAATTCAGCTGTTTTTTGAACTTGGTGCTCGACGAAGCAAGGGCCAGCACCTAAGATAATTACAGCGTCGCTTTTTAAAGGGGAATTTAGCAAAGAGGGGTAAATCATGATCAGATTAATGGTCGTAGACGATCACGAACTTGTCCGCGTGGGAATGCGTCATATTCTGGGCGACTATCCGTCCATCAAAATTGTCGGGGAGGCGGTAGATGGGGAAACCGCCATCAGGTTGAATCGCCAGGTCAAGCCCGATGTGGTGCTGCTCGACATCAGCCTTCCGGGCTTGTCCGGATTCGAAGTTACTACCCGTCTCAAGAAAACTGATCCGGGCCTGGGAATTATTATCCTGACCGTGCATGAGGCAGCGCCGTATCCTGGAAAGCTACTGGACGCCGGAGCTTCGGGTTACCTGACCAAGGGTTGCCCGGCTACTGAACTGGTCCAGGCCATCCGCACTGTCGCAAGGGGCGGTCGTCATATTGGATCCAGCGTAGCTCAGCAAATGGCGCTCGCTATGTTACAAGGCACTGCAACATCTCCGTTTGACGGACTTTCCGCCCGGGAAATGGAGGTCATGTTGATGCTGGTGGACGGCAGGAGGATGGCTGATATTGCTGACGTCATGCACCTGAGTCCAAAAACTGTGGCGACCTACAAATATCGAATTTTTGAGAAACTGGAAACCCGCAGTGATGTTGACATGACGCGGATGGCTATGCGCTACGGTGTTGTAGCGCCCTGTTGAAGAAATTAATCCCGGTATTGCACCAACATTCAGAATGCTGGCGCAATACCCGGTCTGAACATTTTATTCAGGTGAAGGCGTTGCAGGGGTCTGTTGTGCTTTCGGTTCAGCTTGTGGCTGTGCAGCAGGTGGCTTTTCAGCTTTCTTCTCAGCAGGGGCTTTGGCCTTGACCCCGGAAGAACTGCTCAAGGTATAAATACCCTTTTTGTCACGGGTTGCGGTGACCTGCGCAGCGCGGGCGGGTTTCTCCACTTTCTTTGTTTTTGGCGGCGATTCTTTCGCTTCCGCAGTTTTTTCCTGCTTGTTGCTGTCAGAGGCTGCTGGCTTTGAACTGGCTTTTACCGGGGGAGAAGTCTTGCCTGTTTCGGGCTGCTTATCCCTGGGTTTTGAATCGCGGCTGCTTGGATCCTTTTCGGGCCGCTTACTCCTGGGTTTAGAATCGCGTTTGGTTGTGTCCCTGGGTTTTGAATCGCGGCTGGCTGTGTCCTTCTCGACGGCTGGTTCCTGTACTACCAGATCTTTTTTGGGTCTGATTTCTGCTTCCGTCCGCGCTGCTTTCTGCCCTGTTTTCTCACGATCGGGCTGTGCTGCCTTACCGGCTTTTGCTACGGGGCGTGGCCGCTGGCTGGTTTGTGCTGCCCCGGTGGTTGTTTTTTTGCCGTCAACGTCCGCAGGGCTGCTTTTCTCAGGCGCACTGGTATTGCCAGATGTGGTGTCGCGTTGCTTGCCGCCGGTTGTCTGGTAGGGTGAACGCCTTCTCCGGCCCCTGCGTGGTGCAGATCCTTCTTTCCGTTCCTGGGCCTGCTTGCCGCCGGGGGTGGTTTTTTGCGAAGTCTGCCTCGTTTTGTCCGATGCCTGGGCCGTTGGTTTGCGGGCTGTCTTTTTACGGGGAGTCTTCTTCGCCGGCCTTGACTGATTTCTCGATTGTGTCGTCTTTTTCTTACTGCCAGGTCTGCCGCCCGCTGATTTCGAATCAGCTGGCCGCTTCTGACCCGACTGTCGCTGGCTTGACCGTCTCTGGCTTGACTTTTTTGAACCGGACCGCGCTTGAGCGGGTTTACGTGATCGACTCCGGGTGGTTTTTTTCTTGCTTGCTTTCTTTGTTACAGCCTTCCCCGTGCTTGCTTTCTTTGTGCTCGCAGGTTTTTCCTCACTGCCTGAAAACAACTTGCCAAAAAACTGCCCGAACAAACCGGGTTTGCTCTTCTTTTCCGGTGCGGGCGTGGGCGCCGGGCGGGGGGCATGGCTCACACGCTCAACTACCGGGGCCTGGGCAGCGATGGCGCTGGCCTGTGTTTCGGCACTTGCCACCAGTTCAGGTTCCACCTCTGACATATGAGAATAGCTGGGGTCATCAGTGACTTCAGTTTTCCTTAAGCGGTGGATTTCGAACTTGGGCCGCTGCATGAGCTCATTGGCCAGAATAACAATGGGTACAGATTGGCGGGACTCGACATCCGCCAGATTCTTGCGTTTTTCGTTCAATAGAAAGTTTGCCACTTTCGTCGGCGCCTGGACGATGACCTGACCGCTGAATTCCTTCATGGATTCCTCTTCCACCAGGCGAAGAATGGAAAGCGCCAGTGATTCGATGCTGCGAATGGTGCCATGGCCGTCACAACGGGGGCAGGTCTCCTCGCTGGATTCACCCAGCGAAGGTCGCAAACGCTGGCGCGACATTTCGAGCAGGCCAAAGCGCGAAATACGCCCGGTCTGAACCCTGGCCTTGTCAATTTGCATTGCATGGCGCAAGCGCTCTTCAACTTTTCTCTGGTGTTTGCGGTCCATCATGTCGATGAAATCGATCACGATAAGCCCGCCCAGGTCCCGGAGCCTCAGTTGACGGGCTATTTCATCAGCAGCCTCCAGGTTGGTCTTGTAGGCTGTTTCCTCAATATCGGCGCCCTTGGTAGCACGCGCTGAATTGATGTCGATCGAAAGCAGCGCTTCGGTGTGATCGATGACAAGAGCACCTCCCGAGGGCAGGTGTACCGTGCGCGCAAATGCCGTTTCGATTTGGCTTTCGATCTGATAGCGGCTGAACAGGGGTACGTCATCCTGGTAAAGCTTGAGCTTGCGGACGTTATGCGGCATCACCTGCTGCACGAACTCCATCGCGTCTTCAAATACCCTGGGGTTATCGATCAGAATCTCCCCGATGTCGTTGCGCAGGTGATCCCGGAGTGCACGGATGAACAGGTTGCTCTCCTGGTATATCAGGAACGAAGCCGGCCGCTCAGTAGCCGCTTTTTCAATGGCGCTCCACAGTTGCAACAGGTAGTCCAGGTCCCACTGAAGTTCTTCGGCTTCGCGGCCTACTCCAGCAGTGCGGACAATGATTCCAACATTGTCGGGAGCAATCACCATCTGCAATTGTTCCCGTAGTTCCTGCCGGTCTTCGCCGCTGATACGACGTGATACGCCACCGGCTTTCGGGTTGGTTGGCATCAGGACCAGGTATCGCCCGGCCAGTGAAATATAGGTGGTCAGGGCTGCGCCTTTGTTGCCGCGCTCTTCCTTCTCAACCTGGACAATGATTTCCTGTCCTTGTTTAACCGCATCGCGGATGGATATCTTGCCGTCAATTTTACTCGCGGAAGGGTGGTAACTGCTGGGGCAAATTTCCTTGAGCGGCAGAAAGCCGTGGCGTTCGGAACCGAAATCCACGAAACAGGCTTCTAGAGAAGGCTCGACCCGGGTGATGCGGGCCTTGTAAACATTAGCCTTTTTTTGTTCCTGGGACGGTACTTCTATGTCCAGGTCCATCAATACCTGGCCGTCTGCCACGGCCACGCGCAACTCTTCTCGCTGAGTCGCGTTGATCAGCATTCTTTTCATTTTATATTCCTCAGGCATCCCGGCCTGAACACGTAATGCAGGCAGGGACTTAACCCTGCTGTTACGCGATTCGTGTTCCCGGCCCCCTTTTCGAAGGGCGCGCCAGGTTTGCCAATTCATGTTTTTGACGGGGCAGTATCGCCCCGATCCATGACAACAGCCGTCTGGGCTGCTGCCGCAATTTTGTTAATTCGTGTCCGGATTTTTCGCTGGCTGCCCGGGTTTTCAATTTCCGGATTTCCTTCGCCTGAAATTTTTTCGGCTGATAATTTGCCAGCTGCGTAACGCACATCAGGGACACTTTCGGATACGATATTCTGAACAATCAAGTGCAGATTCGTACAACGGCTGGAATCATTCCATCAGCTTTTGGCCGGTGGTCGCTGTCGGGGTAACCGGGGAGCGACGTCTTGTCTGGACCTTATCCAGCGCGTGAACTTCCGAAGCAATGTAATATAGCAGTGTTTTATCGACCAATCAATGAGTTGCCGTTCAATGTCAACATCAAATAAAACAAGTGTCCAGCTTGTGAGGGTTTCTGCGGATCATAATGACCAGCGTTTGGATAACTTTCTATCGGCCCGGCTCAAGGGGCTGCCCCGTTCAGCCGTCTACCGCATGATCCGTACCGGCCAGGTCAGGATTAACGGTGGGCGTTGCAAGCCTTCCACGCGATTGTGCGAAGACGATGAAGTGCGGATTCCACCTGCCAGGATCCGGGAACCGGGAAATGTGATCGTCTCTGACCAGGTGTGCAGTCAAATCAGTGACGCCATTCTGTTCAAAAACAGCGACTTGCTGGTGCTCAACAAACCCTCAGGAATAGCCGTTCATGCCGGCAGCGGGCTACCCTGGGGTCTGATCGACGTGGTGCGGAAACTCCACCCCGGAGAGTACTGTGAACTCGCCCATCGCCTGGACCGTGAGACCAGTGGCTGCCTGGTGCTGGCAAGAAACGGCAAAACCCTGCAGCACCTGACCGGGCTATTCAGGGACGGGCGGGTACAAAAATTCTACTTGTGCTTGTTGGACGGCGAAATGAAAGAGCCAGTAATCGAAGTCGATGCACCGCTGAAAAAAGTGCAGGCCGGTGCTGAAAGGCAGATTGAAGTCAACGCGGAGGGGAAGCCAGCCCTGACTCGCTTCCGGCGCTTGCATGCTTATGCTGGCTGTACTTATGCAGAAGCGGAACTTCTCACCGGAAGAACACACCAAATCAGGGTACATGCGCAGCACATCGGGATGTCGTTGGCTGGTGAAGTGCGGTACGCAACTAAGGAGTCCGTCAAACAGTGGAAAAAAAAGGGTCTGCACCGGATTTTCCTGCATGCTCAGAGATTGGGCTTCGAAGCCTCCTCGGGCGAGGAAATGGAATTCAACGCACCGTTACCGGAAAGCCTGAAGGCGGTGCTGGATCGCCTGGAAAATTGAATCAAGCGGCCAGTCGTTTACCCGGGTTGAATTCCTACAAGCTTTTACCACATCATCCGCTGGTTATGGCCAGCCGGCTGTGATCTAATTTGCGCAATGTACAAGCCACTTGAAGCCTTTGTTGGCCTTAGATACCTGCGCGCCAAGAGGCGGAATCATTTTATTTCGTTCATTTCTCTGATTTCCATGCTGGGAATCGCGCTGGGTGTGACCACCCTGATCACGGTGATCTCGGTGATGAACGGTTTTGAGAAGGAACTGCGTACCCGAATTCTGGGTGCGATTGCGCACGCCACGATTCAGCCCATGGATGGCGCCCTGATGGACTGGCGCTCCGTGATCAAAGACGTTGAGAATCACCCCGAGGTGAATGGTGCTGCACCTTTCATCGAAGAAGGGGTATGGCTGCAGGGCCAGGAGTCAGCGGGCGCTTTCATCAGGGGAGTGGACCCGGCTTTTGAGGTGCGTGTGTCGGAAGTCAGTGAGAAAATGCTGTCCGGAAAACTCACCGATCTTCATCCGGGCAACTACAACATCATTCTCGGACTCGGTCTGGCTTCCAGGTTACAAGTCGGGCCGGGTGACAAGGTTACCGTTATTGCGCCCCGGCTCAAAGCGACACCGGTCGGAGCCAGTCCGTTAATGCGCCGTTTTACCGTAGCCGGCGTATTTGAATTCGGTGAGTTTGAAAATGACTCGACGCTGGCGATGATCAACATCGAAGACGCGGCCCGGTTGCTGCGTATGCCCCAGGGGTCGACCGGGGGTGTGCGGCTGCACTTGCAGGATATGGACCGGGCCTGGCGTGTGGCGAGAGACATATCAGGAACGCTTCCAGGTTATTACATCGTACGGGACTGGACACAGGAACGGGGCAACCTGTTCCGGGCGGTAAAAACTGAAAAGACCGTGATGTGGGTGATCCTGTCGCTGATCATCGCGGTCGCTGCGTTTAACATCATTTCCATGCTGGTGATGGTTGTCACGGACAAGCAGGCGGATATTGCGATTCTCAAAACCATGGGCGCGCGCCCGGGAACAATTCTGCGAATTTTTGTCATCCAGGGCAGTCTCATTGGTGTTATTGGCACCGGCCTGGGGGTGGCAGGTGGAATCGCGTTGGCGCAGAATATTGGCCTGGTCGTTCCATTCCTGGAACAGTTGTTCGGCTTCAGCCTGTTCCCGGCGGATATTTACTACATCACCGAACTGCCGTCTGAACTCAAAAGTGGCGATGTCATCAAGTTTGCCCTGATGACCCTGGCTATGTCGTTTCTGTCTACCCTTTATCCATCCTGGCGTGCGTCGAAAACCCACCCGGCAGAGGCCTTGAGCTATGAGTGATCAATTGGCCGGGCAATCGCAGGCCTTGGCGCTTGAAGCCCGGCACGTCAAGAAAACGTTCTGGCAGGGGCCAAAAGAAGTACGGGTTCTGGAAGATGTGAACCTGGAATTACGTGCCGGCAAGTCCCTGGCTATTGTGGGTGCGTCCGGCGCCGGCAAGAGCACACTGCTGCACATACTGGGCGGTCTGGATAAACCTGATGAAGGTGAAGTGCTGGTTGAAGGCGCATCCATGTGGGCGCTAAGCGAGGCTGAACGTGGACTGGTGCGCAACAGGACGATGGGGTTTGTTTACCAGTTCCATCATCTCCTGGCCGAGTTTACCGCCCTGGAGAACGTGGCCATGCCGTTGTTGATTCGTGGTGTGAAAACGGCGGAAGCTGCCAGCAGAGCTTCACAGTTACTGGGCCGCGTGGGACTGGCTGAGCGCATCAACCACAAGCCGGGCGAGTTATCGGGTGGTGAACGCCAGCGCGCCGCCGTAGCGCGCGCACTGGTAGGTAATCCAAGGGTAATGCTGGGGGACGAACCCACGGGTAACCTGGATGAACGTACGGCCGATCGAGTGTATGGACTGTTGCTGGAGTTGAACCAGGAATTGAACACCAGCTTGCTACTGGTCACTCATGACACCCGGATGGCCGCACGAATGGATCAGCAACTTGAATTGCGCATGGGGTGTCTGCAGGAATTCAACTGAATGCAGGAGGGAAGGGGTAGGGGTGACTTGGGTGATGGGATTGAAGGGGCAGGGGCGCTTACCGTCGTGCCTGGTCCTGGGCGTGCTCTGCGCTCATCTGTTTTCGAGGCTACCGTCAACATGGATTGTTTTCTCTGCCGGTTTTACCGGTCTTTTGTTTCTGATTCGACCCTCGACTCGCTGGATGGCTGTCATGATCCTGGGGTGTTGCTGGACATTGTGGCATTTTGAACAGGGTCTGGAAGACCGTTTGGACTATTCGCTGAGCGGGAAGGTAATGGAGGTAAGCGGGGTTGTCTCTGCCATTCCGGAAGTTTACCCTGACTATGCCCGTTTCCGCTTTGACCCCTTGCCTGATGATGAGCAGCAAGGCCTGCCAGACCGCCTGCTTGTCTACTGGTACCGTGATTTTCCCTTAATGTCAGTTGGAGAGAACTGGCGCCTGGAGTTGCAGCTAAAACCGCCCTGGGGCCGGGTAAATTTTCAGGGGGGCGACCGGGAACGCTGGTTGTTTGCAGAGGGAATCGGGGGCCTGGGGACCGTTCGTGGCGGTGAGCTCTTACCGTCCAGGACACTCAATCGCTACTTCTTTCAAAGCGCACGCAGCTTCGTGAGGGAAAAAATTTCCTTACTGCTGGATAACGAGCGGATGCGTGGAGTGGTGCAGGCGCTTGCGATTGCAGATCGCAGCGGTATGACATTCGCCGATCGTCAATTGTTGTCATCCACCGGTACCTCGCATCTGCTGGCCATATCCGGACTGCATGTTGGTCTTGCAGCCGTGGGGGGCGCCTGGCTGGCCCGCATCACCATGCTATTGGCGCCTGTGACCGTGGCGGCCCGCTGGGGATTCAGTGCTTCTCTTGCAGGCGCGCTGCTTGCCGCCCTGACTTATGCCGCCCTGGCTGGCTGGGGTGTATCAACCCAGAGGGCCGTTTTAATGCTGGCCGTGGCGGCACTGACGCTGGCTCTCAATCGTGCCGTTCATCCGGCCAGGGCTTGGGTCCTTGCGCTGGCGGTTGTTCTTGCCGTGGACCCTCTCGCCCCGCTGGGAACGGGGAGCTGGTTTTCTTTCCTGGCCGTTGCGGTTCTGTTGACCCTGTTCGTTCCGCGTAACGGCCGGATTGCCTGGTGGAAAACCGCCTTGCTGGCGCAGGCAGGGATCATGGTTACGATGCTGCCGGTTACCATCTACTGGTTCCAGTACTTCAGCCCGGTCAGTTTCCTGGCAAACATGGGGGCCATTCCCTGGGTTAGCCTGGTGGTAGTGCCGCTGATATTGGCGGGTGTGGCATTACTGCCGGTTTCGATGGCGCTTGCAGGACTGTTGCTTAACCTCGCTGGGCAGGCTTCTTCCGTTCTGTTTCTGTATCTTGAATTCCTTTCCGGTTTGCAGGGACCGAAACCCATCCTGCCTGCACCAGGCGTAGTGACGGTGGTGCTGGCAATGCTGGGCGGGATGCTGTTGCTATTGCCTGCAGGAGTCCCCGGACGCTGGATAGGGCTGTTTTTACTATTGCCCTTGTTCCTGCCGCCGGGTCCGCGTACGGAACGTGGTTCACTCCTGCTCGAAGTCCTGGATGCAGGGCAGGGTACGGCCGTGCTGATAAGTACGGAGCATCACACGCTGCTTTATGACTCAGGCCCGGGCGACGGGCGGGAGCAGAACCTGGTAAATTCGGTCATCACACCGGCCCTGGCAGGCCTGAGCCGGCATGCGCCCGAACAGATAGTCATCAGTCACGGTGACCTCGACCACGCCGGGGGCCTGGCAAGCCTCTTAAAACATTATCCAACAGCAGACCTGTTCGCCAATCTCCACGCTCAACCCCATGGCATTGAAAGCTGTCGCTTCGGCCTTGCCTGGCGTCATGATGGTTTTGAATTCAAAGTACTTCATCCCTCCGCGGCATTGCCCTACCTGGGTAACGACAGTTCCTGCGTGCTGAGCGTCAGGGGGACAGGAGCCGGTGTTCTGTTCCCCGGCGACATATCCTCAGCCATAGAAAACCGTTTGGTAATGTCCGCGCTCAAACCTCACAGTATTCTCCTGATACCGCATCACGGCAGCAAAACATCTTCCTCCCCGGAGTTCATCTCCGCGGTCAGGCCCGAAGCATCTATTGCCCCGGCATCCCTGGGCAACCGCTTCGGATTTCCCCGGGATGTAATCAGGCAGCGCTATATCGACGCCGGCTCAAAATTCTGGTCCACCGGCGAATGCGGTGCAGTGCGAATCCTGCTTACTGCCGACGGCAACATCCACGCAAAAAGCGCCCGCCGCAAAAGAAACAAAATCTGGCGCTGGCCCGCCGCTCCGGGGTGTCCATAGGCCTGAAATGTATCCGCTGAGAACGCAGAAGACGCTGAATGTTTCCGGGTCAGTGGATTTGTTTGTAGAAACCACTTTGCCATCTCAGCGGATAAATTTAATGCCTATAAAGTCCGTACACGCGAAAATTCCACATCGGGAATAGCCTGCAGAGAGTGCCGCATGTATCATTCGGACAGCCTCTTATCATTGGAGTGATACAGCGTGTTTGAAATCATTATTGCCGGCGGTTGGTTGATGGCGCCGATTATCCTGTGTTCCATACTGTCGTTGACGATCATTGCGGAACGCCTGTGGGCTTTGCGCCGCAGCCAGGTGGTGCCTGATGGCGTGGGTGACCAGGTGGAGCAATGGGCAGTCCGGCATGAGCTGGACCGGCGCCATATCGAGCAGTTGAGATCGGGTTCAGCACTGGGGCGTGTACTGGCGGCGGCGCTGATTAACCGCCACCGGCCCCGAGAATTGATCAAGGAAGCTGTTGAAGACACCGGCAGGCACGTGGTGTACCGGCTGGAGCGCTTTCTCAATACGCTTGGCACGATTGCCGGGATTTCACCATTGCTGGGTTTGCTGGGCACCGTAATCGGTATGATCAAGGTCTTTTCCACCATTCTTGAACAGGGAGTTGGCAATGCCAATGTACTGGCAGGAGGGATCTCAGAGGCCCTGATTACCACCGCGGCAGGGCTCACCGTTGCAATACCCAGTTTCTTTTTCTATCGTTACTTCAAGGGACGCGTGGAAGAATACGTCGTTTCAATGGAAGAGCAGGCCATAAACCTGATTGAGGCTATTGAGCGCAGCAACGTGGCACAACTCAGGTCTGGTGTGCCGGGTGGGTAAGGCATGCACTGTGCTGGTTCATGATTAGATCAGAGGTTCTCAGGCCTTGAAGCTCCAGATTCGTATAAAGGACGAGCCCACCGTCGACCTGACTTCGTTGATCGACGTGGTGTTCCTGTTGCTGCTCTTTTTCATGGTCAGCACCACTTTCGAGCACCAGGCCGTGTTAAAGGTCGACCTTCCCGACGCCAGCGCGGTGGATGCGCCTGTTGACCTGCCTGAACGCCTGGAATTGGTGATTGATGCCAACGGCCTGATGTTTCTCAATGACCGGCAACTGGTGGACAGCGAAGAACGGACGATCAAGGCGGCTTTTAATGAGGCTGCAGGTGATGACCGTAACCTGCCGTTGATATTGAGAGCAGACCGCGAGACGCCTCACCACTTCGTAGTCAAGGTTATGGATGTGGCAGCCCAACTGGGCTTCCGCAATCTTTCCATTGCAGCCAACCGGACGACCGGAAGCGAAGAATGACGGAAACGGGCAACTCAGCGCTCACTGTCTATAAACGCCTTTGGGGTTACACGAAACGCTACCTGTGGATGTTCCTGCTGGGTGTCATCGGCGTGAGCGTCGATGCCAGCATGCAGGCTGCATTCGTCAAGTTTATGGAACCGCTGATCGACCGGGTGTTTGTTGGCAAAGATTCCGAATATGGCCTGTGGATGGCCGGGTTCATCTTCGTTGCGGCCATCACCCGCATAGTCGGTAATTTTGTAGGTGTTTACAGCATGGAATGGGTGGGCAGGAAAGTCGTCGCCGACCTGCGTCAGGAATTATTCAACCAGTATGTCGTCTTACCGGCCTCCTATTTTGACGACCACAGTTCGGGGCAGTTGATTTCCAAGTTGGCCTATAACAGCGAGCAAGTGGCCAACGCAGCAACCCGGTCCGTGATCGCTGCATTCCGGGATGTCATACTGGTGATTTTGATGCTTACGGTCATGCTGACCGCGAACATGATGCTATCCCTGGTCATGTTGCTGCTGGTGCCGATAATTGGCCTGCTGGTGACCGTGATCAGCCGTCGCTTCCGGAAAATCAGCCACCGGATCCAGGATTCCATGGGGGACGTGTCTCACCTCACAGAGGAAGCGGTCGTCGGACAACAGGTGATCAAGGTATTCCAGGGCCAGGACGCTGAAAAACAACGTTTTGGCTCGGTTAACGAGAAAACACGCCGTCTGCTGATGCGCATGTTGGCTACCCGCCTGGCCAGTTCATCCATGGTGCAACTTGCCGCGGGTCTGGCCCTGGTGCTGTTGATGGTGGTCGCAACCCGTCCGAGCATGTTAAACGATATTTCAGCGGGTACGTTTACGGTAGTTTTCTGGGCCATGATCGGGACCATTCCACCGCTCAAACGCCTGACCACGGTGCAGGCGTCGGTACAAAATGGCATTGCCGCTGCCGAAAGTATTTTTGATGTGCTGGACACCGAGGCGGAAACTGATTCGGGCGACTATTCAATCGATCGTGTGGAAGGGACGATTGAATTTCGCAACGTCAGTTTTCTTTATGACTCAAGCGAAAAAGCCGTACTGGAAGACGTCAGCTTCACGGTGCCGGCTGGCAGCGTAACTGCCCTGGTCGGGCATTCGGGCAGTGGCAAAACGACTCTGGCGGGATTGTTGCCCCGGTTTTATCCCTACAGTGCAGGCCACGTCCTGATGGACGGGGTGGAGCTATCTGATTACAGGCTCGATAGCTTGCGCAGCCAGATCGCCCTGGTCAGCCAGGACATTATCCTGTTTAACGATTCGGTGGCAGGAAATATTGCTTACGGAGCACTGGGGGGGGCTTCGCCCGAGGCCATTGAGAAAGCAGCCAGGGATGCGCATGCCATGGAGTTTATTGAACAGTTGCCGGAACAACTCGATACCATGGTTGGAGAAAGAGGCACGCTTTTATCCGGAGGCCAGAGGCAAAGGATTGCGATTGCCCGCGCCCTGTTGAAGGATGCCCCCATTTTGATCCTGGATGAGGCCACTTCTGCACTGGACAGCAGGTCCGAGAAGACGATTCAGGAGGCCTTGTCTGAAGTCATGAAACACCGCACTACACTGGTCATTGCCCACCGGTTGTCTACCATTGAGAACGCGGACCAGATCATAGTGCTGGAGAAGGGACGGGTGATTGAATCCGGTACACACGAGGATCTTCTGCAACGCGGCGAAGCCTATTCCAGGTTATACCAGGCCCAGTTCTCCCCTGACCACAACGGTAATCAGGATCGTGCGGGCTGAATTCGAACGTCACCTGGCAGGTATCTGGTACGGCAATGAGCCTGCCCCGTCGTGGCTGAAGGGCTTAGTGCCTTTGTACCACCTGGCAAGCCGGATCGACAAGCAGTGGAAATCAAAAAGGAAATGCACAGACCTGGCCGGAACCTGCATCGTTGTTGTTGGAAACCTCACCGCCGGTGGCAGCGGAAAGACCCCTCTTGTGATCCGCCTGTGCCGTATTTTTAAGAAAGCCGGTTTGTCGCCCGGAGTCGTCAGCCGCGGATACGGTCGCAAAGAACGTGGTTTGCGGCTGGTCAGTCCTGCATCGAGCCCCGCTGTTGTAGGTGACGAACCGCTCCTGATTTCCCGCAGATCCGGTGTGCCGGTTATCGTTGCAGCGAATCGCTGTGAAGCAGCGCGCGCCCTCCTGAAGAAAAAGGTCAACGTGATTATTTCAGATGACGGGCTGCAGCATCATCAACTGCCCAGGAGCGTGGAAATTTGCGTGATCGACGGCGCCAGGGGCCTTGGCAATGGCCTTCTGATTCCCGCCGGACCGCTGCGTGAGCCGCCGGAAAGGCTGTCGTCAGTTGATCATGTAATCATCAACGGTGAGTCGGATTGCGTGCCGGGAAATATCGACGCCCAAACCATGTCACTGGCCCCGGGTTTGTTGAAATCCCTGGCTGACGGAGATGCGTGGCGTCTGTCCCAGTTCACCGGCTGCACCGTCAACGCAGTCGCCGGAATCGGTAATCCGGATCGCTTTTTTAGTCTGTTGCGACACAGCGGGATCAAAGTTATTGAGTATTCATTTCCCGATCATCATGTGTATTCAGAGGCGGATTTTGCCGACATGGATAAAAATTTTCCACTCGTGATGACTGAAAAAGATGCAGTGAAGTGCACTGGTCTTGGTTTAAAGAACGCCTGGTATCTGACTGTCGATGCTCATTTGCCGCATTACTGGGAACAGTCACTGCTGCAACAGGTTATCAAGGAAGTCACGAATAATGCGAAATAGTGAATACAACATTGTAATCCCTGCCCGGATGGCCTCACAGCGGCTGCCCGGCAAACCATTGCTGGCTATTGCCGGCCGGCCACTTATTGAACACGCTTATCGCAGGGCCTGTTGCGCCTCCGTGGAAAAAGTTGTTATTGCAACTGATGACAAGCAGATCTTTGAAGTCGCCAGGGGATTTGGCGCTGACGCCATCATGACTTCACAAGCACACCAAAGCGGCAGTGACCGGATCGCCGAGTGTGCCGACCGCTTGGGTTGGGGGGATGAGCAGTTGATTGTGAATTTGCAAGGGGACGAACCGCTGATGCCGGCTGCCTGTCTCGACCAGGTTGCCGCTGTGCTCGCCGCCGATCCGGATGCCGATGTCGCCAGCCTGTACTGGCCACTGGACAGCAGTGAAGAAATCACAAACCCCAATGTAGTCAAGGTAGTCACGGGGCAGGGTGGTCATGCGCTGTACTTCAGCCGATCCGTGGTGCCTTTTCCCAGGAATTGGGACAAAGTGGAGGTTGCGTTGCAATCCGGAATTAAATGGCAAAGACATGTTGGCCTGTATGCCTACCGCGCAGGGGCCCTGCGGGCATTTACCGCGATGCAGGCAACGCCGCTGGAATCAGCCGAGAAACTCGAGCAATTACGCTTTCTGGAGAGCGGGAGAAAAATCCGGATGGCTCAGGCCTGCCAGTTCATACCCGCTGGAGTAGATACAGAACAAGATTTGGAACGAGTACGTAACGCAATTGAAGAAGAATCTTAAAAAACCCTGTTGAAGGCATATGCCTGAACCCTCATCCACAGTATTTGACGGCAAAGCCTTCGCAAGCAGGCTTCCGACCCGGCCCGGGGTCTACCTGATGCGAGATACCGGGAGCACAGTCCTGTACGTTGGCAAAGCACGAAATCTCCGCAAACGGGTGGCCAGTTACTTTGACGCAAGACCAAAAGCAGAGCGGATCATGCGCATGATAGCCCGGGTTTGCGATATTGAAGTCAGCCTGACCCGCACGGAAGGCGAAGCGCTGCTGCTTGAAAACGAATGGATCAAGTCCCTTAAGCCCCGTTACAACATACTGTTACGGGATGACAAATCCTATCCCTGGATAGCGATGAGTACACAACATGAATTCCCGCAAATTGCATTCCATCGCGGCGCCCGGGATAAAAAGAAAAGCTATTTCGGCCCTTATCCTTCTGCCGGGTCTGTGCGCGAATCCATCAACCTGATCCAGAAACTGTTTCGCCTTCGAAATTGTGAAGACAGTTATTTTTCCCACCGGACCCGGCCCTGCCTGCAGTACCAAATCAGGCGCTGCACCGCGCCTTGCGTCGGCCAGGTCAGCCGGGAAGATTACGCAGCACAGGTGGATGACGCCAGCTTGTTCCTGCAGGGCAAAAACCAGGAAGTCATGACCCGCCTGATTGCACGCATGGAACGGGCGGCAAAGGCGCAAGCATATGAATCCGCCGCCATGTTTCGTGACCAGATCAATGCACTGAAGCAAATGCAGGCGCAGCAATTTGTTGCAGCCAGCCGGGGCGATATCGATTTTATTGCACTGGCGCAGGAACAAGGGAAAAGCTGCGTCCAACTGGTCTCTTTCCGTGGCGGCAGAAACCTGGGGCAACGCAGCCATTTTCCCAGCCAGGCGGAAGGGCGCGAACCGGGCGAAGTCCTGGATGCTTTCCTGGGGCAGTACTACCAGGACCGGGTGGCGCCAGCACAGCTGGTTATATCGCACGAGGTTGAAAACCGGGAGCTATTAGCGACCGTCTTCACGGAAAATGCCGGCAGGAAAGTTTCCATTCAGGCACACCCCAGGGGAGACCGGAGGCGTATGCTGGAATTGGCCGGGGCTAATGCAGTGCAGACGCTGAAAATGCGCTTGGCCAGCCGTGCCAATATGGCCATTCAGTTCGAGGCCTTTGCGCAGTTGATTGGGCTGGATGACATACCGGAATCCATCGACTGCTTCGATATTTCCCACACAGCAGGCAACCAGACTGTTGGATCCTGCGTGGTGTTTGATATTAACGGGCCGATCAAGTCGCGCTACCGCAGGTATAACCTGAAAGGGATCACACCGGGAGACGATTATGCCGCCATGAAACAGGTGCTGACCCGGCGCTATGGGCGTTTACAGAAAGAGGAGGGCAGCATGCCGGGGATGATCCTGATCGATGGCGGCAAAGGGCAGCTGAAACAGGCGCTGGAGGTGCTGGGTGAATTTGGCCTGTCCGGGATTCCCGTGATGGGCGTTGCCAAGGGCAAGACACGAAAAGCGGGGTATGAAGAATGGATATTGCCCTATCCAATGCGCAGCTACCGGCCCGGACCGGAATCGCCCGCCTCGCATCTTGTTCAGCAGATTCGAGATGAAGCGCATCGTTTCGCGATCACCGGCCACCGCGGGAGGCGCCAGAAAGCCGCCACCCGTTCCACACTGGAGAAAATTTCCGGTATTGGCCCCAGACGGCGCAGGTCACTGTTGAATCATTTCGGTGGTTTGCAGGGTGTGAACAAGGCAGGAATCGAAGAATTGTCCAGCGTGCCTGGTATCAGCCGGCTCTTGGCTGAAGAAATCTTTCGGGCCCTGCACTGATCTGCCATAATGCAAATCCTGAACATGCACATCTCCGGCATACCATGACAATGACGGTTCCAACCATGCTGACCCTGTTACGCATAGCGCTTGTGCCGGTGTTGGTATTGTTTTTTTACCTGCCTTTTGGCTGGTCGAACCTTGCTTGTACAGTGGTTTTTGTGCTGGCAGCCGTGACGGATATCGCCGATGGCTATATCGCCCGCAAAACCGGGCAGATGTCGCGCTTCGGCGAGTTTCTGGACCCGGTTGCAGACAAGATCATGGTCGCCACCGCGTTAATTTTGCTGGTGCAACGCCAGGAAAACTACCAGGCCATTTTTGCCCTGTCTGCCGCAATCATCATTGGCCGTGAACTCACGATATCCGCGCTGCGTGAATGGATGTCGGAAATTGGTGAGCAGGCATTGCTGAAAGTGTCCGGCGTCGGTAAGTTGAAAACGATATTCCAGATGACGGCTATCGCAGTTCTGTTATACCACGAGAATATGGGCTGGATTCCGGTCGCACTGATCGGTGAACTGCTCTTGTACACTGCGGCGGCGCTCACGCTGTGGTCTATGTGGGTGTATCTGAAGTCTGCATGGCCGGTGATCAGTGACCCCAAATTCCACGTGCATTACCATCATCACGCTGAGCAGTCTGAGGATGATGCGTCTTAGACTGGAACAGGGGTAGTGGCGCGCTATGCAGCTTAATGTTGCCGGGCGGCGTGAAACACCAACAGTCCGGGTTGGAAATATCCTCATAGGAAGCCGGCACCCGATCGTGGTTCAGTCCATGACCAACACCGATACTGCTGATGCAGAATCAACGGCAATCCAGGTGTCTGAACTTGCGCGTGCGGGCTCCGAGTTGGTTCGAATCACGGTCAATACACTGGAGGCGGCACAAGCTGTCCCGGAAATCGCCCGCCGCCTTGAGATGATGTCCTGTGACGTGCCCCTGATCGGTGATTTCCATTACAACGGGCACCAGTTATTGCAACAGGTGCCGGAATGCGCTCAACTCCTGGCCAAGTACCGGATCAACCCCGGAAACGTGGGTTTCGGGCGCAAGCGGGATGACCAGTTTGCCACCATCATCGGCCTGGCTTTGGAGTACGGCAAACCGGTTCGTATCGGCGTTAACTGGGGTAGCCTGGACGCCAGGCTGCTGGCCCGCCTGATGGATGAAAATGCAGCGATGAGCTTACCCGCAGACGCTGCGGTCGTCATGCGCAAAGCACTGATCCTGTCCGCAATCGAGAGCGCACAACAGGCTGAAAGCCTTGGCTTGCCACAGGACCGGATCATCCTTTCCTGCAAGGTCAGTGATGTGCAGGATCTGATCAGTGTTTACCGGGCGCTTGCCCGGCGTTGCGATTATGCCTTGCACCTGGGGCTGACTGAGGCGGGAATGGGCAGTAAGGGAATCGTTTCGTCTACGGCGGCCCTGGCAGTGCTGTTACAGGAAGGGATCGGCGACACCATACGAATCTCGCTGACCCCGGAGCCTGACCAGCCCCGGACGGATGAAGTGATTGTCGCCCAGGAATTACTGCAAAGCATGGGCCTGCGGGCCTTTTCACCCATGGTTACCGCCTGTCCGGGCTGCGGTCGCACTACCAGTACTTTTTTCCAGTCGCTGACGCAGGATGTACAGACTTTTGTACGCGAGCGCATGCCGGAGTGGAAAATACAGTTCGAGGGCGTTGAAAACCTTTCCCTGGCCGTGATGGGTTGCGTTGTTAACGGCCCGGGTGAAAGCCGCCAGGCGGATATTGGCATCAGCCTCCCGGGTACTGGCGAGGCGCCCGTCGCCCCGGTCTTTGTTGATGGCAAGAAGCACGTCACCCTGCGCGGTGAAACACTGACGGATGATTTCCTGCAATTGATCGAGGAATATGTCCAGAGTCGCTATCCGCAGCGCTTTTCCTCCAAAGACACAAGCTGAGTCATGGTAAAACTGCGCAGACAGAAAATTGCCGACCAGGCCGACCGGCACCACCTGTACCAGGAGTCGGTTCAGGACACCGAATCCGAAATCGATTTTGTCGAGGAAACCTGGCAGGAACTCAGGGATCGTCCGGCGGAATTACTGCGTGAAGATTTCTGCGGTACAGCAAACACCTCATGCGAATGGGTCCGCCGTGACACCCAACATTACGCCGTTGGTATTGACTGGGATTCCGAAGTGCTCGATTGGGGACGGCTCAATAACCTGGAACAACTCGATGACGACCAGTTCGGCCGCATCACTTTGTTGCAGGAGAATGTGCTCAACGCACAAACCGAACTGGCGGATATAGTCCTGGCCATGAACTTCAGTTATTTCCTGTTTCTCGAGCGGGGAGACTTACTGGAATATTTTTATGCGGTCCGTGAAAGCCTGGAGGCTGATGGGATATTCTTTCTCGATGCTTACGGTGGTTACGATGCGCCAAAAGAAATCGAAGAAGAGCGGGAGTGTGACGGATTTACCTATATTTGGGACCAGGCGTCGTTCAATCCGATTGATTCCCGCATGACCTGCCATATCCACTTCGAATTTCCGGATAAATCCCGCATGGAAAAGGCTTTCAGCTACTACTGGCGCCTGTGGACGCTGCCCGAAATCCGCGAGTTGCTGAGTGAGGCCGGGTTTACGGACATCACCGTTTACTGGGAGGGCACGGATGAAGAGAGCAATGAAGGTGATGGAATATTCAAGCCCGCCGAAGTAGGTGACGCAGACCCGGGCTGGATCTGTTATATCGTTGCTGAGAAGTAGCGCTACGAACGGATCGTGATGTGCTGATTTCCGACAGTCATGATTTTATTTTTTTACAGATGCGCAAGGTGGCCAGCACCAGTATGCAGGCGATACTGCGCCCGCTGTGCATACCCAGACCTGCCGGCAGGATGGCGCATCTGAAAAGCCGCGCCAGGCTCGAATGGGATTACCACAAGTATGTATTTCGTACCCACGACGACATCCTGGCGGCCAAACGGCGTATGCCGGTTGATATATTTGCGGGCTATTTCAAATTTGCCTTTGTCCGCAACCCCTGGGAAAGGCTGGTTTCAGAATATGAATACATCCTCAGGCAACCGGGACATGGGCGACACGCTCGCGTCAGCCGCCTGAAAAATATTGGCGAATTTATCCGCATGCAAATTCCTCGGCGTGACGCCTACCAGATCAATATGCTGTGTGACAAAAAGGGCCGCCTCCTGATGGATTTTGTGGGCAAGCTAGAAAACCTGGAAAACGACTGGCAATCGGCCTGTAATCGCGTCGGAATACCCTGTCAAGCCATACCCCGCAAGAACGTTACACAACATAAAAACTACCGGGATTTTTACGACCGGGACAGCGTTCAGTTGGTGGCCAAATACTGGTCCAGGGAAATTGAAGAGTTTGAATATCGCCCGTAAGCCGGTTACTGAATTGCTGACGGGTAAGATTGGCCCTCATGGGTGATTGAGACGGGCCTTTTTTCATCCTCGACCCGGGTGACAATGAACATCAGGGTGTTTTCCGTTCCGGCAAGGGCGGTATCGACGATGACGCCGTCAACCGTTTTAGTCCCATACTGAATTTGCACGCGGGAACCGTTTTCTATTACGGCCTGGCCCACGATGGTGGTAAGCAGGGGTGTGCGTTTTACCTTGCCCAGGTAATGGGAGCGTGCAACGATTTCCTGGCCGGGATAACAGCCCTTGGTGAAACTCACCGCGCCTATTTGGTCGTAGCCGAGCATTTGCGGGATGAATTTTTCCGTGGTGTTCACATCAAGCCATGCCACGCCGTGACTGAGTTCTGACTGCCGCCAGCGCTCAATTGCCTGGTCATTTTGCATACTTTCGGAAACGATTGCGTATCGCAACGGTATACCCCAGGGCGCTAGCACCAGGCTAGCCGGATCGTCCGTGTGGGAAGGCAACAAGCCGCAGACCTGCATGTGATCCAGGGGCTCAATTTCCACCTTTGACCTGAAAATATAGATTCGCAAGCGTTGCACAATGGAAGGCAGCAATTGCGCAGATCCAACGACCATGTAATCGTCTTTTTGCCGGCCGATCAGCAACAGCCCGAAGGCTTTTCCCTGAGGCGAACAGTACACTGCGAATGTGGAATGCCCGTCTTCCAGCGCAGCGATGTCGGCGCTCAGTTGCGCCTGTAGAAAGGAACCGGCGTCAGGGCCGGAAAACCGGGTGGCGGACAGGTAGCGCAGGGGGATCATGAGCGATTGAAGTAAATAGAATGCATATCATGCATTGTATCCAAATTCATTGACTGAATTCGGTAATTCTGCCTTGAATGTATTGGGACGAATCAGTAGGCTTGATGGACGATCAGACCTTCCGGAATAACAATTAAAATATGCAAGGATCAGAAAATTACAAACCTTCCAAGCAGACAGAAAAATTAGCACCTGTTACAAACTCGTCGAACCAGGAAAATGCAGGCATCGCCGACAAAGGCACGCAAGAGGGTTCGCCTGCGGAAGTAGAAATAGGAGGCAGGAAAGGCCTGGAACCGACCCGCTTTGGTGATTGGGAGAAAAACGGCCGGTGTACTGATTTTTAAGCTGGCGCCATCGAAACCCCGAATAGAAGATAAACATGAAAGCAAACCAACGACCGTTATCCCCATTCATGATCGGGCCATATTACCGGCCCCAGTTGACTTCCATTATGTCCATTACGCACCGGGCGACCGGGGTTTTCCTCAGCGTGGTGGGCGCGCCGCTCCTGCTGTGGTGGATTAGCGCGGTAAGCAACGGCCCGCAAGCCTACGATGCATTTTTGGCTTACATGGGCGGCTGGATCGGGAAGCTGGCCTTGCTCGCTTGCCTGTTCAGCCTGAGTTTTCATTCCCTGAATGGTATTCGGCACTTGATTTGGGACACAGGCAGGGCCCTGGACATCCGTAGCGCCTATATGCTGGGCTGGGTGGTGCTGGCGGGCGCTGTGGTGTCTACCGTGGTCCTGATGGGAGTGTTGTTATGAGCATGGTTAATCCACTGGCCAGGGCCCGCGGCCTCGGCAGCGCAAAGGGAGGAGTTCATCATTGGTATACCCAAAGGGCTTCTGCAATCCTGTTGGTTTTCCTTGTTGGCTGGCTGGTTTATTCCATGTTCTCTCTGGCCGGTACCGGGCACGCGGAAGCAGCTGATTTTATTTCCAGCCCGATCAACGCGGCTTTCCTGATCGTGCTGCTGGTCACACTGTTTTACCACGCCATGCTGGGCTTGCAGGTTGTGATCGAAGATTATGTACACCAGGCGACCGTAGAAGTAATCCTGTTACTCCTGACCCGGGCCGGGGCTTACATCGGCATGGCCATCGGAATAGTTTATGTACTCAAACTGGCCATTGGAGCCTGATTGATGAGCAAGTCTTACGAACTCAAAGAGCACAAATATGATGTAATCGTTGTCGGCGCCGGTGGTGCCGGATTGCGGGCCACAATGGGCCTGGCGGCGACCGGTCTGTCGACCGCCTGCATCACCAAGGTCTTCCCTACGCGCAGCCACACGGTAGCCGCCCAGGGTGGAATGTCTGCAGCGCTGGGCAATATGGGTGAAGACGACTGGCGCTGGCACATGTACGACACCGTCAAGGGTTCCGACTGGCTCGGAGACCAGGATGCCATCGAATACATGTGCCGCGAAGCCGTGCCGGCGGTGGTTGAGTTGGAACACTTTGGTGTGCCGTTTTCCCGTACCGGGGATGGCCGCATCTACCAGCGCCCGTTTGGCGGCATGACCACGCATTACGGCGAGGGAACAGCGCAACGAACCTGTGCCGCGGCAGACCGCACCGGCCACGCCATTTTGCATACGCTTTACCAGCAATCGCTCAAACATGATGCCAATTTCTATATCGAGTACTTCGCCATTGACCTGTTGATGGATGATTCAGGCGCCTGCCGTGGTTTGCTGGCGTGGAACCTGGCGGATGGCACACTGCACCTGTTCCGGGCGCACGCGGTAATCCTTGCCACGGGTGGATACGGCCGTACCTATTTTTCCTGTACTTCCGCGCATACCTGCACAGGCGACGGTAGCGGCATGGTGGTGCGCGCCGGCCTGCCTTTGCAGGACATGGAGTTCGTACAGTTTCATCCCACAGGGGTCTACGGCGCCGGAGTATTGATTACCGAAGGTGTTCGCGGTGAAGGCGGATTCCTGACCAATTCGGAAGGTGAGCGCTTCATGGAGCGTTATGCACCCAATGCCAAGGACCTGGCATCGCGGGATGTCGTCAGCCGTGCGATGACAGTAGAGATCATGGAGGGCAGAGGAGTTGGTCCGAAGGTGGATCATATCTACCTGAACCTGCAACACCTGGGAGAGGATGTGATCAACGAACGCCTGCCTGGCATTGCTGAAAGCGCCCAGATTTTCGCCGGAGTGGACGTCTCCAGGGATCCTATTCCGGTGATCCCGACGGCGCACTACAATATGGGCGGAATTCCTACGAATTTCATGGGTGAAGTCGTAACGCTGACGGATGGAGATCCTGATACGGTGGTACCGGGATTATTTGCGATCGGCGAGGCGGCCTGCGTCTCAGTTCATGGAGCCAACCGCCTGGGTTCGAACTCCTTGCTGGACATCATCGTTTTCGGCCGTGCGGTGGCCCATCGTTGTGCTGATGTGATCAAGCCGGGGACGAAACACCCGGATTTACCCCGGTCTTGCGTAGATGCCCTGTTGGCTGATTTTGATGGTTTGCGCTACGCCAGCGGCTCGCGTAAAACCGCGGAAATTCGTGATGAGATGCAACAGGTCATGCAAAGTAATGCTGCTGTTTTCCGTACCGGCGAAGTATTGACCGAAGGCTGTAAGCTGATTGGCAATGTCAACGCCACGTTCAGCGATGTCGGGGTCACGGATCGCTCGCTGGTCTGGAATTCAGACCTGGTGGAAACGCTTGAACTGCAGAATCTCCTGGGATGTGCGGTGACCGGGATGAATTCCGCCAATAACCGTGAGGAAAGCCGCGGCGCCCATGCCCGCGAGGATTTCCCCGACCGGGACGATGAAAAATGGATGAAGCACACGCTTTCATGGCTGAATGAAGACGGCAGCGTCCGCCTGGATTACCGGCCAGTGCACCTGTATACGCTGACCGATGAAGTTGAAGTTGTGCCGCCGAAGGCGCGGGTGTATTAGGAACGGTGACACCCCTCCCCAATCATGGAGTGAGATAAATGGCCGAGTTTCAATTACCAAAAAACTCAAGAATAACGAAAGGCAAAAACTTCCCGGCACCCGAGGGCGCCACCAATACGAAGACTTTTCGTGTTTATCGCTGGAGTCCGGACGATGACAATAATCCGAGTATAGATTCCTACGAAATTGACCTGGACAATTGCGGGCCGATGGTGCTGGATGCGATTATCAAGATCAAGAACGAAATTGATGCAACGCTCACCTTCCGCCGTTCCTGCCGCGAAGGTATCTGTGGTTCCTGCGCGATGAATATCGATGGCACCAACACGCTGGCCTGCACCAAGCCCATAACGGAGATCAAGGGTGATGTAAAAATCAACCCCTTGCCGCACCTGCCAGTGGTCAAGGATATCGTTCCTGACCTGGACCATTTTTACGCCCAGTATGCAACCGTCCGGCCGTGGATTCGCACCCAGAGTGCGGCGCCGTCTGACAGTGAACGGCTGCAGTCAAAAGAAGATCGTGAAAATCTGGATGGCCTGTATGAATGCATTCTTTGCGCCTGTTGTTCCACTTCCTGTCCGAGTTACTGGTGGAACGGTGAACGTTACCTTGGGCCGGCCATCCTGTTGCAAGCCTATCGCTGGCTGGCCGACTCCCGCGACGAGGCGACCGGCGAGCGCCTGGATGAGCTGAATGATCCTTTCAGGCTCTATCGTTGCCACACCATCATGAACTGCACCAAGACATGTCCCAAGGGGCTGAACCCGGCAAAGGCCATCACCGAAATCAAGAAAATGCTCATAACGCGAAGTGGTATCTGAAATCAATCAGCCGGATCCTTCGTGCAATATGCGGCTTAATCGCATCAGGAAACTAAGGTGGTTGTGCCGGCGTGGCATGAAGGAGCTGGACGTACTGCTGGAATCATTTCTTGAACAAAACCAGCAGGCGCTGAAGAGTGGTTCCTGGCCGGAGCTCGAAGCACTTTTGCGCAACGAAGACGATGTGTTTTGGACCTGGGTTCAGAATCCAGACCATCGCGATGCGGTAGTTTATCGTGGCGTCCTGGAACGGATCCGGAATGGGTTCGGATAAATTTATCGAACTGGAAGCAGGAGTCGGCACCTGGTACAAATTGCTTTATTACCTTGTCGTCTTGCTTGCCGTACTGGCCATTCTCACCGCGAATACCGGCTGGTTCATTAAACTCACCGCGCTGGGCGCATTGTTCTTTTTCTGCTGTTTTTCCACCTGGCAAATATATCAACAGAAATCCATCCGCCAACTGCGAATTTACAGCAATTGCACTGTGACACTGATCGACCGCACCGGACAGGAATTCCCTGGCATCCTTGAGAGTGGTAACTGGACTACAAGGTGGATTTCCCTTGTGCCCGTTGGGCGATTCGACCGCTGGGGTACTCAGCGTCTACTTGTTTGCACCAGCCGGAACCATACTTCTGATTACCGTCAATTGATTAAAAGATTGCGCCTCGGTGCAGGAAATCCTCCCCGGGATGGCATACTGGGCCCAGAATGAACAGTAAGCCCATACATGATGAGACAAATCCCCTTGATGTACTAATGGATGCGGCGGCTGATGCCATTATCATTATTGATTCAGAGGGGAAAATTCTTCGCTTTAACCGGGCGGCGCAGGAAATGTTTGTTTACACGGCCGAAGAAGTCTGTGGTCTGAATGTGAGCGTGCTGATGTCCGATAATCACAGCATCAAGCATGATGAATACATAAAACACTATCTTGACTCCGGTGAGGCCCGGGTAATCGGCCTGGTCCTGGAAGAAACCGGAGTGAAGAGCGACGGAAGTACCTTTCCATTGAAACTTTCCGTAGGCGAGGTCAAAGGAGATGGAGGAAGCCAGTTCATAAGTATCATTCATGATCTGAGCGAGAAAAGGGCAGGGGAAGAGAAGGTACGGCACCTGGAGGAACAGTTGTTACATGCAGACAGGTTGGTGATTCTTGGCGAACTGACGGCTGGAATTGCACACGAGATCAATCAACCCCTGACCGCGATAGCGGCTTATGCTGATGCCGGCAGACAGCTGGTTCATCGTGGCAGTGGCGGCAGCCCGGAAAATATTAATGTCATTTGTGAAAAGATAGCGGAGCAATCCAGAAGGGCAGCGGAGGTTGTGCAGCGATTGCGCAAACTGGTTCAGACCGGCAGCGTAAGCAAAGCCCGCCACGATATAAACAAAATTATTAATAATACAATATTACTCTTTGATTATGAAATAAAAAAGAGACTTCTAAAACTTGAATTTTTTCCTGCTGAAGGAATAGATATTCTGTACGTGGATGATATCCAGATACAGCAAATCCTGATCAATCTGGTCAAGAACGGGCTGGATGCGATTCGCTCATCAGGGCAAAAAGAAGGGCGAATCACCATTTATTTAAAGAAGGTCGGCAAAGTGGTGTCTGTAGAGGTTCAGGATAACGGCCCTGGAGTGTCACAGGCTGACCGCCGGCATCTTTTCGAATCGTTTTTTACGACAAAGCCCAAAGGGGTAGGGCTGGGCTTGTCAATATGCAAAAACATTGCGGCCGCTCACGGCGGTAACCTCAGATACGAAAGCCCGGTGGAGGGTGGCAGCCGTTTTACCCTGACTTTGCCGCTGGAGCATATTGGTTGATGGCCCCGGACTGTCAAATCTGCATCATCGATGACGATGAGGCGATCAGGGAGTCCCTGCACCTGCTCCTCTTCGCAAACGGCCTGAGCAGTTGCACTTATGAATCTGCCGATGCCTTTCTGGAAAACGAAAAGCAGGAACAGTTTGATTGCATGTTGCTGGATATCCGGATGCCGGGTACGGATGGCCTGGAACTCTTCTCCATCCTCCGGCAGGAGCAATTGCAGTATCCGGTGATTTTCATAACCGGTCATGGCGATATTCCACTTGCTGTTTCTGCGATCAAGTTGGGTGCTTACGATTTCCTGACCAAGCCATTCAGGGAAGGCGAATTGCTGGCCAAGGTCCATGCCGCTGTTGCACATAACCGGTCAGTCAAAGAACAATCCCAGGAAATATTTGAATTGCGGGCAAGAGTAAGCAGCTGCACGCCGCGGGAACATGATGTGCTGCGCCTGTTGGTCAGGGGCCTGCCCAACAAGGGTATCGCGGAAACACTGGGGATAAGCCCCCGCACCGTTGAGATTCACCGCGCTCATATTATGGAGAAGATGCAGGCAACTTCACTGCCCGAGCTGGTTCGGATGGTAAGCAATATTTCCGATCTACTTGATCCATGACATTTTAAAAATACGTAATTTCCCTGATGGTAGGGTATCGCCAAGCAGTTAATATGCCGCAAGCAGGAACTGTAGGAGCCTGCTGTGGGCGGATTTTCTGGAATAAACACCTTACCCGCAAGCGGGCTCCTACAGGTATGAATTGAACGGGGACCCGGAAATTAGTCACGAAAGAAATAAAGGTATTGTGGTTCTCATCGAGCCAGATGCAAGTGTTCGTGATGCACTGGCATTCCTGTTGCAGAGTGAAGGCTGGACCGTGAACAGCCTGGACGGTTGCGATGGACTGACCGCAGCCATTGGTGAAGAAGAGGTAATCGCCGTGGTCAGCGAATCCAGCCTGCCTGATTGCTCACCGGAGGAAATACTGGAACAGTGCAAAAAAAGCGGATTGCCGCTCATTTTCACAGGCCATGACATGTCGCTGCAGGGTGCGGTTGACCTGATCAGACAGGGTGCGAGTGATTTTCTGGATAAACCTTTTCCACAGGACGGATTGGTAAATTTGCTCAATGGCCTGTCGACAAGGCAAAATGATTAACTCAATTCCCAATGATTGTGTTCCCCAGGAGATATGAAATGTCAAAAGATAAAGTAATCGATCGACGTAGTTTTTTGAAAATGGGTGTGAAAGCTGGTGGCGGTATGCTGGCATTTTCCGCCATTCCCCTTCAATTATTGGCTGGCGACAACGTGACAGAAGACGAGGCGCTTGCCCAGGCCATGGGTTATAAACTGGATGCATCGGCCGTGGATACCGCCAAATTCCCGAAACGCGCCGGTGACGCCGGAGCTACCCAGTTCTGCAATAACTGTGCATTGTTTGCGGGCGAGGCTGATGCCGAGCTTGCACCTTGCAGTATTTTCCAGAACCGCCTGGTTACTGGTAAAGGCTGGTGTAATGCCTGGGTAGCCAAAGCCTGATTCAGGATTGAATTCAAGTACCGGTGATCACGCCCTCTGGGGGGTGGGGCGTCTTTGAACTTTAAAATTGGAAAGACTTATGACCTACAGCGATAAAGTAGTACGGCAATTTGTCGTCATGACCGTTGTCTGGGGTATCGTGGGCATGCTGGTCGGCGTCATTATCGCCGCGCAGTTGTGGTTGCCACAATTGAACTTCGACCTACCCTGGTTGACCTACAGCAGGCTGAGACCGTTGCACACCAATGCGGTGATTTTCGCCTTTGGTGGTTCTGCGCTGATCGGTACTTCATTTTACGTGGTCCAGCGAACCTGCCATGTGCGCTTGTTTGCGCCGGCTCTGGCAGCTTTCGTTTTCTGGGGTTGGCAGCTGATTATCGTTGCAGCCGCCATCACGCTCCCGCTCGGCATCACGCAGGGCAAGGAATATGCTGAACTCGAATGGCCCATCGACCTGGCCATCACCGTGGTCTGGGTGTCGTACGCTATTGTTTTTTTCGGCACGGTGGCGAAGAGAAGAGTCAATCATATCTATGTCGCCAACTGGTTCTATGGCGGTTTCATCCTGACCATCGCCTTGTTGCATATCGTCAATAATCTTTCCATACCGGTCACCATGACCAAATCCTACCCAATCTATACCGGCGCGGTCGATGCGGTGGTGCAATGGTGGTACGGGCATAACGCGGTGGGCTTTTTCCTCACCGTTGGTTTCCTTGCCATGATGTATTACTTTGTGCCAAAGCAGGCAGAGCGTCCGGTTTATTCCTATCGCTTGTCAATCGTGCACTTCTGGGCGCTGATTTCCACTTACATGTGGGCCGGCCCCCATCACCTGCATTACACGGCCATTCCGGACTGGCTGCAGTCGCTCGGCATGGTCTTCTCTTTGATCCTGCTGGCTCCGAGTTGGGGTGGAATGATCAACGGCGTCATGACCCTGTCCGGCGCCTGGCACAAACTGCGTACCGACCCCATCCTGAAGTTCATGATCGTAGCGCTGAGTTTCTATGGCATGTCCACGTTTGAGGGGCCGATGATGGCAATCAAGACCGTGAACGCGCTTTCCCATTACACCGACTGGACCATCGGCCACGTGCACTCCGGCGCGCTGGGCTGGCTGGCCATGATGACCATTGGTTCGCTCTACGTTCTGACCCCCAGGCTGGTTGGGAAAAAGAACATGCACAGCACCAGGGCTATTGATGCCCACTTCTGGATAGCCACCATCGGTGTTGTCCTGTACATCGCCGCTATGTGGATCGCGGGCGTCATGCAGGGCCTGATGTGGCGGTCTTTCAACGATGACGGAACGCTGACCTATACCTTTATCGAATCTCTGGCTGCAACCCAGCCGTACTACGTCATCCGTCTGCTGGGTGGTCTTTTGTTCCTGTCAGGTATGTTCATCATGGCCTGGAATACGTGGAAGACGATGGCCTCCGGAGATGTGCAGCCAGTGCCGGTGAAAGAACCGGCGCCTGGTATGGCGTGAAGGGAGAACAAAGATGAGTGAAAGTCACAAAAAACTTGAAAAAAACATCAGCCTGATGGCCATCATCATCGTGATCGTGGTGCTGGTTGGCGGTGCAGTTGAAATCCTGCCACTGGTGTTCGATGACATCGTCAGGGAACCAACCGAGGGTATAAAGCCTTACCCGGCACTGCAGTTGGCCGGACGGGACGTGTACGTGCGCGAAGGTTGCTACCTCTGCCATTCGCAGATGATAAGGCCGTTCCGTAGTGAGACTGAACGCTACGGGCCGTACTCCGTGGCGGGTGAATCGGTTTATGACCGCCCGTTCCAGTGGGGCTCCAAGCGCACTGGTCCTGATTTGGCCCGGGTGGGTGGGCGTTACAGCGATGACTGGCATCGCATCCATTTGATCAACCCGCGTGACGTCGTACCCGAGTCCAATATGCCCGGTTTTCCGTGGTTTGAAGAAAATATGGTTGATGGACAACTGGTGCAGAAAAAAATGCAGCACCTGAAGAGCTTCGGCGGCGACCCCTATACCGATGAAGAGATTGCTTCGGCTCCGGCCGATGTAGAGGGCAAAACCGAAATGGATGCCATGATTGCCTATCTGCAGGCCCTGGGACATGCGAGGAGTGGGCGCTGAATATGGATATCAATACCATCCGCGGTGTGCTGACAATCGTCCTGATTATTGCGTTCCTGGGCCTGGTGGTCTGGGCATGGAGCAACAAACGCAAAGAAACTTTTGACAAGTTGAGCCGAATGCCCCTGGAAGAAGATAACGGGCAGGCTCCCGAACATGATAGCCGGAGTGAGTCATGCTGAATTCGTTTTGGAACTGGTTTGTGATCATACTGACCGTGGTCAACATTCTGGCCTGCTGGTGGCTGCTGTACTGGACCAAGGGAATATCAGGCCGGGAAGAAGGGAAAACCACCACCGGGCACGAATGGGACGGCTTGACGGAACTCAATAATCCCCTGCCACGCTGGTGGTTGCACCTGTTTAACATCACAATTGTGTTTAGCATCGCCTACCTGGTCCTGTACCCGGGGCTGGGCAATGTTACAGGTGTCCTGGGCTGGACCCAGTTGACTCAATATGATGCTGAGCTTGTCGTCGCTGAAGCGACCGAGCAGGCCGTGTTCGGGCGATTCAGTGACATGCAAGCCGATGCTCTGATGGCTGACGCCGAAGCCGGTGAAATCGGACGACGCCTGTTTGCTAACAGCTGCGCCATGTGCCATGGCTCGGATGCACGCGGTGCACCCGGTTTCCCCAACCTCACGGATGATGACTGGATTTGGGGCAATGAATATGACCAAATCCTGACCAGCATCACCAAAGGTCGCGTTGGCACGATGCCCCCGTGGCTTGCAGCCCTTGGTGCTGATGGCGTCAATGAAACGACAGCATATGTTCAAGCTTTATCCGGACAGGATGTCGATGCCAGCCTGGCTGCTGCAGGTAAAGCCCGCTTCGATATGATGTGCGTAGCCTGCCATGGCCCTGACGCCACGGGCAACCAGGCACTGGGTGCGCCCAACCTGACCAATGGTATATGGCTGTACGGTGGCGATGCGCAGACTATTGCTGAGACCATCAGTAAAGGCCGCGCCGGTAATATGCCGGCACATGAGTCTTTGTTGAACGAACAGCGCCGTCGCGTGATTGCCGCGTATGTCAAGGGTCTTTCAGGTACCGGAGGCCAATAATCAAGGCCGCTTTCATCAACTATGAACCACAATGAGCAAAACAGCGCCCCTGAAATTCTGGGGCGCTGGAGCATGCGCAAGCGGGATATCGGCACAGCCATATGGGTTGCGTTTCTTGCGGCCTGCGTGGGCACTTTCGTGATATTTGGTGTCATGGATCCCGAAGCTTTAAACGATGCGTGGGTGCTTCCCTGGGAAATGGGGCGCAAACTGGCTTACAGCCTGGGATTTCTATTCCTGTTTATCGTCAGCCTGATCGCCAGCAGTCTGACGATATTTATGATCCGGACCGGCCCGCAGAGTGGGCACACAAAGGGCAGTGGGCGCAGACCCGCACCTGAAATCAAGGACCCGGGCGAAGACAATCCTGACCTGGATACAGGAGAGTGGCATTGAGCGGTAACCAATCGTCCCAGCAGACGATGTACCGCAAGGAACCCAAAATTTACCCGCGCCATGTAAAAGGGCGTTTCGCGCGCTTGCGAGTACTGGCCGTATGGGTGTTACTCGGTTTGTATTATGTGATTCCGTGGTTCAATGTCGGTGGATACCAGGCGGTGCTGTTCGATCTGCCGGCGCGTAAATTTCATATAATCGGCCTGACCCTGTGGCCACAGGACTTCGTCTACCTGTCCCTTTTACTTATTGTGGCCGGTTTGTCCCTGTTTTTCTTCACCGCACTGGCGGGCCGTCTGTGGTGCGGTTTTGCCTGCCCACAAACGGTGTGGACCGAGACATTCCTGATGATCGAGCATTGGGTGGAAGGCGACCGCTCAAAGCGCATGAAGCTGGACAAGTCGCCGTGGAATGCGAACAAGATTATCCGTAAATCCAGCAAGCAGTTTCTGTGGATTGTATTTGCTGCCTGGACCGGGTTTACTTTCGTTGGTTTTTTCACTCCGATCAGGGAATTGGGCGGCGATATCGCGAATCTCGAACTGGGTGGCTGGGGCACGTTCTGGATCATTTTCTATAGCGTCGCCACTTATGGCAACGCCGGTTTCCTGCGCGAGCAGGTGTGTAAGTACATGTGCCCCTATGCGCGCTTCCAGAGCGCCATGTTCGATCAGGACACGCTGATCATCTCTTATGACGAAAAACGCGGCGAACCTCGCGGCGGGCGGCGCAAAGCGGCAGACCCGGCTGAACTCAAGCTGGGTTCCTGCATCGACTGTACGCTTTGTGTCCAGGTCTGCCCGACCGGTATCGATATTCGTAACGGCTTGCAGTATGAATGTATTGCCTGCGCAGCCTGTATCGATGTCTGTGACCAGGTCATGGACAAGATGGAGTATCCGAGAGGCTTGATCTCTTTCACCACCGAGCACGCGTTGCAGGGTGAGGAAACCCATGTGTCCCGTCCCCGCATGTGGATTTACGGCGCGCTGCTGCTGGTGATTGTATCCGGCATCGTCTGGGGAATGACGCACCGTGTGCCACTGCGCGCCGAATTGATTCGTGACCGCAATGTGCTGTACCGGGAACTCCCTGGCGGAATGATCGAAAGTGTCTACATGCTCAAAATCACCAACATGGACAATAAATCCCACCGTTACGAACTGGTCGTGCTTGAAAACGATGTGGTTGAATTCGATTTTTCACGACCGCTCGAACTCCAGGCTGAGGAAGTGGCGGACTTTTCCATGCGTATTCGCATGCCGGCCTCGGCAGGCAGCGGGACCCAGAGCCTCCAGCTACGCTTCCAGGCTGTCGATGATCCTTCCATACAACGCCTGGCAAAAGCCCGTATGCTATTACCCACGCAAGCGAAAAGGGCAGGGCAATGAATTCTGTTAAATCTGATAAACCGACCCATATTGACGGCCTTGACACCCGACCCTGGTACAAGGAACCCTGGCCCTGGGTGATCATTGCCATACCCCTGCTGACCATTATTGCCAGCGGCTTTACCTTCTACCTGGCGGTCAGCCACCCTGATTACCTCGTCGTTGAAGAAGAGGAATACAAAGCGATTATCGAAGATTTGCGGCCTTCGCTTTCAACGGGTTCAGAGCAGGAATCAGGGGATAAGAATCCAGACCAGCAATGAGCAACATTGATCACCGCTGTTTCCACTGCGGTGAATCCATCCCACCCGGCGTTGAACTGACTGTTACCCGTAACGGAGAAAATCAACCCGTGTGCTGTGCGGGCTGCCAGGCCGTGGCCGGGTTGATCGAAGCGTCCGGCCTGGGCCGGTACTACCAATTCAGGCAGTCGTTGGCGCTGAAAGCCGAACAGGACATCGATGAAGTTGTGGATGCCTGGAAAGGCTGTGACGAACGTGAATCCATGTGGGGTACGGACTTGTGCAACGGCACACGGGAGTTGCTGCTACAGACCGAGGGAATACGCTGCGCAGCCTGTTCCTGGCTGATCCGCACCCACCTGGAAGCCAACCGCGGCATCAGTGCGGTACAGGTAGATACAGCCACGGGTTACACACGCATCGTCTGGAATCCGGAGGCTACCCGCCTCAGCAACCTGGCCCGTTCCTTACTGGAGTTGGGCTACAAACCCCACCTCCCACTGGCCAGTGAAGAAGAACACGCCCGCCAAAATGAACGCCGGGAGGCTTTGAAAAGGCTCGGTGTTGCGGGCCTGGGCATGATGCAGGTCATGATGTACGCCATCGGGCTGTATGCCGGCGATGCCAGTGGCATGTCGGACGGGGCGCGCGCTTTCCTGGAATGGGTCAGCCTGGCGGTGACCTTGCCGGTGATGCTGTACTCGGGCCGGGTCTTTTTTGAAGGCGCCTGGCGCAGCCTGAAAGCCCGCAGTCCGGGCATGGACATACCGGTTGCACTGGCCATCGGGCTGGCATTCCTGGCCAGTTGTTTCAATTTTTTCCGGGGTGAAGGACAGGTCTGGTTCGATTCCGTAGTCATGTTCATCTTTTTCCTGTCCCTGGGCCGTTATCTCGAAATGGTCTTGCGCCATCGCAACCTGCAGGCAGGTGCCGCGCTGGCTCGCCTGCTGCCTGAATGGGCAGAACGACTGAGGGATGGCCACGCCGAAACGGTACCTGCCGCTGATCTGGTAAGCGGTGATTTAGTACGTGTTCGAACTGGTGAAACGTTCCCGGCAGATGGTGAAATCGTCGTAGGTGAGACAGAAGTGGATGAGGCACTGCTGACAGGAGAATCCCGCCCGCTGATTCGCCGTCCAGGTGACCCGGTTATCGCGGGCACGATAAACATGTCACAACCGGTCGAGATCGAGGTGACGGCCGGCGGCCAGGAAACCACCGTATCGGCACTTGGCAGGCTGCTTTTGCTGGCCCAGGCCAAACGGCCCGACAGCTTCGGCATACCGGCCTGGCTGGTGCCGGCTTTCATCGTTACTGTCCTGGTGCTCGCGATTAGCAGTTGGGCCTTCTGGCAAATGGCAGATCCTTCACGCGCATTCCCAGCCATGCTGGCTGTGCTGGTGGCGAGTTGTCCCTGCGCGCTCTCACTTGCCGTGCCGGCCGTATACGCCGCCGCCAGTCGCCGCTTGCTGGACGAGGGTGTGTTGATGACACGTGGCGACTGCCTGCCGGCGCTCAATCGTGTGGATACAGTGGTATTTGACAAGACCGGAACGCTGACGCGTGGCATACCCCAAATCCAGACAGTGCATTTGAATCCGCAACGACCTGAGTTTTCCCCGAAACAGGTGACACAGATCGCAGCGGCCATCGAAGCGGCATCGGCACACCCGTTGTCGCGGGCGTTCGCGGAGGTGGAAGTCAACAGCCCGGCAAAAGCGCAACGCAGCGTGGCAGGGCAGGGCATGGAAGCGCAAGTCGAAGGCCGCATGTGGCGCATCGGCCAGGCCGGTTTTGTAGACAACAGACTGACCGGCTCGACACCCGATGGAATCTGGCTGGGTGACGATGGTGGCTGGCTGGCGCGTTTTGAGCTTGGTGACGCCCTGCGCGAAGGTGCAACCGGCACGATTGCAGATTTGAATGCGGCCGGCTTGGCCGTGCTGATTCTTTCCGGCGACAGTAAAGAGGCAGTCGGAAAGATTGCCGATGATCTGGAAATAGAAAACTGGCGCGCACGGCAGACTCCGGAAATGAAGCTACAGGCGTTGGAAGATCTAAGAGAGCAGGGCCATACTGTGCTGATGGTGGGAGACGGTGTCAACGATGCCCCGGTGCTGGCGGCAGCGGACGTCTCCATGACAGTAAAAGGTGGGGCCGAACTGGCAAACAGCGCAGCCGACCTGATTCTCACCTCGGAATCCCTTGACCTGGTAACCCGTGTTCGTGAAATATCAATTCGAACCCGCGACCTGATCCGTCAGAACCTGGCTTGGGCTGTGTTATACAACGCATCGGTAGTGCCGCTGGCAATGAGTGGCATCCTCAAGCCGTGGACGGCGGCGCTGGGCATGTCGCTGAGTTCCCTGGTCGTCGTTGCAAATGCCGTCCGGCTGGTACGCAATAAAAAACAGCCTGTGCCTGACCCTCAAAAAGCAGACCTGGAGTCGGTTTCCGCATGAACATGGTGTACTTGCTGATTCCGCTTGCCCTGATGCTCGTAGGGGTGGCTGCCTGGGCGCTGATCTGGGCCATCCGGTCAGGGCAGTTCGAGGACCTTGAATCCCAGGGCTGGAGTGTAGTCCTCGATGATGATGAAAAGCCGCCACCAGGTCCGGACGAACCAGGGGGAAATGACAACGCGAAGGACGCAGGAAAGTGAGTGTGTTTGATCCTGCTGTCATGGTCACAGCATTTCTTGCCGGTCTACTCGGCAGCGGGCATTGTTTTGGCATGTGCGGAGGCATTGCGGCCGGACTGGGAGCGATTTCACCGGCAGGGCAGTTGAGTGACTCGCGATCCATGAACTACGCACCGGCTTTCCAGTTCAATTTTGGCCGCATAGTCAGCTATGCCCTGTTGGGCCTGCTTGCCGGTGGCGCCCTTGGATTTGTCAGCGACTGGACCACCCTGGGCCGGTGGCTGCGACTGCTCACCGCCTTGCTCATCCTGGCAGTGGGTTTGCGCTTCCTTTTCGACTGGCGCGGGATCGGGTTCATCGAGCACGGAGGAGCAGCCCTGTGGAAGCGCATCCTGCCCTGGGCGGTCCGCGCCAGCCACCGCCATGACTGGATGGGGCGGCTCTTTCTCGGGCTATGTTGGGGGCTCCTCCCGTGCGGCCTGGTTTACACGATATTGCTCACCGCGGCTTCAACCGGCAGACCGCTGGTTGGCGCAATCACCATGCTCTCATTCGGCGCGGGCACATTGCCGGCCATGCTCGGACTGACTCTTGCGGCCCCTGCGCTGGCCAGCATGCTGCAGGATAAAACGGTTCGGCGCATTATTGGCTTTGCACTGGTCGTACTGGCCGCGTGGACGCTATTCATGATGTGGAATGCAACCCAGGGCGGCATGCATCATATGCAACATTAGCCCGCATAATGAGAAGCCTGCCCCTTCCTGTCTGGAGGTTAATGTTCGCCTATGCCCTGATGATGGCGGGCATTTCAATGATGGTGCTCATTGCAGGAATCATCGGAACAGAATTCGCGCCTTCCGCCGGCTTGGCTACGCTCCCCATTGCCCTGAGTGTTGTGGGTGTTGCATCCTCAACGCTGCCTACCGGAAAATTACTTCACAGATTTGGCCGCAGACCGGTATTTATTGCTTACGCGTTTATCGCTGTTTGTGCCGCTACGCTGGCATCCGCCAGCCTGGTTCTTGGTATTTTTTCAGGCTTCTGCCTGGCAGGTTTCCTGATGGGCTGGTCGGCCGCAGCGGGCCACCAATACCGTTTTGCTGCCCTTGAAATCGTTCCCGCTCAGCTTGCACCGAAAGCAACATCTGTCTTGTTGCTTGGCGGGATTCTGTCGGCGTTTATAGGCCCGGAACTCGCAGTCCTGGGACGAAACCTGCTTTCTACTGAGTTTGCGGGCTCTTTCCTGCTACTGGCGGGCAGTTACACCATTGGTCTACTTATTATCAGCTTTCATCATGACAGACAAACCGGGCACTCCGGGCAACACCCCAGAGGCCGGCCACTGGGCGAAATTCTGCGCTCACCAGTTGTCATCCTGGCCATCTGCTCCGCAGCCCTGGCATACGGTGTTATGACTTTCATCATGACCGCTACGCCGATCAGCATGCACAAGCACGCAGGCCTTAGCCTTGAGGCCACAAAATTTGTCATTCAATCACATATCGTCGCGATGTACCTGCCATCCCTGGCCTACGCCTGGCTGTTCGGCAAATTCGGTTTTCGCGGCACGCTGTGGTCCGGTGTGATTATCTACCTGGCGTGCCTGGGGATAGCCCTGATTAACACTCAATTCATCCATTACTGGCTGTCCCTTGTCCTGTTGGGTATCGGCTGGAATTTCCTGTTCCTGAGCGGCACCAACCTGCTGCCTTATGGCTACCGGCCGGAAGAGCGCTTCAGGGTACAGTCAGTCAACGACTTCCTGGTGTTCTCCATCCAGGCCATTGCAGCTTTGAGTTCCGGTTGGTTCCTGTATCAATGGAAGTGGCAAGGCCTGCTCTGGGCCAGTGTTCCGCTGATGGTGGGTTTTACTCTTTTGCTGTGGTTTACGAAGGCACTCAACCACGATTCGACACCTGCTGACATCACAGTTGATGTCGAGTAACGACCTCAATTTTAGCCACAACAAAAAAATCAGACCCAGTCTTCCACCCGCAGTCTGGGAACCCTTTCAAATTCCCGAACATTATTCGTCACCAGTATCAAACCAAGCGAACGGTCATGACCGGCAATCATCATGTCGTAAGGCCCAATCAATTGGCCGGTACCGGCCAGCTCTGCCCGCAGTTGACCGAAATGCATGGCAGACAAAGCATCAAAAGGCAATTGAGATGATGCGCGTATTTCCCACGGCAACGATTTCCACCCTGGTCACCGACTCATCGTAGGTTACCGCCTTTGGCAAGCGCACAGCCTGAGTTTTGTTCGATATGAATATTTTCGTTTTCACTGCTGTGAAAATAGGAAATTGACTACTTCAGTGTGCAGACCATACCGCAGTCAGTAATGGCAAAACCAGGTTGAGCCTGACGAGTTGCAGTTCAGGTTTTATATTGTGTACTCCCATTATTCTCCGTCAGCGCTTATGTGCTGATGAAAGCATACGTGTGTCAGTGGCCTATTTCATGATTATTCAGGACATATTTGTCTTCATCAGGTGCAAATAGTCTTAAAAACGGGGAGAAAAATTGGTATTTTGAGTAGGATTGGCCAGAATCGTGAAGATTTTGTGCCGGATCAGTCGAATCAGATTCTAAGCAGGGCGAGATTTCGTTGATTTGCCAAGAGTTACAGCCACGTCCTGTCACCAGACCTCAGCCCGGAATGGAGATCAAGAAATGAAAAAACATGTGTCCCGAATTCTAACCTGCCTGGGGATAGCGGTGGTTTCGATTACCGCATCATCATGCGCCACTCAGAAACCTGTCCAGGAAGTTGAAAGTAATCCCGCCATCCCGAGGGTGGCAGCACCGGAAAAACAAACCGCTGATTCCGATGCCTTGATCTGGCGTTTTATCGGTCCTATGACCGGCACAAGAGGGTCTGTTGTTCTAGGACATCCGACTGATCCAAATGTGTTTTATCATGGTGCCTCCGGGGGCTTGTGGAAAACGCCTGATGCGGGTCAGACATGGGTTCCGGTCGGTGACGGCCAGTTCAAATCCAGCTCTGTAGGCGCAATGGATATTTCGGCAGCTAATCCAAACATCATGTATGTCGGTATGGGCGAACCGCAAATGCGCAACAACGTAAGCTGGGGTGACGGCGTCTACAAATCTGTGGATGGTGGCGAAACCTGGACACACCTGGGCCTGGAAGATACACACCATATCGCACAGGTCAGAATCCACCCGGCGAATCCGGATATTGTCTATGTTGCCGCCTACGGTCACGCTTTTGGACCTAATCCCCAAAGAGGGGTTTTTCGTACCAAAGATGGCGGTCAGTCCTGGGAAAAGGTTCTGTATAAAAGTGAAAATGCCGGCGTTATTGACCTTGTCTTGAACCCTTCTAACCCGGATGAAATGTATGCTTCCGTCTGGGAGTTTGAACGGAAAGCCTGGGGGGCGAAAACAGGTGGCGCAGAAAGCGGCTTGTGGAAATCCTCCGATGGTGGCGACAACTGGACAGAGATCACCAAAAACACGGGTATGCCGCAAGGCAGGATGGGGCGCACAGGCATCACCATATCTGCTGCTGATGCAGACCGGGTTTATGCCTTGATCGATTCGGAGACCAAACCGGCACTTTACCGATCTGACGACCGGGGTGAGAACTGGACCTTTGTTTCCGACAATTTCCAGATCATTGGCCGGCCATTCTATTACAGCCATATCATTGCAAATCCATCCAATGCCGACGAGCTTTGGGCGCCAAACAATCGCATTTTCTCATCAGAGGATGGTGGCAAAACCTGGGTGGTGGAACCGGGTATCAAGGACGACTTCCATGACATCTGGATTGACCCGGTAAACGCCAACCGGATGATCGTGACCTGTGACGGCGGCGCCCAGGTTACATTAACCGGCGGTTTGAGCTGGTCTACTCAATATACGCAAAAAACGACCCAGCTTTATCGCGTGGATACTGATAATGAATTCCCCTACAACGTTTACGGAACCGTCCAGGATTTGTTGAGCTACAAGGTTCCCAGCGCGTCAAGATGGGGTGGTATTTCGGGTTACGAAACCGTATTGATTGGTAATGGTGAAACAGGTCCCGCGATACCGGATCCGGACGATAATAATATCGTGTTCAATATCTCCTCCGGATCGACGGTGGGCGGCGGCGCGCCGTTTACGCGTAACAACATCAAAACGGGGCAAAATGAAGTACGTTCAATCTGGCCTGAGCCGATATTTGGCCGGAACGCTTCGGACATGCCATACCGCTTTAACTGGGATACGCCGTTTTTTATCTCTAAATATGACTCGGATGTCATTTACTCGGCGGGTAACGTTGTATTCAAATCCAGCGATGAGGGACTGACCTGGGAAGCCATTAGCGGTGATCTCACGCGGGATTTGAAAGACAAGCAGGTGATCACGGGCACACCCTGGTTGCCGGAGTATTTTGGCCAGGAAATTTACAGCACCATACATCGCATGGCTGAGTCGCCGGTCAAAAGAGGCGTGATCTGGACGGGCTCTGATGACGGCTTGATTTTCCTGACTCAGGATGAAGGCAAGACCTGGAAGAACGTCACGATACCCGGGTTACCGGAATACGCTGATGTATATGAAATTGAAGCATCCCCCCATGATGCTGCGATAGCATATGTAGCCATTTCACGCTACAACACCACCGACGATTACACCCCTTACCTGTACAAGACCAGCGATTACGGGCAGACCTGGACGAGTCTGGCTGGTTCGTTCCCGCAAGATGAAATTACGCGGACCATCCGCGAGGACACCGTTCGCAAAGGCCTGCTGTATGTGGGCACGGAAACCGGTATTTTTGTTTCAATGGATGACGGAAAACACTGGCAGTCGATTAACCTGAACCTGCCGAGTGTTCCTGTCGTGGATATCGAGGTAAAGGACGCGGATCTTGTTATTGGGACAAACGGCCGTGGATTCTGGATCCTGGACGATGTAACGCCGATACGTGAACACTATTCCAAAGTGCTCGAAAAAAGCGCTCACCTGTATCCCGTTTCAGACCACACCCGTTTTGGATACAGCTGGTGGATGGACTATGCGCCGGGTGGCGACCCGGGCGGCATGAAGAAGTACTTTGTGCAAAACCAGCGTCCCGGTCTCACTTATTACGAGCTGGGTATCGTTAACGGCGAGAAAAAACGTAAATTTGTAGACGCCGGTGATGCAAAGCCGCTGGGTGTGATGATGTATTTCAGGCTGAGCGAAGATGCCGGCGATGTCAGCCTGACCATCATGGATGAACAGGGAAATGAGGTGGTTACTTTTGGCAAAGATAACATGACATTAAAACATGCTGCTGATGGAGAAAACTCATACGAGGCTGGCCTGAACAGGTTTGTCTGGGACATGCGTTATCCCATTATCAGCGCGGTGCCTGGACGGCCCGCGACGAAAATCCAGCCTATTGCCAAGCCAGGGAAATACCAGGCCAGGTTAACGGTAGATGGTGTTTCGCAAACCCGGGAGTTTGAATTGTTCATTAATCCAAATGAACCTTACACCCGCGAACAGACTGATGCGAAGTTCGCCTTCTGGATGGAGTTGTATCAAAACGTCGAAGCCAGTACTCAGAATGTTTTGGCTGCACTGAAGGAAAAGGAAGACGTGGCGGCAAAAGTCCAGGCAGCGAAAGATTCCGGCGCCAGCACCAGCAAGGTCAAAGCAATGAAAGAGCAAGCTGCGGTAATCACCAGGCTGGTTGATGATTACGAGTCGACTTTTGTCCCGGTAGGCCGCACCCTGGCCGAAATCATTAACCAGCCGGCTAAAATCTTCACCAAGATGATCTGGTTGCACAATATGATGGAAGTCACGGAAGGCCCCGTGTCCCATTCCATGCAGGGTGTTTATGCCCAGCTTAATGAGCAAAGGGATGCCGCCAATCTTGAATACCAAAAGAACATTTCAGAAGCACTGGAGAAGTTTGAAGCCGTGTCAATGTGATGGCTTTTGCACAGCGTTGAAATCAGCCACCGTTCCTGGCGGCTGATTTTGCAGATGAGGCTATGCCAGACCAATGCTGCATTAGCAGACGAAATTTCACATTATCGTCGCGTTACGACTCTCTACTCATGGGAATGCCAGGGGTTGATCAGATTGAGGCCTTCTATGTGTTGGAAATCTTTGATGTTACGGGTTGCTAGCTTCAGGCCGTGGACCAGTGCGATTGATGCAATCTGTGCATCCAATATGCTGATTGGGCGGCCCAATTTTCTTCCCTCGGCGACAACCCTTCCGAAAATGATTGCAGCGTTCTCTTCGAAAGGCAGACAGCGAAACTGGAAATATGCATACAATTTCCAGGCACTCGCAGCGAAATGCTCTCGTCGCCGCCCCCGGGGCATCAATGCGATGCCCAGTTCAATTTCTCCGCGGGTGATGGCGCATATTCTCAAGTCTCCCGAGCGAACATCATCCAACCATGACTTCATAGTCACTGAAGGCGACGGATTCATCAATTCGGACAGTACATTGGTGTCAAGCAGAATCATTCTTCAATATCAAAGATATCCGGCAAAGGCCTGTGATCAGAAGAGTCTCTTTCCGGAATTTCAATACCGCCAAGTTCAGCAAACAACTTGTGAATACGGGTTCCCAATCCGTATTCATTGTCATCAGTCAATAAAGCACTTTTCAGGATTCGTCGGACCTCCTCTTCCATGGAGCACCCATGCCGCGCCGCTGCCAGGCGCAAGCGGGCTTTCACATCATCATCGAGGTTTCGAATGGTAATGCTTGCCAATATACCGGTTCCTGTACGGGAAAAAAGTGATTTCATTGTAATCATTGATTGCATTAAGGGCAATTTGAATAAATCATTAATACTGAGTATTGATCATCCAGTAATTCGTGAGAATAGGAAATGTGCTTCGAAACGGGTAGGAAATACCTAACAGTTTGTCTGTCAATTCTCATTCTGGCTGCATGCCCGGCCAAGGCAAACGATACGCCTGAATGCCAGGCGGACGGCCGGGAGCAATGTAAGCCTGAAGTCGAATCCGACGAACCCGTGATTACCCGCACCCTGAGTGGCCCGGACCAGGTTGAAAACCGCCTGGACATCGATTCCAACCAGGTCACGCCGATTTTTCCCAGTGATTTCGCGCGTGGCTACTTCGACTGGAAAGACCGTATCAAGGAAAACAACGGCGTCGGGTTTGGCGGCGATTATTCCTGCGCTTACCTGAAGGCCAGTGACAGCCCGGGAGAGGACGATGCCCTGGGTGGCATGTACCGCATGTTTGGTACCTGGGAAGCTTTCAGTGACGGCAAGGGTCACTCCGGTACGCTGATCTGGAAGGTGGAACATCGCCACGCCTATGGCGGCAATATCCCGCCGGGCAGCCTGGGCTTTGAACTTGGGTACGCAGGCCTGTTCCTGCCGCCATTCAGTGACCAGGGTACGCGCCTGACCAACCTCTACTGGCGTCAGCGCATGAAGGCCGGCAACCTGGTGTTCGTCGGAGGTTTCGTGGATGTCACGGATTACGTTGACGTGTACATGCTTGCAAGTCCATGGACCGGGTATTTAAATTTTGCCTTTTCGACGGGTTCAGCTTCCATTCCGGTTCCCAACGAGGGCCTGGGCCTGGCGCTGGGTGGTTACCTCAACGACAACCTCTACATGATTGCGGGTTTTGCTGACAGCAATTCCGATCCACACAAACCGGGAGATGGTTTCGATACTTTTTTCAATGACCATGAATACTTCAAGCACTTCGAAATTGGCTGGAACTCAACAAGTGAGACTGCCTTCCTCAACAACGTACACCTGACTCTGTGGCATGCCGATGAGCGCGAGGCCGCCGCCACTCCGGACGGGTGGGGCGCCAACATTTCCTTTAGCCGATCGGTCGGCGAGCACTGGATTCCGTTCATTCGCGCAGGCCACGCAAGAGACGGCGGCAGCCTGCTGGAGAAAACGCTCAGTGCCGGTTTTGCCTACCAAACCGTTCCCGGTGGAAACCAGTTGGGTGTTGCTTACAATTGGGGAAAGCCGAACGAGAGCACCTGGGGTTCAGATCTTGATGACCAGCATACGCTGGAAGTTTTCTACCGCATTCAGTTGTGGAAGGAAGTTGCGATCACACCAGACATCCAGTACATCAGGAGCCCGGCGTTGAATCCTGAAAATAATGACCTCTGGATAATTGGCCTGCGCGCAAGGCTGGCATTCTGATGGATATGAGTGGAATTCGCGTTACACCGAGTTTATCGTAGCCCCGTTCCAGCTAAATACGAAATCGGGAAATATTTGAATGAAAGATAAAAAGGGTGTGAAATTCATTTTGACCACGGTGATCGGCGGAGTGCTTTTCATGGTCTCGGTGGTCTTTCTGGGTATGATATTGACCAAAGCTGCCGGTTACATGATGGTTATTGCCCAGCCACTGGCTGCACGGATTCCCGTGGATTCGATTGGTGGGGTTGCACTGGCCAATCTGATCGCCATCGTAGCTGTGATTTTACTGTGCTTCCTGGCTGGCCTGGTTGCTCGCCATGCCCTGGCGGGAAAGGTTGTGAAGAACCTGGAGTCGAAAGTTTTGATGAAAATCCCAAGCTACTCGATGGTCAAGGGCATTGCGGGTGGCTTTGATTCCAGCGAAAAAGAAGGCCTCAAGCCCGTTGCGCTGAAGCTCGGCACCGCGGAACGTGTTGGTTTTGAAATGCAGAAATTGCCGGATGGCCGTTCTGTGATATACATCCCCAGCGCACCCAGTCCCTGGTCCGGGATCACGCAAATTTTGCCACCTGAACAGGTCACTTACCTTGATGTCCCGTTCACTAAAATTATCGAAATTACAGAAAGTTACGGCCACGGAGTGGGGGAACTTTTGGCATTCAAAAATAAAAACGCTGGATCATAAAGGGTTCGTACCAGAGTGGCATTTCGAACCGTTCAGCTTTCATAAGGTGCTCTGCGCAGTGTGCACAACAATGAGTTGCGCATCCCCGGTCGCTTGAAAAGACAGGTCTTCGCCGCGTAACAAATCGCCATCTGCTACAACTGTCTCATCAATGATGCCACAGCCACGGGTAAGGTAGGCGAGAAATGGTCCAGTGAATGAAGTGTTTTGACCGGCTTCAAATAGTCCGACATCAATGAACGTGTGACTATCAAACGTCTCGTCTTGATTGGTCGAGCCGCCGTAGATGCGAGTCATGCAACCAGGCTTCGGCTGATAAAACTTGTAGCCGGCGGGTTCGCCTGGCCGTTCTGGCATTACCCACAACTGGATCATGCGATTTTCGCTGTCGTCCGGGTTGATTTCATTATGGGAGAATCCTTCCCCGCCGGCACGCTGAGCCTGAACATCGGTACTGCTCATTTCCTGTCCGTGCTCCAACGATCCCTCGTGTGCGATTCGGCCTTCTACCATCACCGAAATTACATCGATCTCCCGGTGACTATGCAGTCGGGTTTCGCCTTTGGGCAGGAATCGAGCGTCTGCGAGGTAGACAAAATTACCGATCCCATCCCAGGTGCCCGGCTCGCGATGATTGCCGAAGACCTTCGATCCCATCACCAGGCGATGCTCGCGCAGACCAGCAAAACCGCCAAGAATTAGATCATCACGATGTAAAACTTCCATGGTCGATCCCTGTGTTGTTGGAGGAGGGTAGTATCACAAACCGTCCGCGACGGGCCTGGCGTAGTCCAAAAGATTGTAGCACCGATCAAATCGCGCAAGCCGCAGGCTAATCCGCGTAGCGTTGCAAAATTCGCTTGCTCTGCCCGAAGTATCCGCCGCCAAACAGGTTCAGGTGGTTCAGGACGTGGTAAAGCTGATAAATCGGCAGGCGATCTTCATGACCAGGGGCCAGCGGCCATGCCTCAGCGTAAGCGATGTAGAACGCAGGTTCGAAGCCTCCGAAAAGCCGCGTCATAGCGAGGTCAGCCTCTCGATGCCCGTAGTAAACGGCTGGATCGATCAAACAGGCCTCACCACGATCATCGACAATAAAATTGCCGCTCCAGAGATCGCCGTGCAGAATGGCTGGCACCTCGATTGCAGCGCTCAAAAGCTCATTAATGCACGCCTCAGCTCGATCCAGCAGATGCTCAAGTTCATTGTCGTACCCCCCGCTCGCCGCCAGGCGAACCTGGAAGCGCAGACGGCGTTCCATGAAGAATTCGGGCCATGTGGATCCATCATCGGCAGCCTGATCCCATGGACCGTCCAGTGGTTGGTTGAACTGCCTTGTGGAACCAATGAAATTGTCGTGCGGAAAACCGCAAGCCCTACCACGATGACGGTGTAACATTGCAAAGTCTTGACCGAAAGCCTCAGCAAAACCTCGCTTTTTCGGAGCTTGCCGGATCATTTCGAGTACAAGAGATTGCTCGTCAACTGCAAGCACCTGCGGTACCCGAATAGCCTTGGCAGCAGCCAAAGCGCGCAGGCCTTCTGCTTCGCGCCGGAACATTTCGGGTGCACCCGCCGCACTTTTAACAAAGGCTTTCGAACCGTCTTCAAAGGTCGCGACGCGAGCGTCTGCGATACACCCACCACCGATGCCCATCAGCTTGACTGGTACGCCGCGGCCGAGTTCATCAAGGATCGAAGGATAGGTTCCGCTCACAATATGCGGGTTAACTTTGTCGCAGCAGGTTAGCGCATGCATCCTCAAGGATGTCGATCACCTTTTGAAAGCCTGCTTCACCGCCATAGTAGGGATCGGGGACCTCAGTCTCAGTAAAAACTTCGCAGTAGTCGCACATGCGAACAAGCTCGGCTCCGGTACCGGGGTTCATTGCGCTCACATCGTGAAAATTGTCATCATCCATCGTGACAATAAGATCGAAGCGGTCGAAGTCGGCGAACTCAATCCTACGCGCGATACTTTCGAGCAAGTAGCCACGTCCTTTCGCCGCTGACCGCATGCGGCTATCAGCCATTCCCCCGGCGTGATACCCGATGGTGCCCGCGGAATCGATGTCAAACTCAGAGTCCCTGCCTGCATCGGATACGAGTTTTCGAAACACGCCCTCCGCGGTCGGCGAGCGACAGATATTGCCCATGCATACAAATAGCACTGATATCACTGGTGTTACCATTTTATTTCAATTAGTTAGTCCTATTTTGTATTCAGTTAAATTCAGTTATAATTCACTTATTGATACTCAAGTGATACTCAGAATTGATGTTAACCCTCACCAAAATCAACCGCCTACCCAAGCCAGACAAATACCCAAGCTTGCATGCTGACCGTGATGGATTATATCTCAAGCATGCACCTACCGGGCGTAAGACCTGGGTCTACCGCAGCCGTAAAGGTGGCACGTGGACCGTTCAAAAAATTGGAGATTACCCGGGTATTAAAATTGATGTAGCTCGTGCCCGTGTCGCAGCACTTGTTAGCCGGGAGTTCTCAGCACCCCTCACCCGTGACCTCGCGGATGAATTCTGGAGCAAACGAATTGAGAAACGCTACAAGCAAACTAAAAACGTTGGGGTCTATGCAGCCAGGTTCAAAGACACATTCGGGCATCAACCGGTAGACGAACTCAGCACCCGTAGCCTTGTTGACGATCTCAAGGCTTATGCCAAGGATGCTCCAGTTGCAGCCAACCGCTGCCTTGCATTCTGGAAACTAATATTGAAGTTCGCTGTAGAGTCCGGTTACATCCGCACTTCGCCTTTGAACGAAACCACAGCAAAAGTCATCGGCGGCGAAGAAACCGAGCGTGAGATCACGCTGACCGATGATGAAATTAAGACTCTTTGGCAGTCCGACCACGAGCACGCACCTCTTCTCCGAGGACTCTTGCTTACTGGTTGCCGTATCAGTGAACTCCAGGCTGCAAGGTTTGAACATATCGACGGCGACGTGCTTCATATCCCGAGCACCAAATCCAAGAGACCTCATTGGGTTCACATAACACCCACTTTGCGTGCTCAGTTTGGAGAATACAACGGCCGACTTTTCAAACCGGTCTCACCTACAGCCGTTCAGGCACGCCTGAGACGGACAAATAGTCGTTGGCGTCCTCATGACCTTCGCCGTACCTTTGCCACGATCAGCGCACGTACACAACCGCTTCACGTGGTGAGCAAGTGCCTTAATCACGTACTGCCGGGAATGTTATCGGTGTACAACCAGCACGACTATTCCGAGGAACGCAGACAAGCGGCCAGGGATATTGAAGCCTGTATTCTTGAGGTGAACAGTGTTTAAAGATGTACGCCAACTAATCATCAAATACCTGAATGAACTGGAAACACCCACGATGCCTGATGGTTCACCACATCCAGACTATCTTAGTGAAGCCAAATTTTTGGCTGAACTAGAGTACCTTGAAACTCGGGATCGGCTACCTGAACCAGACTTACCTTCAGCTAAAAAGGCCAGACATGTAACCGAAGAAAACGACCGTTTTATTCTGGCCTGGTACGCCGAGAAATTGGTGAAACTAGTTAAGGCCGGGGACTATGCTGCGATTGAAGACTTCGTGGATTCCGTACTTCGCCCAATGAGAAACCAAATCACTCGTGATCAAAATAGACCTACCGGAAGAAAGCGGAATGAACGCGTTTCAGTTGAACTAGTTGCTGAAAATGTCAACGAGTGGCTGGCTGAAGGAGTAATTGAAAGCAGTATTGCACGCTCATTGGCTCATGAATTAGACGTATCAATCTCGACCATTTATCGAAGGCTGAAAGAAGCGGCAGATCTAGGGCTATGCCCCCGAATTCCCAATGCCAACTGAAATTTGAAGCATACGCAATAACCGAATTTGGGTGCACTGAGAGCTTCGGCAGATGTTCGCCCAAGTTATGGAGGGAAGCCTACGTCTAGACCTAAAATATCCTTCCTAAATAACTTAGTATTCCCTGACGCCAAGATATCCGGACCAGTGTATCTTTCCGTCTTAAAACGACTCAGTATCTCTCGCTCTTGGTTTCTGGCGTCCCGTCCAAGGGTATGTTGCCATGTGGCTAATATTTTAATTCGGCTGAAGTCTTCGGCAAAGCTATATCTCTCCTTAACGGTCCTGTTTGTCACGCCAATTTTGTATAAAGGTTTCTGGTTGTAACGGTCAATCTTTAAGTAATAGACGATTGCAGGTATCGCCTCATCGAATCCATATTCGGCGCAATCAGGGCATCCCGCTCCACGCATGTGTTTACCGGCATTTTGTTCAAATTCACCATGCGTAGTGCAAATAACAGTCACTTTATTTGTAGTACTGACGTATACGCTTTTTGAGTAATCGTATTTGTCTCCATGCACAGCCAATGATTTTTCTAAAAACTGTTCCTGGGTAAGCCACCCACCACAGTTTTTGCATCCTTTGCCGTCTAGGTGGCTATATCCAGTCTGACGGAATTCGCCATGAGCCGGACAAATTATGATTACTTCATCTGCGGCTTGCGACATTTCAACCTTCGCGTAGTCGTACTGGTCGCCGTGTACCTCATTTGCTCTTCTTATGAATTCTTCTTTACTTATCTTCTTTTGATCTCGTGAGGCTTCAATGCCACAATCGGGGCAGCCAGAGCCAGTGGTGTGCTCAATTGCTTTTTGCTCAAACTCCCCATGTTTGGGGCAGATAATCGCAATTTTTTTGATCGCTTTCGTGTACCTGCTTTCAGAGTAGTCGTACTTATCACCATGCTTTGCCCTGGCTAACTCGATAAACTTCTCTGTAGTGAATGTCTTTTTACTTTTTCTGATTTCCGCACCGCACTCGTTACAACCATGTCCTCTCAGGTGCGCTTTCGGGCTTTGCTCAAATTCTCCGTGCTTTGGGCAAACAATTCGGATGGGTGAGCTTTTGCCCTTGTACTTAACCAGAGAATAGTCAAATTTTTCTCCATGCAATTTTCTGGCTTCAAGAATAAATTCATCACCAGTAAGTCCTCGCCCGTAACACTTGGCGCATCCTCTGCCAATCATGTGTTCGTTTGCTATTTGCTCAAACTCTCCATGGACAGCGCAGATAACAGTGATTTTGCTTTTGGATGTGGTATAGGATGTTTTGCTGTAATCATAGCGGTTGCCGTGCATCTTTCTGCAGCGTAGAAGGAATTGTTTTTCAGATAATCTATTCTTTTTTCCTGTAATTTTCCGTCCGCAAATCCAACATCCCTTACCACTCGTTCGATTTGAGATTGAGGCATCCCACTCATGCCCTTCTTTACAAATCCACCAAGCCTTTTTACTGCTTCCATAGCTCACATCATTTGGCGACAGCGAGCCATTGCGAGTGGGATGCCATTGAGCAGCAACTTCAGGATTGCGTACAGCTAACGTGTTTTCTCTCAGTAGTTTCCGCATGGTTGACCAATGTTACACACACCGCACTTGCGACATCATGACCCGCATCAAATACCCCTCGCCAGGTTGAGCGTACGCTTACAAGCTTGCATTAACTGAAGGGAATTGCATATTCCGGCCCAATCTGAACACTGATTCTGGTTTAATTTGAACACCTATTCCGGTTTAACGTGAACAGCGATTCTGGTTCAATGTGAACACTTTTCCGGTTTTTCCGGAATCGGTGTTCACAATCCCGGAATCGCTGTTCAAATTGAACCAGAATCCATCTCAACGCATTGTTTTTTCACTTATTTGCTACCCTCTTTCACTTTTTGGGAAGAGGCCATGGCAAGACAGAGGATCACAATGCGAAAAATCAGAGATATTTTACGATTACGACTGGCCGGCGGTCTGTCCATCCGACAGATCAATGCCAGCACCAAGGTCAGTATCGGTTCCATCCAAAAGCTGCTGAGCCAGGCCGCTGAACTGGAGATGGGCTGGCCTTTACCGAACGACTTGAATGATGCGCAGCTGGCACGGCTGTTTTATCCCGATGCCGATACCGGCACCTCTTCCCGTTTCCAGATACCGGATTGGCCAGCCATTCACCAGGAACTCAAGCGCAAGGGCATGACCAAGTTGTTGCTATGGGAGGAATACACTCAGCAATATCCCAACCGTTGCCACAGTTACTCACAGTTTTGTGACCGCTACCGCCACTGGCGTGGCCTGCAGAAGCGCTCGATGCGCCAATTGCACAAAGCGGGCGAGAAGTGCTTTGTGGATTACTGTGGCCAGACGGTTCCTATCATTCATGCTGAAACCGGCGAGATCCATGATGCTGAGGTGTTCGTAGCAGTGCTGGGCGCGTCGAACAAGACCTTTGCTGAGGCCACCTGGAGCCAACAGCTACCTGACTGGCTGGGCAGTCATGTGCGGATGTTCGATTACTTCGGTGGCTGTACGGCGATGGTGGTGCCGGACAACTTAAAATCAGGTGTCAGCCGTGCCTGCCGTTATGATCCGGATCTTAACCCCAGCTATCAGCAGTGGGCTGAGCATTACCAGGTCGCCGTGGTGCCAGCGCGCCCCTATAAACCCAAGGATAAGGCCAAAGCCGAGGTCGGAGTGCAGATCGTTGAGCGCTGGATCCTGGCGCGTCTGCGCCACCACAGCTTCTTCTCGTTGGCCGAGTTGAACCAGTGCATCCGTACTTTGCTGGAGGATCTGAACCAGAAACCCTTCAAGCAGTTGCCCGGCAACCGGCAGCAGGCCTTTGAGCAACTGGATAAACCGGCATTGAAGCCTTTACCTCGTCATTCGTACCGCTATGTCGAGATCAAGCCGGTCAAGGTCAATATCGACTATCACGTGCAGTACCGGCAACATCATTACTCGGTGCCGCATCAGTATGTCGGTGAAAAGCTGGAACTACATGCGGGTGAGTCCCTGGTGACGATTTACTTCCGCCAACAAGTGGTGGCCAGTCATGTCCGCAAGCACGGCCCGGGTATGAGCACTGAAGCGGCTCACATGCCCACACGGCACCGTAAACACATGCAGTGGACACCGGGGCGCCTAAAAAGCTGGGCTCGCGATATCGGTCCAGACGTCTTGTTGTGGGTCGATAAACAGCTCAAATCCAAAGCCCATCCGGAGCAGGCCTACCGGGTCTGTCTGGGTCTATTGAATCTCAGCCGTCAGTATCCGGCCCAACGGTTGGACGCCGCCTGCAGGATCGCCAGCGGCGCCAACCTGACCCGACTGAAGCAGATTAAGTCGATCCTCAAAAGCAACCGTGACCGCTTGCCGGAGCAGCTTGAGCTGCAGGCTGAACTGCCCCAGCACCATGAAAACATCCGCGGACCGCGCAACTACCATTAGGAAAAAACAGCATGACAACACAAACCATGGCGCAACTGCGTCAACTCAAACTCGGTGGCATGGCCAGCGCCCTGCAAAGCCAACTGGAACAGGTCGGCACCTATGAGGGACTGCCCTTTGTTGAACGCCTCACATTGCTGGTTGAGCACGAGTGTATGACCCGTGAACAACGCCGGCAGGAACGCTTTATCCGCCAGGCCCGCTTCAGGCTACGCGCCAGCGTTGCCGAGATCGATTACCAGCATCCGCGCAACATCAAGCAATCCCAGATCGCTCAGTTGGCATCCGGTGACTGGATCAACCGGGCTCAGAACCTGCTGATTACCGGCCCCTGTGGTAGCGGCAAGACCTATCTGGCCTGTGCACTGGGACACAATGCCTGCCTGCTTGGCTACAGCGCTCGCTACTTCCGGGTCTCACGCTTGTTGCTGGAACTGACCCAGGCCAAAGCCGACGGCACTTATTACAAGAAGCTCAAGCAACTGGCCAGAATCCAAATGATGATCATTGATGACTGGGGACTGGAAGCACTTAAACCTGCGCACCGAAATGATCTGATGGAGATCATGGATGATCGCCATGGGCACACATCCACTTTGGTGATCAGTCAGCTGCCCATCGATGAATGGTACGCCAGCATCGGTGATAACACGCTGGCCGATGCCATCCTGGACCGGCTGATGCACAACGCACACCGGCTTCAACTCAAAGGAGAATCGATGCGAAAGATACTGACAGTGGTTGACTCAATATGAACACCTGAGTTAAAAACAGGCTTCGTGATGCGTTGAGAAATCAGGTGTTCACAATGAACCGGAATCGGTGTTCACATTCGCCGGAATACGCAGGAATATCATGGGCAAGCTAAAAAAAATGATTAAGGATATTTTCACAAAAATATTTAGGGACAATTACTTAAACTTCATTCTTACCGTGATTGCCATACTGCTGTATTGGAACGTAACGGTGATAGACGAACGTGGGCGGGAACTGGAAGAACAACTGTGGAATGTGGAAGCGGTGTGGGAATTGCATGAACTTTCAGGCATAGCCAACAACCTTGAAGCGATACGTGACGACTATTCAAGAAATGCAGATTTGTGGTGGCATCGGCAGTTTCGAGACATGACTCCCCAAGAGCAAAAGGCATACCTTGCGTATTTAGAGAGCCGTTAAATCCATATGCGTGTTTGTGCGCAATTGCGTACATTTCTGGCAACGGTTGCGGCGCGTAATAAACCCCGCACTTTCTGGAACAGGCTGCGGGGACTCTAACTCCACCGTAAACTCGCAGTTATTTGCCGCAGAATAAAAATATATAAAAACACCGTCCTGGCTGCGATAAAAGAGCTTCATTAATCCATCTGACGGAGCTTTATTACCCCTTAGGTAATCATTCCGGTATATCCATACGATTTATGGATTCCATAGTGGGAATTACGATCCAATAAATCTAATAAAGGTAGATAATTCCCACCAAAGATCGATAAAATAGCTTAAAAGTTGTTTTAATAAAAGTTATAATCGATCGGTATAAAATCTTATGAAAACACTGTCCGCCGGTTGTAAGTCATTTTCTGCGAGTAAATTACGGCTATCTTCTTGTAAACCCCTATGCAGCAACACTTTCAGCTTGTATATGGTCAGGTGAGGGGATCTAGCGGAGCAAGGGATAAAGCCAGTGCACTTATAGAGGGAGGTACTGAAAAATCACTCCCATTTATTCACGGATCGGCAATTAAACTGTGCTTGTTAACCAGGTAATCATAATAAGGTTCGCAGAACTCCCGTTTATGCGGTAGTTCTAATTGATCAATCAAAAAATCACGGGCAAGAGCAGCTCGTTCAGCAGTCCTGAATCCACCTTTACGTATACGCCTGCCTTGTATAACTAAGTCAAAGCAATAAGACTTATTATTCTTTAACCACACACCAACATAATGATGCTGGTTACGGTCATTTCTTGATCGCAGTGCTGCCCACCATTTTTTTGATTTGTAATCCAACAGCATCAGTTCACCTCGACAATCAACTGGATCTCAGCCTCTACGCAATAATATCGCGAGGTATGGCTTCTATGCAGGATTTTATTGGAATTTTATAAAAATAGAATGCTTCCAATTAATGCAATCAACCATTGATTCTAGCAACCTGACATTAATTAAAATCAATAAAAAGGTTTATCAAATCTATATCACTTGGGTATGTCGGCGGTGGACGGTTCTTCACCAGAAAGCAGTCGTTCACTAGATGTGAATTTCAATAAACTGAAGGACTGCAAACGGCCAACAGCCAACAGCCAACAACCGACAATCATTTGCTGTTGGAATTGATACTTCTATCTTGCGTAAAATCAGAGAGTCGAGCTTGACTCATTTTGAAAAGATCACCACTATTCAGCTATCAACCATGATATGGGGAAAGAAAAATGTACCGATGGCTCACTGTTGTAATAATCCTGATATGTAGTTTAACCACAATAAACTTGTGGGCTAAGGAAATCATCCACGATCCTGAATTCGTTCGTATGGAAAAAGTGTTCGGTGAGCAATGGTCAGATGATGACAAACTGGTCCAGAATAAGCTGAAGGCATTGGAAAAGAAATTCGGCAAAAAGCCAAACATCGTTTTCATCCTGGCTGATGATGTGGGGTACACCGAGCTTGGAAGTTACGGCGGTGGAAAACTTCGCGGTGCACCAACAGCCAATTTGGACAAGATGGCTGAGCAAGGTATACGATTTTTGAATTTTTACTCAGAAGTAGAATGTTCCCCCTCGCGTGGTGCGTTAATGACAGGCCGTCACCCGATAAGAAATGGTCTCTACAACATCACTCTCCCCGGTGAAACGGGTTCGGGTCTTCACGAGGAAGAAGTTACGACCGCAGAGGTTCTGTCGGACCTGGGCTATTACACCGGCCATTTTGGCAAGTGGCACATGGGCGGTGACGAACAGCATTACCCTACCAACCAGGGGTTTGACGAGGCCGAGTGGTCCGAAGGAAATCCGCCGTATTGGGTTAACAACAAGGATGCAAAAGCTAGCGATGATATTGGAGGGTTTACCAACCGGGTTTTGATCCAATCTCCCGGACCCGAAAATTTCCCTTATGACACTGAAGGTGTAATGCGATCCAAAAAGGGAGAAAAACCGGAAATGGTCTACCAATATTCCATGGAGAAATACAACACCTATGACAGTGAAGTTGCGGACCACGTTATCGACTTCATTAAGCGACGCGCTGAGACAGATAAGCCATTTTTCGTGAACTTCTGGGGTAAGGGAAATCATTTTTGGGGTGCCCATCCTGATTTCCGAGACACGCCTGCTGGTACAAATACCTCGGCACAAATGGTCGAACATGACTACAACGTCGGCCGCATACTGAAAACACTGAAAGACTTGGGGATCTCTGAAAACACCCTGGTAATTTGGGCTTCTGATAATGGCCCGATGTACACAGTCCACCCCCATGGCGGTTATTCCCTGTTACCCGGTTCCAAGGGCGAAACAAGGGAAGGTGGTGTTCATGTCCCCTCACTGGCCTGGTGGCCGGGGATGATCGAGCCCAACCAAGACCCACTCGACTTATTTCAGATCACTGATTGGTTTATGACCATTATTCGACTCGCCGGTGGAATGAACGAAATACCTACCGATCGTGTTATCGATGGGATTGATCAATCAGGTCTCTTGCTACTAGGCGAAGGAAAAGGCAGGCGCGATTTTATATTTCACTATAACCGCGATAATCTTGAGGCGGTCCGTAAAGACCAGATAAAGCTAAACCTTAAGCCTCGCAATCCAGGGTTTCATTTTTACGAGGTTTACAATCTTTATCACGATCCCGCCGAACGGTTCCCGAATGAAATTGCAAATGGAATGTGGGCGGGTCCCGGAATGACAAAGATGATACAAGAGCACATGCTCCAGATTCAGAAATATCCCCACCGAAAAGTACAAGGTTACTATCGCGACTTTGACTATTCCTTCGATCCGGAACCCACGCCACTATATGTGCCACAGAAAACAGTGGATTGGTAAGGTGAAAAGCAAAACTGGGAGCAGAACAGGATTTCCGCTTGTGTTAAGGATTATCAGATGCCTGCCAGCGAGCAAAGGCTTGCGGATTGACTCAGCGTTTGGGGCAGGCGTCAGATAATACTCATGTGGCCGAACTCGGAAGAAGTTGGTTTTGAAATCAATGTTCAATCGAGTTCTGTTATGAGCCGTATTGTGTTGAAAAACTCGACTTTGCCAGGAATTCGGTCAAATTCAGCGAAGTGGCAACGTCTAACTCCTTGTTTTTATTGAGTTGTGTTACCGCAGAAACACCCGAATTTCATCGAAACAGAGTTTTTCAACAGAATAAGCCGGAAAGCAGTCTTAGATCCAATATTAATACTTGAACTGAAACCGCAGGTTTTTCAGTTTTGACTCAGCTGCCTACGGCCCCAGTAACTGCATATTCACGCACACAGATCAAAGCATCCCCCCGCCTACTGTTGACTGCAAAAACACGCGAGAGCACCCCCTGGTCTCATTACCCTGGCATTGGGATTAGTTCAGCCAGATGTGCCTTATACACGAGCCTACTGCTGCCTTAACTGCAGTAAACTTTGATTCACACCGTCCGTAAGCTTCTCGTCAAATTTCCGCCTGTTGTCGAAGATACATAACCGAGAATTGATCCGCAATTCCTTCGGATCTGTCTGCTTTGCTTCGCAGCCGGACAATTACGGCTATGTAAAATCGTGACAGGCTAACTCCATCCCATCAACTAGCACGTACAGAAGGGCTTCGGTCAGGTATTGACCGGCATATCGGCCTACAGTGCTACGCTGACGCTTGAGCCTTGAAGATATCAACAATTCAATGACTGCCATAACAATTTCTCCAAAACTAATTGTTGAGCTCCTTCCAGCGATTTATCGCATCCAATTGCTCTTTTTTGGGTGGTACAAGGAACCATGGATTAACCACGTAGTACTCCCGCTTTATGCGTACCAGTAAACCTTTTTTGATCCAAAGTGGAATGGCTTTCTTGAGCTTGGCCTGTTCAGCTGGGCTATATGACTTGGGTCGGAGAGTAAGGGTGCTATTTTCCTCCGTGTGTCTGTCGACCTCATAGAACAGGAATAACTCGGCTTTAGTAAATTTAGAAATGTAGTCAATCGCATTAATCGAGTCTGGTTTGCTGGGATTGAACGCACCAAAAGCCCGGAAGTTAATATACCAACCTTGAGTTTCGATGGTGGTAATCTGGACTTTTTTGCCCCCTTCCAGGTGAATATTTGCGGGAATTGTCTGCACGCTGTCCTCACTTTTCTTGCTGCTTTGATCTGGGCAAAGTTAAGGAGTGCTTTTCCCCACTTATCTACATAGATAAGTGGTTTTTTCTACTCCTTAAATATCGCTACAGACCCCGCCGTTAATAGCCCCTATATGACATATATATATAGGATGTTTGTTACTATTTTTTCCTTCTACACATATCCTCACAATCCCCACCTCTGTGCCTGTCGTCGCTCCGCTTCGCTTCGCTCCTTGGCACCCGGTGGGTATTGCTCGGATATGTAAGTCATGATTTGCAGCCTGGAGGACTGGCCGGGTGCCAAGGAAGGAGGGCGCAGCCCGAATGACGCTAGGCACAGAGGCCAGGACGACAGGATGCAGATATAGAGAAATGAAGGTGTCTTCAAACAAATCGTTAGGAATAATCGTGAAGGTTCTCATGCTTGGTTCCTGGCTCCTGTGGGAATTAGATATCCCTACTCGCACCAATGGTATGGGTTGATACAGTTCTTCCCGCTAGGCGGCCAATTTAGCCTTCTACAGAGCAGGAAGAGGCATTCTCGACCAGTGGTTTTGCCCGGTCACAAAGTGAATCAATTGAAATACCCCAATGAACCAGCAATCGAAGTGGGATCGACTTAGGAGTGACAGGTCGAGCTGGGTGCAATGCACAATCATTCATCGTGCAGCAGGCAATTTGCTGTGCAGCAGAGCCTGCATCCAGTGGATCATGAATGCACTGCCTACACATCGCATTAATTGGTTTTCGTAATTTCATTTGACTACCTCATATCTTTGAGGCATCGGGGTGCTATTGCGAAGGTGTTATAATCAGAATGGATCAGGTTCACGCATGATCAAGTTCTGGACCCCGGTATGCACCTCGCTGCCGGGGTTTGTTTATCTGGTACTTGTCTCTTTTCCGTTCCTGCCATTCGGATTTCGTGCAGGCTGGCGAACGTAAGGGTGTGATTCAGCACGCTTCTTCAGCCGGTTCATGAAGTCTTCCAGCAGTGCCTTGCGGTGCCGTCCAATCATGAAAAGCCGAGGACTGCCTTCTTCGATGTATACCTTTTCCAATGTGCTGACCGGGATACCGGCCAATGCTGCCTGTTCACTCAAGTTGAGCACAGGCTTTTGGCGGATTTCACTGGGAAGAAATCGACTGTTGAGAATTACCTTTTCGGTATCAAGTTGGATTCGAGCCATGTTGTATTTCCTCATTTGATGATCAACATGGTTTCGTATTATGGAGGTCACTTCACAGACGTCTACAACTATCGTTTTCATTACGTGACTTATGAGAACGAAAGTTATGGCTAAGACTTAGAAGCGATAATTCCAGAGCAGAACAACGCGCTTTTTTCGGTTTAGATTTACTTGAATGGATACTCAATAAGCTCTATATAATTGATTTATAAGTATTGTCAAATGTTGCCCATGCAAACAAAAAGAATGGATTTCATAAAGTCCGGTACCCCGTAAATATTGCCTCTGAGGAGTACTAGGCTAGCAAAAGGGAAGGTGCTATTGAAAGCAGTTCTGCTTTTGCCGGCGATTTCCTCTGAACTTCGACGAAAATCATTGTCCGGACTGGTAACACTCCTTCGAAAGAATTAGAGTTATCGCAGCAGCATCGCCAGGGCGATCGCTCGCTACGAATGTTCTAATTTCCGACAGGGGCGGACACCCCTGCTATTTACCAGAGGAATTACATCATGAGCAACTTTGTACCGTCTTCAAAAGACAAGGCCTTTGTACGCCGCTCGCTTGCCGCCGCTCTCCAGATCGGGCTGATTTTCCTGATGGCCAGTTGGTGCCTGAAAATCATTTCTCCATTTCTCGGGCTGGTGGCCTGGGCTGCGATTATCGCGGTCGCTCTCTACCCGCTACACACGAAGTTAAGCGCTAAACTTGGTGGCCAGGAAAAGGGGTCTGCCGCCATCATTGTGCTGATTGGACTTACCATATTGCTCGCTCCCACCTGGTCTCTGACCGGTTCCAGTATTGATACTGCACAGGAACTGGCGGCAGGGCTGGAAGCAGGTACATTATCCGTTCCCCCGCCCAATGAAAACGTCGCGGGATGGCCGCTCATCGGTAAAAGAGTTCACAAGGTCTGGAGTGAAGCTGCAACAAATCTGGAAGCCACTCTTCGTAAGCATTCAGGTCAAGTCAAAGCTTTCAGTACCTGGCTACTGAAAACAGTGGCCAGCACCACCAAGGGCATCCTGGGTTTTGCTGTTTCCATCATTATTGCTGGTGTTTTCATGGTTGGCGCAGCGACGAGCTACCACGCCTTCAGGGCCGTTGGCCATCGCTTGGCGGGTGACCGGGGCGCTGATTTTGTTGACCTTTCAGTTGCCACGGTCAGGAGCGTAGCCAAGGGTGTGCTGGGTGTGGCATTCATTCAGACGCTGTTGGCGGCAATCGGCTTGATAGTCATGGATATTCCCGGGGCTGG